>WNEY01003332.1_pt1 | contig 12032 bp, 13 predicted proteins | sample 5400531 | NCBI WGS metagenome assembly WNEY01 (sample SAMN13153338, study PRJNA577476) | soil metagenome | isolation source: 200 cm saprolite under Douglas fir tree site 1 | place: USA:California | collected 2015-04-18
ATGGGCGGGCGCTGTTCACCATCGGCTCAGATGCTGATGACGAACCGGTCCTGACCTGGCTCGCCATCGGATACCACGACATCTACCAGTAGCCGAAGAAGGACTGCGCCAGGAGCCATCAAACTGCTACGTCGCGCAGATTACCTTGCTTGCGCCGTTTCGGCGGGGGTCGACTAGTGCCTCTAGCTGGCCGTCTTGATGGAGGATCGCCGCTGTGACCGCGCCGAAGAACATCGAGTGGCGCGGATGAGCACGATGCACGAAGGACGTCAGATCCAGCGCCCGGTCAACGCTAGCGCCCTCTTCCACATCCAAGGTCTGACGCTCGTCCGATGGCTCAGGACAGCCGACATGTATGCGGGACCGGAGTACCGCTTCCGCCGCGGCGGCACCGTCGAATAGTACGGTCGCCAGCACGATCGCCAGGGCGGAAACTATCCGATCCGCGCCGGGAGTGCCAATCGCCATTATCGCGCCGCCGTCGTGCATCGCGACGGACGGCGCCATATTAGACGTGATCCGATTTCCCGCGAGCCGCTCGTACAGGTCGAGTTCGTTGAGTTCGGCTTCGCCCAGTGAATTACCCAGCCAAACTCCGGTCTGCGGGACGGCCACGCCAGCGCCATAGCCCGAGGAAAAGGTCATCGCGCACGCCAGGCCCGCGGAGTCAACGGCCGAGACGTGAACGGTCGACGGGCTCTCGAACACGCCGTTCCCGCCTCCCGTCCAGGCTGGATCAGACCTCAGCAGTTCTGACATCGTGCCGGCGATCACCGCCAGCTGACCAGCTTCCGATCCACTGGGCCAGGCATTCTCCAGCCGGCCGAGAAGTGATAGGAGGCGTTGTCCGCCTAACGCGGGAGCCGGATTCGTAAATAGCTGCCAGCCTCCGAACCGGCCGGTCGCCGGGCTTCTGACCACAGGTTCGTAGCTTTCAAGATCGCCCAGCGTAATCAGGCCGCCATTGGCTCTCATGGCCTCCGCCAGTCGCGCTGCGGTAGTACCTCGGTAGAAGACTTCCGGTCCGCCATTCGCCAAGCGCGTGAGGAAGTCATCGAGATACGGGATGCGTAGCATGGTGCCCGCTTTTACCGCCGCACCGTTCGCGTCGAGAACCACGGCGGCCATCTCGCTATCCCGCGCGAAGACCCTGGTAGCCGCCTCCGCGAGATACAGCGCCGCCGACGTGCTCAGCGGGAACCCGGCCCTGGCGGTCTCGATCGCCGGACCGACTACGTCGCGCCACGCTTTGCCGCCGTACAAGTCATGGGCTCGATAGAGCGCCGCTATGCATCCGGGGGTGCCCGCCGAGGCCCAGCCGCAATGCCCTCTGAGCCTCCGGCCGCCGTAGACCAGGTCCAGCGGATGCAGATCGGGTGCCGTGACGGGCGCGCCGCCTAACCCCAGGCCGGGTACCGAGGCCCCGCCATCGATCGTCACTACCTTCGAGCCGCCCGGCAACCTGATCGTCGCGTAGGCAGCTCCCCCGAGTGAGGTCATCCCAGGCTCGGTCGTTGCCGCGACCATCGCAGCGGCGACGGCCGCGTCCACCGCGTTGCCTCCGGCTTCAGCCAGGACCGCACCGGCCTGCGCCGCAAGGTAGTTCGGTGCCGAGATCGCGATCGCAGCCACTCAACTCCTTTGAACGACACCGCTTCCCCGAACGACACCGTCAACTTGCCGATGAAGCGCGCTCGACCCGATCAGCTGGAAATGATCAAACTCTGTCGACTGCATCCTGGTAACGGCCAGGCTCACCTGGCCAGACGCCCTGACCAGCTCGTTGAAATGCTGTTCATAGTGGAAGGAAAATACAACGGACACTCTCCGGCTCCGCGCATCTACTGCCGAGAGCCTGGTAAGAAACTGGGTGTAGCCGGATTCCTCCCACTTGGCCCGGACGTCACAGGCGAGCCGTTGAACCTGAGTGAGATTCTTCGAGCATACTTTGTGCAAGTACTCACACAGGTTCTGAAACTCAATCAGGCTAGTCGCTCCTTCAAGCAACTTCTTAAGGGCGCCCAGCGGGCTGGTGATATCGAGCTGGCAGATAGAGGTCGATATGAACATCGATGATCTGTTGACGTTCGGATCTAGCAACACAATGCTGTCAGCCAGCCGCGTACCCCGGCCCCTGCTCCGCTCGGCGAGGAACATCAGTATATCGGCACCAAAGGAAAACCCTACCAAATGCAATCGCTTGCCGGGATATTCCTTGGTGAGCCAGAGCAAGAACGACTCGATGATAGCCATGTGGCTCTCAAGGGAAATTATGCCGAACCGGACATCGTGGCGATCACGTTGATCAAACCCGAACATTGTGAGAGCAACGCAATGGTATTGCGTCTCGGCCAGGTAACCGCGGAAGTCATTCGCATCCAGCCCCAGGCCATGAAGAAATACCACCAGCTCGGGCGAGTCTGTGGAGCGCTCCAGATAACGGATCGGCCGTCCCGCAACGGCGTCAGTGCCGACAATATCGACCGCCACCTCGGCTGCGATGACATATGCCTTATCGTCAATCATCACGAGCCGCTCTCGTATGCGACGGCCGCCCGCACGGAAGCTGACGTAGACCGCGCCGCTCATGAGCACGAGAGCACCCGCAGCAGAAAGCAGCGCCGGCCAGTTCGCGTCGAGGAAGGTCCGCACCGCATCGGGGTAGATGCCGATCAGTATGCCGCCCGCCGTCACCAGGCCGCCCACGATGCTGGCCACCCGCTTGGGCAGGCTCTTATACCAGCTAGTCGTAGCGTGAGGAGCGGGAGTCAGCTCGGCTCCGGTGCGGCCAGTCGTCATCATGGCCAGGTCCTCGTGAATCTGTCGTAGTCCGTTGCCGCCGTCACCGATCCGCGGAAATGCCCGTCGGACACGACGCAGATGGTGAGCTTGTCGTCAACGCCGCCGATCCAGGCCTCGACGAGACAGCCGGGCTGATCAAGCGCGGGATGGGGCTCTATGTCGATAAAGATGCCGCCTCTGGGCAAGCTCCGGTGGATCGCGGCGCCGATGGCCGCGCGCGTCCTGACTGATGAAGGAAAAGCTAGCTGCCCGCACCTCTGGTATCGCTAGCGTGTCTCGCATCTCTTGAAATAGCCGATCGTAATACTCAGAAGGCCCGTAGCAGCCATGAACCCAGGCGAGGTCGGGAATCGGATCAAGCTCAATGCCGAATCTGTCGCCTATCCCGATTTTAGCGAAGACCGGTGATTCTGCTGGCCAGATCAAGTCGCCAGCGAACCGCTCAAAGCAAGCTTGGGAGTCTAGCTGCCTGGGCAAGATACCGATTCCGGTACCGATATCAAGAATATTGACCAGCTCTCCGCCGTATCGGGCGAAGTGTTTCGCGAGCAGCACCTGAGGAACCAGAAACCGCCGCACACCGGTAAAGGAATTCCGATATTTCGCTAGAATTGAGCTGAGTTCCGACCTATATTCGGTTGCCAGCCCAATGATCTCATCACCAGGAAGCCGCCTATACGCCGGATCTTCGCCCCGCCCGTTACTATGCCAGAGTTGCTGCAGCGATATCGCAATCAGGCCAATGATATAGGCCGGAGCCAGATCTTGAACGCCGGGTATGGAGTTCACGAGCACCATCAGCGACTCTGGTTCCTCATTGATGGCATTCGCCAGGCCACTATAAATATCGCGCCAGCCATGATCTTGCGGGTGCTCGGACATTGACCGGGCCGCAGCCAGCAAGCAATGGCGTAAGCCGGCGCCGTCGGCAGCTGGGGATTCCAAGCGCGCACATGTGGTCATATCCGGCCCTTGCCTGACGTTCTGGGCAGTCGTATGCAAGGGTAACAGTTCGAAGCCAATCCGCAAGACCCGCTGACGACGGCTGACTGGCGGTCGGCGAGATCAGGCGGCGAAGAAATCGGCTACGGCATTGAAGAACGCGACCGGATTATCCAGCATCATAAAGTGACCGCTGCCGCCGATTAGGCGAGTTTCCATAGCGCTGAGTTCAGGCAGCAGATAGTCCTTGGAATCCTGATCGCCGTACAGATAGACCGCTCTGCTTTGCGACTTCAGAAAATCGAGCAGCTTGCCGCTATCTGACCATTCCACCAGCGACCGCGCCAGCTCGTGCAGAGCGACAGGGTCGGCCTTGGAGTACCACGACGCCCACGCTTTAGCGTCCTGACCGTCCGAGGATTTAAGACGACGCAGAAACTCCTGATAGCCGTGCTGACGGAAGCGGTCGAGCGTCTGACTGGCCGTCTCCCGGCTCACTATGCCGCAATCTTGTGCCACCAGATTGCCGTCGGCGTCGACAATGCCGTAGATATCGTGTCGGGCTTGCGAGGCGATAAGACAGACGGCACCGCCCATGCTATGCCCGACGAATGATACCTGCGCAGGAGAGAAGAGATCGATAACCGCATTCGCAATGTCCGCGAAAACAGGAATTGAGTACAGCGAGGCGTCGGCAAGATCATCCGATTCACCGTGGCCCGGAAAATCCAGGGCCAGGATCGACATTTCACCGAGCGCACCAGTGTCGATCGCAGCACTGTCGAAGATGCCCGCAAAACACTCCTTGGCGCAGCCCCAGCCATGAAGACAAGCTATAAGATGCTTGCCCGATTTGCGCACGGCACTGGCGATACTGACCTGCTGCCCAGCATATTCGATCAGGAATCGCTCGCTACGCATTCGGCCTTCCTATTCTCCCCGATAGCAGCGTTTGACGTTAGACGCCACTACCGAGATACCGAGACCGTCCCCTCTCAATCCATTCAAGCACAGCGTTCTCCCCGGCACGAGCCAAACCTTGCCTTCGGTGCCGGCCCGGCTCGACCATTAGTCCAGATCGACGCTGAGGTCGGGGACCGCGATCCCGAGCTCGCCCGAGTATTCCGCGCCGGCCTGCGCCAGCGCCGCGGCCCGGTCCGCGCCAGGCCACAGGTGCGTCAGCAGCACCCGGCCAACGCCGGCCGCCGCCGCCTGCCGCCCGGCCACGCTCGCGCTCGACAGATAAGGCCTGACATCCTCCGGCACCGGATCGAGATGAGTGGCCTCCGCGAGCAGCAGATCGGCATCCTGCGCGAGCTTGACCACCTCATCGCTCGGCCCGGTGTCGCCGGTATAGGCGAGCACGCGCCCGGCGGCCGTCAGGCGGACGCCGAGATTAGGCAGCCAATGCGGCAGCAATCTGGTGTCGACACCGAATGGCCCGATCGAAAGGCTGGTACCCGGAGTGACCGGATGGACCAGGTACGAGCCCTCCAGCGTCTCCGGGCGATCGAGCGCGAGCACCGCGTCGAGCGCCCCGGGCGGTGCGTACACCGGCAGCGGTGCGGGCGGATCGTCGCTGAGCGCCCTGGCCCGGAGCAGCGGGTTCAGGTCGGCGCAGTGATCGGGGTGGCCGTGACTGATCACCACCGCATCGATCTGATCAGCGTCAACGAGAGAAAGCAGGCGCGGAACGGTCGCGTACCCCAAGTCCAGGACGAGCCTGAACCCATCGTGGGTAACTAGGAACCCGCTGCAGGCCTGCTGAGGTTCAGGCCAGGCGCCGCAGGCGCCGAGTACCGTCAGCCGCATGAATCCGACCCTAGCGAGCGTGCTGCCTGACCAGTGCGGTGCGCGAGTATGTCGGCCACGATCTCGCCGGCTCTGACCGCGACCACGCTGAGCAGCGAATCAGCGATCCCATGCGTCGCCTCGTTGACTCCTTGCAGGTAGCACGCCGCCTCGCAGTCCGGAACGGCCAGCCGGTAACTCCGCTCGACAACCGCTTCGTCGAGCCCGAGCTTGGTGATCAGGTCGCCGATCAAGGCCGGCATCGCCGGGCAGAACCCGGTCCCGAGCAGGACGCGATCGCACCTGAACTCATAATTCCGCCCGCTCAGCCTCTCCCGCAGCGCCAGGACAATTTCATTTTCATCCCCATCCAACCGGGCCGCCGTCACCTCGGTATTGGTCAGGAAGCAAAGCCGCTCCCGCCCGGTCACCCGTTCTATGTAGGCCTGTTCAAACAACGTGTCGAGCAGGCGCGCGTCCAGACCCGAATAATTGGTCGCATGCATTTGGGCCAGCACTTGCTCGCGTATTGCAAGAGGTGCGGCATAAAAATTATCTATGAAGGAGGGGAAATAAAGCTGGTTGTTGAATCTACTTGTCGCGTAGCTGGCCATGCCGATGGATCTCATGACCATCGTGATGCTGGCCCGGCTGAAGCGCTCGTGCCCACGCCATTTCGGCCGCGCTCTGGCCGGCCCCGATCACGGCGATCCTGTGCGGCTCGTCCGCCCGCATGGACGCGGTGCCCGGCTCGAACTTGGTACTGTGAATCACCAGGTCAGCGGGGAGTCCGGCGAAGATGTCCGGTACCTGGGCGTCTCGCCCGGCCGCGCGCTCAGCGACCCCTCCTTTCCCACCCAAGGCGACCTCGGCCGGATGTTCTGGCTGCTCAGCCACCCGAACGTGTGCAAGGTGTCGTTCGAGGAACTGATCGGACCGCAGGGTGGCGGCAGCGAGGAGAGGCAGTCAAAAGCCGTCACCCGCATCGCCGACTTCCTTGGCGTGCGGGCCGAGGTCGAGACGGTGCTGCCGCGACTGTACAACCGGAACTCGTTCTCGTTCTTCAAAGGCCAGACGCACGCGTGGCGAGATGTTTTCACGCCTTATCACCGGCAGCTGGCCGAGAAGAGGTTCGGGGAAATGCTCGCGCTGTATGGCTATCGGTAGCCGGGCCCTCAAATCATCACAAGGAGGCGGATCGATGACGGACGGCTGGCTGAGGTTACTGCTCGATGAAGGGTCGCCGGATATAGCGACCCTGTGGGAGCTGTGCCTGAGTTTCGAGTTCCGACCACTGAGCCTGGCCGATGACCTGGCCGGGTGGCTCGGAAACCCGGTCGGTCAGCGGGTACTCGACTGTGCCTGCGGCACTGGGTTCCCCGCTATCGAACTGGCCCGCCGAGGCTATGACATCACCTGCTCGGACGGCAGTGCGCTGATGCTCGGGTACTTCAAGCGCCGCGCCGACTTGGCGGCCGTCAGCCTGCAGGCCAGCCAGGTCAGGTGGGAGGAGCTGGCCAATTACTTCGGAGCCACGTTCGACGTGGTCATGTGCCGCGGCTGCGCGCTGCCGTACGCGGGCATCTGGGACGACGACGCTCCACCGGACCGGCAGGCGCTGACCGACAGCGTCCGCCAGTTCACCGCGTGCCTGAAGGAAGGCGGGCGGCTCTACGTCGATACAGCGGCCGAACCAAAGTCGGACGAGCCCCAGACCACCGTCCATCCGACGCTCACGATCGGGCCGCACAGTGTTGATCTCACCGAAGAACTGCGCGTGGACCTGGCCGACCGCCTGCGGCTCTGGCGCAGCAGGCTCACGATCGATGGCGAGCCGCATGAGTTCGAGCGGCGTTCGCACTACCTGCCGCCCGGTGATCTGATCCAGCTGCTTCGCGATGTCGCCTTCGTCGACGTGCGACCGCTGGAGATTCCGGGCGAGCGGCACTCGGTTGTCACGGCTCGCGGTGGGGGCTGACCGGCATGGGCAGAGCGGGCGGCCGTCGCCTGGTGCTGCTCATGCGCAAGCAGCTGAGGTTCCGCTCCTTCGATCACATCCAGGCATTGCTGGACCTGGCCATCGAAGTCCACCTGGTGACGATCCAGACGCAGGACGTCGCCGGCGACGACCCGCGATTCGCCTCCTGCTTGCGGGTGCCGGCCGACGCCGCCGACGCCGATGTTCTCGCCGCTGTGCTCGAAGTCGCGCGCCAGAGGCGGGCCTCCGCGGTCATCACGTTCGCCGAGGTGGACATAGTCATAGCCGGCGCGGCTAACGAGAAGCTCGGTGTCGGATGGGCCTGCAACGCGGCCGACCGGATCAGCCGCGACAAGGCCAGGCAGCGAGAGTTCCTGAACAGCCGCGACATCGCCAGCGTGTGGCACTACCCAGTAAGCGAGGTCCGCGTGGCGGTCGCGGTCGCGCGCGAACGCGGCTTGCCGCTGATCGTCAAGCCGACGCGGGCGGCGTCGAGTTCGCACGTCGAGCTTGTCACCGACTTCGACCGGCTCGCGGCGGCGCTCACCCAGATCGAGAGCTTCGGCAAGAGCAGGTCACGCGCCTACTACGACGAGATGCCCGAGCACTGGGCGCTGATCGAGGAGTATCTGCCCGGCCGCGAGGTCACGCTGGACGCAGTCGTGCTGGACGGCGAGTTCATACTCGGCGGCATCTGCGGCAAGTTCGTTTCGCCCGGGCCGTTCCTGTACACCTTTCCTTTCGACGGCCAGGGGCAGGAAGCCGAGCTAGTCGGTCTGGCCGCGGCCATCACTGGGCAGCTTGGGGTCGGGAGCACTCTGTTCAACGCCGAGTTCCGGCAAGACGCCGACGGCAGGTTCGCGGTGATCGAGTTCTCCACCCGGATCTCCGGCGGTCACGTCTATCGCAACATCAAGGATGTGCACGGCATCGACCTGGTACGAATGTTCGCCCGGCGGGCGTGCGGCGACCCTGCCGCCGACATCATCAGGCAAGAGAACCGGCGCTCTGCGCCGAGGATGACGACCTGCAACAAGGTGATCTTCGGTACCGGCACCATCGTGCGCAATGGCGCGGGCGAGACTGTCCACTCGCCGTACTTCCGTGCCTACTACCCCATGGCCAGGCCCGGCGAGCGGGTGGCGGCAGCTCCGGCCGACTTCGACACGGTCGGGACGCTGTCGGTCAGGACCAGCTGGAAGCCCGGCCAGGCGGCGGCGAAGGTCCACGCCGTTGCGCACGATCTGGCCGCGCAACTCGACATCGAAATCCGCCCCAACGACGCTTAGCCCGCCTGCCGGCGACCGCGTGACCAGGCCGTGATCCTGCTCCTCGACCAGCCGGTTTCCGGAACTTGCTCGGCCAACCCACCCATGGCCCTGGCCTTCGCACCCGGCACCCGGCCCCGCCGCCCGGCCCTGGCCTGTGGGTCCGGTATCGGCCGACGCCACTTGAGCCACACAGCACTCAGTCACACCACCAGCCCCGCATCCGACGTTCATGATCATTATTCCGAGCAGATGAATATGCATCTTCATCTGGTTTCTAGGGGATGTATGCGCATATTCATCTGTCTGCCCGAACGATAGGTCAAGTCGCAGGTACCACTTTTGCCCCACTGGCAACACCAATGTCACACTGCGGCGCTGACAAAGGGCACCGGTGCGGTCGGGATGGGCTCGGCTTCAGAATCCGATGACTTCGCGGAGGAGCAGGACGGTGGCGCGTCCGGGGTAAGGCTCAGCGTTGAGGATGAGGAGCCGGTTGATGGCGCTTGGCTGGCCGTAGACCGCCTGGGCGCGGGCGTTTTCCAGCGGGAGGCAGTGATCTTCGACGCGCCGCAGCGCGCTGCTCAGGTCGGGTACCACCTTCTGCGCCCCGACGACCCAGATCGCGCGGGCGGCGCCGCCGGCGTAGCCGGGCAGCTGGCTTCCGGTGCCCGAAGCGATCACCAGGGAGCCGGTTTCTGTGACGGCGGCGACGCTGCCCATCGCGAAGTCGGGGCAGGCGAGCAACCGGCGGATGTCGTCGCCGGCGGTTGCCCGGTCCATGGCCAGGACGCGGGGTTTGATGGGCTGGTACCGGCCACTGGTATTGATGTCCGCATCGATCCCAGACAAGCGGAGAGTCTCGCTGGCCGCGGTGAACACGCTCGCGCCCTCGGGGATCAGCTCTTTGACGCGGGTACGCGCGGCGGCCACGTCATCGAGGATTTCGACGATGAAACCGTGCGCGGTCAGCGCCGTGGCCGCCCGCTCCAGGCGATGCGCCGGCGCCGGGTCGACGAACAGCGCGGCCGGAATCGAAGTAGTCATGATGCCTCCCGGGCTGGTGCCGAACCGGCGAGCGGAGTGGTGTCGAGGTACCTGATCTCGTAGACGCGCTCGGTGAACTTCCAGCCGTCGCTGGTGCGCCGGTAGCGGTCGTGGTAGATCGCGAAGTTCAACCCCTGGTGGCCGTCGCGGGTCCGCACGAGTTCCTGGAGGTAGGCACGGCCGGTCGCGGTGTCACCGTCCAGCTGGGTGATGCCGGGGTGCGCGGTCTGCACGAAGATCTCCAGGTGGTCCTGCAGCCGCTCGCCCCCTGCTCGGATCTCCTCCCGGCCGACCAGGTCGACGGGAACGTTGGGCATTCGCAGCGCGCCGTCATCGGTGAACAGCGATGCGAGACGCGCGCGGTCGCGCACCATCGCCGCGTCGGTGAACTCACCACGCAGCGCCTCGATTTCGACCCGATCGGCGATGGCCTGAAAGTCGCTCATCGGTTCCTCCCGCTCGATGGGTGTTGTGTTCGTCAGCAGTACGACAACGCGACGACCATGAATGTGAGGCGAAGGCGGGGCCTCACATTCCGGGACCCTGTCAGGTCGAACTAGTGAGGGCAGTAGCGAGCAAGGGAACTGACGACACTATGAGCACCCGACCCGAGCCTGGAGTCGAAGGACCCAACCCAGGCCTCGACGTGATCATGAGCGAGCGGCGCCAGCTGATCAATTTGACTTACCGGCTCCTCGGCTCGCTGGCCGAAGCCGAAGACGCCGTCCAGGAGACCTACGCTCGCTGGTGCGCCCTGTCCCGGCAGCAGCAAGACGCCATCGAGTCCCCCGGTGCCTGGCTCACGACGGTCGCGAGCCGGATCTGCCTCAACCTGCTCGGCTCGGCCCGGGCCCGGCGAGAGACCTACGTAGGCGAATGGATCCCCGAACCGTTGCCGGAACCCACGGAGTGGATCGCCGGGCGGCCGGGCGGCATCGCCGCTGACCCGGCCGACCGCGTGACCCTGGACGAGTCAGTCAACATGGCTTTCCTCGTCGTGCTCGAGTCGATGACCCCGGCCGAGCGCGTCGCGTTCATCTTGCACGACGTCTTCCGCTACCCCTTCGCCGACGTGGCCGAGGTCACCGGCCGTACCCCGGCGGCGTGCCGCCAGCTGGCCTCCTCAGCCCGCCGCCGCCTCCGGGCCGCGCAGGCACCAGCGAGTCCGACCGCTCAGCAGGCCGGAATCGTCAGGGCCTTCAAGCAGGCCTGGGAAGCCAAGGACATCGACGCCCTAGTCGGCCTGCTCGACCCCAACGCCACGGCGATCGCCGACAGTGGCGGCTTGGTCGTTGCCTTCAGGCAGCCGATCGAAGGTAGCGAGCAGATCGCTCGGGCCTGGATCGAGATAGCCAACCTGGCGACCGCCAACGTCGAGTTCCTGGAGCGCACGGTCAACGGCCAGCCCGGCCTGGTGGTTCAGCAAGACGGCGTCACCGTGACGGTGTTCGCGTTCGAAGTCGCCGCCGACCGGATCAAGCACATCTGGGCGATCCGCAACCCAGAAAAACTCCGGCCCTGGAAACAGGCTGCGAGGGCGCAGCGAATCCGTGGCGGCCAAGGAGGTTTTACTGGTCTGGGGTGAGGACCTCCATGAGGTGGCCATTGGGGTCGCGGAAGTAGACACCGCGACTGGCGCCGCGCTGGTAGGTCTGCCCTGGCTGGGTGCAACCGGGGTCGGCGTAGTACGTGAGGTCGGCGCCGCGGATTCGGCTGAACGCCGCTTCGAACTCGGGATCGCCGACCAGGAACGCGTAGTGATTCGCGGCGACGTTCTCGCACTCCAGGTAATCGAGCGTGACCCGGTTAGCCAGCGTGACCGGCGTGAACCGGGCGACCGGCGGATCGACCTCCAGGCCGAGAATGTCGGCCAGGAACTGCGCGGAGGCCTTCGGATCGCGAGCGTGGACGATCGTGTGGTTCAGTTCGATGGACATGGTGACTCCTAATCCTTGATCGCACGCATAACGTCGTCCCGGCTCACGGGATCCCAGTCACTGCCATCTAGTCCTCCAAGATCACTCTGAACGGGCGACCAGCGCACTGAGGCCGCGCAGGTCTACGCAGTTCATGCCTCGGATCCGCGTGATGACCATGAGCAAGGCCGAGCAGTTGCGGCAGCGGACCACGTTTCCCGGCCCGTTCAGGTAAACGACTGTCTCGGCGACCGGTCCGGTCGCGCCGCAGGTCGAGCAGGTTGCCAG
>WNEY01003333.1_pt1 | contig 12032 bp, 12 predicted proteins | sample 5400531 | NCBI WGS metagenome assembly WNEY01 (sample SAMN13153338, study PRJNA577476) | soil metagenome | isolation source: 200 cm saprolite under Douglas fir tree site 1 | place: USA:California | collected 2015-04-18
CCGCGCATGACGTACGACGAGGCGATGCTGCGCTTCGGCATCGACCGTCCCGACCTGCGCTTCGAGATGGAGATCCACGAGGCGACCGAGGCGACGCGCGGCTCCGAGTTCGGCGTCTTCGCAAACGCGTCGTGCGTCCGCTACCTCGCCGTGCCGAAGGAGCTCTCGCGGACGGAGGTGCAGGCGCTCGAGGCGCAGGCAAAGTCGTGGGGCGCGAAAGGCCTCGCCTACCTCGTCTTCCGCGTCGACGGCGAGGTGTCGTCGCCGATCGCGAAGTTCCTCGCCGACGACCTGCTGGGGCGCTGGCGTGAGCCGGGGCACACGCTCCTCTTCGTCGCCGACGAGCCGCGCATTGCGGCGAAGGTGCTCGGCCTGCTCCGTTTGCAGCTAGGCCGGGAGCTCGACCTGGTCGACGAGACGCAGTGGAAGTTCCTCTGGGTCGTCGACATGGCCGCCGCCGAGTTCGACGAGGAGACGGGCACCTGGCACGCGGCCCACCACCCGTTCACGCGGCCGACCGACGAGAGCATCGAGATCTTCAAGACCGATCCGGGCGCAGCGCGCGCGGTGGCGTACGACCTCGTCGGGAACGGCCTCGAACTCGCCGGGGGGTCGTTCCGGATCCACGAGCCCGAGCTTCAGCAGCAGGTCTTCGAGAACCTCGGCATAGGGCAGGAGGAGCAGCGCGAGAAGTTCGGCTTCCTGCTGGACGCGCTCGCCATGGGCGCGCCGCCGCACGGCGGCATCGCCTCGGGCATCGACCGGCTGGTGATGGCGCTCCTCGCTGAGCCGCGGATCCGCGACACGCAGGCGTTCCCGAAGAACCAGGTCGGCTACGACTACATGACCGGCGCGCCGATCGAGCTGACGCAGGAGCAGCTGGACGAGCTGGGAATAGCGGTGACGGTCGAGGCCGATTCAAGCTCGGATTAGGGTTGAGCCGATGGAATCGGCATACTCTCCGTGCCGGACGTTTCGTCCGGTCGACTGATTCTGCTGAGAAAGCCGCCGAAGGAACCTATGTCGAGCCAAGATCCCCGTTCGATCCCCTCGCTGACCTCGCTGCCGACGCTCGAGGACCTGAGGCGCGCGGGCGACGGCTACGACCTCGAAGCCGTGCGCGAAGCCTTCGATGCCTTCCGCCGCCACGCGGCCCAGCTGCAGGCGCAGCTGCGCGTGCTCCAGGCGGCCGGGCGAACCGGGCAGGTCGAGCCGACCGGCCACGCCGTTCGGATGGACGCGCTGCATCTGATCCGCTCCGCATCCGAATTCGCGGACGTCGTCGAGCAGGACGCGCAGACGGCCTCCGCAGCGCAGCTGCAACGGACCGAGGAAGAGGTCACGAAGCGCCAGCGCGAGCTCCAGGACCGCGAGGCGGAGATCGAGCGCTATCGCACCGAGAGCGAGCGCCAGCGCGCCGAGACGCTGAACGCGGCCAAGACCGAGGCGCGCGAGCTGCTCTCGAAGGCGAACGCCGACGCGACACGCGAGCTCCAGGAGGCGGAGACTCGGGGGGCCCGCCTGCTCGAGCAGGCGCGGCACCAGGCGACCGAGCTCACGAACGCGACCCGCGCAGAGGTCGAGCAGACCCTCGAGTGGGCGCGCGCCCAGGCCGCGTCGATCATGCATCGGGCCCAGCAGGGTGCCGAGCAGCTCTTGCGTGCGGCGGGCCTCGGAGACGACGCGATCGGCCAGGTCGCGGCGGCGATCGTCCGGGCCGTCGAACAGTCCGGCGAGCAGCCGCCGCGTCCCGCGGAGGCTTTTGCGGCGCCGCCCGTCTCGGCCGCTCCCGAAGAGCCCCACGAACGTGAGCCGGCTCAGCCCGCGCCCGGCGAACCGCCTGTGTCGCCGCCCGCCGCGGAGGGCGGGGAGCAGGCGCCCGGCGGCGAGCCCGAGCCGCCGCACAGCTAGGTCGACCCCATGCCCGGCGGGCTCGGACTGCGCTTCGCCGTCGAGGTGGCCTTCATCGTCGCCGTCGCGGGGCTGACGATCGTTGCGAGCTTCAGCTGGCAGGCGATCCTCTTGACGATGCTGCTCGCATGGGGGCTGATCGCGCTCGTCGAGTGGGCGACGTCGCGCCGGCGGCCGGCTCCGGTCGAGCCCTCGCCTGATGTACTCGAAGCGGCGCTCGCCGCTGCTCCGCCGGAGCCGTCGCCGCCGCGCCAGCGGCTGAGCCTGCGCGTGCACCGGCCGGCGACACCGCCGATCCAGCCTTCGCGCGCCGCCGAGGAGGTGCAGCTGCCACAGCACGTCCGCGTGCTGACGCCGGCGCCGGCCGCCGCGGCGCCGGTCCCTGAGCCTGAACCGGCGCGCCCGCCGCTCGTCTCCGTGCCGCAGCCGCCGGTCCCCGAGCCGCAACCCGAGCCGACGCCGGAGCCGCTGCCCCCGCCGGAACCCGCAGTCGTCTCGCTCGCGAGCTTCGACACGCGTCCGCGCGAGTGGAACCTGTGGGAGCTCGAGCGCGCCGCGCGTGACACGGCCGGTGCCGATCCGCAGCGCGACGAGGAGCGGAACTACATCCTGATGTACCTGCGCGAGTTCGCGACCTCGAACGGGGTCCTGCCGGTCGACTTCGACTCGCTCGTCCGCGAGTCGTTCGGCGATCTGCTCGCCGCAGTGCAGTCGCAGTGAGGCCTGCGCTCGCGCAGCGGCTCGTCGGGCTCGCGGCGCTCGCACTCCTCGCCGGCGTCATCGCCCTCGCCGCGACGCACGACTCTCGCGGAAACAAGGAGCCGCTGCCCGCGTCGGCCCCGGCGCCCGGCGGCGGCTGGTACCGCGCGCTCGCCTCACCTCTCCCCCTGCCGGCGAAGCCCCGGCACACGGTCTGCGGGCACAAGCTCACGGCGAAGACGATCGGCGTCGCCCATCCAGTTCTGCCGTGCAACGTGAAGATCTACATCGACTTCGGCGGCAAGCAGGTCCTGACCGAGGTGATCGACCGCGGCCCGTACGCCGCCGGGCGCGAGTTCGCTTTCACGCACGCGCTCGCCGAGGCGGTCGGCCTGCACGGAACGCAGCCGATCAAGTGGCGGTACGCGACGGCGGCGGCGAAGTAGTTACAGTGGGGCCTCGGCCCCGAGTGGGTCGGGCTCCATAATGGTGAACCAACACACCATGAAAGGGAGCCCGCGTCCGGCTAGGCCTGGTTCCGAAACCGGCAGGGCACCCACCTGCTTCGTGCAGGTTCCCAAGGGGTCCGATCCACTCGGGGCCGAGCTACGCTGGATTTCGTGATCGAGGTCGTTGGAGACTCCGCGCGCGGAGACGAGTTCGCGCTCGTCCGCCTCACCGTTGACGGGGATCGCATCGTCTCGGCCGATGCACCCGGGATCGAGCGGCCGCTCACCGGGCTGACGTTGCTCGAGGCGGCCGCCGTCGGCGGGGAAACGCTCGCGGTCGACGCGCTCGCGAACGCCCTTGGACAGACGTTCCACGCCGAGCCGCACCCTGAGCGCATTGCCGTCGCGATGAGTGGCGGCGTGGACAGCGCCGTCGCGCTCCTGCGCGCGGGCCGGCACGCGCTCGGAGTCACGCTGCGGCTCTGGGTCGACCCCGCCGGCCCGGACGGCGAGCGCGCCTGCTGTTCCCCGAGCGCCGTGATCGCCGCGCGGGAGACATGCCACGGGCTGGGCCTGCCGCACGTGACGCTCGACCTGCGCGAAGCGTTCCGGCGCGCCGTCGTCGGGCCGTTCGTGCGCGGCTACGCGCGCGGCGATACCCCGAACCCGTGCATCGCGTGCAATGGGTCCTTTCGCTTCGCCGAGCTGATCGCGTTTGCCGACCGCGCCGGGGCGGCTCGGCTCGCGACCGGGCACTACGCGCGCATCGTCGACCACCGCAACGGACTGTTGCTCGCGCGCGGGGCCGATCCGGAGAAGGACCAGTCGTACATGCTCGCGCGGCTCGACCCGAGGTTCCTCCACCGGCTCTGGTTTCCCCTCGGCGGCCAGACGAAGGACGAGACGCGCGCCGAGGCCGAACGAGCCGGGCTCGCAGCGGCTCGCCGCGCCGAGAGCCAGGAGGCGTGCTTCCTCGCGGGCGGCGATTACCGCGACTTCCTCGCGCGCCACGGCTTGCGCGTCGAGCCTGGCCCGGTCGTCGACGAGGACGGGCAGGAGCTCGCGACGCACGACGGTGTCTGGCGCTACACACCCGGCCAGCGGCGCGGGATCGGCGTCGCCGCCCCGGAACCGCTGTACGCGCTCCGTATCGACGCGCCGACGAACACGCTCGTCGTCGGCCCGCGCGAGTCGCTCGCCACGCGCACGGTCACGGCGCGCGGCCGCCTGTACGTCCCCGTCGCTCGCGCCGAGGCGAAACTCCGCTACCGCTCGGCCGCTGTTCCCGCATCCGTCCGGCGGACGGAAAACGGGTTTCGCCTCGACCTCGACGAGCCGGCCTACGCGGTGGCACCGGGGCAGGCCGCCGTCCTCTACGAAAACGACGTGGTCGTCGGGTGCGGGCTGGTCTCATCCGCAGCGCCCGCATAGGATCGTGCGATGCTCGCATTCAGCGCCGGAGACGTCGCCTATATCGCGCTTGCTCTTTTCCTCCTTCTCGTCGGGATCGGGACGGCCTACGTCTGTCTGAGGTTGGGCGGAACCCTGCAACGCCTTTCCGCGTTCATCAAGGGAGCGCAGGACGAAGTGCTTCCCGTCGTCTCGAAGGTCGGGACGACCGTCGATCACGTGAATGCGCAGATGGAGAAGGTGGACCGGATAACCGACAGCGCCGTTGATGCAGCAGACAGTGTTGATACGGCCGTGCGTGCCGTCAGCACTGCGGTGACGCGGCCCGTGCAAATCGTGACCGGCTTCGCCGCTGGGGTCACGCACGGCGTCGCGGACTTCAAGGTCAATCGCCGCTGGCGGAGCGCGGTCGACGCGGGCAAGGCCGCCGCCGAAGCCCGAAAACGGGAGCTCGCGGAGGAGCTTCGGGACGCGGGACAGCCGCCGTGACCGACGTCGTCACGCTCGAGCTCCCGCGGAACCGAGAGCTTTTCGGCGTTGTCCACCTCGTCTTGGGCGGACTCGCCGCGCGGCTCGAACTGACCGTCGACGACCTCGACGACATCTCGACCGCGCTCGACGAGCTGCTCGACCGGCGCGAGCACTCAGGGGACGTCACTGTGTCCCTGCGCCTCGAGGACGGCGAGCTACGGATGCTCATCGGACCGTTCAGCGGGCGCGTCGCGGACGAGCTGCGCTCCGAGGGGCCGGAGCTCGGCCTTCGCCGCGTGCTCTCGGCAGTCATGGACAGCGTCGAGCTGCAGGAGCGCGACGGCGAGCAGTGGGTGCAGCTGCGCAAGGTGTTGGAGGCTCGCGATGCCTGACCGCAACGACCGCGAGCTCCTGCGTCGCTACCACGAGCAGGGAGACCTTGCCGCCCGTGAGCAGCTGATCGAGCAGTACATGTCGCTCGTCCGCTCGCTCGCCCGCCGCTACTCCTACCGCGGCGAGCAGCTCGAGGATCTCGTCCAGATCGGAGCGATCGGCTTGATCAAGGCGATCGACCGGTTCGATCTCTCGCGCGGCGTGGAGCTGACCACGTACGCAACCCCGAACATCATCGGCGAGATCAAGCGGCACTTCCGCGACAAGGGTTGGTCGGTGCGCGTGCCGCGCGGCCTGCAGGAGCTGAACGTCCAGCTGTCGCGGCTGATCGAGCAGCTGACCGTGCAGTTCAGCCGCTCGCCGACGATCCCCGAGCTGGCGAAAGCCGCTGGTTCGACGGAGGAGGAGGTGCTCGAGGCGCTCGAGTCGGGCCGCGCCTACTCGTCGCTGTCGCTCTCCACCGGCGGGACGCAGGACGACGGCGAGGAGCTCGACCCGCTCGAGTCGATCGGCTCGGAGGAGCATCAGTACGAGGTGTCGGAGGACCGCGCGGTGCTCGCGCCGGGCTTCCGCGTCCTCGACGCGCGCGAACGCAAGATCTTGCACCTGCGCTTCTTCGAGGGCCTGACGCAGTCGCAGATCGCACAGCAGGTCGGCATCTCGCAGATGCACGTCTCGCGACTGATCCGCCGCTCGCTGGAGAAGATCCGCGTGGAGATCGCGGCCGAGGAAGAGTCAGCCGCGAAGCGCGCGGCGGGTTAATCGCGCGAAGTGCTGCGCACTTCGCGCGAGGAGTTCCACTACTGGAAGGTTCTTGGCTTCGGCGAGGGAGCTCTGAGCGGCGCGGCTCAGCCGCGCCGCCGGCGTGTCGGATTCAGCTCAAGCAGCAACTCTGAAACGGACAGGTCCTGTGGTCAGACCAGGGCAACAGAAGTGTGACGCCTTCGTGACAGAGGCTGAACGTTCGAGTCTTCGGCCTGCGACTTCCCTGCACGGCGGTCACTTCGTGCGGACACGTCCCGTCGTCAGACCAACGTGACAGCGATGTGACGCCTCTGTGACAGAAATCAGGAGCAAGCTCTGACGACCGAGGCCAACGTGACTCGCCCGTACAATCGGCTCCATGCGCACGACCGCCGAGCTCCGCGAGGGGTTTCTCTCCTTCTTCGAGTCGAAGGGCCACCTGCGCCGCCCGTCGGCGTCGGTGATCCCGCGCCAAGACGACCGTACGACGCTGTTCGTCACCGCGGGCATGCAGCCGCAGATGCCCTTCTTTCTCGGACGCGAGCCGCCGCCGGCCCCGCTGACGACGACGGTGCAGAAGATCTTCCGCACGGTGGACATCGACGAGGTCGGCCTCGACACGTACCACCTGACCTTCTTCGAGATGCTCGGCAACTTCTCGTTCGGGCAGTACTTCAAGGAGGGCGCAATCGAATACGCGACCGAGTTTCTGCGCGAGCGGCTGAAGCTCGACTGGGACCGGCTGTGGGTCAGCGTCCACGCGGGCGATCCGCAGCTCAAGCTCGGCCCCGACCAGGTTGCGATCGACCTCTGGGAGCAGATCGGCATGCCCGCGGAGCGGATCGTTCCGCTGCCGACGTCCGAGAACTTCTGGTCGGTCGGCGGCCCCGGCCCGTGCGGTCCCGACTCGGAGATCTATTGGGACTGGGGCGAGAAGACCGGCTGCGGCGAGGCCGACTGCCAGCCCGGCTGCACGCGCTGCGAGCGCTTCCTCGAGTTCTGGAACCTCGTCTTCATGGAGTACGAGCTCCGCGCCGACGGAACGCTGACGCCGCTCCCGAAGCAGAACATCGACACCGGCCTTGGGCTCGAGCGCACGGCGCGCATCGTTCAGGACGTCGCGTCGGTCTACGACACGGACGGCTACCAGCACATCATGGAGTGGATAGCCGGCGAGTCCGGCCTCGCGTACGGCGAGACGCCGGAGGCGACGAAGGCCCACCGCATCCTCGCGGACCACGGGCGCGGAATGACGTTCATCACGGGCGAGGGCGTCGCGCCGACCAACGAGGGGCGGGGCTACGTCCTGCGCAGGATCGTCCGGCGTGCGCTCCTGCAGGCCGGGCGGATCGGGCTCGAGACGCCGTTCCTGGCGCGCCTGTCCGACGTCGTGATCGAGCAGATGGAGGAGGCGTACCCGGAGCTCGCTGAGCACCGCACCGAGATCCACCGCGTCCTGTCGGCCGAGGAAGAGCGCTTCTCCGAGACGCTCGCGCGCGGCCTCAAGCTGTTCGAGGAGATCGCGGCGCGGGGCGGGGACATCCCCGGCGAGCAGGCGTTCCTCCTCCACGACACGTACGGCTTCCCGCTCGAGCTGACGCAGGAACTGGCGCGCGAGCGCGGGCTCGGCGTCAACGCCGAGGAGTTCACGAAGCTGATGGAGGAGCAGCGCGCTCGCTCGCGCGCGGGCGCAGAGCGCTACGACCAGCGCGCGGCCGAATTCGCGACCGCGGCCGGCTTCCAGTCGGAGTTCGTCGGCTACGAGAAGACCGAGGTGCTGACGCAGATCGGCGCCCTCGAGTGCGTCGAGGAGGGCCTGTACCTCGTGAAGCTGCGCGAGTCGCCGTTCTATCCCGCGGGCGGCGGCCAGGTCACCGATGCCGGCGTCGTCGAGACGGAGGACGGACGCCGCGCCGAGCTGCGCGAGGCATACCGGTTCGAGCACGATCAGGCGCTGCTGCTCGAAGGCGACGAGCTGAACGAGGGAGAACGCGTGCGCGCGGTCGTGCCGTGGCCGGTGCGCTTCCCGACGATGGCGAACCACACGGCGACGCACCTGCTGCACAAGGCGCTGCAGGAGGTGCTCGGGGACCACGTGCGCCAGGCGGGCTCCGCCGTGCGTCCGGACAAGCTGCGCTTCGACTTCACGCATCCGCAGGCGCTGTCGGCGGAGGAGCGCGCCGAGATCGAGCGGCGCGTCAACGCAAAGATCTTCGAGAACCTGCCGGTGCACACGTTCGAGACGCCGATCGAGGAAGCGCGGAAGCTCGGGGCGATGATGCTCTTCGGCGAGAAGTACGGCGACGTGGTCCGCGTCGTCGAGGTGCCCGGCTACTCGCGAGAGCTGTGCGGGGGCACGCACGTGCGCTCGACCGCAGAGATCGGCCCGTTCGCGATCCTCTCGGAGGGCTCGGTCGGCGCCGGCGCGCGGCGGATCGAGGCGCTCACCTCGGGTGAGGCGTTCGCCTGGCTCCACGAGCGCGCGCGCGAAACGGACGCGCTGCGCGCGGAGATCGAGCAGCTGAAGAAGGAGGCGCGCAAGCCCACGGCCGCCGAGGGCCTCGACCTCATCTGGGAGGACGAACGCGGCGGCGTGCTCGTTGCCGAGGTGAAGGGCGCGCGCGGCGCTACCCTGCGGGATCTCTCGGATCAGCTGCGCCAGCAGCGGAAGGCGCTGGCGGTGGTCCTGGGCTCCGTCGACGACGGCAAGGCGTCGCTCGTCATCAACTTCGACCGTTCGCTTCCCGAGCGCGGTCTCGACGCGGTGGCGGTCGTGCGGGTGCTCGGCTCGTACATCGGCGGCGGCGGCGGCGGCCGCCCCACGCTTGCCGAGGCGGGCGGGAAGCAACCCGAACGGCTGCGCGAGGCGCTCGAGGCGGGCCGGGACACGCTCGTCGAGGCGCTCTCCTAGAATCGAGAAGGAGTGAAGGTGCTCGCCCTGGACTTCGGCGCAGCGCGGACCGGGGTCGCCGTGTCCGATCCGACCGGCACTCTGGCGCGGCCGCTGGGTGTCGTCGAGCGCGCGGGGACGGACGCCGGGCTCGGCCGGCTCGTGGAGCTCGTGCGGTCGGAGGAGGCAGAGCGGGTCGTCGTCGGCCTGCCGCTGACACTGAAGGGCGAGCGCGGCGACCAGGCGCTCGCGACGGAGGAGTTCGTCGCGGTCTTGCGGATGCGCCTCGACGTCCCCGTGGAGACGTTCGACGAGCGCTTCACGACTGACCTCGCCGAGCAGACGCCGTCCGACGCACCCGAAGACGCGCGGGCCGCGGCGCATCTCCTCTCGAGCTACCTCGAGTGGGCGAGCGCCCGCCGGTAATCCCGCCGCGGCCGCGCCGCCGGCTCCGGCAGCCGCCGACGCCGAGGCAGCTCGCGTTTCGGCGGGCCGTCGCCGTCCTCGCGGTGCTCGTGCTGCTCGGCTTCCTCGCGTGGGGAGCCTTCGCGCTCGTCGGCTCCGGCAGCGGCAGCAGCGGCGCTGAGGACACGCTCCCACCGCCGCCGAAACCGTTCAAGATCGTCTTCCCGGAGGGGTTCACTCGCCACGACATGGGGAAGCGGATCGTGGCCGTCGACAAGATCGCGCTGCGCGAGCGCGGCGTCCAGCCGCGGCTCTCCCGTGCGGCGTACCTGCGGACGACGAGCAGGCGGCGCCGGATCTCGGGTTTCGGCCCGAACCGCTACGCGCTCGAGGGCTTCCTGTTCCCGGCCACCTACGAATTCACGGCGCGGACGACCTCGCTGCAGCTCGTGAAAGCGCAGCTCGCGGCATTCGGTCGCAACTGGGCCGAGCTCGATCTCGGGTATGCGCGGAGCAAGAACCTGACGCCGTACGACGTGCTGATCATCGCGTCGATGATCGAGAAGGAAACGCTCGCGCCCGACGAGCGGCGGCTGGTGTCGGCGGTGATCTACAACCGGCTGCACGCGCGAATGCCGCTCGGGATCGACGCGACGATTCGCTACGCGCTGAACATCCCCGGGACGCAGTCGCTCCGGCAGTCGGAGCTGCAGAACCCGACGCCGTACAACACGCGTCTGCATCCCGGCCTGCCGCCGACGCCGATCGGGAACCCGGGGCTGGCGTCGATGCAGGCCGCCGCGCATCCCGCGGGTGTGAACTACCTGTACTTCGTCCGCAAGCCGGACAAGGTGCACCATTTCTTCACGGCGAGCTTCCGCGCCTTCCAGAAGTACGCCAACGCTCACGGATACGGATGATCAACGCGACGACCAAACTCGTCGCGCTGCTCGGCCATCCGGTCGCGCACTCGCTCTCGCCGCGGATGCAGAACGCCGCGTTCGCCGCGCGCGGGCTCGACTGGGCCTATGTCGCGCTCGACGTCCAGCCGGACCGGCTCGCCGAGGCTGTGCGGGGGCTCGCGGCCGCGGGCTTCGCCGGCGCGAACGTCACGACGCCGCACAAGGTCGCGGTGCTCGAGCTCTGCGACGAGCTCGACGACGTTGCTGCGCGTGCGGAATCCGTCAATACGCTCGTGATCGCGGACGGCCGCATCTACGGCGCGAGCACCGATGCGCAGGCGCTCGACGGGATCGACGCGCGACGCGCGGTCGTGCTCGGCGCAGGCGGCGCGGCCCGGGCGTGGCGTGCAGCGCTCGAGCAGCGCGGAGCGCTCGTACGCACGTACACACGCAGCGGCAAGTGGCCGCCAGAGACGAACGACACAGATTTGATCGTCAATGCGACGCCCGTGGTCGACGAGGCGCTCATCGAGCCGCGAGCCGAGCAAGCCGTGGTGGATCTCGCGTACCGCGCCGATGGACGCGAGACGGCGCTCGTCGCCGCCGCGCGCGCCGCCGGGTGCAGGACGATCGTCGACGGGCTCGAGGTGCTCGTTCGGCAGGGCGCGGCCTCGTTCGAGCGCTGGACCGGCGTCCAGGCGCCGCTCGAGATCATGCGCGCGGCGATTCGCCCCTAGTGCGATTGCCCTTGCAAGACCGCCGCTGCGGGGGGACAATCGGAGCTGGAGGAGAGGGCCATGCCGCCGAATGGACGCGCGGATCGAGGGCGCGTGCTGATCGCTGACGACGACGAGGGCGCGCGGACGTTCCTGCGCGACCTGTTCGAGCTCGACGGGTTCGAGACGATGACGGCCGCGTGCGGCCGGACCGCTCTCGCGGCGGCGCGCGCGCAGCGGCCGGCGCTCGCGCTGCTCGACGTCAACCTGCCGGCACTGTCCGGCTACGAGGTCTGCGACGCCTTGCGCCGGCTCTACGGCGGCTCCGTGGCGATCATCTTCGTTACCGGCGAGCGCGTCGAGTCGTTCGACCGCGTCGCCGGCCTGCTCGTCGGCGCGGACGACTACGTGGTCAAGCCCTTCGCGCCCGACGAGCTGCTCGGGCGCGCTCGCGCCGCGCTTCGCCGGACGAGCCCGAATGGAACGGCGGCCTCGACGCTGACGAAGCGCGAGCGGCAGGTGCTCGAGCTGCTCGCGGAGGGGCTCGAGCAGCGCGAGATCGCCGAACGACTCGTGATCAGCACGAAGACGGTCTCTTCCCACATCGAGCGGATCCTCAGCAAGCTCGGCGTCCGCAGCCGCGCCCAGGCCGTCGCGCTCGCCTTCCGCGACAAGCTCGTCATCTGAAACGATGAAGGCCCGCCGGAGCGGGCCTTCGATCGCGTGCTCTCTCGTATCGGCTAGTGGATCTGGATGTTCCCGCTGACCAGCTGCTGGTCGCCGGAGTCGTAGCCGTTCGAGAGGCGGATCCGGTACCGGTCGTTCGTTCCCGGCTCACCGAGATCCTTGACGTCGATGCGGAACATGTACGACCCGGCGCCGTTGACGGTCGCCGTGCCGAAGATGGTCGCTGACGTCTTGTCGGCGCTGCAGGAGACGGAGAGCACCGAGCTCGAGTGGACGTTGATGTCCATGGCCGAGCCGTGATCCTGGTACTCCTCCTCACCCGACGGGCCGCTGCCCATCGCGTTCCCGCCGAACG
>WNEY01006183.1_pt1 | contig 12032 bp, 10 predicted proteins | sample 5400531 | NCBI WGS metagenome assembly WNEY01 (sample SAMN13153338, study PRJNA577476) | soil metagenome | isolation source: 200 cm saprolite under Douglas fir tree site 1 | place: USA:California | collected 2015-04-18
CTGCTGCCGTTGCTCCCGAGCTGCCCCGCGCCCGCGGGATCATTCGGCGAATTGTTCGTGATCACGTCGATCAATTCCTTCTCGCCGGTGCGCGGCAAATCCGACACCGGACGATTGAGCGCTTTCTTTTCCATCTCCGGTATTTCTTTTAGCGGCAGCTCCGTCTGTCCCCGACCGGGTGAGGTCGCTTCCTTGTAACCTTTGATGAATTGGCAACCGAGCCAGCGAAACACGTAATCGGTTATGCTGGTGGCGGTGCGAATGTCGGGATTCTTGGTAAATCCGCTCGGTTCAAAACGCTGATAAGCGAATTTTTTTACCAGGCCTTCCAGCGGCACGCCGTATTGCAGCGCGATCGAAGTGAGCGTACCGACCGTGTCCATGAGGCCGCCAATGGTGCTGCCTTCCTTCGACATCGTGATGAAGAGCTCGCCCGGTTGACCATCTTCATACAAACCAACCGTGATGTAACCTTCGTGTCCCGCGATTTCGAACCTGTGCGTGAGCGACATGCGTGTATCCGGCATGCGATGCCGCAACGGCTTGTCCAGCTTGCCCCGCAGCCTGCCGAGTTCTTCCTCCAGCTCGAGAATGCACTTTTGTAATTCATCGTGCTCGACCGTGACGCCGACCGCGAGATTGGCGTCGTCGGCCGCGCCCATGTCTTTTGTCTTGCGTGTGTTCAGTGGCGCGGAGCGTTTCGAACCGTCGCGATAAATCGCAATCGATTTTAATCCGAGCCGCCAGCCTTCCACGTACGTGTTCGTGATGTCTTCGACCGTGGCCGATTCCGGCATATTGACCGTTTTCGAAATGGCGCCGCTCAGGAACGGTTGTGCCGCCGCCATCATCCGCAGGTGTGCCATGTAATTGAGCGAGCGCTGACCTTTGAACGGTTTGAACGCGCAATCGAAGATCGACAAGTGTTCCGGTTTCAATCCGGAGGAAATCGTCGATCCGTCGGTGTCAAGCACATCCTCGATCGTGTCGAACGCGTCGATGTGCGCGATGATTCGTTCGATCTCTTCGGAATTGTAGCCGAGTTTTTCCAGCGCCGGTTTGACTGTTTGATTAACGATTTTCAACATGCCGCCGCCGGCCAGCAGTTTGTATTTCACCAGCGCGATGTCCGGCTCGATCCCGGTCGTGTCGCAATCCATTAGAAAACTGATCGTCCCGGTCGGCGCGAGTACCGTCACCTGCGCGTTGCGATAACCGTGGCGTTTGCCCAGTTCAGTCGCGCGCTTCCACGTTTTGGCGGCTCCCTTTTTTAAGTGAGCGAATTCTTCGACATCGGGAATTTCATTGACCGCGCAGCGGTGGAGATCGATCACTTCGAGCATCGACGCGACGTTGTTCTTCGCGACCGGCTTCGGCACGCCGCTGCAACGTGCGTCCCGATAACCGGGAAACGGTCCAATTGCTCGGGCCAGCCGCGCACTTTGCTCGTAGGCTTCGCCGGTCATAATGGAAGTGACCGCGCCGCAGAGCGCCCGGCCTTCTACGCTGTCGTAACCGTAGCCGTAACTCATGATGAGCGAGCCGAGATTCGCGTAACCCAGGCCAAGCGTGCGGAAAATGTGCGAATTTTCCGCGATCTCTTTGACCGGATAACTGGCGTTATCGACGATGATTTCCTGGGCAGTAATGAAGATGCGCACCGCCGCTTTGAATCGTCCGACATCGAAGCCGCCCTCCGCGGTCTTGAACTTCATCAAGTTAAGCGAGGCGAGATTGCACGCGGTGTCGTCGAGAAAAAGATATTCCGAGCACGGGTTGGTGGAATTTTGCCGGTCCGTGCCTTTGCACGTGTGCCATTTGTGGATCGTGGAATCGAATTGCATTCCAGGATCGCCGCAGACGTGCGTTCCCTCGGCAATTTTACGCAGCAACGTCCGCGCATCTTTGCATTCGCACGGCTCCCCATCGCGCACCCGGCGCGTCCACCATTCGCGTCCTTCCAACGCCGCTTCCATGAATTCGTCGCTAACCCGCACGCTCAAATTTTCGTTCTGATACATGACTGAGCCATAGGCGTCGCCGTTGTAACTCCCGTCATAGCCGTGCTCGATCAGCGCCCAGGCTTTCTTTTCTTCTTTTTGCTTTGCGTCGATGAACTCCTCGATGTCGGGGTGCCAGTCTTTCAGCGTGTTCATCTTCGCCGCCCGCCGGGTTTTGCCGCCGCTTTTGACCACGTTGGCAACTTGATCGTAGACTTTTAAAAACGAGAGCGGTCCGCTCGGTTTGCCGCCGCCGCTCAACTTTTCCCTTGTCGATCTTAGCGACGAGAGATCGCTTCCGGTGCCGCTGCCGTACTTGAAGAGCATCGCCTCGCTCATCGCCAGCCGCATGATGTCCTCCATCGTGTCCTCCACCGATTGAATGAAACAAGCGCTGCCCTGCGGATATTCGTATTGAGTGGCGGCGCGCTCCGCTCGTTCGGTCTGACGGTTATAAAAGTAATTGCCCGCGCCCGCGTTTTTGCCGATGCCATACTGATGATACAAACCGACATTGAACCAGACCGGCGAATTGAACGCGCCGTGCTGGTTCACGCACAGCCATGTCAGTTCGTCATAAAAGATTTCCGCCGCCTCCGTGTCCTCAAAATAACCGTCCGCCATCCCCCAATCGGCGATCGTTCGAGTGACGCGATGCACCAGTTGGCGGACGGAAGTTTCACGGCCGCTTTTGTGCGGATCAGTCCCGTTGCCGATGTCGCCGTAAAAATATTTCGAGACCGCAATTTTCGTCGCCAGCGCGCTCCAGCTCTTCGGTACCTCGATATTGTCCTGCTTGAAAATGACCCTGCCGCTGTCGTCGGTGATCTCCGCCGTGCGCCGTTCCCATTCGGTCTGATCAAAAGGCGAAATCGCGGCGTCACTGAAGACGCGCTCAAAATGCACACCGCCATTTTTCTTTTTCGCGACCTGATTTTTGCGGCGATCGGATGATTTGCGCGATTGATTAAGCGAGGAAGGCGGTATGCCAGCTTTAAGTTGAATCATGGCGGGAAGGGCGGTTTAAGTTGTGAATAACGGAAAATAATCGTGAACAGCTCCGCTAATAACCTGTTAATTCCAGCGAACAACAAGTAATAGCGGAGCCGCCCGGCGGATATACAATATGCAGTGCGGAAAGGTTCCTCGGCAAGCTTAAAATTGTAACATTTTTGTGGTTGTCATCCCGAGGTCGCCGCGGCGACCGAGGGACCTCGCATTCACCCGAAGACCGTTCATTTCACTCAGGCTTCTGCTACGAAGCACGTGAATCTCGTGCGGATTTGTCTTCAAAAAAAAGCGCACATTTGCAAACGCAGCCCCACGTCTCATAATTACGCCGCGGTCTATCGATGATTGTCGATCTTACAAAACGGAAGGGTGGCTGAGTCCGGTTTAAGGCACTCGACTCGAAATCGAGCGTGGGCTTAAACCCACCGTGGGTTCGAATCCCACCCCTTCCGCCCAGAATTTCATCGTTCGGCGAGAGCTTGCCAATGGCATCACCGATGCTCATAATGCGATTTCGATGATTCGGGCGAATTGTCGGGCGCGCTTCACCGCCGCCGATTTTGATTTCATCGTTCGCACTCTTTCGCGTTCCTGCACCGATCAGGTTTCACTTGTCGATCTTCTTTCCGATTCGGAAACACGTGATTCCATTCTCGATCATCCGCGCCTGGTTGACGCGATTTTGTGCAACGCTGGTCACCTCCATATTTCTTCGCAGTTTTATTTCTACGTGCTCGCCCGGCACGTCTTGCAGCAAGCGGGAATTGTCGATCGGAAACTCTGCGATTATATCGCTTCGCTCCTGGAAACCTTTTCGCGCGCGAACCGATTGCAGGCCCCGGACAAGATCGACAATCACGGTCGCGCATATATTTCCGACATGCTCCTTGCGCTCACCCGCGCCACGCCTGAGCAAGCCTTTCTCCTTCGCGCACACGTCGGCAATTATTCGCTTTTCATCAGCGGCATCTTCCACGAAAACACGCAGCGCCGCAGTTTGCGCGGCGGACCGGACATTGATTTTTATGAACAAATCGGCCGGACCAATTATCAGTTGGTCGCCGGCCACGCGACCGCGCGTCGATGCGAGCTCACTGATATCTACGAAGAGTTGGCTAATCGTTTTCGCGACGTTCGCCTCGCGCTAAATCAGCTTTCCGATCGGTTGCTCAACCTCGATGACGACCTGCGTCCATCGCTTTGCCTGTGAATGAGACGCTTTTTAGTCAGATCCAAAGGCTTTTCGAACGCACTTACGCGCAGGTTGGGATTAATCTCGAGGATTGTCTGATCGACCGGGAGCGCTGCGCGCAATTGTCGGTCCTGGCCGGAAGATCGGCGCGCGAACTGAGCGAATTGGCCCGCACGTTTTTGCGGCGCGCCGACGATCGGCTTTACGTCGGCATTTATTATTCGCGCTGGTTGATCGACCAACTGGAGAGGCACGATCCGCGCGCCGGACTGAGCGACCACAACATTCGATCGCTCATCATGTTCGTGGAGGAGATCAATCATGCGCTTCACGCTGCGCTCCAGTTTCAAAGCGGCGCGCACGAGATCGGCGTGGAAGATTTTGCGCGCAATCTCGAGCTGCAAGCGCAAGTCGACACTTATCTAGTCCTGCTTCTCTTCGTCGCCTTTTTTCGAAAAACGCAACGCGTCTCGCGGACCGACCGGCGTTGGCTGCGGTTTCATCTTTTCGCTGCGCAAGATCCTCATGCCTACATCGACAAGAACATTCGGCGCCGTTACCTCGAGGCGACGGAACTGGCCGCGAGTTACACGCAATATCTCGACACTTTGAACGGAATGCGTCGTCTCGATGAAATCCGGCGCTTTCGTTCACTCGACTACACGGCCAAGAAGCAGCGCATTTTGGCGCTGGCCGATCGGTCTGCTTAAATCGCAGCGTCTTGCGAATTCTGTTTGCGGAAACAGACAGATCGCAGCTAAATATCGAACGTGTTCAGTTTGACCATGCTCGGCAGCGGCAGTGCCGGGAACAGCGCGCTTGTGTCGACTGATCACTGCAAAATTCTTGTCGATGGAGGATTGAGCGCCCGGCAAATAGTCTTGCGCCTTGAACAATGCGGTGTGACGCCGGACCGGCTCGACGGCGTTCTCCTCACGCATGAGCACGGCGACCATGTCTGCGGGCTCGAAGTTCTCTGCCGCAAATTTGACGTTCCGATTTATTGCAACGCGCTCACCGCCGAAGCGATCCAGCGCGAGGGCTTACTGGATCGACATCGTAATTGGCGGATTTTTCGCACCGGCGCAGAATTCGCGATCTGCGACATTGTCGTGCAAACTTTTCCTGTGCCGCACGACGCGGTCGATCCGATCGGTTTCGCTTTTCACGCCGGCGCCGGCAGCCTGGGATTCATCACCGACCTCGGCTACGCCACAAAGATGATCGTGGAGCGGTTGCGCCAGGTTCACACGTTGGTAATCGAAACCAACCACGACGAAAAACTTTTGCAGAACGATTCGCATCGGCCGTGGCCGGTGAAACAACGGATTCAATCGCGGCACGGGCATCTTTCGAACGCCGCCGCTGCCAGTGTGATCGAGCAACTTCTTCCCGGAAAAATTGAGCGCGTCGTGCTCGGACATCTCAGCCGCGACTGTAACACGCCCGCCCTCGCCTTTGCCGCCGTCCGCGATTCGCTCGCGAAATCCGGCAGGATCGACATGGAACTTTATTGCGCCGCACAATCGCAAATCAGTGCGCGTTTTTGCATCGGCCAAACAGAGCGCGGCGCATTTCAGCCGACGTTTGAGACCACGTTCTTTCAAACTTCATCCTGTAGCGGCGCTCCATGAGCGCCGTCGCTTTTAGCGAAAAAGATCAGCGGTCCCTTCGACATCGCTCAGGGGAGGCTCCGACCGCCGCTAGAAAAGAAGCGAAGATCCGCGACGCCGTCGAGGCGGATCTGCCGGCCATCATCGGCATCTATAACGCGGCTGTCGCGACCCGCATCTCAACCGCACAACTCGAGCCGGTCACAGTGGCAGGCCGCCGTGATTGGCTGAGCGAACACTCGCCGAATCGTCACCCGTTCTGGGTAGCTGAAATCGATGGCTGCGTGCGCGGCTGGCTCAGTTTCAAGAGTTTTCTTCCGCGCTGCGCCTACCGCGGCACGATCGAGCTGAGTGTGTATGTCGATGAAAGATTTCGCCGCCGCGGGGTTGCGCGCCATTTGTTGGAAGCAGGAATTGCGCGCGCGCCGTCGCTTGGGATTAACACGATGGTGGGGCTGATCTTTGCGCACAACGAATCAAGCTTGAGATTATTCGAGCGGCTCGGATTCGAACGCTGGGGATTATTCCCGCGAATCGCGCGGCTTGACGACGTGGAGCGCGACCTTGTCGTGATGGGTCGTCATTGCACGACGCTTAAGGGTGCGAGCTCATGAGTAATGAAGGCCGGTTGCACGATTGCCTGTACCTTATGCAAACGCTCATGCAGTACCGGCAGCAGCCGATTCATGGCCAGTTGAATACAATCGGTAACAAGTATTCCATGCTGCACCTCGACGTCCTGCTCTTAATCTACCACTTCGCGAAAGCGTGCACTGGACACATTCTCGAGATTGGCGCGTTTCTTGGCGGAGCGACGATGGCAGCAGCGCTGGGTGTGGGCGAATCCGGAAGCAAAAAGGCGATCGTTACAATCGAGCCAGGTGGACGCTTGGAACATCGGCGTCTCGGAACGAAAAATATCTTGCGCGACTTGGAACGAAGTCTCGCCAAGCAGCGCATGTCGGAAATGGTCACCTTAATTAAAGGTCACTCTTTCGACCCAGCGACGATCTCCGCGGTTGAGCAGACATTGGGCCCGGACGAAATTGGTTTGCTCGTAATTGACGCGGATGGCGCCGTGCAGCGGGATATTAATTGTTATGCCGAGCGTCTCGCGGATGATTGCTGGCTGGTGATCGACGATTACGCCGGACCCGCCGAGAACATCAAAGTGACACCCACTCGAAGGGATGTGGATGCATTAGTGGAAGCCGGCTGCCTTGAGACCCTGGGCTTTTACGGTTGGGGCACGTGGATCGGACGGTGGCGGCAGAAAAGCTATTCCTCTTGACCGACGATAAGATGAATCACGCCGGCGGGCGCGGAGATAAAGAAACCGTCGAAATCTTCCCGAAGTTGTTCGATTTCGTCACGCCGGGGCACGCCGTTTACTTTTAAAAACGACGCGGCTGCTTCCGTATCATTCGTTTCCAATTCCAGCCAAATGTCGGGCTGGCTCAAATTTGGAACCTTGTCGATCCAAAGCCGGTTAGGGCCAAATTGGAAAATGCAACCATCGGCTTCTTCCTCGATCAATGGCAACCCCAGCGTATCGCGATAAAAGGCGACCGTCTGCTCGTAGGTGTGGCTCGGGCATTTGAGCGCGATGTTCGCGCCGCCTGAGAATTGGGGTCCGTTGACGTTAGCGACCATATGTCGATCCAGGAAAAACCGAGCGCAGGGCGGTTACAACTCAGGGAGAATTTTTTGCGCGACGCTCTCCATTAGCGGCCCTTTCACCGCCGGCCTCTGTCATCGCAATCGGGTCGAGCGCGCGGTTTAGTTCCGCTTCGGGCAATATTTTTTTCTGACGACAGATTTCGCGCACGGTCCGCCCCGTCGCGACGCTTTCTTTCGCGATTTCCGCGGCACGATCGTAGCCAATTTTTGGGGCGAGGCTCGTCACCATGGCCATCGACAATTCCACTAACTCCTCGCAACGCTTTTTGTTTGCAACGATCCCGATGACGCACTTGTCGCGGAAAATATCGACCGCGTTCGCGAGCAGCCGGATCGACTCGAGAAGATCATATGCCATCACCGGCATCATGACGTTGAGCTCGAAATTCCCGTTCGCGCCCGCCCAGGTGATGGCTCCGTCGTGGCCGATCACTTGCGCGCAAACCATCATGAGCGATTCGCACATCACCGGGTTCACTTTGCCCGGCATGATTGAGCTGCCTGGCTGCGTGGCCGGCAATTGAATTTCACCGATGCCGCAGCGCGGGCCGCTGCCAAGCCAGCGAATGTCGTTGGCGATCTTGAACAAACTGACCGCGATCGTTTTGAGCAGTCCGCTTGCTTCGACGACCGCATCTTTCCCTCCTTGCGCTTCGAAATGATTTTTGGCTTCGTAAAAGGCGATACCGGTGCGCTGTTCGAGGTGCCGCATCAGCTTGCCGGGAAGATCGACATGTCGATTCAGGCCCGTGCCGACTGCGGTGCCGCCGAGCGCGAGTTCGCGCAAATTATCGATCGCTTTTTCCGCCCGTTCTCGCGCATAGGCGATTTGCTGCGCATAACCGGAAAATTCCTGGCCGAGCCGGACCGGCGTCGCGTCCATCAGGTGGGTTCGGCCGATTTTGATTATCTCCCAAAACTCCTTCGCTTTCGTCTCGAGCGCGCCTTGCAACTTTTCCAGCATGGCAGCGAGGCGCTTTTTTAGCTGCTCGGCGGCACTGATATGGATGGCGGATGGAATCACATCGTTGCTCGATTGTCCCATGTTCACGTGATCATTTGGATGAACGACTTCACGTGAGCCGATCGGTTTGCCTGCGAGTTGCGCGCAACGGTTTGCGATCACTTCGTTCGCGTTCGTGTTCGTGCTCGTGCCGGAGCCAGTCTGAAAAATGTCGAGTGGGAAATGTTCATCGAGTTTTCCATCGATAACTTCCTCGGCCGCCTGGACGATGAGCGCGCAGCGATGGGCATCAAGTAAACCAAGATCATGATTTGCTTGCGCGGCCGCCCATTTAATTAAACCAAGCGCGCGAATAAGCTCCCTCGAAAATCGATAACCGCTGACTGGAAAATTAATGACGGCGCGTTGGGTGGAAGCGCCATAAAGAGCAGTGGCTGGAACGAACATTTCGCCCATCGAGTCCTTCTCCATCCGTGTCGCTCCGCCGCTCATGCCTGCCGATTTGCGGGAGCGCGGCTCCATTCGACCTCGCGACGACGGCCGTTCAGCGTGGGCGTTTTTTGAAAGACAGTGATGAACATCGGCGGAATGTTTTGCAGAAAATATTCTGACTCTGCGTACTCGAAAAGGGTGGCGTGCTGTTTTAGTTCGTTGGTCACCTGATAGATGATGAAGCTGCCGCCCGGCGCGAGCGCGTCGTACGTTTTTTGAAGAAGCGCGCGTTTCTTGTCGATCTTGAGAATGCTGAAGGGAATTCCGGAAAGAATATAATCGCAGTTAGCCATACGGCGGCGCTCTAATTCCTGTGGCAAACGCGCCGCGTCTCCATGAATCACGTGCACGCGCCGATCGCCGGCAAATTGCCGTTCGAGATCGCTGGAGAAGGCGCGATCGAGAGCTAGGGACAATGGAAGCGATTTGAAACGGTCGCTGCAAAAAGCGCTTAAAGAACAGCACGCTCATAAAATGCGAATAGTCAACCGCCGCTACCGCCTTGTCCAGTCGCGAAGTGAGCCTGTGGCGCAGACAACCGGGGCGGACGCGGCGCGATCCGGCCGAACAAAGCATTGACACCGATTCTAAAATTTATAACGCTGGTGGTGTCAAATTGGTTTGCCCATTTTTGCTCAAGTAGATGATTTTTTTCCATGCATAACCTCCTCACGGTCAAGGAAACGGCCAAATACCTCCGGATTCCATTGCCGACCGTTTATTATCTCGTCCAGCGCGGCCAATTGCCAGCCATACAAATCGGAGGCCGTTGGCGCATTAAAAAATCTTCGCTCGATAAGGACATCCTAAAGGAGGACAAATCCGGTCAACCCACTGTGCTCGTGGTGGACGATGACGAGAGTCTGCAAAATCTTTTCAAGCTGTTTTTGAAGAAAATCGGCTTTAGTCGCGTTGTCGTTGGGACGGTGAAGGAAGCGCTCGCCGCGCTCGACAAACAGAAGTTCGATCTTATTTTTCTCGACCTAAAATTACCGGACGGTCCGGCCGATGATGTTTATGACAGCGCGCGGGAGGAGCAGCCGAATTGTCCAATTGTCGTCATCACCGGCTATCCGGACAGCGAGATGCTTGATCGGATTCTGGCCAAGGGTCCGATCACGTTGTTAAAGAAGCCGCTTAAGATCGAGCAACTCCAGCAGACGGTTCGCATTCTCGGACACAAAGAGGCCGTCAAACTGGCCGCGTGATTCGGCCGCCAAACTTCTACGGCGTGAGATTGGTTAAATTGATCGCGCCGCCGCCAGCAAGACCAGCCAGCTGCAGCCCGGCCTCCGTGAGCCAAGTGGCAAACAATCAAAACGTGATCGTCACAGGCACCTACACCTATACCTACACCTGCACCTACTCCCACTCACATACCGATGGGACGTACCATAATTCCTGTATAACGATCTGAGGTTGCAGCAGGTTATCATTCGTCTCGTAGCCACCGGGCTTTCGATCTCAGGAAAGCCTGGCTTTCTGCGGAAAATCCATCTCGGCGGGACACCGGCGGCAACCCGAGCGAATACCGTAAAAGTGCCGGCCAAGACTATGGCGAATCGGTCATCGGATGTCGCGAGATCAGCCGAAAAACGCGGTTCCCGGTAATCAGGGCATTCCTGGTCAGCCCAACTCCGGGCTTTTCCTTTTGACGATAGCAATCCGTTGCCCCATCGCTTCGGGCGGATTCATTGAGCAATAGAAGTGCGTTAATTTGAAGCTGCGGCCCTTCAGAAAGGCCGCGCCGACGGCGATTTCAATTCCCGCGAATAAACAGATCGCTTCGCCGTCAAACTCTGCCACCGAAACCGGCTGGGGACAACTTGGAACAAAAATGCGATTTGAGACTGCATACGCGGAGAGATCGACAAGTTCTTGCAATCTCCAAAGCTTTCGTATCTCTTCGGCGCTTCCCACTCCTGACGCCATGACTCGGCCCTCATCATCCCTTAAGCCCGTGCTTGCGGGATTAGTGCTCACTCTCGCGCAAATCGGGGTGGCGATTTGCCTTCTCGCGCCGGAAGGACCGCTTTCTTACCGTTACTCCACTCTCATTCAGCACGATAGTTATTGGTTCGAAAACATCGTCGAGCGTGGCTATCAAACGCCGGTGCCGCCCATTAGCCACAAAGTGATGGAAGTATCCAATGTTGCTTTTTTCCCAGCTTATCCCGCGATCGCGGCTGTGCTTCGTTACGGCCTGCATTTCGGCGCTCAGAATGCGCTCTTAATTACCGCCCAGGCCGCGGCGTGGGGGTTCTGGAGTTATTTCTTTCTCTTTTGTGACCGCTGGAATCTCTCGCCGACGCTCCAATTTTTTGGCGCCTTAGCCATCGTTGCTCACCCGGCTGCCTTCTTTCTTATTGCCGGCTATTCCGAGTCGCTTTTTCTCATGGCCCTGATCGGTTTCATTTATTGGAGCAGCGCAGACACTCGTGCCGCGAAAGTATGGGCGGCACTGCATGGCATGGTCATGTCCGCGACTCGAATTGTTGGGATCCCGTGCGCAGCTTTCCCTGTAGTGCGCGCCATCTTTGCAAAAGGATGGCGTGGTTTGCGTAAGTCGCAGTCATGGATTCGTCACTATGGACCGGCAGTGAGTTTGATGTTCGCCGCCACGTTGGGTGCAGTCTTCTTCTTCATTTACTGCCAGCTGCGCTGGGGTCACTGGAATATTTATATGCTTACGCAATCGGCTGGCTGGGGCATTGTCCCCGATTACCTCGCGGTGTTTAAACCGTCGAGTTACCACTGGCTCGCTCCCACGTTGAATGATCCCAAAGAGGCAAGCCAGCTGTCGATGACGTTCGGCGCATTACTTTTAATCCTGGTCGCGGTTTGCGAGCTGCTCCCGGCGATTCGCCGGCGCACCGAATGGCCGACGCGCGCCGGATTCTATTTCTGTGCCGCCGTGATCTATTACATTTCCGTAAGCGGAGTGGCCAGCGTCGAGATGGAAAGCATGCTTCGCTACGAATTTTGCGTTCATGCGCTAATCGTGCTGGCGTTTTTGCATTTTCTACATCAATTTCGTTTTCCGCCGATTCTGTTACGAGCGTTCGGCATGGCAGTGGCAC
>WNEY01003336.1_pt1 | contig 12031 bp, 9 predicted proteins | sample 5400531 | NCBI WGS metagenome assembly WNEY01 (sample SAMN13153338, study PRJNA577476) | soil metagenome | isolation source: 200 cm saprolite under Douglas fir tree site 1 | place: USA:California | collected 2015-04-18
GTTCCACCGCACCATCTTCCCCATACGGATGCCGGGGAGGTGCCAGTAGTAATCGTATTCCGGCAGTTCGCGGATGAGCGCGCGCGCCAGGATGGCGAGGTCGCGCGCGGAGGAAATCTGGTCGTCGGCAGGCAGGCCGTTCGGATTGACGAAGCTCGATTGGATCATGCCGAGGTGGCGCGCGTTGGCGTTCATCTCGCCGGCGAAGTTCTCGATCGAGCCGGCGACGCCTTCCGCCAGCACGACCGCCATGTCGTTCGCCGATTTCACCATCAGCATCTTGAGCGCGTTGTCGACGGTGACCACGGTGCCGACCCCGAATCCCATCTTCACGGGCGACTGCGCCACCGCGTTCGGTGAAACCGTAAGCGGCGTGTCGAGGGCAAGCCGGCCCTCCTTGACCGCGCGCAGCGTCACATAGGCGGTCATGAGCTTGGTGACGGAGGCGGGATACCATGGCTGGCCGGCGTTCTGGGAATAAAGAACCCTGCCGCTCTCGGCGTCGATCACGAGCAGCGCTTCCGCCCACGTGCGGGTCACCGTGAGTGCGGTTGCGGCGCAGGCGATGCCCACCCACATCAGCGTACGCGCAACTGAGGATCGCATCGAAGACTTCACGGCTTGGGGTCCGAATCCTTGGGCGGCCCTCGGGAACGCTCCACAAGGGGGGAAGGGGTCTGTCTAAGCCGACAGCGTATGAAAGGCAAAAGCGAAAAGCCAAAGCGTGACGCGCTCATGCCCGCGGCGACCGTTCATGGTAAGAGAAAGCGTCCAAAATTCGGCAGGTTAGGACGGGGCTGCGCAACTGTTGCGTTTCCAACACAATGACCGCAAATCACCTATCGACTCGGAATAACAGGAGGCCGCCGTGACTGCTTGCATCGTTGGCTGGGCCCACACCCCCTTTGGCCGGCTCGAGGGCGAGACGCTCGAGGGTCTGATCGTGCGGGTGGCGACGCAGGCGCTCGCCGATGCCGGGATCGCCGCCGGCGACGTCGACGAAATCGTGCTGGGCCATTTCAACGCCGGCTTCTCGGCCCAGGATTTTACCGCTGCGCTGGTGCTTCAGGCCTCGCCGGAGCTGCGCTTCAAGCGCGCCAGCCGGGTCGAGAACGCCTGCGCCACCGGTTCGGCCGCTGTCCATCAGGGCCTCAAGGCGATCGCCGCCAAGGCTGCCCGCATCGTGCTCGTGGTCGGCGCCGAGCAGATGACGACGACGCCCGCCGCCGAGATCGGGCGCAATCTGCTCAAGGCATCCTACGTGCGCGAAGAAGCCGATATCGACGGCGGTTTCGCCGGTATTTTCGGCCAGATCGCCGCGCGCTATTTCCAGCGTTGGGGCGACCAATCGGACGCGCTGGCGCGCATCGCCGCCAAGAACCACAAGAACGGCGTGGGCAATCCCTATGCCCAGATTCGCAAGGACCTCGGCTACGAGTTCTGCCGCACCGAGAGCGAAAAGAATCCACGCGTGGCAGGTCCGCTCAAGCGCACGGACTGCTCGCTCGTTTCCGACGGCGCCGCCGCCGTGGTCTTGGCGGACGTCGCAACCGCGCTCAAGCTCGAGGGCTGCACGCAGGCCTGGACGCGCGCGCTGGCGAGCGCCGGCATCGCGCTCTCCGACCTTTCCTTCGTCGAGACCCACGACTGCTTCACCATCGCCGAGCTGATGGAATACGAGGCGATGGGCCTGGTCCCGCAAGGACAGGGCGCGCGCGCCGTGGCCGAGGGGCTTACCGAGAAGAACGGACCCTTGCCGGTCAATCCGTCGGGCGGGCTCAAGGCCAAGGGTCATCCGATCGGCGCAACGGGCGTGTCGATGCACGCGCTCACCGCGATGCAGCTCATGGGGGACGCTGGCGATATTCAAGTCAGGAATGCGAGCCTCGGCGGTATCTTCAATATGGGCGGCACGGCGGTTGCGAACTACGTGAGCATCCTCGAACGGATCAAATAGCGCTTTATCGTGCGCGGCGCGGCGTCGGGGCGTCTCGAGCGCCGCCGCGCTGGAATTAGGCTCAAGCGGCGGCGGCAACGCGTTTGCGGCGTTGCGCCATCCACGCCAGCGGAATCGCGGCGAGCACGATCAATACCGGTTCCATAGGCAAGCGATATTTTGGCGTCGCCACCGGCCCGTTGAGCAGGAGGAAATAGGCGATCACGCCGCCGCCGAAGACCGCCGCCCACGGCAACGTCCGCGCCAGCATGACGAAGCCGATGGCCTCGAGCACGAGGAAGGGCACCATGGCGATGAGGCCGAGGATGAGCAGGAGCTGGTAGCGCCCGGGATCATCGAAGAGGTAGGCCCGTGCCTTCTGCCACAGGCCAGCGCCGGGCGTGTTGTAGAAGCTGGGCTTGGGCAGCGCGCGCACCCGCGGGTCTGCGAGCAGGGCCGGTGCAGTGAGATTCACCACCGCGCCTTCAAGCCAAGCCTTGGCGAGAGCCGCCGGCGGCAAACGGGCCATCTCCTGCCACGCCAGGCCGGAGGCGATGGCCGAGCGCCGGAACGGATTGCTCTCTGTGCCGGCCTGCTGACGATAGAGAGCGTCCATGCGATCGAAGGTCGCTTGGTAAGGCGTGCCATCGGCGCGCTCGGTCACCAGCGGGACAATCCACAACGCCAAGTAATCGCCGGTTTGCGAGGTTACGTCGAGGCTGTGGTAACGCACCGCGTTGCGCGCCAGCACCGGGGCAATCGGCGCCGCGGCGGCGAGGGCGAAGAGCAGCGCGGCTGCCAGCGCCGGGCCAACGTTCCATCGCCGCACTAGTGCAATGACGAAGACGATCGGCACGGCTGCCGCCAGCAGCATTGCGACGGCGGGCCGCGTGGCAAGGGCGAGCCCGCCGGCGAGGCCGGCCCCCAGGGCGAGCCCCATCGTCGGGCGCAGCAGGAAACGCGCGCCGGCGAGCAGCATCAGCGTGAAGAAGAAAACAAAGAGCGAATCGGTGAGCATTTGGGTGCTGAATACGACCAGCGTCACCGAGAGCGCGGCGAGAACGCCGGCAATCAATCCGGTGAGCGGGGAGATCAGCGCGCCGAGGGCGGCGATGAACGTGCAGGTCCCGGCGTCGATCACGGCCTGAACGAGCGCGACCACTCGGGGGACATCGCCGAAGGCATGCTGGACGCCCGCGAGCAGCAAGAGATAGAGCGGCATGCGGTCGGTCAGCGACAATAGCGTGGGCCAAAACGTGTCGGGCTTGGCCAGCGCGGCGCCGAGCGCCCAGTAACCGAACGCATCCTGCTCCGCGAAGAAGGCGTCGCGGCCTGTCAGCAGCGCGAGATTGATCAGACGGACGCAGAGCGCGAGGACGAAAACGATCGTGAGCGGATGCTCGGCCGCGCGCGCCCACGCTTTGCTCGCTTTCGAAGGCAGCACGGACCGCGCCCGCTAGGTTTCCACCGGCTCGCCGCTCATGGGCTCGTGCCGCTTCTTGGCCACCTCGCCCGCCAAGAACTGGCTGCGGGCGAGCTCCGCGAAGTGACCGCCGAGCCGCATGAGCTCGTCGAAGGTGCCGGCCTCGATGATACGGCCGCCCGCAAACACCAGGATGCGGTGGGCGTTGCGCACCGTGGCGAGCCGGTGCGCGATCACGAAGGTCGTGCGGCCTTTCATGACCTCGGCGAGCGCAGCCTGGACCCTGGCCTCGGTGAGCGCGTCGAGCGCGCTCGTGGCCTCGTCGAGGATGAGGATCGGAGGATCTTTGAGCAGCGCCCGCGCGATCGACAGGCGCTGACGCTCGCCGCCGGAGAACAGGCGCCCCCGTTCGCCGGCGTTGGTGTCGAAGCCTTGCGGCAGGCGCTCGATGACGTCGAGAACCTGGGCGCGCTCGCAGGCCGCGCGCAGTTCGTCGTCGGTCGCATCGGGCTTGCCCACGCGCAGGTTCTCGGCGATCGAGCGGTTGAACAGCAGCACTTCCTGGAACACGACGCCGATGTTGCGCCGCAGGCCTGCGAGCGTGAGCGCGCGAATGTCCGTGCCGTCGATCCGCACGGTGCCCGATTGCGGGTCGAAGGCGCGGTGAAGCAAAGCGAGCGCAGTCGATTTGCCGGCGCCGGTCGCCCCGACAAGGGCGACGGTTTCGCCGGGCAGGGCGGTGAAGGTCAGATCGGCGACCGCGGCACGCTTGCCGTCATAGGAAAATGAGACGTCCTTGAACTCCACCAGGCCCTGCATGCGGTCGGGATCGACGGCGTCGGGGCGGTCGCGCACTGCCGGCTCGGTGTCGAGCACCTCGAAGAATTCCGCGATCCGCGGCGCGTCCATCACGATCTCGTTGGCGAAATGGACGGCCTGTTCGAGCCTGCTGATCAGAAGCGCGGCGAAGCTCATGAACATGACGATTTCGCCGACGGTGGTCTGAGCGCGGAGATAGAACCAGACCCCGAGCACGAGAATCGACAACATCGTCAGCGTGGTGGCCGTGCGCGTGATCACCGTGGTCACCGCCCACCAGGACAGCACCGGGATCTGGGCCCTCAGCACCTCTTCGCCCATCTTCCTCATTCCCGAAACTTCCATCTCGATGCGGGCGAAGCTTTGCACCAGGGCGATGTTTCCGAGCGTATCGGTGGTGCGCTCGGCCACGTCGGAATAGTAGCCCTCGACCGTGCTTTGCAATCTTTCGCTCTTGTGAATGACCAGCCCGATCACCGCGGAAAACACGGCGCACAGCAGGATCAGCATCAGGCCGTAGCGCCAATTGATGAACAGCGTCAGCGGCAGCAGCACGATGAGCGAAATGAAACTGGCGAAGTGCTCGCGGAAGAACGACAGCCACAGGCTCCAGAGCGTTTGGGTGCCGGTCATCATCACCTTCACCAGCCGTCCGGAATGCGAGCCGGTGTAGTAGCTCAGCGGCAGTTGCAGCACGTGCTCGAAGAACATCGTGCGCACCACCTGGTATTGGCGGTGCGCCAGGCGATCGGCATGCAGTGCTACCAGCGTGCTGCAGACGATGATGAAGAGACCGAAGCCGACCCAGGCGCCGACCAGCATCATCAAGTCTTGCCAGGCCAGTTGCGACATGCGTGCCTGGGCATTGGCGAGGGTATCGACGATGCGGCCGAACAGGACCGGTTCCACGAACATCGCTGAGGCCAGCGCCAGGTTGGCGACCGCGAGCGTCCAGCCCAAACGGGCCTCGCGCCCGAGCAGTTCGAGCACGCGGATGTAAAGTCGAATGAGTTTCATGCGGTCGACATCGGCAAAGGCGGGACTCTGCGTCTGCGCGAACGCCGCCTTACTCTAATGCAACGCCTCCTGCTCGCAATGCGGGTACGGGCGGTCATCGCCGCGGCAATCGGCGTCCGTCGCTGCGCCGTTGCGGAGTTTTGCAAGGACATGATGAAACGCGTTTGTGCGCAATGATTGTATTGCACCGGCATGTCTACGATCGATTGATGACACAATATTTGCCGATTTCGGATGCGCTGACAACGTTTATTGCTGCGCTTGACTTGTCGGCAGTTGAGCACACATTGGCCGCAGTGCGAATATGCGCTTGCGCCGCTGGCCCCAACCGGGGCGGCGGTGGTCGGCCTCACGGGCAAGGCGGTGCCCGACGCGCAAGAACGGCGAGGGGGCATGGTCAATATCCCGACGGAACTTTTACGGACGCTCGTGTTCGTCGTCGATCAGCGCAGCTTTACCAAAGCGGCGCAGTCGCTCGGCGTCACCCAGCCGGCGGTCAGTGCGCAGATCAAGCGGCTGCAATTCCTGCTCGGTTACGAGCTCCTCGACAAGAGCGCCCCCGGCGTGAGCCTGACCCCGCGCGGGGAGATGGTCGTCACTCACGCGCGCCGGATGCTGTCGATCAACGACCAGATCGCGCAGCTTGGCGGCGGGCAGCCGACGGCGCAGACCGTTCGCGTCGCCATGCCTGGCGATTTCGCCGGAACGAGGATTCCGGCGACTTTGGCGCGGTTCCGCAAGCGCTGGCCGGGCATTCGTTTTGCGGCGAGCGTAACAAGCTTTGAGAACACGCTGCGCGGGTTGCGCCAGGGCGACATCGATCTTGCGGTTGCGATTTCGAGCTCGAAGCCCTCGATCGAAGCGCAGCACTTGTGGATCGACCAAGCTGTGTGGGTGCGCAGCGACGCGACGCAGCTCGACCCCGTCGGGCCGGTGCCGCTCGTGTCCTTCGGCGAGGATTGCTCCTGTCGCTACACGGCGGTGAACGCGCTTCACCGCATCGGCCGCGAGTGCGACTTCGTGTTCACCTCGCGCAGCATCGCCAGCCTGGAGGCGGCGGTCCTCGCCGGACTCGGCATCATGGTGCTACCGCGCAGCCGCGTGCAGCAGACGTCGCTCTCGATCTGGGAGGACGCGCCGCTTCCCGAACTGCCCCAGCTCTATTGCGGGATTTATTTGCGTCAAGGCGGCAACCGCGTGGCGCTCGAGGAACTCGCCGACGACATCGCGGCGGCGTTGCGGCCACAGCTGGAGGTGAAGGCGGGCGGGGCTGCGCCGAATATTGCTGCCGTGCGGGCAAGCGGATCGGGGCAGTAACGCGCGTTGCAACGAGCTCAGTGCACCTTGCGCTCGTCGGCGGGCGGCAGGAACGAGGCGTCGAAAATGTCGTCCGCCTTGGGCTTGGCCTTGAAGGTGTACACCAACCCGATCTGATCGATCGATTCTGCGAGCCGCGCGAAGTCGACGGCGCCGTAGCCGTCGGCTTTCACCTCCGGCGTGACGATGTTGTCGCGGATGGCCATGCGTAGCCGCTCGAGCTCGACCTCCTTTTTCAGGGTCTCGTCGCGCCGGACGACCGCGTCGACCGCGTCCACCGGACGCCTGACGACGTCCTTCAGCCCTTTGAGAAAGGCGTGCAGAAACGCTCTCACCGCCTCCGGCTTGTCGGCGGCGAACCTGGGATTGATGATGATCGTGTTGCCGTAAAGCTTGAGCCCGTAATCCGCCATCGGCATCAACACGATATCGTCGACCGGCACGCCGCGGTCCTTGAGATCGACATAAAGGCGGAACGAGTAGCCGAGCGCGGCGTCGATCTGGCCGGCAGCGAGCATCGGCGCGCGCACCGGTATGGCGATGGTTTCGATCGTCACCTTCGACATATCGATATTGTTGAGCTTGGCGAACAGCGGCCACTCACCGAAGGTGATGCCCGTCGGCGGGGCGCCGAGTTTCTTGTTCTCGAGCTGCTTGGGCTCGGTAATGCCGCGGCTCCTACGCGCCACGATCGCGAAGGGCGGCTTGTTGTAGACCATGAACACCGCTCTCACCGGCGGCGAGGGATGCTGATCGCGATACTTGATGAGGGTGTTGATATCGGCGAGGCCCATGTCGTACGCGCCCGACGCAACGCGGGTGATCGGCTCGAGCATGGTCGCCGTCCCGTCGAGGGTCACGTCCAGGCCCTCGGTCTTGAAGTAGCCCCTGTCCGGGGGGAGGAAAAAAGTCGCAGCCAGCCCATCGAGGCGGCCGTCGAGCGAGAACTTGATGCTGGTCTGCCCCGCCGCCGGCCAAGCGGCCGTCAACGTGATCGCCGCCGCGAAGAGAAGGGCGGGCCGAACGATCCGCGTCAGGTCGAGGAGGCTCATGGCTCCTCCGTCTATTTCGGCCCGCCTCACGCCGATTTCTTCTGAGCGCCGATCTCGTCGAGCTTCTTCTCCCACTTCATGTCCTTGGCGAACTTCATGAGCTCTTCGGACTCCATGAAGACAGTCTCTTTCGGGCCGGGATAGTTGCGGCTGCGGACGTCGGCCATGTAACGGCTGACGACGTCCTCCATGATCGGGATGAGATCGGTGTAGATGCGCGAATGGCGCGGCACGTGCTCTTCCCAAAGGTGAAACAGGTCGGACGAAATAATGTGCACGCCGTGCGCGCAATTGCCGGCGCCGAGACTGATCACCGGTACCGGCAGTATTTGCGCCAGATACTCGGCAACTTCTGAGGTCGTGACCTCGCAGAGAATGGAGAAGCAGCCGGCGTCCACGAAGGCCTTCGCGTCGTCCACCAGCTCCTTCGCCCGCTGTGCCGTCTTGCCCTGGGCGACGAAGCCGCCGAGCTGCGGCATCCGCATCGGTGTGATGCCGATGTGGCCCTGGACCGGAATGCCCGCCTGCACGATCGCTTCGATATTCTTGGCGTGATGCCGGTTACCTTCGCACTTCATTACTTCGGCGTTGGCCTCGTGCACGAATCGGCCGGCGTTGGCGACGGCCTGCTCCTTGGACACGTGGAAGCTCCAATACGGCATGTCGACCATGCGCAGCCCGTATTTCGAGCCGCGGTCGATGGCCTTCGCCATCATCATCACCTCGTCGAAGCTGACGGTGACCGTGCTCTGATGCCCGAATAGGATCATGCCGCCGGTGTCGGAGACGCACAGGATGTCCATCCCGAGACGATCCGAAACGACCGCCGTGCGGTAGTCGTAGGCGGCAAGCTGTGTGATCTGCTCGCCTCTGCGCATCTTGGCCATCAGCGTATTAATCGTCACCTTTCGGCGAGGGGCAGCTTCCTTGCGTGGTGCGGCTTCAGCCATGACGGTCCTGCCTTGATTGAAATGATGGATCAACGGAATGGTTAGAGACGCGGGACCAGCTTCGGCGACCGAGCGTGCCGATGTTTGGCCCACAAGCATCAAGTGGGCGGCTTCGCGTCGCATCAAGTCAAATACGCAGTGCCTATCAAGCGTTTGCCAAGGTCTATGAACCGGCATCACTGGCCCTAGGCCATGAAGTCCACGGCATTCTTGGACGACGCTTTTGCGGGTCGAAGAAGGGCAACGGGGCAAGCCGGATATCGGCAAACGCCCCGACCGGATCATGCAGCGGCGTGCCCGCAAGCAGGCCGGATCGTAATATATAGCCCAGCCCCAGCGTGCCGCCCGCCTCTAGGCTGTGACAGGCTGAGGTGACGGTGATCATTCCCGACCCGGTTGGGCGAACGAGGCGTGCCGTCGGTTGCCACAGAACAGGCTTTTCGCGGGTGGTCGCCTGAAAGCAGACGAGGGCGATCTCCGCCTCCTCCGGCCCACTGCGCAAACCGGCGAAGCGCTCGAGGCAGGCCTCCCGCGCCGTCACCGGAAGGCGAAACTCATTCGCAAACAGCACGAAACCCGCCTCGATCCGCAGTATGTCGGCGGCGGCAAAGCCGGCGGGCCGCGCCCGTCGTGCCAGCAGTTCCCAGAGTTTCGTTGCGGCAGGGCGCGGCATGAGAATTTCGAACCCAGGCTCGCCGGTGAAGCCGAGCCTCCCGACGACGCAGTCCACATCGCAAATTCTGATCGGCGCAAAGGTGAAATAGCCGAGCTTCGAAAGCGCGCCCACGTCCGCTAGGCCCGCAAGGGCTTGGAGCGAGCCCGGTCCCTGCAGGGCGAAGATCGACGTGCGAGCGCTCAAGTCTTCCACATCGCAATCAGGTCGAGCGGTGAGAACGAGATCGGAGATGTCCTCGGACCGGCCGCTCATCACTTCGTAAGAGGCCTCGCCGTGCCTCCAAACGGTCAGATCCGAGAGCACGTGGCCGCTCGAATCCTCTCGCAGCGCGTAGCGGATTCGTCCGGGCAGCGAGCCGGCCAGTGGCCTTCTTGTCAGCTCCCCGATGGCGTCGAGGGCGCCAGGCCCATCGAGCCGTGCGCGGCCAATAAACGCATAGTCGAATAGGGCGCAGTCCGTCCGGCAGGCATACGCTTCGAGCTCGGGATCGCCATAATCCCGGCGGACCGTGGTTGCGTCGAACGCCATCTTGCAAGCTCTCTCAGCACTCACGCGAACAGACGCGCCACCTCGATGGCAATCGAGGCGCCAATGCCCTCACGGCTGGACGATCGGAGAGCCGACCGTGGCGCGCGGCCAGAACTGTGGAAAATCAGCGCGCCGGCTGCATCATTCATCCCCGGTGCCCCAGGGTTGCAACATTGATCCTGTCTATCGTTTTTGCGTTTTCAAATGTTACAGTTATTATACATCCAAATTGGCTTCCTTCGAGTCGGCATGAGAACGGAGCCGATCAAGGCATTGGAAAACGATGTTCCTGCGCCAGTTCCAATATTTGGTGGCAGTTGCCCAGGAGGAACATTTCGGGCGCGCGGCGCGGTCGTGCCACGTGAGCCAGCCAAGTCTTTCCAGCGGAATCAAGCAACTTGAGCTGGAGCTTGGCGTCCCGATTTTTCTGCGCGGACGGGGCCAGCGCTTTCACGGATTGACGCCGGAAGGCGAGCACGTGGCGCGATGGGCGCGGCAGGTGATTTCCGATTGCTCGGCGATGCGCGATGAAATCGACGCAATGCAGAACAATCTGCGAGGCAACCTTCGCGTCGGTTCGATGCCGTCGATGTCGCCGGTGCTGCCCGTGCTCGTGCAGCTGGTCCGCCAGCGACATCCGGGCGTGCAGGTTGACGTGCAATTCATCGGCAACGACGCCATGAAGCTCGGCCTGAACAATTTCTCGCTCGATGTCGGCGTCACCTACATGGACACCGCGGACCTCGGACGCCGCAATGCACTGCCGATCTGTACTGAAAGGTTGAGCCTACTCGTGCCCGATACGGAACCCTTCCACGACCGCACGACAATTAGCTGGAAGGAGGCGGCTGAACTGCCGTTGGCCATGCTCAGGGCCTCGATGTATGAGCGCCGGTTCGTCAATCAGGTGTTTGCGCAAGTCGGCTGCCAGCCGGCGCCGAAGGTCGAATCCGAATCGATCCTCCATCTGATGTTCCAAGTTCAGTTCACCGAGCTGTGCACGATCATTCCCTCCTACTTCACGCGGATGCCCGGCTTGCGGCCGGGGACCAAGGCGTTGGACCTGGTCGACCCGGTAGTGAGCCAGGAGGTCGGGCTGTTCTGGGCTGGGGGCGAGACCATCATGCCGATGGCCAACGCATTGGTGGCGATTGTCAAGAACTTGAACAAGACCGGAGAACTGAGGCGACGTCTCGGTGTCCCGACGGCGGGGCCGGTCAAGAGCGCCGCGCGAGACAGCCAAGTCGCAACCAACGGTGCGGCCAGGGCGAGCCGTCGTTCCACGAGACCGAAGTAATGGCGGAATTCGCACCGGGCAGCGTTTGCGCGTTCACGGCCCAGGGGTGAGGGCTATTTCGCAGCGGTCGTCCGCATGGCGCCAATTGCCGCGCAAACACGATCCAGTGCGGTCTCGCCAGGTCGTCTCTCTTGCAAAAGGCTCGCCGCTGTAAGGACGGCGTCGGGCCACGGCGTTGCACCGGCCGTTGCGTCGTGGAGTGCGACGTAGAAATAGGGCTGGTCATTGCGATCGTCTCCGGCTGAGAAACCGGCACGCAGCATCGGTCCGCTCGATCCATCGTGCATGGGCAACAGCATGGCGAGGTGAAAGACCCCGGGCCAGCACCAGAGCGCCGGGGTGGGCCGCGCGGCCGCAGGCAGCTGTTCCTTCTCGACTGCGGCCAGAACCGACGCAGCGTTGGCGAACCAGGTGGCAAGCTCATTTAGCTCGGCTGCCAACGGCTCGGCGACGTAACGGAGGGCGTCCCCCATCATGAGATCGGGCACCTTATACGGTAGCGATTTGGAGAACCGATCGTAATCGATGCCCCGGTGCAGGAGCTCTACTAATACCCACGCTTCGACCTCGGCCGGCGTGCGATCATCGAGCTTGATGACGTGCGGCACGGCGCGGCCGTCTTCCTTGAACTGCAGGGCGAGTTCGGGGATTCGCAGCTCGACGGTCAGTTGCGGCAGAAATTCCTGCGTCACGAGAGCCTGTCGTTGTGAGTCCCATTGGAGCAGCGTGTGCTGCGCATGCGGCTGGGGCGCGATGTAGCTGCGCGCCAATCGCACCAGCCATTGAGCCGCGTTGTGCGCCTGACGCCGTGCTTCGCCGAGCCGGTGCGGGCTGACGGCGCCGACCGACCGCCACGCCAAGGCGCTCATCGTCTCGCCCTCATGCAATCTCGGAGCCAGAGTAGAGCATCGCGATGTGCTCAGCTGAGCGGCGCACCGCAGATGCGGCGTCCCGGTTTGGTGCCGACAGGCGACCGGGCTCCCGGGGCTGCAACACAGCACATGGCACGTCGGATG
>WNEY01003337.1_pt1 | contig 12030 bp, 10 predicted proteins | sample 5400531 | NCBI WGS metagenome assembly WNEY01 (sample SAMN13153338, study PRJNA577476) | soil metagenome | isolation source: 200 cm saprolite under Douglas fir tree site 1 | place: USA:California | collected 2015-04-18
TCTGATGGTCCTTCGGTCCCGCAATTCCACGACCGGTTGTCATCTGATCCGTCGCGGTTGTGCTCGCCGTTGGCCTCGTTGTGCTTGTTGTTGTAACTGACCAGGTCGGCCAGGGTGAACCCGTCGTGGCAGGTTACGAAGTTCACCGACGCCACCGGTCGTCGGGCGCTGGTCTCGTACAGGTCGCTCGAGCCGGTCAGCCTGGACGCCAGCTCGGGCAGCCGCCCGGGCTCGCCCCGCCAGTAGTCGCGGACCGCGTCGCGATACTTTCCGTTCCACTCGATCCACAGCGGCGGGAACTTGCCGACCTGGTACCCGCCTTCGCCCACATCCCACGGTTCGGCGATCAGCTTGACCTGGGACACCAGCGGGTCCTGCTGCACCAGATCGAAGAACGTCGACAGCCGGTCCACGTCGTGCAGCTCCCGCGCCAGCGCGGAAGCCAGGTCGAACCTGAACCCGTCGACGTGCATCTCATCGATCCAGTACCGCAGCGAGTCCATGATCAGCTGGAGTGCGTGCGGATGCCGCACGTTCAGGCTGTTACCGCAGCCGGTGTAGTCGAGGTACACCGACGGGTCGTCGTCGGCGAGCCGGTAGTAGGCCGCGTTGTCGATGCCACGGAACGACAGCGTCGGGCCGAGCGCGCCGGATTCGGCGGTGTGGTTGTAGACGACGTCGAGTATCACCTCGATGCCGGCCTGGTGCAGCGTCTTGACCATGGACTTGAACTCGGCCACCTGGCCGTGCGGCGTCGGCGCCGATCCGAAGCCATTGTGCGGCGCGAAAAACCCGATCGTGTTGTAGCCCCAGTAGTTGGTCAGCCCCCGCTCCACCAGGAACGGCTCAGGCACCGACTGATGCACCGGCATCAGCTCGATCGCGGTCACCCCCAGCCGCTGCAGGTGCTCGATCACGGCGGGGGAGGCCAGCCCCGCATAACTGCCCCGCAGGTCCTCAGGCACGCCTGGATGCCGCAGCGTGAGGCCGCGCACATGCGCCTCGTAGATCAAGGTCTCCTGATAGGGCGTCCTGAGCTGCTGATCGCCACCCCAGTCAAAGTACGGGTTAATAACGACATTTCTTGGCATGAAAGATTTGCTGTCGTCGGTGTTGATTGAGCCTGCATCACTGCCTCCGAACGCGTAGGAGTACAGCGCCGGGTTCCAGGTGACCTGGCCATCGACCGCCTTGCCGTACGGGTCCAAGAGCAGTTTGGCCGGGTTGCACCGGTGCCCGCGGCGCGGCTCGTAGGGGCCGTGCACCCGGAAGGCGTAGCGCTGACCGGGCCCGACGTCGGGCAGGTAGCAGTGCCAGACAAGGCCGTCGACCTCGCTTAGCGGAATCTTGGTCTCCGCACCTTCGTCGTCGAACAAGCACAGCTCGACGAGTTCGGCGACCTCGGAGAAGATTGCGAAGTTTGTGCCCGAACCATCCCAGATTGCTCCGAGTGGGTAGGCATTGCCAGGCCACACGCGCATCAGGCGACCCTACTACGGCCTGGCTCGCTCCAGGATGGAGAGCAGATCGAGTCCGCGGGGCAGTATGCCGAAGGAGACTCCTGGGCCACCGAAACCACCAATGCAGTCCAATCTCGAAGCACAGAACGCATCGCTGACGGCTGAGGGCGCGTACCTGGCCAGCAGCGCGGCCTGGGTAACCACCGTTATCAGGCCCGCCAGCCTGCGCGCCTCCGACTGGGTCGTGGCCGGGTCGGCAGCCGCGATCTCTTTTAGCTGACTGGCGAGGGCGCCGACCGCCCGGTCCACCCGGCTGTTACCGCCGGCCGCGAGCGCCAGTTCGGCTCGCAGGGACTCGATGCTGTCCGGCGACCGGCGCAGCGCCCTGAGCAAGTCAAGCGCGGTGACGTTGCCTGAGCCCTCCCAGATCGAGTTCAAGGGTGCGTCCCGGTACAGGCGCGGCATAACCGATTCCTCGATGAAGCCGTTGCCGCCCAGGCATTCGAGCGCCTCGCCGATGACAGCCGGGGTGCGCTTGCAGATCCAGTGCTTGGCGGCGGGCAGCAGCAGGCGCAGCAACAGGGCTTCCGACCGGTCGCCGTCGGCCGCTCGGTCCGCCGCTCCGGCCAGTCTGATCGCGAGCGTGGTCGCGGCTTGCGACTCAAGCACGAGGTCAGCGAGGACTGCGGTCATAGCGGGCTGGTCGGCGAGGGTAGCGCCGAACACTTCGCGGTAGCTGGCGTGATGAATCGCCTCGGCGCAGGCCTGCCTGATGCTGGCGGCGCTGCCGAGAATGCAGTCGAGCCTGGTCGAGCTGACCATTTCGATGATCGTTCGCACGCCCGCGCCTTCATCGCCGACCCGCCAGGCAACCGCCTCGTCGTATTCGACCTCGGCCGAGGCGTTCGAGCGGTTGCCTAGCTTGTCCTTGAGCCGCTGCAGGCGAATCGAGTTGCGTTCCCCGCCGGAAAGCACGCGGGGGAGCAGGAAGCAGGTGAGCCCGCCCGGGGCCTGGGCCAGGACCAGGAACAGGTCGCACATCGGGGCCGAGCAGAACCACTTGTGGCCGGTGAGCAGGTAAGTGCCGACTTGGGCCGGGCCCGTGCTAGCCAACACCGCCCGGGTGGTGTTGGCCCGCACGTCGGAGCCACCCTGCTTCTCGGTCATCGCCATGCCCGCGAGCAGGCCGACCTTCTCCTCTGGGTCAGCCAGCCCAGGTTCGTAAGTCCTGCTTGTCAGCAGGGGCTCGAATCTGGCCGCGAGTTCGGCGTTGTGCCGCAGGGCCGGCACGATCGAGTACGTCATCGAGATCGGGCAGCCGTGGCCGGCTTCGGCCTGGGTCCACACGTAGAACTTGGCCGCCCTGGCGACGTGCGCACCCGGAGCGTCGCTCGCCCACGGGGTCGCGTGCAGGCCGTGGCTGACCGCCGTCGTCATGAGCTGATGCCAGGCCGGATGATACTCGACCTCGTCGATCCGGTGCCCGTAGCGGTCGTGGGTGCGCAGCACCGGGGTGTACACGTTGGCCTGCCTGGCCAGCTCAGCGACTTCGGCCGAGCCGGCCAGGCGACCGAGTTCGTGCAGTTCGGGCAGCACCAACTTGCCGTCCTGAGCCTCGACGGCGGTAAGCAAAGCCTGATCGGCCGCTACGTCATGCCCGGTAAGCGGTGGTACCTGATTGCGGACTTCGTGGGTTGGCCGGGTCAGGTGTGAATCCCGCACTCGGTCTTGGCCGTGCCGACCCAGCGTCCGCTGCGCGGGTCCGCTCCTAGCGCCACGCGGGCGGTGCAGGTGTGGCAGCCGATCGACGGGTAGCCGTCGTAGACCAGCGGGTTCACCAGCACGCCGTGTTCGGCGATGTAGTCGTCGACTTCTTTCTGGGTCCACTCGACGATCGGGTTGACCTTGACCATCTGGCGCCTGGGGTCCCACTGGACAACCTTGGTGCTGGTGCGCGCGTCGGTCTCCTCACGGCGCACGCCGGTGATCCAGGCGTCGTACGGCTCGAGCGACTGCTCGAGCGGGATCACCTTGCGCAGGTAGCAGCACAGGTCCGGGTTGCGTGAGTAGAGCTTGGGGCCGAGTTCGGTGTCCTGCTCTTCGACGGTGGTCGACGGTGTGACGTTCAGCACGTTGACCGGATACACGACCGAGACCGCGTCTCTGGTGCCGATCGTCTCGGCGAAGTGATAGCCGGTGTCCAGGAACAGCACATCGATTCCCGGCACGTCACGGGACACGAGGTCGATGATCACAGCGTCGGTCATCGAGGACGTGATGCAGAGTTTGTCGCCGAAGGTCTCCGCTGCCCACCTGATGACCTCGCTAGCTGGGGCTCCGTCAAGTGTCTCGGCGGCCTGCTCAGCCAGGGCTTGCCCAGCCAGCTGCTCCATCGTGCGAGCCTCCTTGTCGGCGGTCATGCAACGTGCCTGACAGTGCCTCTAGCTTCACAGTAGGCCAAGAAGGCACAGATCGCACGATAACCTCGCTGGTCCACGACTATCTCCTCCCGGGAATGCGAACCGCGATGGAACCGATGGTATTCCGGCGTGCCCGCTGCATCCTGAGCCAAACCGCATCAGCCCTGTCGGGGCCAGGTCAGCTTGGGCTCAGTGCGCAGGTCATCGGACGGCTTGTGCTGGCAATCACACCAAGTACCGCCCGGACAGGACTGATGGTCCTGACGGCGGCAACCTTGGCAGATCATAAAGTTATTGTCGCTGGAGGGTGGACGGCAACTGGAGACCGGGGCCACGCCAGGGCGGCAAAAGCCGCCTTGGCGTCAGGCCGCGTTCGCGTTGGCGCGGCGCATCCGGCGACGGCGCTCGGCCGAGCGCTCGTCTTCATTCAGGCCGCCCCACGTGCCGTACTTCTCCGGACGGCTGACGGCGTAACCAAGACATTCCATCCGAACAGGGCATGACCCGCACAATTGCTTGGCCTTACGCTCTCGGATGTCGCGTTCAGGCTGCCGTTCCCCGTCCGGGCCAAAGAACAACACGACGTCTTCGCCGCGGCATGCGGCCTTGTCTTGCCAACCCCAGTTCGGCCGCGGCAGCAACACGGCCTGACGGCGTACCTCAGACATGAAAAGCTCTCCTCAACCAACGTGCCGTAACTACTCGCTAGCGGAGCACCCGGCTCGCTAGACGCAAAACCCAAGGAAATCGCGCGATACGGCATACGCCCCGTCGCATCATGCAAACGCCTTGCAGCGCAAAACTGTTCCCTCGCTACCGTGTCTCGCGCTACCATGCCTCGCTGACGTCCGGCTAGAACGCTTCCGTGAAGCAACGGTCTGCCCGCGCCCGGCGCCGGAGTCCGAGGCAGACAGGTCCGCGACGAACGAGTCCGAGATAAGAAGACTCAGCCGGTCGGCAGCAGGGCCAACACCGCAACGTCAGCGCACCGCCGGATCATCATGGCACCACTTGCGCGTCCGCACAGCCGAGATGACAATTCTCGCCCGATTTAGAACGCGTAGTAGTCAACAGCCACTCCCGTATCGCTAGTCACAGGCCGTCCCGCTCCACCACCCCGCCGGCTCGTTCGCCTGGCCTCTAGATGGCCCCAATACAGGCATTGGCTGGACATGGCGGGCAGGCAGAGCGACGATAGGCAACATGTCCGAGCCGGATGCCGTTCCTCTGCCCAGAGAGGGCGAGGTCTTCTTCGATGTGCGCGGTGAAGCTAGAAGCATGCGTCTGAGCTGGTACGCCAACAGCAAGGTCGCGGTATTCAGCATCTGGCAAGGCAACCGCTGCACCGGGACGTTCCGGCTGCCGTTCGCCGATCTGACCAGGATGGTCCAGGCTCTGCAAGCCGGACCGCCCATTGGCGTTCCGGCTGGGCCGCCGAGTGCTGGCGGCTACCGGGAGCCCGACTACGGTCAGGACCACGACTTCGTGGCGACCTCGAGCTATGGCCAGCCAATGCCAGCCGACGCGGGCTACGCCAACACCACGGCCTATTACTCGGGTCAGGACTACGCGGACCCCGGGTACCAGGAACCTGAGTACCAGGAACCTGAGTACCAGGAACCGGCGTACCGGGAGCCGGATTACGGTGGCTGGGTCGAGCAGGCCTACGGCGACAGTGGCGCAGATGCCGACCAGCCTTATGGCGATCACCCGTACGGCCAGCATGGCTACCCCGGCGACTATTCAGCCGATCCAGGCTATGGCCGGGCGGGTCGGCACAGTGCGCCTGACCACGCGGCACCTGCACCTGACCACGGGGCACCTGCACCTGACCATAGGGTTACACGATCTGACCGCCTTCCGCCCAGCGCCCGAGCGAACTACGTCATGCCCGACTACGACCCGCCGGCCCAAAGCCCGCACTCCCAGCGCACCCGGCCGGATCTCGTCCGAACCCAGCATGCCTGGTCAGAGTCCGGCTGGTCAGAAGAGCCGGCCCAGCCTGACCCGCTGCGGTCAAGGGATGCCGAATCGGTGCCCGACCCCGCCATGATGAGCTTCCCGTCGGTCCCGGCCAGGAACGGACCGTCTGGCTACAGATAGCTGAGGAGATCCCACTCCTCTCGCCAGGGATTCTCACAGAGTGATTACTCTGCGGAATTGACTGGTCACTATCTGTTATACGTCAGCCGAACGCGGGAATATTGTCGCGGTTGGGGAAGGGGGGAACAGACGTGGCACAGAAGGTCTCAGTCACATTCGCTTGCGACTACGACTCAAAGGAAATTCCCAACGGCGAGCACCTGACTCGCTCGTTCAGCCTCGATGGCCGAGACTATGAGATCGACCTCTGCGTGAAGCACAGCCAGAAGTTCGACGAGGCGGTAAGTCGCTTCGCCGACCATGGCCGCAGGGTGTCGTCCAGAGTTAGCCGAGCCAAGCGGCGGACAACGGCGCACCGCAGGCGCAGCGCCGAGATCCGGGCCTGGGCAAAGCGCTCAGGCATGGAGGTCAGTGACCGCGGCCGGATTCCGGCTCAGGTCATTTCGAAGTACGAAGAGAACCACTAGCACCAGGTTCTCAGGCGACGGGTGGGTCACCGCCGAGTGGCGGCGGTGACCCACCCGATTCGGTTGTCGCGCTTTCTCCTCGCGCCTGCTCGCCGTTCCTGGCCGAGGACATCGGCGGACGGGCAGCCGACATCCGGCCGAAGCGGCCGTGCCGGTGCGTCGTCAGCACGCCGTTCCTGGGTGCGGAGTGCACGGGGCTGACGGCGGCGGCCAGCACCTGAGAGTTGGGCAGCAGCACGTGTCCGTCGTCGGCCTCGATTGTCACGTAGGTGATGCTGATCTCGGCGACCACCCCTTCGATGGTCCCGCCGAGCGCGCCTGAGCGTAGCCAGATCGAATCCCCGACCCTGAACGGCTGCGCGAACTGCAGCAGCATTCCGGCGAATAGGTTCGACAGCGCCTGCTGGGCGGCAATGGTGAGCAGCACACCCGTCACCGCGCCGCCAACCACGAGTTGCGCGACCCGGAAGCCGAGCATGCTCAGCGTGATGACGGCGATGACGCACATGCCGAAAACAAGCAGGATGAACCGCGCGATCGAGCCGTAGGCGGCGTCAACGAAATGCTCGAGCAGGGTCCTCGCCCAGCGCGCCCAAGCGAAGGTGGAGACCAGGCCGAGGATCACGAAGGCGATCGACCCGCCGACCGTGATCAGGTGACCGGTCACGATTGGAATGGGGGTGTCGATTCCGGCCGCCCTTGCGCCCGCGAGCGTCTTGATACCGAGCTGCACGCCGTACAAGTTGACCGCGACTGCTGATGCGCAGGCCAAGATCAAGCTGGCGACAGCCTGCAGCGGACGGTTCCTTCTGGTTTCCGGTTGCTGTGGTTGTCGATTCACGGCCTCCACCGTACCGAGAAAGCAATCGTCCCGGAGCCTGGCCTACGTCAGCTCCGGGACGATTTTTGCTAACTGAGCGGTTTGTTCGGGCTGCGCTGCTAGGCGCGCGGCGACAGGCTCATCAGCGGCTTGCCGACCGGGAACACCACGCCGCCCTTAATGCCGTTGATCACGCCAGCGGCCGAGGTGTACCAGGCAACTAGCGATGTCAAGATCCCGAGATAGCCACCGACCACGATCAGGCCTGAACTGGTCGGGTCTGGGGGCAGAGCCGGGACCTTCGTCGCGAAGTTGCCGAGGAACAGGAAGATCTCGGTCAGCTCCAGGGTCAGGAAGACCAGGAACACAGCCATGTTGAGCTGGGTGCTGATGATCAGCAGGTAAGTGTTGACGATGGCGAAGGCCAGCAGGATCCAGCCTAGGTCACGGTTGAGTGCGACCGGGTTCTTGGCATCAGGCGCGATGAAATGGAGCCACAGGCCCACGCCAATCCAGAATCCGCCGTAGGTAGAGAACGCGGTTGCGCCGAACACGTTCTTGTTCCTGAATTCCCACATCCCCGCCAGCAACTGGATGACACCGCCGTAGGCGATCGCGTAGCCCCACCAGTCTAAACCGGTAGAGCTCTTCGCCAGGCCCGCATTGATGGTCGAGAGCAGGAACGTCGTCAGGGCGAACGCCGCGAGACCCAGTGGAGCAGGGTCGGCTATCGCTGGAGCCACAGGCGCGACGGTCGCGGTCTCTGTTTCGGTGGTCACATGATCCTCCTCAGGAGGTCGTGCCGCCCCGAGGCTAGCGAGCCGGGGCAGCGGAGTGGAACCTACTCGGAACTGTGCAGATACCGGCCACAATGGCTATACCGGCTATCGCGGCACTTACTCCGCCAATTGCCCATGGCCTGGCCTTTCAGACTTCCATGCCGGTTGCTCACCAGGCTCATATGGAAGATCTGCACTGAGCGTAACTCTGGTTGCCGATTTGCGGGAGACCTAAATGAGCCGCTCTGTGGCGAGTTAGGCCTGGCGGCTGAGATCGCCTGGAACTTCGGCGGCCGCGGCCCGGTCGAGCAGGAACAAGGTCTCCTGGCGCCCGCGGGCTCCGGCCGCTGGTACTTGGACCGGCCCGGCGCCCGATAGCGCAAGCCGGACGGCTCCGGCCTTCTCCGCCCCCGACGCCAGGATCCAGACGTCCGAGGCGGACTGAATGGCCGGCAGCGTGAGCGAAAGCCGGATCGGCGGAGGCTTAGGGGCGCCGCGGACGGCGACGACGGTGCGGTCTTCCTCATAGAGCGCGGGCAGGCCGGGAAACAGCGAGGCCACGTGCGCGTCTGGGCCGATGCCGAGCAGCAGCACGTCGAATCTTGGAGCGCCGGTCCGGTCCTGGGGCTGGGCGGCGGTGCGCAGCGCCCTGGCGTACCGGTCGGCGGCTGCCTCTGGGTTAGCTCCATCTGGGCCGTCAGGACCGGGCATCGGATGGATCCGGTCGGCCGGAACACCGACGTGGTCGAGCAACACACTGCGGGCGCCGGTCTCGTTGCGCTCCGGATCACCGGTGGGCAGGAACCGCTCGTCGCCCCACCAGATCTCGACCCGGCGCCAGTCCACGGCGTCCCTAGCCGGCGCGGCCGCCAGTTCGGCCAGCACCTTAGTGCCGATGCCGCCGCCGGTCAGTACCAGGCTGGCTTGGCCTTGTGCGGCTACCGCGTCGACTAGCCGCGTCACCAGCCTGGCCGCGACCGCCTTCGCGAGCAGTTCGCCATCCCGGTGGATCAGGATCTGCTGGACAGTGATGGGATTACTCCTTTGCCGCAGTGCTGGCCCGGGTGGTGGGCGGGGGGTGTAGAGGGTGGGACCCCCCGGAACCCCCCGCACCTGCTAGCGTCGCCAGCGTCTCGCCGTATACCTCGTCTGGGTCCAGCCGCCGTAGCTCTTCGGCTAGCAACTCGGCGATGTCCCGGCGGTGCAATGCCACGAACCGGTCGGGCTCGCCCGGCTTGGACAGCGTCGCGTTCCGGCCGTCGGCCCGGCTGATCACGACCTTGCCCGAATCGGTCAGGAAACTGACCTCGGTGACGCCCGGTCCCTCGGAGGTCTCGTTGTTGACCGGCACGCCCAGCCGTCCGGCTAGCCACGCGGCGATCAGGTCGGCGCTCGGGTTGTCGGCCTCGGCGGCCACCGTCGCCTCGAGGATCGGGCCGACCGGGCGGTCAAGGGTGGCGGCGAGCAGTGACCGCCAGGTGGTCGTCCTGGCCCAGGCCAGATCTGTATCACCAGGCCGGTAGCCGGCGGCCAGCTCGAGCAGCCGCTGCCCGGGCACGTCGCTGCACGCCGAGTCGGTGATCCGGCGCTGGCCGAGCAGGCCGAGCGCGTCGGCGGCCGGCGCCTGGGGTGACTTGCCTGGCCACCAGATCACTACGGGAGTGTCAGGGACCAGCAGGGGAGTGACTACCGAGTCCACGTGGTCGATCAGCTCGCCGAAGGTCCGCAGCAGCACCACCCGGCCCGGCGCGTTGTCGCCGACCGCGACCTCCGCGTCGAGCCGACGCTCCCCGGAGCGCTTGCGGGCGATCACGCCGATGATCTGGCACGGGTGCTCGCGGCCGGCCTGGCTGGCTGCTTTCATCGCGTCGTACTGGTCGGCCTCGTCGGTCATCACGACCAAGTTGAGCACCACGCTCGTGGTGAGGCCGCCCATCTGCTGGCTGGCCCGGGCCAGCGCGCTGCGTACGGCACCCGCCGTCGTGTCGGTCAGTTCGGTTCGCATCCGCTACCTCTTCGGGCTAGAGCCGCCGCCACGACCGGCCGTCGCGGGCCATCATGGCGTCCGAGCTGGCCGGTCCTGCCGATCCGGCCAGGTAGGGGTCTGGCCGTCCGGCGCGCGCCCAGAATTCCTCGATCGGGTCGAGAATCTGCCAGGACAGCTCGACTTCTTCGTGTCCGGGGAAAAGCGGCGGATCGCCGATCAGCACGTCGAGCAGCAGCCGTTCGTAGGCCTCCGGGCTCGACTCGGTGAACGACTCGCCGTAGGCGAAGTCCATGTTCACGTCCCTGACCTCCATCGCGGAACCTGGCACCTTCGAGCCGAACCGCAGCGTGATGCCCTCGTCCGGCTGGACCCTGATCACCAGGGCGTTCTCGCCGAGCTCGCGAGCGTCGGTGGCCAGGAACGGCAGGTGCGGCGCGCGCTGGAAGATCACCGCGATCTCCGTCATCCTGGTCGCCAGCCGCTTGCCGGTCCGCAAGTAGAACGGGACCCCGGCCCACCGTCTGGTGTCGACGCCGAGCCGGATCGCGGCGTAGGTCTCGGTGACCGAGTCCGGCGCGATCCCGTCTTCTTCGAAGAACCCGTGCACCGGTACGCCGCCCTGCCAGCCGGCCGCGTACTGGCCGCGGGCTGTGCCCTCGCTCAGGTCGTCCGGGATCTGAACCGCAGAAAGCGCCTTGCGCTTCTCGGCCCTCAGCGCGTCGGAAGCGAACGAAACCGGCTCTTCCATGGCGGTCAGCGCCAGCAATTGGAGCAGGTGGTTCTGGATCACGTCCCTGGCCGCGCCGATGCCGTCGTAGTACCCGGCCCGGCTGCCGATGCCGATGTCCTCTGACATCGTGATCTGGACGTGGTCCACGTAACCCCGGTTCCAGATCGGCTCGAACAGCGTGTTGGCGAACCGCAACGCGAGCAGGTTCTGCACCGTCTCCTTGCCGAGATAGTGGTCGATGCGGAACACCGAGTAGGGCGGGAACACCGACCCGAGCAGGTCGTTGAGTTCCCTGGCGCTGGCCAGGTCGTGCCCGAACGGCTTCTCGATCACCACCCGGCGCCAGCCGGGCGATGCGCTCTCGTCGCTCAGCCCGGAGCGCTGCAACTGCTTGACCACGATCGGGAACTGACCGGGCGGGATCGACAGGTAGAAAGCCCGGTTGCCGCCGGTGCCGCGCTCGGCGTCCAGCCGCAAGACGGTATCGGCCAGATGATCGAAGGCATCGTCATCGGAGAAGCTGCCGGGACAGAACCTGATGCCCTCGCGGACCTGCTGCCACACTTCGTCCCTGAACTTGGTCCTGGCATGCGCACGCACGGCGTCGTAGGTCAGGTTCGCAAAGTCCTGATCGGTCCAGTCCCGGCGGGCGAAGCCGACCAGGGAGAAGCCAGGCGGCAGGAGCCCGCGGTTGGCCAGGTCGTAGATGGCCGGCAGAAGTTTCTTCTGAGCCAGGTCACCGGTGACGCCGAACATCACGAGCACGCTCGGCTCGGCGACCCTGGGGATCCGCCTGTCCCGGGGGTCGCGAAGCGGATTGCTCGTCAGCTGCACACCACCTGAGCTGCTCACCGGTCGGCATCGAGCTGCTTGGTGACCACGTCAATCACGTCGTCCCACGAAGCGGAGAACTTGCCGACACCCTCGACTTCGAGCACGTGGGTGACGTCGTCGTAGCCGATGCCCAGCTTCTCCAGTTCGGCGAAGGTGGCCCTGGACTCGTCGTAGGTGCCGGCGATTGCGTTGTCGACGACCGTGCCGTGATCGGCGACCGCGTGGATGGTCGGCTCCGGCATCGTGTTGACGGTGTGCGGCGCGACCAGGTCATCGACGTACATGGTGTCCTTGTAGGCCGGGTCCTTCGTGCTGGTCGAAGCCCAGAGCGGCCGCTGCACCCGCGCGCCCCGGGCCGCGAGCGCCTTCCACCGGTCGGAATCGTGCCGCTGGGAGAACATTTCGTAGGCGAGCCGGGCATTCGCGACCG
>WNEY01003340.1_pt1 | contig 12028 bp, 12 predicted proteins | sample 5400531 | NCBI WGS metagenome assembly WNEY01 (sample SAMN13153338, study PRJNA577476) | soil metagenome | isolation source: 200 cm saprolite under Douglas fir tree site 1 | place: USA:California | collected 2015-04-18
GCGAGAATCCCGAGGAGTAGGCGTTCGCCTGGTCGGTGTAGACCGTCACACCCGGAAGCTGGCGAACGCCTACTCCTCGGGATTCTCGCAGACGCTTGGGGCTGCGACTACGGGCGCGGCTTCGCTCAATGTCCCTGCTGGTACGGCGCCTACGAGTCCGACCAAGGGCGATGCCTGGGTCACCGATCCTGGCTCGAACAAAGACCGCCAACTCAACTTTGCCGACAATGCCAACGGGTTCATCGACCTTCTGAACCACGCGATCACCACGGCACGGACTTATTACGTTTGCGCGAAGGCGAACGGCGGGACGTGTGTCTACAACGGCGACGCGGGGACCGTGGCCCCGACCATCGCCGACACGAACGACTGCGCGACGAAGGCCACACCTTGCGCGACGATTGCCGGAGTGCGGGACAAGATTCTTGGAAAGATTTTATTGGCCCCCGTCACGGTTCAACTCGCGGACGCGGCCGGGACGGGAACAGATTGTTACCGCCCGAACGCGACCGCGTTTGAGAACCTGGTTTATGGCAGTGAGACGACTGCCGCTCTTGAGGGAGGTGAAATCAACAACAACGGCTCTTATCCGACTGCCTATCTTTACATTCTAGGCAACACGGCAACTCCCGGAAATGTCATCGTGACAGGGTCAACGACTTGCGCGGGAACGGCGGCGACCGATACAGCAGGACTGAAATTCTCGAATACCACAGCGCGCGTGAGGGGAATCGCCTTCAAGAACTTCGCGAATGGGGCGAACGGCCCGGATACTGGAGCGGTTGTCTGTTACCGTTCGGTCTGCTACGTCGAGGGCTCGAACTACACCGGGGCAGCGGGCACCGGGGGCGGAACCCTCGCCGTGGGTTGGGACCAGTCGATTGCCAGGCTTGGCGGAACGATCACCGTGACCGACGGCAACTTGCTCGACGTTCTGAACGAGTCCCACGGGTCGTTCATCACCCCCCTGGGCCGGTCTAACCTGACGGTCGTGGTGAACACGGGCGTCACCCTGAGCGGAGGGCTGTTCACCTCCAACGAAAAATCGCACATGGGCGTGGACGGCATCAGCCTCTCGGTGACCGGCGCGGGAACTGCGCTCGTATGGTTTGCGATTGCGCACTCTTCTATCACCTGGAATGACGGCCAGACATTCACCGCGCCGGCGCAGACGGTCAACATTCAGGGAGCAAATTTTACAATAGACAAGGCGACTCAGGGAAGTTACATCCGGGATGGTTGCCGAACCACCGGCCAACTTACCTGTACTATTGGAACCACAACCTCCGTCTTCCGAAGCGTGCTCAGCGATACCTTTTCCTACGTCCAGTATCTAGGGGGGAGAACGGCCACCAATCCGGATTCGCTTACTGGCGGATCTTTTGAAACTGCCACGAATGGGCACTTGTTAGCCGGAAGCGTGGACGGCATCAGCGGCACCTCGACGCTGCCCCGTAACCTGCGCGGCTCCTGCACGTTTGCGGCTTCGACGACCTGCACGGTAACTTTCGGGGTGGCAGAGGCCGATGCAAACTATTTCATAACCCTCGGCCCAAACGCTAACAAGACGTTTTGGTGGTCGGCTAAGGCGACGACAGGCTTCACGATCAATGCCAGCGCAAGCTCTTCGGACATCGTGGACTGGCACTTGATTCGATAATTGATGACCACCCCGCGCTACGCGCTTCCCCTCCTTCGCCAAGGAGGGGATTGAGGGGTGGTGGCGACGACAGAGCAAGAGCCGAAGACCTGAATGCCGATCACGTCTCTGCGGAATTGATCATCGGCATGAAGGTCTGCGGAAGTTCAGTGAATGCATGACGCGAACCAGAAAGAGAGAAGGCAGGAGCAAAGGTGATGAGTGACAAATTCGACAAGGACCACGCTTCGGTTGGCGGCGAGGCCGTCCACCGCTCGAAATTCGCCTACGTGGGCGATCCCGAAGACAAGTCCACCTGGAAGCTCCCGATCCACGACGAGTCGCACATTCTGAATGCCATGGCGCGGTTTAATCAGGCCGACATCCCCGCGGACAAGAAGAAAGAAGTCGCGCGCCGCATCGTCCGCGCGGCCAAGGCTCACGGAGCCGATACGAGCGGCTTCGAAGAACGATACCTCGTAGAAGGGGCGCACCACCCCTTGGTCCCCTCCTCGGTTGAGGAGGGGAGTCCCGCGAGGGCGGGACGGGGTCGTTCGTCAGTCCCCTCCTCGGTTGAGGAGGGGAAGTCCCGCCCTGCGGGACGGGGTGGTACGTCGCCCGTACTCATCCTGATGAGCAGCCGGCTGCGAGTGAAACTCGGAGAGCCGGTCGTCGCCCAAGGCAAAAAGCTCTTCGAAGTTCCGATCGCCCTCACGGGCACCTGGGTCAAAAGCGGCCGCACATTCTCGATCACGAAGGGAGACCTGGCGGACATGGTCCGCAACTTCGAGAGGCGGAAGAACGACCAGGTCGTGGTGGACTACGAGCACGCGAGCGAGATGCCGGAAGTCGCCCGCGGCGGGCCCGTCCTCGCGGCCGGGTGGATCCACAGGCTCTCGGCGAACGGCGAGCTCAAGGCCCTGATCGAGTGGACGCCGCAGGCCGAGGAGATGATCCGTTCGGGACAGTACCGGTTTTTCTCGCCCGCGATCGACTGGGGCGCTCGGGACAAGGAGTCAGGCGACCCGCAGGGCGCGACGCTCACGAGCGGGGCTCTGACCAATCACCCCTTTCTCGAGGACCTCCCGCCGATCGTGCTGAGCGACCTGGACATTGAGTCATCCACCCTCCGTAGCAGGGCTACTGCGGAGGACGGGTCGGCCCATTCGAGAATCGGGCCATTCGAGAATCGGGCCATTGAACAAATCGCCAGATCACCCAATGACTCGATCCATCTTCAGGAGATGGCGGGCATCCATCAGGACGGTTACCTGCCAGAAGTGTCTGTGGCCCCGGGCCGGAACGGGCCGGGGCAAGGAGGAATTCCTGTGAAACGACTGACGGTGAAGAAGCTCACGGGCGCGAAAGGGCTGCGTCGTTTGTTCGATGACGCGGGCGCGGAAGTCGGCGAGATCAGCCTGGACGAGCTTGACCTGGACGATGCCGAGGTCCAGGAGCTGATGGCGAAGCGCGGCGGCCTGGAGGCCAAGACGGCCGGCATCCTGAGCGAACTCTTCGCGGAGGGCGAATTTGACGAAGCCTCGAGCGAGGAACTGAGGCGCCTGCTCAAGCCGGCGCGAGAACTCGGAGCCGAGCGCGTGGAACGTGCTGCGCGCGCCGCGGTGCTCTCCGAGACGATCAAGGATGGCGGCATCAGCCTGGACGTTGCGGCGAGACTGGCCGACCAGGGACGCCTCACTTTTGCCGACTACCGTGTGGCGCACAAGGCGCACGAGCTGATCGAGAAAGCGATTGCGGCAGGGAAGTTCCTGCCCGCCGACCGCGAGTTCATCTCGCGGATGGCGCTCGCGGAGCCCGAGCGTTTCGAGGCCTGGGCGAAGAAAAAACCGCGCGCCGTGCAGCTCGGCGGGCCCGCCGGAGTCGGCGGGCCGACCCCGGAGAACCCCGCGCAGGACATTTCCCTGCGCCTGAGCGAGTTGATGCGCGAGAAGAACCTGAACCGCCAGAAGGCGCTCCAGGAGCTTGCGCAAACGGACCCCGAACTCATCCGCCGCTGGCGGTGGAGCAACGGCCACGAGGCCGACAGGTAAGAAAGTGGGCAGGCGGCAGCCGGCCGCAGGCGCAAGGTCGGCCGGCGTGCGCCCGCCGTCGTCCACTGAAATAACAAACGGAGGTAACGCATGGAAGGAGTTCTTGGACCAGTCACAGCAAGGCTTGACGCGAACGTCCGCGTGGTGCGGGGCACGGCGCTGGTGCCGGGCACGGTCAATACGTCCAGCCAGGCCGATTCCTATGTGGCTCTGCCCGCCGCCGCAAACGGCGTGTTTGCGGGCGTGGCGGCAGAGGACTTTTTTGAAACCGGATTCGCTTTCGCGAGCGGCACCGACCCGAGCACGGTGAACGGCACGACTCCGGCGGCGCCTTACAACCTGGCGACGAAGCGCATCGCCATCGTCCGCCGGGGACGCCTCCCGATGATCGCGGCCGGCGCGGTCGCCGACCGCGCGTTCGTGAAGATTGCGGATACGACGGGCCGCGTCACCGCGGTCGGAGGCGAATCAGCCGGCACGATCGTGAATGTGATCGGACAGGCGATGCACCCGGCCGCCGCCGTCAATGACTTCGTTTACGTGGACATCGCGCCGTTCGTTTACAAGGCGTAAGGGGAAGAACCGTAGACGGTAAACCGCAGACCGTATGCGGCCTACCGTCTACCGTCTACCGAGAAGCGGCTTTGGACAAAGAACCGTCCCGACCCATCGGGACGCTACAAGGGGAGGTAAAAGCGAATGCCTGATATTTCGACGGTCCATCTGGACCAGTTTCTGACCAACGTCTCCATCGCCTACCAGAACGCGACGTTTTACGGGCGACAGTTGTTTCCGATCGTTCCGGTGAGCCGGCAGACGAACAAGTATCCGATCTTCGGCAAGGAGCGGTTCAAGCTCTACGACGACAGTCGCCGGCCGGGAGCGGAGGCCATCGAGCGGCCTTCCTGGCGGCTCTCGAACGACGTGTACTTCTGCGACGGCCACGCGCAGAAGGAAGCGATCCCCGACGAGCTGAAGGCGAACTCGGACGTCCCGGACATCGAGATCCAGTCCACCGAAGACCTGACGGACGCCATCTGGTTGCGGCACGAGAAGGTGGTCTTCGACGCAATCTTCGGCGCGGGCTCCGCGGTGCCCAACACCACGCTCTCCGGAACGTCGCAGTGGTCGGACTACGTGAACTCCGATCCCGTGGTCGCGGTGGAAAACCAGAAATCGGCCATTTTCAAAAACATCGCAAAAGTGCCGAACTCGCTGCTCGTTTCCTATCCGGTCTTTTTGGCGCTGCGCTCGCATCCGAAAATTCTCGACCGGTTCAAGTACACCCAGACGGCGGTGTTGATGCCCGATCACTTGAGGGCCGCCTTCGACGTGGAAAACTTCTGGGTGGCCGGCGCGCTGAAGGACACGACGAACCAGGGCCAGGCGGCATCGCTCGATTTCGTCTGGGGCAAGAATGCGGCGCTGACTTACGTGCCGCCCCAGCCCGGCCGGCGCGTAGTGGCGCTCGGATACACGTTCATCTGGCTCTACGACGGCGGCGCCAACCAGGGTTTCCTGGTGAAGCGCTACCGGGAAGAGAAACGCACCGCGGACATCATCGAGGTGCAGGTGTACTACGATCCGAAAGTGGTCGTGGCCACCGCGGCCTACGCCTGGATCAATGCGGTTGCGTAAAGAGAATTTGGCGATTTGAGGATTGAGTCATTGACTCAATGGCCCGATTCTCAAATGCCCCGATGACTCAATTCTCTGAATGGAGGGAATCATGCCGAAGTACAAAGTGCTTCGTCCCATCGAACACAGCCTGAAGCTTTACCTTCCCGAAATGCCCGATGCCCTGACGACAGTGAAGAGCTCCGGGAACGGAGGGGACATTCCAGTTGACGCAACCGGCGCGATCGAGCTGAGCGAGAAAGAGGCCGGCGCGCTTGACCTGGGACAGGTCGAGCCGCTCACGGAGACTCCGCCTCTGGAAGAGGTCAAGGGCAAGAAGAAGTAACCAGAGGCTCGCCGGCCCGCGGGGCCTTGGGCCCGCGGAGGAACAGCAAAGGCCGGCGGCCCGGGGACGCCGCAGAGGGAGAGAACCATGCCGATTGTCGTCACAACGACGGGTTTGGGAATTGGGGTTGAGCTGGCAGGAACGCTGCCGCGAAGAGCGAAGCTGAGCATCACGGGGCTCACTGCGGGAGCGGGGAATACTGTCCCGCACGGCCTGCCCGCCGCGCCGCGGAGCGTGATCCTGGTGCCGGGTGGGAGCGCGAGCTGGGGCGAGACCTCGGCCGCCGACGCAACGAATATTTACATCACCGTGGGCGCGGGCGGGGCCACGAGCGGCACGGCGTATGTGGAGTACTGAGGCCGCCTGCCGCAGGCAGGCGGGCCGTCCCGTAACCACCCCGCGCTGCGCGCGCTCCGTCGCCAGAGCGGCTATGGAGCGTCGGCGACTTCCCCTCCTTGGGTAAGGAGGGGACTGAGGGGTGGTCGGTCGCAAGGCGCATCCCGCCTAGGCGGGATGCGATCTACTCGAGGTAACCAGTGGCTTACACGACGATTGCCAACGTAGCGAGCATGTTCCCAACGTGGGGACGAGGCACGGCGCAGCAGAAGCCGCCGGACGCGTTCGTCCAGCAGCTTAACGACGACGTGGCCGGGGAAATTGGCGCGGTGCTCAACCGCAGGTTTGCCGCGTCGATTGCCAGCGCGACGAGCTTTTCGGCCTACCTTGCCGGCCTCCCCGTTGACGGGACGAACATCCTCGAGAAGATCAACCGCTACGGCGCCGCCGCGCAGCTCGGCGAGGTGCTCGCAACGTTTGGCGTGGCCAGCGCGCGCGAGCTTGGGAAGGTGTTCCGCGAAAACTACCTCGAAATGCTGAATGAACTCGACGCGCGCGATGCGAACGGCAGGCCGCTCGCGAGCGGGCGCTACGACAAGCAGTTCGACTCACTGGCGCGCACCGAGACGCCGCGGCCTGCGTTTCAGGCCATCGCGGGCGGCGAGCAGGACGCGAGGCAGACGTCCACGGACGCGGGCCTGTCGAACGCATTCGGGAAATTCGACAAGCGAGGCACGTGATGCCGGTCTCTTTTGCTCTCAGAACGGAGCTCGCAAGGCTCAGCGCAGGGCTCGAAGGACTTGCCGAGCGTTTGACGGACTGGCGAGCGGCCTGGCCGTCGGTCACTCGGCGCATAGCCGTGATGCTCGCCGGCCAATTCGAGCTCGAAGGCGGGCGCGGTTCGCGCGGCGGCTGGCCGCCGCTTTCGCCAAGGTATGCGCGGCGCAAGCAAAAGCGATACCCCGGCCGCCCCGTGCTCCAAGCCAGCGGACGCTTGAGGAGTTCATTGGTCGGAAAAAGCGCCGACACGGTCGAGGCACTGGAGCCAGGACGGATGAAGTTCGGCACCAGCGTCCCCTACGCGATCTTCCATCAAACGGGGACGCGCAAGATGCCGGCGCGGCCCATCTTTGACCCCCGCCAGGAGGACCGCGTGGAGCTTCAAAACGCCTTGCGGGAGGAGGCTCTGGAATTCGTCCAGGCGCTCGGCTTTGCGATGGCTCTTGGCTCCGGCAAATCGAGCGCCTCGCGGCTTTCGACATCTGGCCTGGGCGCCGCGGCCCCTGGCGTCAGCCGCGGAATCAGTCTGCTCGAGGCGGTCTAAAGCGCAATCGAACAGGGCAGCACGACAACGCGAGAACGAGGTCGGGCAGTCCAGTGATGAACGATTTCAATTTCCAGGCCAGTGAGCCCATCGGGTGAACCTTGCCGTTTACGCCAGCTTACAACGCGCTCTTCGCCAAGCCTCTCTTGAACCAGTTGATCGCAATTCTCCAGCGCGACCAGGCGGCGGCGATTTCGGTCGTCAACCCCGCGCTCGTCCCCATCAACGAGTTCCACAAAGGGCCGGGAGCGCGCACGGCGTTTCCCTGGCTGACGCTTGCCGCCGACTCGACGGAGTTCGACCGCGAGTCGCCCCACACGCGCCGGTCGGTCACGCGCGCGGCGCTCGCGCTCGACGTCGGGCAATTCGACCAGGAGATGGCCCAGGACAACGCGCAGGACTACGCGCGCGTGCTGGACACGGCGATCACTTCGGCTCCGCTTTCCGACTTCACGACCTCCCTCCCGATCACGCACGAAACGGTGCCGGGCGGCATGACCACACCGCCGGCGGCGGGGAGCGTGAAGGAAGTCTTCGTCGAATCGCACGCTTACGGACTGGTCACGCTCCAGAACATTGAGATCCCGGCGCTCCGCGTGACGCTCGCGGTCCTGTTCGAGCTGGAAGAGACATGAGGCCGGCGCCGGCAGCGTCCGGACCAAGGGGAGGACGGAATGGCATTTACGATTACGGTCCCAGACATTCATCAAGGCCCCGGGTTCCTCTGGTTTAACGTCCAGCAACCTGCCGCCGGCGCTCGACTGCTCGTGGACGCGAACGGCAACCCCGTCGGCGGCTCGCCCATCGCCATGGGCGCGTCTGAGGGCGCGGCCAAATTCCAGTTCAAAGCGAAACTTGAACCGGTGCAGATCGACCAGGAGACCGCGCCGGTTGACGTGCTGATGACCTCCGAGGAGGCGCTCGTCGAGCTGACGCTGAAGGAATCGTCGCTCGCGAAAATCTCCAAGATGCTCGAGCACGGGACCTTCAGCTCGGGGACGGACGCAGGCTTGCCGGCCGGGGCGCAGACCTACGAGCAGATTACCGTCGGCGGCCTGGTCGCGCTGCCCACGGCGCCGGTCGCGCTCATTTCGCCGCGCCGGGGGACTTCGAGCCCGACGAAGTACCTGCTCGTGTGCCTCTACAAGGCTTACGGGTTTGCGGAGCTCGACCTGAGCTTCACGCGATCAAAGGAGTCCGTGTACAAGGTGCAGTTCCACGGCCTGGCAGACTTGACCCGCGCGCAAGGAGACCGCGTGGCGCAGTTCTACCGGCAGACGTAGTAGCGGGGACCTTCAGGTCCGCGGCTCGTAGGCAGTAGGGGCGACGCATGCTGGAAAACAGCAGGCAGTAGGCACTGGGCGGTTACTGCTTTCTGCTTTCTGCCTACTGCGACCAGGAGGGAGCAAAGATGACCGATGGATGGAAGCCTGAGAAAAAAGGAAACAGCATCGCAAGGGCAGAAGACTTCCGCCAGGCCGCGGAGGCCCAGCGGGCCGAAGGGCAGGCGCCCGAGCGCCTCAAGCTGCCGAAATCGGCGCTTCAGGTCGTGCTTCGAAGGCCGAGCCTGATGTGGTTCCTCTTCCACGGCCACCTGCCCGTCAGCCTCGCCGCCAGGCAATCAGGCGGAGGAGGGAACGAAAGCCCATTCCAGAACGCGGAAGAGTTCGTCGAGTTCTCGAAATGGATTGTGGACCTCTTAAGCGAGGTCTTCGTTTCACCCAGGCTTTCCCTGACCCCGGGCGCAGATGACATTTCTCCGGAATGGCTGGCCGAAGAAGACGTGAATTTCATTATCCGGTGGGCATTAGGCGAGGTCGTCGGATCGGGAAGCGCGGACTCTTCCCCCCACGACCTCGCCCAGTTTCGCGGAAAAGCGGCCGGAGCTGCTTCTCCTTCTGGCGCAGGTGGCTGAGTTATTTCACTGCCGCCCGAGCCAGCTACTGAAAGGCACGGCGCCCGACCTGCAAATTGACGTCGCCGCCGCGGCAGCGCTCTGGCGTTGGAAAGAACAGGCCGCGCAAAATACGGACCTTGAAAGCAGCGAGTGAGGCTGCACGCCGCCGATCTAGCGGGACTCAGACTCTATGGCTGAAAACACACTCGGTCTCTTCTTCGAAATCTCCGCCGATCCAAGCAAAGCAGTCCAGGCGCTGTCGAATTTCCGGAGTGCCTCGGCCACGGAACTAGGCGCGCTCAATTCCCACTTCACCGCGATGCAGGAAGGCGCCGAACGCGCGCGGAGCAGCCTCGAAGGGTCATTCGGCAACATGACGAGGTCCGTCGAGGGCTTCGGTGGCTCAACGCTGCGGACCTTCGGCCTCATCGCGGCGGGGATTCTTCGAAACATGGAACTCGAGAAGCTCGAGGTCTCGCACAGAAGCAGCTCGGAGGCCTCGAAGCTCCTCGTTTCAAAACAGGCCATCAAGGAACTCGCCGCGGTCAAGGCGGTGGAGGCGTTTGCGAAGGGCCTGGAAGCGCTCGGCGAATTCAATTTTTGGTCGGCGGCGCAGTATTTCGCCTCGTCGGCTCTCTACGGTGGCCTGGCAGCTATCCAGGTTGCCGCGCTATTCAGCTCGACGGGCGGCGGGCGGCCGCGCAGCGCGGGCGGCAGTCTCGGCGGCGGGGCTTCCGTCATTCCGCGCGGCTCGGCGGCTCTTCCTGCTGGCGAACAACAGCCCGTCAAAATCGAAGTCTTCGTCAAGACGAAGGACACGGACTACATGATCGAGCAAATCAATGCGCGCGTATTGAACAACGACGCCGTGCTCCACGCGTCCACGGCCAAGAATCTCATCCGAAGGAGCTGATGCGCAGGGCAGCAATTTAACCATTTCGTGATCGGGCCATTGAAAAATAGCTCAATCACCCAATGACCCGATTCGTTCAATTCAACGTGCATGTCCAATCCGCAAATATTGTATCCGTCCCAGCCGCCCATCCCGGCGGCGCCGAGCGTTTCGACGACGAGCGGCGGCACGCAGCCCGTGCGCACTTACTACGTCAGCGTCACTTACGTGACACTCCAGGGCGAAAGCCTGTCCTCGCCCGAAACTGTCGCCGCCGTTCTCGCGAATTCCCTCCTCGTCGTCACCTCACCAGCCACCCCGAATTATCTCGACGCTCCCAGTTTCCCCACCCAATACAACGTGTATATTGCGACAGCTTCGGGCGCGGAAAGGCTTCAGACGGCAACGCCGATTGCCTTGGGAACGAACTGGCTGGAGCCTACAACCGGGCTCATCCCCGGCCAGCTCGCGCCGACCGGTTGGGGAACGCTCTTGAAGCTCAGCCTGCCGCCGCGCATGCTGCCTTACGGCGAAGGCGAGGCGGAGCGGTCGGACGCTATCTCCGCTTCGGGTCTGGTCCAAACGATTTTCCTGTGGAGTTCCGAATACGCTTCGTTCGAGATGCAATGGCTTGCGCGCGGCCAGGAAGCCGCCGCCTGGCAGGACTTCTTGAAGACCGCCATCAAGGGCACGCCATTCGATTACTACCCGGATGCGGACGCGCCGCAATACTCGACCTATTTCTCGACCGAGAAGGCGTACAAGCAGCCGTACAAAAGCGTCGGGCGGTACAACACGAGCGTCCGCTGGCGCTTTCTTCGCTCGGACTCGCGGCCGGTTCCCGCGGCACAGGGGACGCCGACCTGGGGAACGGAAATTCCCGTCCTCTCGCCCGCGCCGGGCAACTTCACGGTTGTGCACGGCCTCGGCGCCGTGCCGGCGGGCGCGCTGGTCCAGATGACCTCGGGCGGGGAGATCTGGTTCCAGGCGGGACTTTACGACGCGACGAACGTCCTGCTGCGCGCTTCCGAGGCGAACCTGACGGCGCGCGTCATGCTCTGGTCGGGCAGCCCGGTCCAATACGTCGCCCAGGCGCCGCCGGCGTGGTCTGAGCTGCTGCCGATTACCGCGCCTGGCGGGGCGGCGGGAAACTTCAGCCTCGCGCACGGCCTCGGCCGAACGCCTTTTGGCTGCGCCATCATGATGACTTCGGCGGGAGAAATCTATTTTCAATCGACGCGGTACGACCCGACGAACCTTTTCCTTGTCGCGTCCGACGCGAACCTGACGGCGCAGGCAGCGATATGGTGAGCGAAGTACAACCCCACCCCTTAGTCCCCTCCCCATTTGGGGAGGGGAGTCCGCGATGGCGGGACGGGGTGGGGACCACAGTCCGTGGTTCTGATGATTCCCACCACACCCAATTTCGCGAACGCGAACACCCAGCTCGTAAAGCAGCCCCGGCATGTCTTTCAGGTTTCCGGCTACAGCAGGACGTTCACTTTCGGCGCGCCGACCGCGGGCCAGGACCGCTGGATCGTCGAAATCTCCTCGCCCTCGCAGAAGGTGGACGACCTGAACGGCAGCTCGCAGTTCTCGGACCTGAGCGTCGGCGTCATCGATAAGGCGGCGCTGCTTACCGCGGACGTTGCCGCAAACACCCTCGAAGGGAAAGTCGCGACACTCAAGACGGGCTTCCAAGGCCTGGCCGACGCCGATTTCCTGACCGCCGCGACGATGCGCGTCGACAGCATCGATTCTTCACACGATGGCACCGCCTACACCTTTAATCTGAAGCGCGACGATCGCCAGTTGAAGGCTCCTATCTACCAGACGGGCGACAACGGCAAGCCGACATCGAACAAGAACCCAAAGACGCTCCTCGGCAACCCGTTGGACCTTATGACCTCAACGCTTCAGACGGAG
>WNEY01003341.1_pt1 | contig 12024 bp, 1 predicted proteins | sample 5400531 | NCBI WGS metagenome assembly WNEY01 (sample SAMN13153338, study PRJNA577476) | soil metagenome | isolation source: 200 cm saprolite under Douglas fir tree site 1 | place: USA:California | collected 2015-04-18
CGCGGACAGGTCGAGGTGGCTGACCGCGAGGCCATCGAAGGCGGGCGCCGCGCGCCGCGCGCCCTGCAGCGTCACCATGACCTGGAACAGCGGTGGCCGGCTGGTGTCGCGTTCCGGCGCGAGCGCCTCCACCACCTTCTCGAACGGCACCTCCTGGTGGGCGAACGCGCCCAGCACGGTCTCCCGCACCCGGCCGAGGAAATCGCGGAACGGCAGCCCGGCGGACACCGCCGAGCGGAGCACCACCGTGTTCACGAAGAACCCGGCGATGCGCTCCAGCTCGGCCCGGTCCCGGCCGGCGACCGCGGCACCGACAGCGATGTCGTCCTGCCCTGACCACCGGTACAGGAGCACCTGGCATGCCGCCACCAGCACCATGAACAGCGTGCCCTCGCACTCCCGTGCCAGCTCCCGCAGCCGCTGCGTCACCTGAACGGGCACCGTGAACTCACAGGAGGCGCCGTTCGAGGTGCGGATTGCCGGCCGGGGACGGTCGGTCGGCAGTTCCAGCGGCTCGACGTCGGCCAGCTCCTGCTGCCAGTAACCCAGGTGCCCCTCGATAGCGCTTTCCGGCAGGCGGGTGCGCTGCCACGCCGCGAAGTCGGCGTACTGCACCGGCAGCCGCGGCAGCCGCGCTTCTTCACCTTGCCTGGCGGCTGAGTAGAGCGCGCCTAGGTCGCTGAAGAGGATCTCCATCGACCAGCCGTCGGTGATGATGTGGTGGGCCGTGACCAGCAGCACATGTTCCTGGCTGGCGAGGCGCACGATCAGCGCGCGCAGCAGCGGCGCCAGGCGCAGGTCGAACGGCCGGGAGTACTCGGCGGTCAGCAGCTCGCTCAGCGCCCCAGGTGCGCACTCACCGCAGCCGTCGCCGTGCGCGCAGCCGGGGAGCTCGGTGACCGCTACCTGCAGCTCGGCCGTCGGCTGGATGACCTGCACGCCGGCACCATCGACATTGTCGAATGTCGTCCGCAAAGACTCGTGGCGGGCGAAGAGGCCCTGCAGTGCCCCGGTGAGCGCGTCCAGATCTAGGTCCCCGGTCAACCGGAACGCCACAGCGCTGTTGTACTCTGCCGACCCTGGCTCGAACTCGCTGAGAAACCAGAGCCGCTGCTGGGCGAATGACAGTGGCAAGGGCTGACGGCGGTCCGCCGCCGGGATGCCGCTTGACTGGTCGGCGCGGCCAGCCAGCCGCTGGCGCAGTTTCTCCTGCAGGTCGGCCGGAAGCGCGGAGATGCGGTCATCGCGGGATGTCGTCATTTGCCGTCTCCTCACCGCTGCTCGCCGTCGGTGCTGTCCAGGGCGATGCGCTCGAATTCCTGCAGGATTTGCTCTTCTACGAGCTCCGCCAGCGCCGACACGGTCGGCTTGGTCAGGACATCCCGCGGGTTGACCGCGACGTCGAACATGGCGATCACCCGGGCCGCGATGCTGAGGCTGCTCAGCGAATCGCCGCCGAGTTCGAAGAAGTTGTCATGGACCCCGACGCGGTCAGGGCCGAGGACCTCGGCCCAGATCCGGGCGAGCGCCTCTTCCGTCTCGGTCCGAGGCGGGACGTATTCGGTGGCCGCCGTGGCAGTTCCTGGCGCCGGCAGGGCGCGGCGGTCGACCTTTCCGTTGGGGGTAAGCGGGAGCGCATCCAAGATGGTGAACGCTGCCGGGATCATGTAGTCGGGCAGGCTGCCCGCCAGGTGGGCGCGCAGCTCGGTGGGGTCGGGTGCCTGGCCGGGGGCTGGTACCAGGTAGGCGGCCAGGCGCTTGACGCCGGGCTGGTCTTCCCTGGCGACAACTGCGGCATCGGTGATCGCGGGGTGGGTCAGCAGGGCGGTTTCGATTTCGCCGGCTTCGATGCGGTAGCCGCGGATCTTGATCTGGTGGTCAGTGCGGCCGTCGAAGATCAGCTGTCCGCCGGAGGACCAGTGGGCGAGGTCGCCGGTGGCGTACATACGGCTGCCGGGCGGGCCGAATGGGCAGGCGATGAAATTCCGGGCGGTCAGGCCAGGGCGGTTCAGGTAACCGCGGGCCACTCCAGCGCCCGCGATGTGCAGTTCGCCGCGGACACCGGGCGGCACGGGGTTCAGGCGGGCGTCAAGGACGTAGACCGTCATGGTGCCGAGCGGGCGGCCGATCGGCACCGGGTCAGGTACGGTCCGGCCTGGGGGCATGGCCGAACTGGTGGCGAAGGTGGTGGTTTCCGTAGGGCCGTATCCGTCGACCACGGTCAGGCTGGGGCAGGCGGCCAGGACCTTGCGGACGGCGGCGGCTGGGACCACGTCCCCGCCGGTCCATGCTTCTCGCAATCCGGCCAGGCAGCCGGGTGCCTCCTGGGCAAAGGTACGGAACAGGCCGGCGGTCAGCCACAGTGCGGTCAGCTCGTGGCGAGTGATGAGCTTTCGCAAGCGGGTGGGATCCAGTTCGCCGGGAGGTGCGATCACCACCTGGCCACCCCGCAGGAGCGGGATCCATAGTTCGTAGGTGGAGGCGTCGAACGCCAGCGGCGAGTGTGCCAGCACCCGCTGGTGGGCGCCGCTGGTGAACCGGCGGTCGGCCAACAGCGCTACCACGTCGCGATGGCACACAGCCACGCCCTTGGGGGTACCGGTCGACCCGGAGGTGTACTCGGCATAGGCGAGGTTGCTGGGCTCGACGACCGGCAGCTGCATTGCCGGCGCGTCGGCATCCGGGCCGTGGTCGGCGGCTGCTCCGGTGCCGATCTCCACGACGGGCCCGTCGTGGACGGAGTGAGCAGCCGTCTGCCAGGTGTGGTCAGTGAGCAGCACCCTGGCTTGCGCTTCGGCCAGGATGAGCCGCATCCGCTCGGCCGGTGCGCGCAGGTCGATGGGAAGATAGGCGCCGCCGGCCTTGAGCACTGCCAGCACCGCCGTGACCAGGTGCGCTGATCGCTCGGCCAGCACGCCGACCCGGTCCTCGCGGCCGATGCCGAGCCTGACCAGTTGGTGAGCCAGGCGGGTGGAGGCAGCGTCCAGCTCGGCGTAGGTCAGTTCCATGCCACCGCAGATCACCGCGGGTGAATCCGGGCTCTTGCGTACTTGGTCGGTGAACAGGCTCACGACCGTGCCGGCGGGCACCGGGCAAGCAGCGCCGTTCCACTCCACCAGCACGCGCTGCCGTTCGGCGCCAGACATCGCCGGCAGGTCCGCCGCAGCCACAGCCAGCCCCGGGTCTTCCGCGATCGCGTTTAGCAGCAGTTCCAGCTGCCCACCCAGCCGCTCCGCTGTCAGCGCGTCGAACAGGGCGGGGTCGTAGCTGATGTCCAGCTTCAGCTGGCGTCCTTGCGCTGCGATAACGGTGAGGGGGTAGCTGGTCGGCTCGAGAGCGTGCAGGTTCCGCAGCCGCAGGCCATGGGCGGCCGCGGCGTTATCGTCGATGGGATAGTTCTCGAACACCACGATGCTGCTGAACAGGTCGCTGCCCGCCGGAACCCCGGACTGCGCCCGGACGTCGGGGAGGGGCAGGTAGTCGTAACGGCGGCAATCCGACTGCTGCGCCTGCAGGTCCCGCAAAAGCGAAAGCACGCTCTGCCGCCACTGGACCTGGACGCGGGCGGGGATGGTGTTGACGAAGATCCCCACCATGCTCTCGGCACCAGAAAGCTCGCCGTGCCTACCGGATACGGTGGCCCCGAACACGACGTCGTCCTGGCCGCTGCAGCGCGAGAGCAGCAGTGCCCAGGCACCCTGGACGATCGTGTTCAGCGTCAGCCCGTGGCGCTGGGCGGTCGCCCGGAGCCGGTTGGCCTGCTGCTCAGGGAGCGTGACCGCCGCGACCGCCGAGGACTGGGCGTCGCCTGTTCCCGCGGGCGGGCGGTCATAAGGCAGGGGTGTCGGGGCGTCGAAGCCGCCAAGCACGGTGCGCCAGTGGTGCTGCGCTTCCTCCCGGTCCTGGCGGCTCAGCCAGTGCAGGTAGTCACGGAATCGGGGACGTTCGGCTGGCTGCGGGCCCAGGTCGGCGATGGGGGCGGCGTGCTGCGCGAAGACGTCGGTGAGGACGTGGAAGACGCTCCATCCGTCAAGCAGGACGTGGTGGAACGTCCACAGCACCTGCACTTCGGTGGCCGACAGCCGGGCCAGGGTCAAGCGCATGAGGGGGGCGGTGGCCAGGTCTATGCCGGCAGCGCGGTCGCTAGCAAGCAGCTGATCCAGGGCCGCCCGGCGGGCCGGCTCGCCGGTGACTGTCCAGTCCAGATTGGTGACTGGCAGGCGGGCGCGGTGGTGGACGATCTGAAGCGGCTCAGCGACGCCTCGCCAGGTGATGGCGGCGCGCAGGATCGGGGCGCGGTCGATGACATGCTGCCAGGCGGCGGCGAGCTGGCCAGGGTCGGGCACACCGTCGAGGACGAAGGCGATCTGCTCGACGTACATGTTCTGGCCTGGCTGGGACAGCGCGTGGAAGACCATTCCGGCTTGCATGGGAGTCAGCGGCCAGATGTCTTCGACACTGGAGCCGTCACCGGCGAGGCGGTCGGTGGTTTCCTGGTCCAGGGCGGCCAGCGGGAAGTCCGACGGCGTGCGCCCGCCAGCGCCGGGCTCGGTGCAGTGGCCGATGATCTCGCGCAGCGCGGTGGCGTACCGCTCCGCCAGCGCGGCGATGGTGTCCTGGCGGTGGAGGCTGCCGGAGTAGAGCCAGGTGAGCTGGAGGCGTCCGGCTTCGATCCGGCCGACCACTTCCAGCTGATGGCTGCGCGGGTTGCCGGGGCTCGCGTCGGCGTCGAGACCATGGTAGATGCCGTGGGCGAGGCCGCCGGCCGGGAAGGCCTGGTCGAGCTGGCCGAGGTAGTTGAAGCTGACCGGAGGCTGGCAGGAAAGGTCACTGTGGCCAGCCAGGTAGCGCAGGGCACCGTAGCCAAGACCTCGGCGCGGGATGGCTCGCAGCTGTTCCTTGACGGACTTGAGTGCTTCCCCCCAGGTGGCGCCTGGCACGGCGCGGATCGCAACCGGGAAGACCGTGGTGAACCAGCCTACGGTGCGGGACAGGTCGGTGCCCTCAAGCAGATCGTCTTCACGACCGTGGCCTTCCACGTCGATCACGACGCGGTCCTGGCCGGTCCAGCGGCTGAGCACGTCCCCCAGGGCGGTAAGCAGGATGTCGTTGATCTGGGTGCGGTAGGCGCCGGGCACGTCGTGCAGCAGCACGCGCGTCTCGCCGGGGCCAAGCTCGACGGTAACGGAGCGGGCGGAGCCGGTGGTGTTGGGCCCTTCGCTGTCGAGCGGCAGCGGCGCGGCGGGGGTGCGGGTGACCTGGGTCCAGTGGCCTAGCTCGTCGCTGAAGCCGCCGGCGCGGGCGTGGTCGGCCAGCCGCAGCGCCCAGTCACGGAACGACGTGGTCTTCTGGCCGAGATCCGCCGCCGTGCCGCTAGCCGCCTGCTGATAGGCCCGGTTGAGGTCATCGAGCAGGATCCGCCACGACACCCCGTCGATTACCAGGTGATGTCCCGCCAGCAGCAGCACCGGCCGCTGCCCGGACCCCCGGTCGAACAGCACTGCCCGCAGCTTCGGGCCGGTCTGCAGCCCGAAGCCGGCGCTGACCTGGCGAGCGATCTGATCCATGGCTTCCTGCTGGCGGCTGGCTGTCAGGCCGGACAGGTCGCGGCAGTCGAGCACGTCCGCTGGCCCTGGCGGAAGGTTGTCCTGCTGCCACCCGCCGGCTGCGCGGGTGAACCGCATCCGCAGCGCGTCATGGTGGCTGGTCAGCGCGCTCAGCGCGGCGCGCAGCGCGGCAAGGGCGGGTTCGCTGGCCAACTCCAGCATCAGCCATTGGCTGAAGTGCTCCGGCTGCGGTGGCTGGCCGCTGAGGAACCACCGCTGCACGGGTGTCAGCGGCACCGTACCGGTCACCGGGCCCTGGACGGCCGCGGCCCGCACGGCGGGGCCGGTTCCTGCGGCGAGTGACGCTACCGTCTGGCGCGCGAAGACGTCCCTCGAGGACAGGCCCAGGCCGGCCTGCCGGGCCCGGGACACGACCTGGATCGCCAGGATCGAGTCACCTCCGAGTTCGAAGAAGTTGTCGTGGATGCCGACGTGCTCCAAGCCGAGGACCTCGGACCAGATCGCGGCGAGCGCTTGCTCGGTGTCGGTGCGGGGGGCTTGGCCGCCGTCCGCCGCGGCGGCAGGGCCGGGTGCCGGCAAGGCGCGGCGGTCGACCTTCCCGTTGTGGCTCAGGGGGAGTTCGCCGAGGGTGACGAAAAAAGCCGGGATCATGTACCCGGGCAGGGTGGTTGCCAGGTGCTCGCGCAGTTCGGTGACGCAGGGCGCGTCGACGGCCGCGGGCACGATGTAGGCGGCCAGCCGCCTGGCGCCGGACTGTTCCTCGCGGGCGGTCACGGCGGCACTGGCGACGTCGGGGTGAGTGCACAGTGCGGCTTCGATTTCACCGAGTTCGATCCGAAAGCCGCGGATCTTCACCTGGTCGTCGGCGCGGCCGGTGAATTCGAGCTGGCCGCCGCCGGTCCAGCGGACCAGGTCGCCGGTGGCGTACATCCGCGTTCCGGGCGGGCCGAAGGGGCAGGCGATGAACCGCTGCGCGGTCAGGCCGGGCCGGTTCAAATACCCGCGGGCCAGGCCGCCACCGGTGACATAGAGCTCGCCGGGTATCCCGGGCGGAACTGGCCGCAGCTCCGGGTCGAGAACGTAGACCCTGGTGTTCCAGATGGGCCGGCCGATGGGTGGCGCGCCGTGGCCCGCCGTGAGCGGGTCACTCCAGGTGGACACGACCGTGGCTTCGGTCGGGCCGTAGGAGTTGATCATCCGACGGCTAGGCGCCCACTGGTCCACCAGCCCCGCCGGGCACGCCTCGCCGCCGACGATGACCGTGCGGAAGTGCGGGAGTTCCCGCTCGGCCATCCCGGCGGTGACGGTTGCCAGCGCCGCCGGGGGGATCAGGGCATGGGTTACCCGGTTCTCGGCCAGCACGCTGGCCAGCTGCTCGCCGAGCAACGGCCCAGGTGGCGGCACCACCAGCGCCGCTCCGGCCGGCAGTGCCATGCACAGCTCCAGCACGGAGGCGTCGAAGCTGGGGGAGGAGTACTGCAGCACCCGGTCGCCGGGCCGTACCTGGTAATGCTCCGCTTCCGCGGCGGCGAAGCTGGCGAGCCCTGCGTGCGATACCACTACGCCCTTGGGCCGCCCGGTGGATCCCGAGGTATAGATCACGTACGCCGGGTGTGCCGGCTGGAGTTTTGCTGTCCGGCCAATGTCGGCTGGCGCGCACCCGGGCATCCGGTTCACCTCGGCGGCGATGTCAGGATCGTCGAGGACGATCAACGCTGCCGGGTCCAGCCCGGCCAGGTCCCGCACCACGTCGCGGCGGGACAAAGTAACCACTGGCTGCGCGTCCGCCAGCATGAATGCGATTCGTTCCGCCGGATACGCCGGATCGACCGGGAGGAATGCCGCACCCGCCTTGGCTGCCGCCAGCTGTGCCACGATGATTTCCGCCGACCGCGGGAGTGCGAGCGCAATCACCTGTTCCGGCCCCGCTCCACGCCGGACCAGCAGCTGCGCCAGCCGGTTGGCCTGCCGGTCCAGTTCCGCATACGTGACGCGGCCGGTGCCGGAGATCACCGCCGGCGCGCCCGGCGTCCGCCGGATCTGGGCCTCGACAAGCTCGCCCAGCGTCGCCGGCGCCGCCGCCCGTGCGGTGCCGTTCCACTCATCCAGCACCCGCCGCCGCTCCTCCTCCGGCAGCAGCGGCAGCTCGCTCACCCGCCGGTCCGGATCCGCCGCGATGCCTTCGAGAAGCATCTGCAGGTGTCCGGCCATTCGCTCCACCTTCGCGGGATCGAACAACTCAGTGCTGAATTCGATGCCGAGGTTCAGCGAACTGCCGCGCGGCACGAACTCGAAGACCAGGTCGAACCGGGCGGCTGGCCGGGGCAGGTCGTACTGGGTAATCCGCAGCCCGCCGGCGGACCGGGGCCGGACTATCGCGTTCTGCAGCACGACCATGGTCTGCACCAGGGGGGTGCGGCCGGGGTCGCGTTCCGGCTGCAGCCGCTCCACCACGCGGTCGAACGGCGCCTCATCGTGGGCGAAAGCCTCCAGCACCGTCTCCCGGGCCTGGGACAGGAACTCGCCCACGGTGCTGGTGCCGTGCACCTGCGTACGCAGCACCACGGTGTTGACGAAGAACCCGGTGAGATCCTTCAGCTCGGTCCGGTTCCGGCCGGATGTCACCGTGCCGATCGCGATGTCACGCTGTCCGCTGTACCGGGAAAGCAGCAGTTGCACGGCCGCCGCCAAGGTCATGAACAGCGTGGCCGACCGCGCCCGTCCGGCGCGAGTCAGCCTCGTCACCAGATCGTCCGGCAGGTCCCGCCGGATGATCATCCCAGTGCCGGTGTGCGTATGCGGGCGGGGCCGGTCGACGGGCAGTTCGGGCGACTGCAGGCCGGCGAGCTTGCGCTGCCAGTAGCCCAGATGCTCCTCCAGAGCCGGGCCGCACAGCCGCTCGCGCTGCCACGCCGCGAAATCCGCGTACTGGATAGGCAGCTCGGGCAGCGTGGCGGAACCGCCGCTCACCTGGGCGGAGTAGAGTTCGGCCAGTTCGCCGACGAGAACGCTGACGGACCAGCCGTCGGTGATGAGATGGTGCTGGCCGAACAGCAGTATGTGCTCGTCATCTGCCAGGTGCAGCAGCGTCACCCTGGTCAGCGGGCCCCGCTGCAGGTCGTACGGCACGCTCAGCTCTGCTGCCAGCACCCGCTCCACGGTGGTGTCACGCTCGGCGGTCTCGATCGCAGCCATGTCCATGACGCGCAGCGGAATATCGCACTCGGCGGCGATCACCTGTGTTCCGGGCCCGTCGGCACCGCTGAATGTCGTCCGCAGCGGCTCGTGCCGGCTCGCCAGGACATCCAGTGCCTCGCGCAGGGCCGCGATGTCCAGCGCACCGGCCAGCCGCAGCCCGATCCCGGTGTTGTGCTCGGTGCCGCCGGAGGCCAGGTCGCCGGCCAGCCACAGCCGCTGCTGAGCGGCGGACAGCGGCACGGCCCGTGACCGGCGCGGCACCGGGATGATTCGTTCCGGCCCGCTCCGCGGGCGCACCTTCGCGGGGAGCAGCCCGACCAGCTGGGCGACGGTTCGGCTGTCGAAGACAGCCCGGGCGGGCAGCCGCACGCCGAAGGATTCCCCGAGCCGGGTGGCCAGCTGGACGGCGAGGATCGAGTCGCCGCCGGCCTCAAAGAAGTCGTCCCCGGTGCCGGGATGCGTCACGCCCAGCACCTCGGCCCAGATTCCGGCGACCGCGCGCTCGGCGTCGGTACGCGGTGCCACAGGTTCGCTCGGAGACGCGGTCCCCCACAACGGTGCCGGGAGTGCCTGCCGGTCGAGCTTGCCGTTCGGACTCAGCGGCCACTGCCCCACCGTCACGAAAGCGGCGGGGACCATGTAGGCCGGCAGCGCCGCGGCCGCATGCTTCCGCAGCTGCGCCGGGTCGGCGGGCCAGCCTGGAGCCTGCCTGACGTAGGCCACCAGCCGGTTGAACCCGGCGTCGTCGGGACGGGCCACCACGACCGCCTCGGCCACGTCGGGGTGCTGGCACAGCACCGCTTCGATCTCGCCCGGCTCCACCCGGAAGCCGCGGATTTTGATCTGCTCGTCGGCCCGGCCGAGGAACTCGAGCTGTCCCTCGGAGTTCCAGCGCACCAGGTCACCGGTGCGGTAGAAGCGCTCGCCCGGAGGGCCGAACGGGTTAGCGACAAACCGCTGCGCGGTAAGGCCGGGTCGCGCCAGGTAACCGCGTGCCAGCGGCCCGGCGACATACAGCTCGCCGGGTACGCCGGCCGGGACCAGCCGCAGCCGGGCGTCCAGGACATACACCCTGGCGTTCCAGATGGGCCGGCCGATCGGCACCCGCCCGTCCGGTGACAGCGGATCACTCCATGCCGACACCACCGTTGCTTCCGTCGGCCCGTATGAATTGATCATGCGTCGGCCCGGCGCCCAGCACTCGGCCAGTTCTGCGGTGCACGCGTCGCCGCCGACGATCACGGTCCGGAAGTCCGGTAGGCCGCTAGCCGTCTCGGCGGCCGGGACGGTGGCCAGCGCGGTCGGCGGGATCAGGGCATGCGTCACCCGCTGCCGGGAGAGCACATCCGCCAGCTGCTGGCCGAGGAGCGGGCCTGGCGGGGGAACCACCAGCGCCGCTCCGATCGGCAGCGAGATGCACAGCTCCAGCACGGAGGCGTCGAAGCTGGGGGAGGAAAATTGCAGGACCCGGTCCCCGCGCCGGACGTCATACCGGTCCGCTGCTGCTGCGGCGAAGCTCGCCAAGCCCTCGTGCGTTACCACCACACCCTTGGGTCTTCCGGTCGATCCGGATGTGTAGATCACGTACGCCGGGTGTGCCAGCAGCAGCGGCGCAGCCCGGTCAGCATCCGCCGGAGCGTGATCGGGCAACTGCTCCAGGACGCGGACGGTAGCCTCGTCGTCCAGCACAATCGCTGGCACGCTGTCAGTGATGGGCAGGTGCGGCGCGAGGTCGGCGAGGGTGACTACCAGCGTGGGACGGGCGTCCCTCAGCATGAAGGAGACTCGCTCCGCCGGGTAGGCCGGATCGACTGGCAGGAAGGCTGCTCCGGCCTTCACGACGGCCAGCTGGGCCACCGTAATGTCAACCGACCGGGGGAGGGCGAGAGCGACGATCTGCTCGGGCCCGGCTCCATGTGCGATCAGCGCGTGCGCCAGGCGGTTGGCACGGGCGTCCAGGTCGGCGTAACTGACCGCAGCTTCGCCGGACAGTATCGCCAGCTGATCGGGCGTCCGCCTGACCTGGGCCTCGACCAGGTCCGGCAGCGTCGCCCGCGGCACCGGCCGGGCGGTGTCATTGAACTCGGACAGCAGCCGGGCTCGCTCCGCCGCCGGCAGGATGCCCACATCTGCGAGCCTGGTGTCCAGGTCCGAGGCGAACGCGCGGAGGACGCGCATCAGATGGGCCGACACCTGCTGGGCCGTCGGCACACCAGCCGGATCCGGACGGTATTCGACGACTCCGCCCAGTTTGCCGGTCATCTCGCCGGTCAGGCGTACCCTGAGGTCGGCGCCCGATGGTACAGCCGCCCCGTCCCCGTCCCCGGCCACGACCACACGCGCCAGCTCCCGGCTGACACCCAGTTCACGCGCCATAACGCCGAACGGCACCGCCGAATGCGCCAGCGCCTCGGCCACGGTGTGCGACACCTGGGCCAGAAAGTCCCCCAGCGTTGCGGACTGCGTCACGTGAGAGCGCAGCACGACCAGGTTGACCGGCTCGGCAGCGTCGCCTGGCTTGCTGCCGCGGCTCGCCGCGACAGGTGTCGCTACGGCTACGTCATCGCTGCCCGTATAACACGCAAGCATGATCTGGACCGCTGCCACCACGACGTCGAGCAGTGCGGCGCTGCTCGAGCCGGCCTGCTGGGCAAGCCGGGCGGTCAGGCCCGGCGATAGCTCGAATTCGCAGGACTGGAGGGGGCAGTCGGCACGCGAGCCGGACTGGTCACCGGGCAGCCGGGGTACGACCGCGCCGGCGAGCTGGTCCCGCCAGTACGTCAGGTGGTCTTCCCATGCCTGCCCGTTCTCCGGAATACCCGTCCCGTCCTGGATCGCCATAACAACCCCCACCTCTCAGACGCTGCGCGCTGACTGTTCGGACAAAAGCGGCCCGTGGGACAAAGGTGGCCCGCCGGGGCGTCAGGCTTAGCCCGCCGGTGCCGGATCCCGGCCGCCTGGTGCTGCAGTACCAGCAACGGCCGGGCGGGCGGCGAAGCGGCCGCCGGCCTGGATGCCGCGGATTTCCCCCGTGGCCGGTTCGCGTACGAATCGCCCGCTGTAGAGATAGGCGGAGGCGGGATCCGCGGCGGAGAAGGTCAGGTCGCTGCCGATCGTCAACGGCATAGCGTCCTCACCGTCCAGGGACAGGCAAAGGAATCCGCTGTCATTCCATGTCACCTCGTATTCGACCTCGCCGTTGACGTACCGGCCGGCGCAGCCGGGCGGGGGCGCGGCGTGGGGTGCGCAGGGTGCCGCG
>WNEY01009907.1_pt1 | contig 12024 bp, 12 predicted proteins | sample 5400531 | NCBI WGS metagenome assembly WNEY01 (sample SAMN13153338, study PRJNA577476) | soil metagenome | isolation source: 200 cm saprolite under Douglas fir tree site 1 | place: USA:California | collected 2015-04-18
TACGAGGACGGCACCAACGACTACACCGCGCAGATCCAGAAGTTCATCGCCGAGGACTGCCAGATCTTCAACACCTTCCCCATTCCGCCCGACTTCGCAACGTTCTGGCAGCAGGCCCACCAGCAGGGCTACACGAAGCACGTGAAGATCGCGCAGATCGCCAAGACCGGCCTTTTCCCGTCGCAGGTGAGCTCGCTCGGCGCGATCGGCAACGGTCTCGCGTCCGGCGTGTACTGGCATCCGACCTGGCCGTACAAGTCCTCGCTCACAGGCGTCACGTGCAAGCAGCTGGCGGACGGATACGAGTCGACCAGCGGCAAGCAGTGGAATCAGCAGCTGGGAGCGAGTCTCTCGCTGTTCGACGTCGCCGAAGCGGTGCTGAAGGCCAGCGGCGATCCCAAGAACAAGACCAAGGTCGCGGACACGGTCAAGACGCTCGCGGTGGACACGATAGTCGGCCACCTCGACTGGACAAAGCCGCCCACGTTCGCCGGCGCTCCGATACCGAACGTGCAGACCACGCCGATCATCGGCGGTCAGTGGAAGCAGGGCGTCTCCAGGTGGCCGGTCGACTTTGTGATCTGCGAGAACTCATCCGACCCCAACGTCCCCGTCGCGGGCGCCCTGCAGCCGTATACCGCCGGATAATTCCGGACCGTGACTGAAGGCCGGGCGACGCTCGCCGCGGTCGAGGTTCGTAAGCGCTTTCGCGCGCTTTCGGTGCTGGACGGAGTCAGCCTCGTGCTGAATCGCGGCGAGGCCGTCGGCGTCGTGGGCCCGAACGGCGCGGGCAAGACCACGCTGCTCAACGTGCTGTCTGGTGCCCTGGCACCGGACGCGGGCGCCGTCGTCTTCAACGGCCAGGACGTCACCACCAAAGGAGCAGCCGATCGCTGCAAGCTCGGAATCGCGCGCACCCACCAGGTGCCGCGGCCGTTCACCGGTATGACGGTGTTCGAGAACGTGCTCGTCGGCGCCACCGCCGGCGGGCGGCGGCGCGGCGCGGACGCATACGACCTCTGCTTGAAGGTGCTCGATCAGACGGGCCTGACTCCGATTGCGAACCGACGCGGCGAAAGCCTGGGCCTGCTCGAGCGCAAGCGCCTCGAGCTCGCGCGCGCCCTCGCGGTCGAACCGGTTGTGCTTCTGCTGGACGAGATCGGAGGCGGCCTCACCGACGCGGAGTCAGCGGCGCTCGTTGAAACCGTGGCGGGGCTCAAGAACGCCGGCCTCGCCGTGCTGTGGATCGAGCACATCGTCCACGTGCTCATGCAGGTCGTGAACCGCCTGGTCTGCATGGACGAGGGCAGGATCATCGCCGAAGGCCCGCCCGAGGCCGTCGTGTCGCAGGCCGCGGTCATCGACGCCTACCTGGGCAATCGCGCATGAGCCTGCTGGCGGTGGAGGACCTCGACTGTCGCTACGGACTGCTGCAAGCGGTGCGTGGCGTCAGTCTCCAGGTCGCCGAGGGTGAGACCGTCGCGCTGATCGGCGCGAACGGTGCCGGCAAATCGACGCTCCTGCGGGCGATAGCAGGGGCGCACCGACCGCACGCGGGTCGGGTGAAGCTCGACAGCAGTGACATCACGAGCCTGCCGCCGCACACCAGGGTTCGGCGCGGCATCGCGCTTGTGCCCGAAGGCAGGCGGCTGTTCGCGGGCCTTACGGTGGACGAGAACCTCCGCGTCGCCGCGGCGTCCAGGGCCGGTGGCCGGTGGAACGTGCAGACGGTGCTCGAGGTCTTTCCTTTCTTGAAGTCAAAGCTGCACATGCCCGCCGCCACGCTGTCGGGAGGTGAGCAGCAGGCGGTCGCGATCGGCCGCGCGCTGATGACCAACCCTCGCCTGCTGTTGCTGGACGAGGCGTCGCTCGGGCTTGCGCCGGTGGCGGTCGACGCGGTCTACCGCTCGCTCGCCGACGTGATCCGCGGGGGCACCACCGTCCTGCTCGTCGAGCAGGATCTCGCGCGGGCCCTCAAGGTCGCCGACCGCGTGGTGTGCATGCTCGAAGGACGCGTCGTCCTTGAAGGTGAGGCGCGGTCGTTGGACCGCGACCGCATCGTCAACGCGTACTTCGGGCTGCGGCGCGCGGCGGCAGGAGGTTCCGGCGCATGACTGTCGCCAACGCGATCCTCCAGGGAATCTTCCTCGGCGCCTTCTACGCGGTGCTCGCCTGCGGCCTATCGCTGATGTTCGGGGTGATGCGCATCATCAACCTCGCCCACGGCGACGTCGCAGTCCTCGGCGCGTACATCGTGCTGGTGATCGTGCAGAGCACGGGCCTGTCGCCCCTGATCGCGTTTGTGGTCGCGCTGCCGGCGATGATCGCGCTTGGCTACGGCCTGCAGCTCACGGTCCTGCAGCGCGCCCTGAAGGGTGGCATCCTCACGCCGCTGCTGGCCACATTCGGCCTGTCGATCGTGATCCAGAACCTTCTTTTGCTGCAGTTCTCGCCCGACGTCCACTCGCTTGGCGCGAGCGCAGGCGCGCTGACCACCGAGAGCTGGAACGTGTTCGGCAGCATCACCATCCCGGCGCTCGGCCTGGTGGTGCTGGCCGTTGCCGTTGTCGCCTTCGGGGCACTCCAGGTGTTTCTGTCGAGGACGCGGCCGGGCTGGCGCATGAGGGCTACCGCGGAGGACCCCGACGCCGCCGAGTTGATCGGGATCGACAGCCGGAACGTCTACGCAACCGCAACCGCCATTGCGGTCGCCATCGCGGGGCTGGGTGGTCTGTTCCTCGCGATCCGGTCGGTTTTCGACCCCGTCAGCGGACCGACGCAGCTGATCTTCGCGTTCGAGGCCGTCGTCATCGGCGGGATGGGCTCCTTATGGGGCACGCTCCTGGGCGGCCTCGCCCTCGGCGTGGCCCAGACACTCGGCGCGCAGCTGAACCCCGAGTACGCGGTGCTGTCCGGACACCTGCTGTTCCTGGCCGTGCTGATCCTCAGGTTCGGTGGGGTCCGTCTCGCGCGATTCGGTGCACGTGCATGAAGGTTCGGCGCTGGACGCGCACCTCGAAGGTGTTCACCGGCGGCACTGGTGTGGTCGCGCTCCTGCTCGCGAGCGTGCCGCTGGTCTTCGGCCCGGACATCGTCCAGAAGACGACCACGCTCCTGATCCTCATCCTGCTGGCCGCGATGTGGAACGCGCTGGCCGGCTACGGCGGGCTTCTGTCCGTGGGCCAGCAGGCGTTCATTGGCCTCGGCGCTTACGGCACGGTGTTCTTCGCGGGTCTGGACATACCGCCGTACCTCGCGATGGTCCTGGCGGTGGTGGTCGCCGGATCGCTTTCGATCCCCATCTCGCTGTTCGCGCTGCGCCTGCGCGCCGCGCAGTTCGCCATCGGCATGTGGGTCATCGCTGAGGTGGCGTCGATTGCGGTTCGCCTCGACCAGAACCTCGGCGCGGGAACGGGCATCTCGCTGAGCCAGCTTTACCAGTACGACCCCAACTACCGGCAGGCGTACACGTTCTGGCTGGCCCTTGCCCTCACGGTCGTCTTTCTCGCCGCGATCTTCTTCCTGCTCCGCTCGCCACTCGGCGCGTCGCTCCAGGCGATTCGCGACGACGAGGACGCGGCTCGCTCGCTGGGCGTGCGCGTGGCGTCGCGCAAGCGACTGCTGTTCGTGCTCGCCGGGTTCGGCTGCGCCGCCGCCGGCGTCCTGATCGTGGCCAACACGCTGTTCATCGAACCCGGCTCCGTGTTCAGCGTGCAGTGGTCCGCGTACATGATCTTCATGGTCCTGGTCGGCGGCCTGGGCACGTTCGAAGGGCCGATCCTCGGCGCCATCCTGCTGTTCGCGATCCAGACCACTTTCACGCAAGGAGGACCGTGGTACCTGGTCGGCCTGGGCGCGACGGCCGCGCTGTTCGCGCTGGTGCTGCCGAGGGGCCTGTGGGGCACGATCGAAGAGCGCCTCGGGCTGCGACTGCTGCCGGTCGGCTATGAGGTGGTCGAGAAGAAGTGACGCAGCGGAAGAGGAAGGCCGACTCCGGGCTGCCGCCCGAGGACCTGATGCTTCATCCCGGGCACCTGCTCAGGCGCGCGCTTCAGGCCATGAACCTGCTCTGGGACGAAGAGGTTTCGCACACCGTGACGTCCCCGCAGTTCGCCACACTCAACGCGCTGTATCGGGAGCCGCTAGGCGTAGACCAGCGCACCCTGGGCAGCCGCGTTTCGCTCGACCGGTCGACGATGGCGGAGGTCGTGTCCCGGCTCAGCGTCAAAGGCCTGATCAGCACCGAAAGAGACGCGCGAGACGGCCGCCGCAAGACCATCACGCTCACGGCCAAGGGTGCGAGCGTCCTGCAGCACCTGATCCCGCGCACCCACACGATGAGCGGCCGCCTCGTCCGCGCGCTCGATCAGCGCGAGCGGTCGGAGCTGCTCAGGCTGTTGAAGGTCATCGTCGGCACTAACGAACGCGCAGCAGGATGATGAAAAAGGGCGTCGAGAGCTGCGGCGCACAGGCGGCCCAGGCCAAGGAGGCGACGAGCACCGGAGCGAACGTATTGGAAATACCTGAGCGAGGAGCGCAGGAGCCGACGCCGGCCTGGGCCGAAATGGGCGTCGCATGGTGAACAGGATCCCGACGTAGCACAGGTACGAGCCGAGCCCGGAGATGAAGTAGCTCACCAGCGCGATCGCCGCGGCGGCCACGGACTCCCTGGGGCTGGTGCGGATCGCGTGGACGAAGCCGGCCACGTTGAAGGCGCCGCCAAATCCCTGGCGGTCCGTGAACAGGATCAGCGGCGGGATGAAAACGTACAGCGCGATGATGATCAGCCCGAATGCCGCGATGATCCCGAACATCAGCGGCAAGAACAGGAACGGGAACACGGACGAGCTGCCGCCGTCGCCTGAATTCGGCGTCACGGAGAGCAGCGCGAAGATGGCGACGCCCATCGATCCGTACACGAGCACAAACGCGGCGAGGCCCCAGATCAGGCTGGCTGCGAACAGGTTGATGCCGCGGGTCGCGTATCGGAAGTCGGCCGGCGGCAGGACCTGCAGCCCGTGACGCAGGTTGTCGAGCGCGGAAAGCATCCAGCCGAGGAGCTGCAGCCAGCCGACGATGGGGATCAACGCGATCAGCCCCATCAGGACGATCTTGTTGAACCACTCCGGGTCCCGGAACGGCCATGCGAACGAGTCGCCGAGGCTGTGGTCAGGGGACGGTATGACGGCGCCGAGGTGCGTATCCACTGACTGAAGCCTAAATGGGTCGAAAAAGAATTTGAGGCGACCACACTTAGCTTTTCAACCGTTGCTAAGACTGCACATATACTTTGGAATCCTTTAGCGGATTTGCCTCCACACGAGGCGATGGGGTGCCACATCAAGGAGTGGGAACGGTTTTGGCCCTTGGCTTTTCAGACGTGAAGACGGCAGTCGCCCCGACCAACGGCACCCACCCTCCGGCGGCGGCCATCGCGCTTTCGATCCGTGAGATCAACGTCCTGAACCTCGTGGCGCGTGGGCTCTCCAACAAGCAGATCGCCACGAAGCTCGGAATCAGCGACAAGACGGTGCGCAACCACCTGAGCCGCATCTTCCGCAAGCTCGACGCCTGCAACCGGACCCAGGCGGTGATGAACGCGATGAGGGTCGGGCTACTCTCGATCTGAGCGGTTCGGCGAGTGACGTTGGGTCAATCGCCCGAATCAAACTCCCTGCGCAGGAAGCGCGCGCAGTCATCCCACGACTTGCGAGCCCGGCTGACCACGCCGTTCATGCGGATGTAGCCGTGGATCATGTCCGGCTCGCAGACGTGTTCGACCCGTACGCCGGCCGACCTGAGCGCCTCTGCGTAAGCCGCGCCTTCAGATGCCAGCGGATCGAGCTTGCACGTGATGACAAGGGCCGGTGGCAGCCCGCTGAGATCTGCCGCACGCAGAGGCGAAGCATCCGGTGACTCGCGCTTGGCTTCATCGGGCATGTATTGGTCCCAATACCAGAGCATCGAGTCGCGGGTGAGCCCGTATCCAGTCGCAGCGTCTCTATACGACGCAGTGTCGAAATCGCAGTCAGTGACCGGATAGATCAACACCTGAGCGGCCAGCTTCGGGCCGCCGCGTTCGCGCGATCGCGCCACCACCGCTGACAGGTTCCCTCCCGAGCTGTCGCCTGCAACTGCGATCCGATCCGGGTCCGCACCGACGTCGGTCGCGTGATCGCGAAGCCAGCTGAGTCCCGTCCACGCATCCTCGACCGCGGCGGGAAACGGGTTCTCAGGTGCGAGCCGGTAGTCGAGCGCAAGCACAACGCACTCCACTCGGCGCGCGAGTGCGCGACACACCGAGTCGTGCGTGTCGAGGTCGCCCACAACCCATCCGCCACCATGCAGGTAAAGGAGTGCCGGCAGCGTGCGATCAGGCGCCGGCGAGTAGCGCCGAAACGGGATCTGGCCGCCGGGGCCTGGCAAGCGTCCGTCCTCGATGAGCGCGACATCTTCGAGCTCACCCGCGAGCGAAGGCGCTCGCAGGCTGTTCAGCCGGCGCGCCCCGACGGCTCCTTGCTCCGCCAGCGGAGGCAGGCCGAGGGACGCGATGGAGTCGAGGTAGGCGCGGGCTTCCGGATCGATCACCAAACCTGAAGGATAGGCGGCGCCGTTGGGCGCCGCCCACTCGGGCTTGCTTAGGCCCTCCGGCCTCGTCAGTTGGTCACAGCGCGATCGAGGCGGCGAACGTGTCCGTGTTGCCGAAGGACGTGGAGCAGGCGCTGTCCGGGTTGGGGGCCACCGCCGTCTTGGAGCCAGCGTACACGGCCGATCGGTAGGCATTCACGGCCGCGCAGGCGGTTGCATTGCGGGAGTCCGTCCAGACCGTCCAGGCCGTGCTCGGCCCGGCGACGATCCCGATGTAGTCGCCGAGGAACTGCTCCTTCAGGTTGTTGTAAGACGAACCGTCAGGGTTTGACGTGGCCGTCGACACACGCACCGGCGTCGACCACGAGCCGCCCGCCAGCTCGGTGACGTACGCGTCGTAGGTCTGCACGCCGGTCTGCCAGAGATTGTTCGCGGCCGGCGCCGTCAGCGCGTCGAACGCAACCACCACCGCGCCGGAGCCCGCAACAGCCGGTTCCGGGAAGAACGCATTGCGGCCGGACACACCTGCGATGGTTCCGAGCGAAGTCCAACTCAGACCATCACTGGAGACTGCCGCTTGAAGGGTGCCGTGTCCACCGGAGAAGTCGCACCAGACGACGTAGACGCGCGTCGAGGTCGGGTCGGCGGCCGGGTGTGGGAAGCAGTCAACGCGGGCGCTCATGCCCGGTACGCGATTGAATAGATCGACCGCGTCGAATGGCGTGCCCGTCAGCGGATAGTCCGTAACCTGGGCGATGGTGATGGGCGCCGTGTAGGTGTCACCGCCGTCCTTCGAGGTGGTGACGACCTGGAGGCTCGGCAGCTTGGTCGAATCTGCGTTCTCGGTCCAGAAGACTTCGACCGTTCCGTCAGAAGAGACGGTCATCTGACCGGTCTCGCGGAAACCCTGCGCAGAGTTGTTGTTGGCGGCGCTGACCTGCACGGCCTTGGTCCATGTTCGCCCCTCGTCGTCCGAATGGGCGGTGTAGATCTTCACATTGCCGTTGCCCGAGCAGAAGTTGCAGAAGACGGCCCAGTCGAGGTAGACGCGGCCGAAGTGCGGGCTGCGGGCGACCTTGTCCACCGCGACCCACTCGTGGTCGACGAAGTTGCCGGTGCTATCGGTGGAGGTGGCGACCACCGGATCCGCCCACGACTGCGCGTCGTCGTACGTGCGAGAGACCGTGCCCACCTCACCGCCGAACTCGGGGAAGGGGTCCGCCAGGGACGCGTAATAAACGACCGCTCCGCAGCCGTAGCTGAACGAGCCGCCGGCGCAGCGGCGGGGTCCGAAGTCGAGGCTCGGGTCGCCTCCCGACGTGCGGCCGATGTTTCCGAATCCGGGAAGGTAGCCGCCGGTCCACGAGCTGCCGCCGTTAGTCGACCGGTAGAAGCCGCTCGTCGGCGCACCCGGCTTGAAGGGACATGGCGAGGCCAGCGGCGTCGAGGTCCCAGGACACAGGGGCTGACTGATCTCTTCGTTGGCGCCGGCGACGAGCACGCCGGTGAGGAGGTCTCGCGTGATGGCAGGCTCGTTCTGCTTGTTCTGCGGAAACTGCAGGCCGTGGTCGAGGTCGACCAGGTTGTTGGCGCCGACGGTTGGACCCGACGCAGCCTGCGCTGAGGCCGGGATGAACACCGCGCCAATGATCAAAGCGCCGATTACGAGGGCGAATCTGAGCCGCATCTTTGGCCACACCTCCAAACCCGACTGACGACGACTAAGCGTTACAGCCGATCAGCGGCAAGGGGTCGGTCGGCACGCCACCGATCTCGAGCTGCAGGTGCAGGTGTGATCCGATCGACAGACCAGTGCTCCCGACCTGCCCGATCTCCTTTCCCTGCTGCACCGACTCGCCGACAGCAGCCCCGACCGACGACATGTGCGCGTAGATCTCGACGAGCCCGTAGCTGTCGGTGATCTCAACACGAAGACCGAAGGCGCCGGCGAATCCCACGGCGGTCACGGTTCCACCGGCGACCGCAGCGATCGGCGTCCCGTAACCCGCCAGCAGATCGACGCCGGTGTGGAAGTGCAGATAGCCGTCGTACGAAGGCTCCACGGCGAACCCCGTCGGACCGAACTTCTGGATGATCTGCGCGCCGGGAATCGGACACACGAACTTGGCGGGAGCCATGGGGTCGGCGACGACACCGTTCAACAGGTTTGGACCCAGCGTGGGATCGACCGGGACCACGAGCATCGTGCCGGGAGTCAGCTGGCCGCGGATGCGGTTGAAGTCGGCGATGGCCATCGGATCGACGCCGTGAGCCAGGGCCAGGCTCGCCACAGTGTCACCCCTCCTCACCATTACGACGAACCCCGGCACATTCAGCGGCGGAATGCGCAGGATCTGTCCCGTCTTGAGCGGGAGGCGCAAACCGGGATTCGACCACGTGATCTCGCGGAACGGAATCTTCAGGTCTTTGGCGATCGAGTCGAGCGTGTCTCCGGCCGCGACCGTGTAGATCATCGGCGCCCGGTTCGGCAGCGGCGCCGTGGGGACGTAGACGGGCTTGATGATGCTGCTGTCCCGGCCGTACCAGGCGTCGCCGGCCGCGGTCACTGGCCCCGCGGCGGCTGCATCCAGGGCGCCCGCCCGAGGGGCCAGGTGAACGGAAAAGGTGTAGCCCGAGATGACAGCGGCCACCAACAGGACCACGCAATGGGTCACATAGCGATCGAGACGCAACGCCTACCCCCAGGCTTTCGTTCTCTCGCGCCCCAGACGCGAGCCCCAAACCTAGCAGAGCCGGCGGCGGGAGGTCAAACGTACCAGTAATTAGTTTGGCGCCCCCTCCTTACCTCCTCACACGTGGGGAGGGATTGGGACCCCCGAACATATACTTCGGCCCATGAACCGGCGCGCCCGGAGCACACCGGTTGCAAGCCTTTCGATCGTGCTTCCTGCGTACAACGAGGAGGCCAACATCGAACGCTCCGTGGAGCAGTGCGTGGCCACCGCCTCCCGCCTCGCCAAGCAGTACGAGGTGATCGTCGTCGACGACGGCAGCTCGGATGGAACTCGTGGCGTCGTCGAGGGCCTTGTCCGTCACGGCCAGAACAAGGTCCGGCTGCTGTCGCATCACACCAATCGCGGCTATGGTGCGGCGCTGCGCACCGGTGTTACCAGCGCCCGGTACGACTACGTGTTCTTCACCGACTCCGACAACCAGTTCGATGTCTCGGAGCTCGAGTACTTCCTTCCTTTGATGGACGAGTACGAGATGGTCACCGGCTTTCGCGTCTACCGCTACGACACAGTGCTGCGGTGCATGCTCTCGTGGATCTACAACCGCCTGGTCGGCGTGCTGTTTCGGCTGCGCGTCCGCGACGTCGACTGCGCGTTCAAGCTGATGCGACGCGAGGTCGTCCAGCAGGTGAGCATCGAGTGCGACAACTTTTTCGTCAACACCGAGCTGCTCGCGAAGGCGCGCAAGTGGAACTTCCGCATCGCCGAGAAAGGCGTGCGCCACTATCCGCGTATGGCCGGGGAGACGACGGTCCGGCCATCGGACATTCCGCGCACGCTTGCGACCGTTTTCAGCATGTGGCGGCGGATCTACTTCCCAAGCCGTAAGGAGTTCGACCGACTCCGCGTTACCGCTCCCTCGCGCAGCGAAGTGACCGAATTCAAGCCGGCACGAGACTGACCTGAAGCGCGAGTTCTACCGCGAGTACCGGCAGATCGAGGATCGCCACTGGTGGTTCCTCGGCAGGCGGCAGATCATGCTCCGGCTCCTGGACGACCACCTGCCGAAGTCACGCAACGGATCGCCGCTTCGTCTGCTGGATGTGGGCTGCGGGACGGGAACCATGGTGGCGAGCCTGTCGCGCTACGGCTGCGCGTACGGCGTCGACGTGGACCACGAGGCAGTGGGTTACTGCCTCGAGCGGGGCCTTGACGTCGTAGTCCAGGCGTCTGGAGAGCACCTTCCGTTCGCCGACAAGAGCGTTGACGTGGCCACGATGCTCGATGTGCTCGAACATATCGCCGATGAGCGCGGGACGCTGGCTGAGGTGACGAGGGTGATCCGGCTGGGCGGATACCTCATGGTCTCAGTGCCGGCATACAGGTTCCTGTGGGGCGCGCAGGACGAGGTGAGCATGCATCACCGGCGCTACTCGGCCGGGCTGCTGCGGGAGCGCATCGAGGCCGCGGGGCTGGTCGTCCGCCGCCTCACGTTCTTCAACACGCTGCTGTTTGCGCCCATCGCGGGCATCCGCTTGACCCGGCGGCTCATCCCCGGCCTTCGATCCGAGAAGTCAGACTTCAACTTTCCCGCCCCCGGGCCGCTCAACCGCACCCTGACCCGTGTGTTCGGGCTGGAATCCGGCCTTGTCGCCCGCACCAACCTGCCGTTCGGCGTTTCGATCCTCTGCCTCGCGCAGCGGCCGCTCGGCGACCAGTAGCACCAGCCAGACGATCTCCCAGAGCAGGGTCGGCAGCGGCCAGCCGATGGCCATCGTCTGCACGGCCAGCACTCCAGGCAGCAGCCAGAGGCGAGCCGCGGCCGAGGTCGGAGTGGCCAGCACGAGCCAGGCGGCAATCAGCACCACGCAGTAGTCGGATTCGTGCGCGTGCACCGCGGACGTCACCGATCCAAGCAGACCCAGCGCGAACACCAGCTTGAGTCGCGAGCGGTGGCGCCAGGCTCCGAAAAGCGCCAGCGCTGCGGATCCGCCTTCGAGCGCGTACGCAGGCAGACCCGGGCCGAACAGCGAGGCCAGCGTCATGATCTTGTGACCGGGGTAGCTCTCGACCACTGCTGTCGTGTTCCAGAAATCGACGACGCCCTGAACGCCCAGCGACGCGAAGAAGATCAGCCCCAGCACCGCGCAGCCGCCCGCCCACCACGCGAACGCCCGCCAACGGCCGGTCAGCAACAGCGCGACCGGCACCAGGACCACGTCCTGCGGTTTCAGGCCCGTCGCGACCGCGAGCGCGATTCCCGCCAACGCCGCGCGATCCCGCTCCAGAAACCACCATGCTGCCGCCGCGAGGGCGATGATCTCGGGTGTCGGCTGGCCGAGGATCAGCGAGTAGTGCACGGGCCAGATGGCAATCGCGGTCAGCAACAGAGCTACGCGCGCGAGCCCGCTGAACGGTGCTGCGATCGCCCACGCGACAACTACGGACGCCAGCCCGAGCAGCGACCACAACGCATAAGCGGGCCCGAACGGCAGGACGGTGAGCGGCGCGACCATCCACGCGAGTGGTGGCGGATTGGGAAAGGTATGGCCTCCATCGATCACCGCCAGCGGGCCGGTGAAGTGTTTGGCCATCACCGCCCGCAAGGCGTCCTGGTTGTAGATCTGGTTCCAGCCCTGCTCGATCCCCAAACGGGCCGTGTAGTAATAGACGCGGAAGTCGTCGACCGCCTGGTCAGATCGGTAGTGATCCACCCAGCGCTTGACTGAAAAGACCGCGCCCC
>WNEY01011697.1_pt1 | contig 12023 bp, 12 predicted proteins | sample 5400531 | NCBI WGS metagenome assembly WNEY01 (sample SAMN13153338, study PRJNA577476) | soil metagenome | isolation source: 200 cm saprolite under Douglas fir tree site 1 | place: USA:California | collected 2015-04-18
AAGTACACCACATACTTCACCAGGCTCTCCAGCAGCGGTTGCAGCGTGCGACGCCGGGCCTCGTCCAGCAGCCGGTCGGTGCGGGCTCGGAGCGTCCGGCGAATGAGGAACACCAACAGCCGGAGCACCACGGCGGCGCCGAGGAGAATCAGCACGATGGCGATGATCTTCTCTAGCCCCTGCACGGCCTCGCGCAGGTGCGCGAGTTGATCGGAGCTCACGGCCTACACCTCCCCCCGTGAGCGGCGGATCGCCAGATCGATAAAGCTGGCCGCGGTCCACCCCTGGCAGGGTGCGGCCTGCGGGGGTGGCTGTCCCGTTTCGGGATGGTAGTATTCCCGCATGTCGGCGGACCCGGCGACGAGGTCCAGGGTGGAGTCACACAATTGCCGCGCCAGGTCGGGGAATCCAGCCCGCTGCAACGCCTCCACGAACAAGTAATTGATATTGATCCAGACCGGCCCCCTGCACATCTGGGTGGGGTTGAACGCGGGATCACTGCGGGCCACGCTGGGGATCGGAAAGCGCGTCCAAAAAGCCTCCGGATTCGTGAGATGATCCACCAGTCGCTGTGCGACAGCCGGCGGCAGGCGGCCGGTCCACAGCGGGAACAGGTTGAGCGAGGTGAGCACCTCCACGCGGCGATGCCCCTGGTCGGTCGGCCGCATGGCCCAAAACACCCCAGCCTGCGGATCATAGAAATGCTCGATCATCCGCGGGACTAGGTCGTCGGCGCGGGCGCGGAATCGCGCGGCGTCCTCGGCTTCCCCGAGCACCTCGGCCATCCCGGCCAGCGCCTCCATGTGCAGGCACAGGTACGTCGAGAGATCCGGTGACTCCACCGGCATCCCGGCGTCCCACAGCGAGCTGTCGTCCAGACCGGACGAGAAGGGATGCGTATACTGGGCGATGCCGTCGCGGTCGTCGTCGGCGTGTGTGAACCACCACTCGTTCCACCGCACCAGCGGGGCGTAGATCTCCGCCAGGAAGTCCAGATCCCCAGTGGTCTGGTAGACCTTCCATGCAGCCCAGGCCGCCATCGGCGGCTTGGTGACCGGCGCGTCCACGGGATACGCCAGGTGGTCAATCACCCCCTCATCGTAGATGGCATCCGGCAGCATCCCGTCGGGGCGCTGATGGTCGATGAAGATGCGAAACTGGTCGCTGGCGAGTCTGAGGTCGACGTAGCGGTAGGCCAGCGCGTGAAAGAATGCGTCCCACTGCCACACGCCCACGTAGCGGACCTTGGACGGGACCATCGCCTCGCGGGTCAGGTAATATCGCGAGCTGACCAGGCCGGCGCGCATGATCCACCAGGCATAGTAGTAGGGGAGGTGGTACCTGGCGTGGACCGGTGGGGCCGCCTCGAACCAGCGCCGCCATTGCTGCGCGCTCTCCGCGAGTGCCGCCTGCGGGTGCAGGCCGCGATTGAATCCCAGCCGCGGGGTGATGTTCAGCGAGACCGCCGCGTCTGTCCCGGCGTCCACACGCAGGTCGACACGATAGTGCACGCCCTGCGGTTCGACTGCGTTGCTGAGCAGGCGCGCATTCGTGGTCAGAGCCACGTTGCGCACCCCACGGAAGTGCGCCCCTTGCCGGTCCGCGACGCCGTGTTCGGCGCGGACCAGGCACTGCACCCCCACACGGCCTGGAGGCACGGTGATCAGCAACACCTCGGGGTCGGCGAAGACCATCACAAACGGACCGTGCGCGGTGAGCAATTCGACGCGGTGCGGAAAGCTGGTCAGGGTGAAGGGGAGCGGCCGGCCGTCACCGTCGGTGGGACGCAGATCGCGCACGATTGGCCGGCGCGTACGGTAGTCGCCTTCCACGTAGTCCAGCCGCGGCCATCGTTCGGAGACGCGGACGTGGAACGCTTTTCGATCTGGATCCAGGAACAGCAGCAACCGGCTGGCGCGGTCGGTAAAGGGGACCGCGGTGAGATCGTAGCGGTCGCGCAGCAATGCGAAGTAGTCTGGGCGCTCCTCGCGGTCCGGCGGCGCCGCAGGCTCCCGTGCCGTCACCGCGCGCCCGCCTCCACGCGGCGCATCCGGTACTCGGGCAGCGTGATCATCGGTGGACGCGCGGCTTTGCCGATCTCCTGCACGTCGAGCGCGAGGCGGCCGGCCTCGACGCGGATCAACTTCGGGCTCTCGCTGAGACCTGCGGCCAGCTGCAGGCGTCCCCGATCGCGCAGCCGGCGCAGAGCAATCGGGCTGATGGCAAACGACATTGTGGACTGCACCTCCAGGGCTTGATTACGGTGGATGCGCCGCTCCAGGTCCACCTGTCCCATGGCGTCGAGCCGAACCGTACCAGGGCAATCGATCAGCAGGAGCCCCGTATACCTCAGGACGACCTCAGCCGGCGGGACCGTGACGGCTCGCCGGCTCTCTGCGCCGCAGCCGATGCGGTGGGGCGACCCCGTCGCCGGTGTTGCACGACGAACTTGGCCGCCGCGACGACGCCAGTGAGCGGCAGCGTGCCCAACCGCCAGCGGATGGCACGGATCACTTCCCCGCGCGTCATCTCCGGGACGGGCCGGGGCGAGACGCTCCAGGGCCGCGCCTGCTCCATCAGCTCCAGCAGCTTCCGCTGCAGCGGCATGGGAAGCTGCAGCGACGCGATCTTGACCTGGTCGCGCAGCTCGCGGAGCTTCCTGACGTCCGAGCCCGACAGCCGCAGACTCCCGGCGAACGGCAGGTCACTCATCACTCGCCACATTCGCGCGGGGGCATCGAGAGTCCCTGCGGCAGGTGTCATCAGCAGTGTGGCGAAAGTGTGCACCGCCATGAGGTTTGATCCTACTACCCTCGCGTCCCGCGATCCCCAGCGCATGATGGACCTGATCATGCGCTTTCCCCGGATGTGCGAGGAGGCCTGGGCGCTGGCGCCGCTCGCCGGGAGCATGAAATCGCCGCAGGCCGTCGTGGCCTTGGGGATGGGCGGATCGGGGATCGGCGGGGATCTGTTGCGCGCCGTGGTGTTCGACGAGGCCACAGTCCCGGTCGCCTCGATCAAAGAGTACCGTGCGCCGGCGTTTGTGGGCCCACAGACGCTGGTGTTCGCCTGCAGCTACTCCGGGGAGACCGAAGAGACGCTGGCGGCGTATGACGAGGCCGTACAGCGCGAGGCGCCGTGCGTGGTGATTACCTCTGGCGGCGAACTGCTCCGGCGCGCACAGGTGCGGCGGCATACGGCCATTGTCGTGCCCAAGGGGCTCCCGCCGCGCGCCGCGCTGCCGTATCTCTTCCTGCCGATGCTGGCGATGCTCAGCAGGATCGGCGTGGTGCGAGCGTTCGACGCAGATCTGCGGGAGGCGGTGCAGGTGCTGCAGCGTGTCACAGACGAGCACGGCCCGGATCGGCCGGACAGCTCCGCACGGCGCCTGGCGGAAACGCTGGTGGGGCGGGTTCCGGTGGTATACAGCGCCGTCCCGTTCCTGGAGCCGGCGGCGGAGCGGTGGAAGGACCAGTTTAACGAAAACGCCAAGACGTTCGCGGTCTGGAATACGTTCCCGGAACTGAACCACAATGAAACGGTGGGCTGGGGCCTGGATGACGCCCTGGCACGGATGCTGCACGTGATCATCCTGCGCGACACGGTCGAGCCGCCGCGGCTGGCGTTGCGCGCGGCGATCACGAGGGACCTGGCCTTTTCGCGGGCAGGCGGGATCGACGAGGCGCACGCGATCGGGACGGGGAAGCTGGCCCGGCTGCTGTCGGCGATGCTGATCGGCGATTTTGTCAGCTGGTACCTGGCCCTGCGGCGAGGCGTGGATCCCACGCCCGTCCTGGTGATTGATGAACTCAAGAAACGGCTTGCCAAAGGATAACGGCGGGACAACGGGATCGGGGATAGAGGGATACGGCGAATGGAACGGGAAATTTTTCCCTGAGTAGGTACTGGAGGGGTTCAGGTGGCGAGAGTGCAGTTAGCAGGGGTGACCAAGAAATTCGGCGCCGTGACCGCGGTGAACGAGATCACGCTGGAGATTCCTGACAAGCAGTTTACCGTGCTGGTCGGTCCATCGGGTTGCGGCAAAACGACGGCGTTGCGCCTCATCGCCGGGCTCGAGGAGGCGACGGCCGGCGATATCTTCATCGGCGAACGCCGGGTGAATGACGTCCCCCCCAAGGATCGAGACATCGCCATGGTGTTTCAGAACTATGCGCTGTACCCGCACATGACGGTGTACGATAACATGGCGTTCGGGCTGCGGCTGCGCAAATATCCCAAGACGGAGATCGACCGGCGGGTCAAGGAAGCGGCCGAGATGCTGGGGATTGAGAAGCTGCTGGACCGCAAACCCAAGCAGCTATCGGGCGGCCAGCGGCAGCGCGTGGCGCTGGGCCGGGCGATCGTGCGCGAGCCCCAGGTCTTCCTGATGGACGAGCCGCTGAGTAACCTGGACGCGAAGCTGCGGGTGCAGACGCGGGCCGAGATCAAGAAGCTGCACGCCCGGCTGCAGACCACCACGATCTATGTCACCCACGACCAGGTCGAGGCGATGACGATGGGGGACCGCATTGTGGTGATGAAAGATGGCCTGGTCCAGCAAGTCGATGCGCCCCTCAACCTCTACGAGCGGCCCGCCAACCTGTTCGTGGCAGGCTTCATCGGCAGCCCGGCGATGAACTTCATCGACTCCGCGCTCGCTGATGCCGGCGGGAAGTTGCTCATCGACGCGGGGAGCTTCCGGCTGGAGGTGCCGCCCGACCTGGTGGCCCAGGCCAGGCCGTGGGCCGGCCGGCGCGTCGTCTTCGGCGTACGGCCGGAAGACATTGCAGACCGGGCGATGGCCAACGGCGCGCAGCCGGCGTGGACCATCAAGGCCACCGTCGACGTACACGAACCGCTGGGGTCAGACTCCATCCTCTATCTCACCGCCGGCGCGCACTCTATCGTCGCGCGCGTCGATGCCCGCACGCAGGCCCGGATGGGGGACAGCGTCGAGGTCATCTTCAACATGCGGAAGATGCATCTCTTCAATCCGGAGACCCAGCAGGCGATTCTCTGAAAGAACGGGACCAGGGGACCAACGCAGAGTCCCCTGGTCGCGTGGGTGCCGTGGTCCCGGCCTGGCTGGGCTAGCTGCCCTTCGGGTTTCCTCCAGCGTCTTTCGCGAAATCTGTGATGGGCTGCAGCAGTTTCGTAAACTCCAGCGGGAAGATGAATTTGGTGGCGGCACCTTCGCCCAGCGCCTTCAATGCCTCGAGGTACTGCAGCGTCAGTGTCTTGCTGTCGATATTCTTGGCCACGCTGAAGATCTTGTCCAGCGCCAGTGAGAAGCCCTCGGCCCGCAGAATCGCAGCCTGACGATCACCTTCCGCTTTCAGAATCGCCGCCTGCTTCTGGCCCTCGGCGACGGTCACGGCCGCTTCCCTATTGCCCAGGGCCTCGGTGACCACGGCGCGGCGGCTGCGCTCGGCGGACATCTGCCTGGTCATCGCCTCTTGCACCTCCCGCGGCGGGAGGATTTCGCGGATTTCCACCGTTGTCACCTTGACGCCCCAGCGCTCGGTGACCTCGTCGAGCTTGGTCCGCAGCACCTGGTTGATTTGCTCGCGTTTGGCCAGCACATCATCGAGGCTGATGTCTCCGACGACGGCGCGCAGGGTGGTGGTGGCGATGCCTCGCGCGGCACCGGCGAAGTCGGTCACCTGGATAACCGACAGGTCCGGCTCGAAGACCTTGAAGTAGATCAGGAAGTCGATGTTGATCGGCGCGTTATCCTTGGTGATACACGTCTGGGAAGGAATTTCCAGGAAGAACTCTCGCAGGTCCACCCAAACCGCCCGGTCGATCACGGGCCACAGGAAGACCACGCCGGGGCCCTTCTTCCCCTGCGATCGGCCCAGCCGGAACACCACCAGCCGCTGATACTCCCGCACGATCTTGATTGCCGAGCTTAACAGCGAGACACCGACGATGATCCCGGCAACAAGATACCCCAAGGCCAACAGCGCGGGCATGCCCACACCTCCCCGAGCTCATATCACGACACCCGGCCCTGTACTCTTCCTGGTGCCCCTGGGGGATTCCTATCTTCAAGGGAAGAAGGAAGAGGGAAGAGGGAAAAGGGACGTGCCCCGCCCTCTTCCTTCTTCCCTCTTCCTTTACAGGGATGAGCTTGATGTTAGGGGAGCTAGGTCTGGATCAACCCGCGGCGGATGGCATACCGGACCAGGCCGGCGGTCTGGTGGATATCCAGCTTTTTCATGATGCGGGTGCGGTGCGATTCCGCGGTCTTTACCCGGATGCCCAGCAGCCCCGCGATCTCCTTGGTGGTCTTCCCCTCTGCGACCAGTTGCAAAATCTGCCGTTCCCGCGGGGTGAGCGGGTCAGGTATCACATCGCTCTTCGTCAGGAACGCATCCACGACCGTACGGGAAACCCCGGGACTCAGGTAGATAGAGCCGCGGGCGACTTCCCCGAGGGCCTGCGCCAGGTCTGGCGCCGCCTGCGTCTTCAGCACGTACCCTGAGATCCCCCCCTGCAGCGCCTCCAGGACGTAGTGGTCTTCCGCGTACATGGTGAGGAGGATGACTTTGGTCTGCGTCGAGCTCTTGCGGATCTCCCGCGCGGCATCCAGACCGTTCATGAGCGGCATCGCCAGGTCCAGCACCACGATATCGGGCCGCGTGTCCCTGGCCATCTGAATCGCCTCCGGCCCGTTGCTGGCTTCGGCGACGATCTCGTAGCCTTCCCGCTCCAGTAGCGACCGTATCCCCTGACGTACGATTTGGTGATCGTCGGCCAGTAAGATCCGTTGCGTCATGAGATGCCCACAGGCAGTGCCATCGTCAATTTCGTCCCTCGTCCGGGGGCAGAGAGAATCTGCGCCTGCCCACCGAGCACTTCCACCCGCTCGCGGATCCCCAGCAGCCCGAGCCCGCGGCGCCCATTGCGGCCGGTGACGGCCTCGACGTCGAACCCCACACCGTCGTCTGTCACCACGCACCGCACCGTGTTGTTGTGGCGGCGTATATCCACCTTCACCTTGGTGGCCTCCGCGTGCCGGGCCACGTTGTTCAGCGCTTCCTGCACGCTGCGATAGATCGCCGTCTCGACGAGTGGCGGCACCGGCCCCCCCGTCGACCCGCCCACGCTGATGCGCAGCCTAGTACGCTGGTGAACGCCTTCGGCCAGAAACTCCAGGGAGGGCGAGGGCGATCCGCTTCGCCTCCTCCTCCAGCGCCTCGTTCAGGCGGCGCAGCACCTCTTCAGTCTGGCGCTGGTGGCGGATGATCCGCTCGCGCTCTTCCACGAAGCTGACGGCCACCGTCGTGGCAATGCGGTTGGCCGCCGGTTCGTAGGCGTTCAGCACGCGATCCAGTCGCGCCGGGTCGGCCTGGTACTTTGCAAACAATGAGCGCGCCAGTACGTCGCGCAGCAGCAAGACGATCCCGACGACCTCGTGAGTTTGCACGCCCCGCGGGATAATACGCTCGGAGAGGTCTTGCGCATACGCCTGGAGCACTTCGAACGTCCCGGTCTGCAGCGCCTTCACATAGTTGTCGTAAATGGAGGCCACCTCAGCGGCGACCTCCTTCCGGTTCATCGCGGTCAGCAGGCGGGCCTCGATGATCCGTTGTGCCCACTCCATCCGCAGGCGGGTGCGGTGCTCACGGAGATGCGCCACCAGCTCGCGAAAGACGGAATTGCCCCGGCGGCGAGGGGCGGCCGGAGGTATGCTATCGCGCTGGTGTGCGTCGGTTTGGATCGCTGGCATGCAAGCCCCTCATTCGATTTTTCCCAACTTTGACGTATGAGTAATGGGGAAACGGGCTATTCTGTCGGGGTTTTGCCTACGTGCTCAGGTGGGGGGCCAGGGCCGACAAGTCGATGCGCCGCTGTACGAAGTTGGTGTACACCTCGCCGCGGCGGAAGAAGGCGTTGTCCAGGACCATCAGGTGGAACGGGATGGTGGTGGGGACGCCGGCGATCTCGAACTCAGCGAGGGCCCGCCGCATGCGCGTGATGGCCTCGGCGCGGTCGGCGCCCCAGGTGATGACCTTGGCCAGCAGGGAGTCGTAATACGGGGGGATGGTGTAGCCCGTATAGGCGTGGGTGTCGACCCGCACGCCGGGGCCGCCGGGCGGCACGAATACCGCCACCGTGCCGGGGGAAGGACGGAAGTCATGCCGGGGATCCTCGGCGTTGACGCGGCACTCAATGGCGTGGCCGCGAATCTCCACGTCGCCCTGGTTGATGCCCAGCTTCTCCCCCACGGCCACTTTCATCTGCAACTTCACGATGTCGGTGCCGGTCACCATCTCTGTCACCGGGTGTTCGACCTGGATGCGGGTGTTCATCTCCATGAAGTAAAAATGACCGTCGCGATCGACCAGGAACTCGACCGTACCGGCACTGGTGTAGTTGATGGCGTGCGCGGCGCGGACGGCCGCCTTGCCCAGGGCGCGGATGAAGCGATCCCGCACCCCCGGTGGCGGAGACTCCTCCAGCAGCTTTTGATGGCGGCGTTGAATCGAACAGTCGCGGGCGCCGAGGTGGATGACGTCGTTGTGCTTGTCCGCCAGGATCTGCACCTCAATGTGGCGGGGTTCCTCGACGTACTTCTCCAGGTAGAGCTCCCCACTGCCGAACGCTGCTTCGGCTTCCGCCTGGGCCGTCTGCAGGGCGCGGCGGAGGTCCTCGCGGGTGTGGACGACGCGCATCCCGCGGCCCCCCCCGCCGGCCGACGCTTTCACAATGATGGGGAAGCCCACGGATCGCGCGACGTCCGTCGCCTCGCTCTCATTGCGGACCGGCCCCTCGCTGCCCGGGACCACCGGGACCCCGGCGGCCTTCATGCGCTGCCGGGCCGCCGCCTTATTGCCCATGATGGCGATCGCCTCCGGCGGGGGGCCCACGAACGTGATGTTGACGTCCTGACAGATCTCGGAGAAGTGCGGGTTCTCCGCCAGAAAGCCGTACCCGGGGTGAATGGCATCCACCCCGAGCAACTCCGCGGTGCTCATGATGTTGGGGATGTTGAGGTAGGACTCCGTCGCCGCCGCCGGGCCGATGCAGAACGCCTCGTCGGCCATGCGGACGTGCAGCGCATGCCGGTCGGCGTCCGAGTAGACGGCCACGGTGCGGATGCCGAGCTCCCGGCACGCGCGGATGACCCGCACGGCAATCTCTCCACGGTTGGCGATGAGGAGTTTGCGGAACATGCCGATGGGTTCAGCGAACTGCGTCTCCCAAGTCTACCATGTCTTCGGAGTCTCCCGGGTCATCCGCATGAATTTTGACTGGCGGGTTTCTACCTGGACCACACCTCACCTTATAGGTCTTGTAGACCTGGGAGACGTGGAAGATCTGGAAGACGCCTTGCGCGTTTAGGAAGCGGTGGGATCCACGAGCATCAACGACTGTCCGTATTCGACCGGGGAGGCATTTTCGACCAGAATGCGGACGATGCGGCCGCGGACCTCGCTTTGAATCTCGTTGAACAATTTCATCGCCTCGATGATGCACACCGTCTGGCCGGTCTCGACCATGTCGCCCTCGCTGACAAACGGCGGCGCGTCGGGCTTGGCCGCGCGAAAGAACGTCCCTACCATCGGGGCGGTGACGGGGACCAGATGGTCACCGGACCCCGCGGGCACGGCGGGGGCGGCCGGGGCCGGATGGGCCGGCGGGGAGTGGACGGCGACCGGGTTCCCGGCGGGCTGCGACACGACCGTGCGGACCCCGCTAGGGACTTTCTTCACGGAAATCTTCAGCGTGGGCGACTCGACTTCCAATTCGGCGACGTCGGGCGACTCGCTGGCAATCCGGATCACCGCGCGGATCTGGTCAAGGTCAAGCTTCTGCTCAGTCACTACAGCCTCCCGAATCTCCCCAATCCACTCGATCTGCGCGATCTCCGCACCCTTCACCCGTCCCCTGCCAGCGATCGCGTCGAGAGAGAAGATTGCGCAGATGGCGTTGATGCTTCAAGAATGCGGCCCATGCGCCGGTACTTCTTGTAGCGCCGGTCAAGGAGGACTTCGATGGGCACCTCACGCAATGCCTGCAGGTGCCGCCCGAGCGCCTCGCGCACCGTTGCAAATGTGGCGTCGGGATCGCGGTGGGCGCCTCCGAATGGCTCGGGCAGTACCTCATCGACCACGCCCAAAGCCTGGAGATCCTGCGCCGTCAGTTTGAGCGCCTCCGCCGCGTCACGGGCCCGCGATGCATCGTGCCACAGGATGGCGGCGCAGCCTTCCGGGGAGATCACCGTGTAGACGGCGTACTGTAACATCAGCACCACGTCGCCGACCGCGATGGCCAGCGCGCCGCCGCTGCCTCCTTCTCCGGTGATCACGACGACCAGCGGGACGCGCAAACGGCTCATCTCCTGGATGTTGCGGGCGATGGCTTCGGCCTGGCCCCGCTCTTCCGCTTCATCTCCGGGGTAGGCACCGGGGGTGTCGACGAACGAGATGACCGGGTATCGGAACTTTTCGGCCAGCCGCATCGCCCGTAGCGCCTTGCGGTACCCCTCGGGGTAGGGCATCCCGAAGTTCCGGGCGATGTTTTCCTTGGTGTCCTTTCCTTTATTGTGGCCGATCACCACCACCGGCTGGCCGTCAAACCGCGCCAGAGCCGCCAGCAGGGCAGGATCGTCCCGGTACAGTCGGTCGCCGTGTAACTCCATCACATCTGAGCAGAGGGAACCCATGAAATCCAGCAGGCGGGGCCGCTGGCTCTGCCGGGCCAGCTGGACGATATGCCAGGGGGACGGATTCGTATAAATCTGCACGCGCAGGTGGTCAGCGCGTTCCAGCAGCGGCCCGAGCTCCGCATCCACAGAGACGGACTGCTCCCGGGATCGCTTCCGCAGACGCTCGATCTCTTGCTCCAGATCGGCCAGCTGGCGGTCGAAGTCCGCGGCGGGGGAGGGGGTCCGCTCCGTCATGGCTGCGCCGCGGGTGCCGGCTCAATGGGCGCAGGCACGACCCGCGGGGCGCCGACAAACGCCAGCAGCCGGGCCAAGGCGCTGCGCATCTCGGTGCGCGGCACCACCATGTCAATCAAGCCCTTCTGCAGGCAGAACTCCGCGGTCTGGAAATCATCGGGCAGCTTACGCCGGATGGTTTGCTCGATCACGCGGCGACCGGCGAACCCAATCAGGGCGCCGGGCTCGGCCAGGATCACATCGCCGAGGAAGGCAAAACTCGCCGTGACGCCCCCGGTGGTGGGATCGCACATCACGGAGAGGTAGGGCAGCCCGGCATCGTGGATCCGCCCGATGGCCGCGCTCGTTTTTGCCAGTTGCATCAGGGAGAGGACGCCCTCCTGCATCCGCGCGCCCCCCGATGCGGAGAACATCACCAGCGGGAGGCGCTGCTCGTACGATCGTTCGGCGACTCGTGCCACCTTCTCCCCGACCGCCGAGCCCATCGAGCCGCCCATGAAGTGGAAGTCGAGGGCTCCGATGACCGTCTGCCACCCATCGATGGTGCCCTCGCCGGTGATCACCGCTTCAGGCTGGTCGGTCTTGGCCCGGGCTTCGGACAGTTTGGCAGGGTAGTTCTCAAATCCCAGGGGATCGGTGGACGTGAGACCGGCGTCGTATTCTCGGAAACTGTTCTCGTCCAGGGTGATCTCGAGACGTTCCACGGCGGTCAGCCGGTGATGGTAGGCGCATTTCGGGCACACCTTCAGGTTCCGCTCAAGTTCCTTCCGGTAGATGAGGTTCCGGCACCGCGGGCACTTCGCCCAGATGCCCGCGGGCATCTCACGGCGCTCCAATAACCCGTATTTGGGGCGGCGCAGCCAGTTCAGCACGTCGCACCCGCCTGGATCAATGAGGGATGGATGCTGTTAGAAGTTCTTAGATTATAGCCTACGGAGGCCCTGCCCGGCAAACGACGACGGCGAACGGTGCCCGCGGCGAATAGGGAACGCGCTGCGCGTCCCATACGCTTTGCATGCGGCATCATCTCCAGAATCATAACAAATGCCTTGCCCACCAATGCGGAGTTCGAGTCTGTCTTTTCGTCTTGTTCCCTGTTCGCTGTGCGCCG
>WNEY01003342.1_pt1 | contig 12022 bp, 8 predicted proteins | sample 5400531 | NCBI WGS metagenome assembly WNEY01 (sample SAMN13153338, study PRJNA577476) | soil metagenome | isolation source: 200 cm saprolite under Douglas fir tree site 1 | place: USA:California | collected 2015-04-18
CACGGTCGGGCGAGAACCAGCACCCAAAGGTACGCAGCTTACCGTCCCGGTGATCACGCAGGGCCGCCTGACGGAGGTGAAAGACTTCGAAGAGATGATCGTCCGGGCGCTCCCGAACGGGGACATAGTCCGCCTCAAGGACGTGGCCAAGGTCGAGCTGGGCGCCCAATCCTACAACCTGGAAGGACGGTGGAACGGCAAGCCCAACACGTTTCTCCTGACGTTCCTTTCGCCAGGCGCCAACGCGCTCGACACCGCCAAGCGCATTCGCCGGGAGATGGATGAGCTCGCCAAGAGCTTTCCCCCTGGCGTGAAGTACGACATCCCCTATGACACGACCCGCTTCATCGAGGTGTCCATCCACGAGGTGGCGCTGACGTTGGGCATAGCGATGACGCTGGTCATCCTGGTGGTCTACCTGTTCCTCCAGTCCTGGCGCACGACGCTGATTCCCGCGGTGGCGGTGCCGGTCTCCCTCATCGGCGCTTTGGCCGGCATGCAGGCCCTCGGGTTCTCTATCAACACCCTGACGCTGTTCGGCATGGTGCTGGCCATCGGAATCGTGGTGGACGACGCCATCGTGGTGGTCGAGAACGTCGAGCGCCACATGAAGGAAGAATGTTGCTCGTCCAAGGAGGCCGCCAAGCGAGCCATGGCAGAGGTGACGGCCCCCATTATCGCGATCGTGCTCGTGCTCGCGGCGGTGTTCGTCCCCGTGGGCTTCTTGGGTGGGATCACGGGCCAGCTCTACAAGCAGTTTGCGATCACGATCGCGATCTCCGTGACGATTTCAGGATTCGTCGCCCTCACTCTCAGTCCAGCCCTCTGCGCCCTGGTGCTGAAGCCGGGAGGCGAAGAGGGTCAACGCAAAGGCTTTTTCCCGCTCTTCAACAAGCTCTTCGATTGGACGAGGGACCGCTATACCACGGCCGCCGCACAAGTCATCAAGCGGGCGGCGCTGGCACTGGCGGTCTTTGGCGTCGTGATCGCCCTCGCCTTCGGGCTGTTCAGAGTGCTCCCATCCAGCTTCCTGCCGGAGGAGGATCAGGGCTACTTAATTACCATCGTACAGCTCCCGGACGGAGCCTCCCTGCAACGGACCACCGAGGTGATGAGCAAGCTGGAGAAGTACTTCCTGTCCATTCCGGTGATCCACAGCACGGATGCGCTGGTCGGCCAGAACTTTGTGTTCAACACGCGCGGGCCCAATTCAGCGACCCTGTTCACGCCCCTGCACCTCTGGGACAAACGCACGCGCCCGGACCAACATGTCAAGGCGATCATCGGGGCGGCTTTCAAAGAGTTCGCCAAGATCCCTGAGGCGTTTATCCTCGCCTTCAATGCGCCTTCGATCCGGGGCCTGGGAGCAACGGGCGGGTTCTCGGTGCAGATTCAAGATCCCAGCGGAGGCGACTTCAAGAAGTTTTCGGCCGTCGCAGAGGAGTTCATCGCAAAGGCCAGGCAGGACCCGGCCATCGGGTCGATCGGCACCAATTTTCGCGTCAGCTCGCCCCGGCTCTATGCCCACGTAAACCGGGAGCGGGCCAAGACGCTGGGGGTTCCCATCTCCGACGTCTTCGACACCATGCAGGCCTATTTCGGCAACTTCTACGTCAACGACTTCCTCAAATTCGGCCGGGTCTATCGCGTCCAGACCGAGGCGGACGCGCAGTACCGGATGAGTCCCGGCGATCTCGCCAAGATTTACGTGCGTGCCCAGAATGGGCAGGGCACGTCCATGATCCCGCTCAACACCGTGGTCACGACGGAATTCACCAGCGGGCCGGACCCGGTGACGCACTTCAACGGATACAATACGGCCTATGTGCTGGGGATGGCGGCTCCTGGCGCAAGCTCGGGACAGGCTCTTGAGGCGCTGGAAAGAGCGGCGAAGGAGGTGCTGATCCCCAAGGGCTACGGGCTCGACTGGAGCGGGATCTCCTACCAGGAACGCCAGGTCGGAATTCAGTCGGTCCTGGCGTTCGGCTTCGGCCTGCTCATGGTCTTCCTGGTGCTCGCCGCTCAGTACGAGAGCTGGACGGTGCCCTTTGCCGTGATTCTGGCCGTCCCCTTCGGCGTCTTCGGAGCCTTGTCCGCCGTATGGGTCCGGGGGATGACCAACGACATCTTCTTCCAGATCGGGCTGGTCACCCTGATCGGCCTCTCAGCCAAGAATGCGATCCTCCTTGTGGATTTTGCCAATCATCGGTACCACGCTGGCATGTCGGCCACCGAGGCGGCCATCGAGTCGGCCAAGCTTCGCTTCCGGCCGATCATCATGACCTCCATGGCCTTCCTCATGGGTGTGACGCCTCTGGTTGTCGCTACGGGCGCAGGAGCCGCCGGCCGCCGGTCCATCGGTACCGGCGTCTTCGGCGGCATGCTCGCCGCGACATTCATGGCCATCTTTTTCGTGCCGCTGTTTTTCGTGTTGGTCCAGAGGCTCGCGCAACGCCGTCCCAGTCAGGCGGCTGCGAGTCCCGGTGCGGCGCTGGCCGGGCCTCCTCCTGCGGAAGGAGGGCACTGACATGCGTCAACTGGCCTTGGCTGTGCTCTCGGTGTTGCTGCTGATCTCCTGCGCGATGGGACCGGACTATACGCGTCCAGGCGTTTCCACCCCGGAGTCCTTCCGCATGGTAGGAAAGGAGGGAGAGTCCATCGCCAATCTGCCCTGGTGGGGACTCCTCCGCGACGAAGAACTCCAAAAGCTGGTCCGCATCGCGCTGAACGAGAACAAGGATCTGAAACAGGCGGTCGCGAGCGTCGAGGAATTCCAGGCCCGATTGTTCATCGCGCGAACGGACTTTGCCCCCCAACTCAGCGTGAGCGGGAACGCGCCCGTCGCCAAAATGGGGGGCGTTGGATTCCCGGGGTTCCCCAGCTCATTCAGCTATTATGGGCAAGGCTCTCTGTCCTGGGAGCTTGATTTCTGGGGGCGGGTCCGCAGGGAGAATGAAGCGGCACGCGCGGACCTCTTCGCCCGGGAGGAAAACCGACGTGCCGTCGTTTTGCAACTCGTGTCCGGCGTAGCCCAGGCCTATTTCGATCTCCGTCAGTTGGATATGCAATTGGACATCGCTAGGCGCACGCTTCAATCGTGGGAAGAGTCCGTGAAGATCGCTCAGGCCAGGCTTCGGCAGGGGATGATTCCCAAGCTGGACCTCGACCAGTTCGAGGCGGAACGGGCCAACGCCGCGGCCCGCACGGCGGAGCTGGAGCGTCAGATGGTCCAGAAGGAGAACGAGCTCAGCGTGCTGCTGGGGAGGAATCCTGTCCAGATCCCCAGAGGACGCTTACTCACTGAGCAGGTGATGCCGCCCGAAGTACCTGCCGGCCTGCCGTCAGAGTTGCTCCAGCGCCGCCCGGATATTTTACAGTCGGAGCAGCAACTGGCCGCGGCCACCGCCAGGATCGGGGTTGCCAAGGCGGAGCGGTTTCCGAAAATCACCTTGACCGGCATCCTGGGTGTGGCGAGTCCGCATTTATCGCGTATCGTGAACCCCGGAGAATTTGGCGAGGTGGGCCCGTCCTTGACCGGCCCGCTGTTCAATGCCCAGATCCTGGGCTTCCAGCAGCAGGCGGCCGAAGCCCAGGCCAGGCAAGCCGTGGCCCAGTACGAGCAGACCATCTTGGTGGCCTTTAGGGAAGTCGAGGACGCCCTCGTGGCGGTGCGCAAGACACGCGATCAAACGCTAGCACAAGAAGAACAAGTCACGGCACTAAGGTCGGCCTTGCATCTTGCAGAGCTGCGCTACAAGGGCGGGATCTCCAACTACCTTGACGTGCTCACGTCCAAGCGAAGTCTCTTCGACGCCGAACTGTCACTCACGGCCACCCGCCGGCTGCATCTGGTGTCCATCGTCCAGCTTTACAAGGCGCTGGGCGGGGGCTGGAATGAGAAGGTGATGCAATAAGTGGAGGAATAGCCATGGCCGAACACAATCTTCATTCCGTCGCCTTCCCGACCCTCGATCAGTCACTCATCGACGATCTGAGCCGTTGCAGCAGTGTCACGACGAAGACGTACCGCGACGGGCAAACGCTGTTCTCGGTCGGCGACCGCGACTTCAAATTCTTCATCGTCAAGTCCGGCGAGGTGGAGATCGTGGATCATTCCGGCGACCAGCCGAAGACCGTCACGGTCCACCGCAAAGGCCAATTCACCGGTGACGTGTCGCATCTGACCGGCAATCCGGCGGTGGTCAGCGCGGTCGCCCGCGGCGACACCGAGGTGTACGAGGTGTCGGGTGATACCTTGCGCCGGATTCTGAACCAGTGCCCAACCGCGGGGGACATCATCCTGCAGGCATTCATCGCCCGGCGGCAGTTGTTGCACGCGTCGGCGGATTTCACCGGCTTGCGGGTGATCGGGTCCCGCTACTCTTCCGACACCTTCCGCGTGCGTGACTTCCTGGCCAAAAACCGCGTGCTGTTCACCTGGACGGACGTGGAGACGGATCCGAACGTGGACCTTCTGCTCAAGGGTTTCGGCGTCAGCGAGGCCGATACGCCGGTGGTCGCCTGCAGCAACATGCTGCTCCTGCGCAACCCGTCGAACCGCGAACTGGCGGACCGGATCGGCATCCGCCGGCCGGTGGAGCAGACGCTGTACGACCTGATCGTGGTCGGGGCGGGCCCCGCCGGGCTCGCGGCCGCGGTGTATGGAGCGTCCGAAGGGCTGCGGACACTTGTGTTGGACAGCACGGCGCCAGGCGGGCAGGCGGGTAGCAGCATGCGGATCGAAAACTATCTTGGCTTTCCCACCGGCATCACAGGGAGCGAGCTGGCCGACCGCGCCATTCTTCAGGCCAACAAATTTGGCGCGCGTCTCTCGGTGTCCACGCCGGTGAGCAGCCTGATGTTCGACAAGACCTATCCGGTGTTGCGGCTGGACGGCGACGAAACGGTCACCACGAAGTGCCTGTTGATCGCCACGGGCGTCGAGTATCGCCGGCTGAACGCCGAACGGTGCGAGCAGTTCGAAGGGCGGGGCGTATTCTACGCCGCCACTCACAACGAGGCGCAGATCTACAAGGGAGCGCAGGTGGTGTTGGTGGGCGGCGGCAATTCCGCCGGGCAGGCCGCCGTCTTCCTTTCCCAGCATGCGAGTCGCGTGCTACTTGTCATTCGCGGCGACGACCTCTACAAGCATATGTCCAGCTACCTCGCCAAGCGGATTGAGCAGACACCCAACATCGAACTGCTCCGCAACTCGACGGTACAGCGAATGAACGGCGACGGCCACCTCAATTCCATCGAAATCGTCAACAGCAAGACCGGGGAGAAGCGGACGGTGGAGACGCCGGCGGTGTTCAGCTTCATCGGTGCGGTGCCGCGGACCGACTGGCTCCCGCCGGAGATCGAGCGGGACGGCAAGGGGTTCATCAGAACCGGTCCATCGCTGGCGCAGTCCCCGCACTGGACCGGTAAGCGACAACCGTTTCTGCTCGAGACCAGCCGCGCCGGCGTGTTCGCGGCCGGCGACGTGCGATCCGACTCGGTCAAACGCGTCGCTTCCGCGGTCGGCGAGGGCGCGATGGCGGTCCAGTTCGTGCACGAGTTCCTGAAGGAGAGGTGAACGATGGCTTCCACCTGCTCACATCTGGACCAGATCCGCGACGTCAAACCGAGCGCGAAGGGGTGTGAGGATTGTTTGAAGACAGGCGACCGCTGGGTACATCTTCGCCTCTGTTTGAGCTGCGGGCATGTAGGCTGCTGCGATTCCTCCAAGAACAAGCACGCCACGAAACACTTTCACGCGACCACCCATCCCATCGTCCGCTCTATTGAGCCAGGGGAACGGTGGCGATGGTGTTATGTGGACGAGCTGATGATGGAATAGGCTGGAGATGAGATCCCTTGTCTATGGCGTGACTCTGTTCGCGCTGTGCATCGCTCGCCCCCTTAGTGCTGCACAAGAATCAGTTCCGCGGATACAGGAATATCCCGTGCCGGCCGGGTCGCACCCACACGACGTCGCGCCCGCGCCGGACGGCGGCGTCTGGTACGTCGCGCAGCGCTCGGGCGAGCTTGGCCGGCTGGACCCCGCGACGGGACAAATCCGTCGTATCAAGCTGGGTGAGAAGTCACGGCCGCACGGCGTGATCGTCGGCCCGGACGGCGCGCCGTGGATCACGGACGGCGGCCTGAACGCTATCGTGCGCGTCGACCCCATGACCGAGAAAGTCAGCGTCTATCCGCTACCGTCCGGCCGCGAAGGCGCAAACCTGAACACCGCCACATTCGGTATGGGCGGAGTGCTCTGGTTCACAGGGCAAAGCGGGGTCTACGGGCGGCTGGACCCCAAGGTCGGCAAAGTCGAGGTGTTCGATGCTCCCAAAGGGCCGGGGCCCTATGGGATCGCCGCCGCACCGGATGGGACCGTGTACTATGCGTCGCTTGCGGGGAGCTACATCGCGCGGCTCGACCCGATCACCGGCGCCGCGGCCGTGATCGAACCGCCGACACCCAGGCAGGGCGCGCGCCGGGTGTGGGCGGATTCGAAAGGGAACGTCTGGGTCAGCGAATGGAACGTGGGACAACTGGGTCGGTACGAGCCTTCCACCAATACCTGGAAGGAATGGAAGCTGCCGGGGAAGAACCCGGGCGCCTACGCGGTCTATGTGGACGATCAGGACAAGGTCTGGCTCAGCGACTTCGGCGCGAATGCGTTGGTGCGTTTCGATCCAGTGAAGGAAGCGTTTGAGGTCTTTCCGCTGCCGAGTTCCGATGCGAACGTGCGTCAGCTCCTGGGTCGTCACGGTGAAGTCTGGGGCGCCGAATCCGGCGTGGACAGGCTGGTGGTCTTGCGCTTACCATAGGTTCAATCCTGACCTGGGACTGTCCCCTTTCTTCAATCCCGGATTCTGACGTGATTACTGATGAAGGTCTTGGCGCTCAACTGTGGCAGTTCGTCCCTCAAGTTTCGACTGGTTGGTGCTCCGCAAGAAGGGGGGGATCAGGCCGTTCTAAGCATGGTGATCGGCGGAGAAGTGAAAGGCATCGGAGGCCGATCAAGCCTTCATCTGACAATCGGTGACGCTGCTCCGCAGCAGAGCCAGGGTGTTGTGAGGCATCACCAACAGGCCGTGCAATGGGCCTTTGAGCAGTTGGCAGGCCAAACCATCGACGCGGTCGGTCACCGGGTCGTACATGGAGGCGAATCCTTTGTCGAGTCAGTTCGGATCGATACCCACGTGCTAGCCCAGATCGAACAGCTGACTGAGTTGGCGCCGCTCCATAATCCACTATCCGTGATAGGCATCCGTGAAGCGCGGCGGCTCTTGGGGGATCAGGTGCCTATGGTCGCGGTGTTTGATACGGCTTTTCATCGGTCTATGCCGGCCTATGCTTCGACCTATGCCATTCCTCATGTTATGGCCGACCATTACCGCATCCGGCGATATGGATTTCACGGGATCGCCCACGCCTCTGTGGTGGCTCGCTACGCCGCGTTCACAGGACGAGCACTTGAACACGTGCGTCTGATTACGCTGCATCTCGGACACGGCTGTTCCGCGGCCGCCATCCGGAACGGCCGGTCGATCGATACCTCCATGGGGTTCACCCCGCTCGAGGGCTTGGTCATGGGTACTCGGTCGGGCGATGTGGATCCCGCGATCATGAGCTATCTTGGCCGTCGTCAAGGGATTCAACCCGACAACGTGGAGCGGATGTTGAACGAGCAATCAGGGCTTCGTGGCTTATCGGGCCTGTCGGATGATATGGCGGTCTTGCTGGAGGCGGAAAAACAGAACCATCCGCGAGCCAAAATGGCCCTCGAGGTTTTCTGCTATCGCGTTCGCAAGTACCTCGGCGCCTATCTGGTTGCCTTGGGAGGAGCGGACGCGGTCATCTTTAGTGGCGGGATCGGGGAACACGCTCCGGAGATCCGCGGCCGCATCTGCCAGGATATGGAGTGGTGCGGCCTGCGGCTTGATCCCGAACGCAATGCTGCCGCAGTTGGACTGATAGCTGGCGACATCGTGCGCCTCAGCCCTGACGGGAGTGGCATGGCCGCTTATGTGGTGGCAGTGGATGAAGAGACCGAGATCGCGCGGGATACCGTGCGGTGCTTGAAGGCCTGATCGCCGGCATAGGTCGGTCTGAACGTCACTGTCGGATGCCCGGTTGCAATAGGCTAGGACGCACCGGCGAGGAGGATGATGCATGAACCGCAAGTCCAGGAAGAACCCAAAACGGCAAAGGCCGACCGCAACCCTATCCGCTAAGGAGGTTGCGGCTATCGACCGATACTGGCGTGCGGCCAATTACCTGTCGGTCGGGCAAATCTATCTCCTCGATAACCCGCTGTTGAAGCAACCGCTGAGCCTGGAGCACATCAAGCCGCGACTGCTGGGGCATTGGGGCACCACGCCAGGCTTGAACTTTATTTACGTGCACCTCAATCGCGTCATCAAGAAATACGACCTGGATATGATCTACATCGCCGGTCCTGGTCACGGCGGTCCCGGCCTTGTCGCCAACACCTATCTGGAAGGGACCTATAGCGAGGTCTATCCGAACATCTCGCAGGATGTAAAGGGGATGCAGAAATTGTTCAAACAATTTTCGTTCCCCGGTGGGATTCCAAGCCACGTCGCGCCCGAGACCCCTGGGTCCATCCACGAAGGAGGAGAACTGGGCTATGCCGTCTCTCATGCGTATGGAGCGGCCTTCGACAATCCCGATCTCATTGTGGCCTGCGTGGTAGGCGATGGAGAAGCCGAAACTGGACCGCTCGCCGCGTCCTGGCACTCCAACAAGTTCCTCAATCCCGTCAACGATGGTGCCGTCTTGCCGATTCTGCACCTCAACGGTTACAAGATCGCAAATCCGACGGTGCTTGCGCGGATCGGCCATGAGGAGCTGGAGCAGTTCTTCATCGGCTATGGGTACAAGCCGTACTTCGTCGAGGGTGACGAGCCCGAACGAATGCACCGATTGATGGCCGCCACTTTGGATACCGTCGTCACCGAGATTCAGGCCATCCAGGATCAAGCACGGAGAAAGAAGGATGCAAAACGCCCACGGTGGCCGGTGATCATCCTCCGCACGCCAAAGGGCTGGACTGGTCCCAAGGAAGTGGACGGCAAGCGGACGGAAGGCTCCTGGCGGTCCCATCAGGTCCCTCTCGCCGAGATGGCCAGCAAGAAGCAGCACATCACGCTGCTGGAAAAGTGGATGAAGAGCTACAAGCCCCAGGAGCTCTTTGCTGAGACTGGGCAACTGCGTCCGGAATTAGCTGAGCTTGCGCCCCAAGGGAGCCGCCGCATGGGGGCCAATCCTCATGCCAATGGTGGCTTGCTGCTCAAGGATCTCAAGATGCCGGACTTCCGGGACTATGCCGTGAAGGTGCCGAAGCCCGGTGCGGTGGTAGCTGAAGCTACCCGCGTCATGGGCTGCTTCTTGCGTGACGTGATAAAGACGAATAGGGAGGCACGAAATTTCCGGCTGTTCGGCCCAGACGAGACGGCCTCGAACCGCCTCGACGCGGTGTTTGAGGTGACGGATCGGGTCTGGGAGGGGAATCGTCTTCCTGAGGATGACGATCCCGATGCTCACCTGGCTCCGGAGGGGCGGGTGATGGAGATCCTGAGTGAACACACCTGCCAGGGTTGGCTGGAAGGGTATCTCCTTACCGGTCGCCACGGCTTGTTTTCCACGTATGAGGCCTTTGCGCATATCGTGGATTCCATGTTCAACCAACATGCCAAGTGGCTCAAGACGACGAGTAAAGAGATTCACTGGCGTCGCCCCATCGCCTCACTCAATTATCTGTTGTCGTCCCACGTGTGGCGTCAGGACCACAATGGATTCTCGCATCAAGATCCGGGGTTCATTGATCATGTGGTGAACAAGAAGGCCGACGTCATTCGGGTGTACCTGCCCCCTGATGCGAACACGCTGCTGTCCGTAACCGATCACTGCCTGCGAAGCCGTAACTATGTGAACGTGATCGTGGCTGGGAAACAGCCTGCCTTGCAGTACCTAGACATGGAGGCGGCCATTAAGCACTGCACGGCCGGCATCGGGATTTGGGAATGGGCAAGCAACGATAATTTCGGCGAGCCCGACGTCGTGATGGCTTGTTGTGGCGACGTTCCCACTCTGGAAACCCTGGCGGCCGTCGACCTGCTCTGGAAGCATGTGCCCGCTCTCAAAGTGCGAGTGATTAACATCGTCGATCTGATGAAGCTACAGCCGCAAAGCGAGCATCCGCACGGGTTGCCGGATAAAGACTTCGATGCGCTATTCACTACCGACAAGCCGATCATCTTCGCCTTTCACGGCTACCCTGGGCTGATCCATCGTTTGACCTACCGAAGGACCAATCACAAGAACCTCCATGTCCGGGGCTACAAGGAAGAAGGCACCACCACGACGCCGTTTGATATGGTGGTTCTCAACGATCTCGATCGTTTCCATCTGGTCGTAGACGTGATTGAACGAGTGCCGAAGCTGGGGCTGACCGCTGCCAATTCCAAACAGGCGATGCTGGACAAGCGCTTGAAGCACAAGGAATATGTCGCCAAGTACGGCGATGATCTGCCGGAGATTCGAGACTGGAAGTGGCCCTATGGGTAGAGGGGACTGACGTCGCAACCAGTGATGGGATGATCCTCGCCGGCGACATTGGTGGAACGAAGACGGTCCTGGCTCTTTTTGAAGAGGAAGGACCGACGATGAGGGAGCCCTCGCACCAGGAAACATTCCCCAGTCGGCAATACTCCACGTTCGTCGATGTGCTCAGCGGCTTCCTCAATCACTCGCCGCAGGTCCGCATTCGCGCGGCTTGCTTCGGCGTCGCCGGGCCTGTCGTTGACGGCCGGTCCCGCACCACCAACCTTCCCTGGCTTCTCGACGAACGTGACTTGCAAGCGCATCTCGGAATTGAACAGGTACGCCTGCTCAATGACGTGGAAGCAGCGGCTTATGGGATGCTTCATCTGCAAGAAGATGAATTCGGCGTGCTGAATCCTGAATCCGAGCCCGGCAGAAAGGGCCATGCCGCCCTGATCGCCGCTGGCACCGGCTTAGGGGAGGCCATTCTGTATTGGGATGGCCGCCGCTACCACCCTATGGCGTCGGAAGGAGGGCACGCCGATTTTGCCCCGCAGTCCGACGAAGAGATCGCGCTCCTGAAATACCTCCGTACGCAGATCGGTCACGTCAGTTACGAGCGCATCCTGTCGGGCCCGGGCTTGTTTGCCTTGTACACGTTCCTGCGGGAGACGGGCTACGCCGACGAGCCGGCCTGGTTGCGGGAAAAGGTTCAAACCGGCGACCCCAGCGTCGCCGTGACTGAGATCGGACTCGCCGGGGGGCACCCGCTCTGCACGGAAGCCCTGACACTGTTCTCTCGCATTTATGGAGCGGCTGCCGGCAATCTGGCCTTGCATGTCTTGGCGTATGGAGGCGTCTACGTAGGAGGCGGCATCGCGCCCAAGATCGTGACCAAATTGAAGGACGGAAGCTTCATGGAAGGGTTTACGAGCAAAGGCCGGTATGTGGGGTTTCTGAAGGGCATCCGTGTTAGTGTGGCGCTCAATCCCTTGGCCCCGCTGATCGGTGCGGCAAACTTCGCCAAATCACTGTGATGAAGCTCCTGTTCGAATGGCCTCGAGTAAAGTAGCTGGAGAAGGATGCTCTATGGCACTCAAGAACGTCGTCTTTCTCTTCGATGTAGACAATACGCTGCTCGATAACGATCGAATCACTGCCGATCTGAAGCGTCATTTAGATCGCGAGGTCGGACACGAGCAGAAGCAACGCTACTGGACGATCTTGGAGCAGTTGCGAGCGGAGCTCGGCTACGTCGATTATCTGGGCGCCTTGCAGCGCTATAGGATCCAGTATCCGCACGATCCGCATCTCCTCACGGTCTCGCACTTCCTCGTAGATTACCCCTTTGCGAATCGCTTGTTCCCCAATGCGCTCGATGTTGTGGAGCATGTCACGCGATGGGGACAGGCGGTGATCCTGTCAGACGGCGATGTGGTCTTTCAGCCGCGCAAGATCG
>WNEY01003343.1_pt1 | contig 12021 bp, 15 predicted proteins | sample 5400531 | NCBI WGS metagenome assembly WNEY01 (sample SAMN13153338, study PRJNA577476) | soil metagenome | isolation source: 200 cm saprolite under Douglas fir tree site 1 | place: USA:California | collected 2015-04-18
CGTTGTCGAAATACGCCTTGACTGCGTGAGCGAGATAGTTCGTGCCGAACGAGAGGTCGTCGAGCCCGCCGTACATCCGCTCGAAGTCGCCGAAGCTCGTGAGCAGCTCCGGTAGCGTGTCGGGCGACGGCTTGTCCGGGTTGTAGATGGGACCTTTGCGCGTGGGGCCCACGAACGCGGTGGTGCTGGTGCTGACGCCTTCGATCGACTTCGACCGGAAGCTGGTCTCTTCGACGTAGACACCTGGCGCGAGATACTCGGGCATGGTTTGGACTCCTCTCCTCAGAGACTCAGATAGAGGCTGCGTCCGGAGGACAACTGAACCGGCGCGCTTTTCAGGACTGGCTGCGTTTCCAACTGATCGGGATTGCTAGGATCTGTCTCTTCCGCCGGCGCGAAGACTTGGAGACTGGCGGTCACCTCCGTCGCGAGGACCGGACCGGTGCCCGTTCCGAAGGTGGTCACGGGGATACCAGGTACAGGCACGAGCGCTTCGCCGCGTGCGTCGCTGAGACCCCGCGCCAGCACGCGTCCCGTGACGTCTTGCACCACGCGTAACAGCGCTCCCGCTAAGCGGTCGTCCGGTGTGTCGCCGAGCACGGTGACGCGGACTAACGCCCACCCCGGTGCCGTGGACGCCGCGGGCGCCAGGTACAGCGGAACACCGACCGGGCTAAACAGCGAGCCGGTTTGGGTCGCGTGCGTTGGATCGGGATCGCGCGGCAACGTGATCGTGGCGCGGCGTGGGAGGTACTCACCGAGCGGATCCCTCACGGTCACCGTCAACGTCACGCTGCCAATCGGCGGCGCGGCCGGCGGCGCAGCGAATGCAACCGGGTGCGCGGCAAGTCCAGGCGCGAGCGCGATGACATAATCGCCGCTCCCGTTGCGGATCCACTGCACGTTCGGAGCGCGCACGTCCAGGACTCGGTCAACGGGCAGTCCCGTGACGGCATTGACGAATCGCACGCCCCCCAACACCCGCCGGTCGAGGAGATCCACGCTCATACGGGCCCCGCAGTCTCGACGGCGAATCGCGTGGCGAGCACGCGCCGGGTATCGGGCGTCCGCTCGGCGTCGATGCGCACGACGCGAGCGACATAGGAGAGGCTCAACCGATACGGCGGCTCGAGCGCATCCCAGATGCGCATCATGTCCTCAGTCGACAGCTCCGCAGGAATCACTTGCACGTAGTCGGCCGGACTCCAGTTCGCCTCCGGGGACAGCGCGGACAAGTCGAGCAGCGGGCGCTGATTCAACTGCTGCATGACCCACGCGAGGATCGCCTGCTCGACGAGCGGCGTGCCGCCCCAGACGGTGAGTAGATAGTGGAGATCGACCGACAATGGGAATTGCTCGCCGCCGAGGTCGTTGCGCCGCTGCAGATTGCGCAGGTGCTCGTTCATCGTGACGCGATAGAGGAACAGCGTTACCGAGGTCTCGAAGGAGGAGTGCTTGTCGAGCTCACCGCTCGAGATCTGCTTGAATTCGCAGGTGTGGATCGCCTGGAGCTGCGGCGGATAGGCGTTCTGGAGGAACGTCATCAGCGACTGACCGACCGAGTGGATGGCCAGCACATTGCTCACGGGTCACTCCCAGTAAGTCGCGCGAACGCTAATCCCCGCCGACACCCCAGCCCGCCGTATCACCTCGACGAGCTGTTCCGGAGATAGCTCACCCAACGAAACCCGATGTGGACGCAGTTCGCTCATATATGCGTGCCGACCGTCATTGGCGATGCCCAGCACCCGCGCGTGCGGATACCGGTTGAACAATTGCTCCAGCGTTGCGGCTGCCTGATCGCTGTCGCGCAGGCCGACCACCACCACGTCCGGCTCTCGCCCGGCAACGGTCGCCGTTGCCGATAGGCCACGCGTCATAACCTCGATATCGGGCTGCGCCACGAGCGTCGCCTCGATGATGTCGCCCAGCACGCCCAATACGTCTGCGACCAGAACGCATATGCGTGTTATGCGGCCGCTCCGATCTTCGGGTGTGGCGCGTCAAGGACGCGGCGAGTATGGACGGAGGAATGCGGGACGGTAATGAGACGAAAGAGCGAATCTGTGTTCAGCGCGGTGTGTAGATCCATCTCGCCGCCGAAGAACCGACACGGCCGGCCCACTCGTCTGAACAGCCGATGGGCTACTGCCGGAAAATCGCTATGACTGTACCGAGAGGTTCATTACGACGTGGATCCGACGACTCAGCCGGGTCGAGATCGCTGGATGTGTATCGCGGCTAGGCCAGCGCCGTCTTTGCCTTCTCCCAATACGCCCGCCGCGCGTCCAGCCCGACACGGCCACCGTTGATCCTGACCGTCATCGTCTCAAAGTTCGCGTCGGCGTCGACACCGTCGCGCTCGTCCGCCAGCTCATTGAGCCCGTGCGATTGCCAAAACTGCGCCGCGACGAGCGCCGCGACGGCGGGTGTCTCAACTTGCTCCGGCTCACTCTCAAGCGTCAGGGCGAGGGCCAAGCCAGCCGCACGATAGTTGTCCCGTCCGGTAATCTGCAATAATCCACGACCGCGAAACCGCCAACCGTCGCCGCTGGCTTCATCCCCGTTGCCGAGACGGTTGGCATACACATAATTGGCGAGCGTCTCCGGCTGGCGCTCGTACGGCAGCGCCGTTTCGAGCGTCGGGAAGCGTCTTGGCCAAACCTGTAGGAGACGGGGCGCGGAATAGCTCAGGTTCTCGACGAGATGTCGCAATTCGTTGGATTCGTGCGCGACTTGCGCAAGAAATGCGGCCGCCCGGGCTGTCGAATTGATCTCGAAGCGCCTCATGGCGGCGTTGAGCGCGGGACACCACACGTCGAGTCCGACAGCCATCGGCAAGACGACGCGCAGCTGAGACTCGGAAATGTCGCTCATTCGATCCGCGCTCCACAGCGGATGCAGAAGACATTGCCCGCCGGGATCCGCGCTCCACAATGAATGCAGAATTGCAGCTGCGGCGCCTGCCCGCCGCTCGAGCGACGGACCTCGTTCGCCTTCTCCACGCCAATCGCGCGGATCAGCTCCTCCAGCGCCTCGTCAAACGTTTTGCTGCAGAAGTCGACGAATTGGAGCTCCGCAAGATCGTATTCCATGGCCGGCGCGAGCGAACAGTCCTCATACCGCACGGGAATAATCGGCCGTTGATGGCGCTCGGCGAGCGTCAGCTCTTTCGGGACGTTCTCCGAGTCGCTCGAGTGCGGTGACAAGACGATGAGAAACGCGACGCAATCGCGGATCGCTTCCGTGATGCTGGCCTTCCACACGGCGCCGCCGACGATGGCGCTGCGGTCGACCCACGTGCGCATGCCTCTGGTGGCGAGGGCGGCGATCAACCGATCCACGAAATCGGTGTCCCGACGCGAGTAGCTGACGAACAGGTGACTCTTCGGGGCCGCGGCGCTGGTCATCCAGCATCCTGGCGCACGACAGCATGATTCCAGGCGGACGGCCGCGCAGCCCAGAGGAGATTCAGCAGCAGCAGCACAAAACCGGCGGCCGCGACGACCGCGATACCGACGAAGGCGGTCGGCGAGCCTGGACGCAGGAGCACACCGGTGAGGAGCAGACCCGCGCCCGCCGCCCAGAGCAAAGTCCGAACGGGATCGACGTCGCCGGCCACGCGCGGCGCGTCGATAGACACCAGGAGGATCGGCAGCGCGATGCCAGCGGTCAGTCCCGTCAGCGCGCGGATCGGACCCGACGTACTCCAGATATGCAGCGTGTTCGCCCACCCGTCGATGAGAAACGGCAACAGGAACGCGCCCAGCGCGATGCCGCGGCGGACCGACACCGGCTCGCGCCATCCGCGGCCTGCCGCGACGGCGATGTACGACCCCGCGACGCCGAGGTACAAACCCGCGAGTCTGTAACACAACGGAAACACGACGCCGGCAAAATGCGGCGAACGATCAGGCAGTTGGTCGCAAGTCAGCGCGAAGAGTCGCTCGAGCCATGTCATCCGATCCACCGGCTAGCTCGATTGCATGACGCTGTTCAATGCACCGCTCGCGATACAGTAGACCACTGCAACGCCGATGCCAACCAGGAGCCACGTGCGACCGGCCGCTTTTTTGCCGGGATCTGGCGAGTTCATGTAGACGATCCCCATGATAATGCCGATCAACGGAATCACGATCGTGGCGATGATCATGATGACTTTCATTTCGGACGACACGCCCGTTGTAGGCGAGCCCGGGATGGGTGTCGGTGGTTGAGCGGCGAGCGGGCCGCCGCATTTGCCGCAGAACTGCGCGATGTCGGGATTGGGCTGGCCGCATCTAGGACAAACCATGGGCAACGTCTCCTTCCCCCTTGACCGCCGGCACGTCCCCCGCCAGCTTCGTTTCCTCTTGCTGCTCAGCCGCGACGCTGGTGACGTAATGCTGCACTTCCCGCTGGATGATCTCCTCGATGCGGGCCGCGAACAGCGGAAGGGCATCGGCGTGAGTGTGAAACCGACGGTATTGACCGCTGAGCTGGAGAAACTGCCAACCTTCGCCCTTCAAGCGTTCCACGGTCTCACGATAGCTCCGCCAGCGCTCGCCAAAGTGGAAGAACTCCTCGATCGCGGCACTGACGGCAATCAAGAGGCTGAGAACGAAAGTCACCCAGCGAGTCGCGCCGGGGAAACCCTTGATTTCGCCCACGCTCACCAAGGCCGGCAGCAGCACGCCGCCGATGATTGTGGTGAGCCGCAGTCGGTAGTACCAATCCCGCGCGGCGTCAGCCCGGCTCTCCCTCCACAACAGCTGATCTAGCCAGCGCGCGCGGAGCATCTGCTTCGACAAATCGGGTAGCGCTAGACCGTCAATCAGGCCGCTGAGCTCGGTGTTCACTTGGCGGCGATAGTCTCGGGACCCTCGCATGGTCGCTCCCTCCGGCTCCTAGTGCGTCGCGTCTGGCGTGCTCTCGGCGCGCCTCGCGTCCCGCGATTGGCGGTCGCTCTGGGCAGCCGCTTCGACGGCAAGGGTCATCGAATTGAGCGTCGCCGAGTTTTCCGAGGCAATCGCGTCCTCTACTCGTTCAACGAGGAGCAAAAATGCCTCACGGTCCTGCATACCCTTGTACCGCCCGACCTTGGCTTGGAAAAGAAACTGCTCGTGACCGAGCAATTGTTCGGTGGATCGGTAATTCTTCCATTGCTCTCGATAGTGGAAAACACTTTCGAGGGAAACGAAGACGACGACGAGCAAACTGATCACGGTGACGAGCACCGTTCCCACATCATAGACGCCCAACTTCAGGTCTTTCAGTACTTGAACGTTCGCCAACACGGGCACGAGGCCACCGCCAATAACCGTGAACGCGCGCATGCGCAGGTACTTGGTCTTGCACGCGACTGCCTTCTTGTCGTACCAGTTTTGGTACTGCGCGAGGCGTTCTGTCAAATAGGTGTCCGCGGTAAAGTTCTCGGCGGACATGTGTGAACCCTCCAGCTCCGAGTGGCAGCCTCACCGCACCATCTGACCAGCAAACTGCTGCTGTGGGCGCTCGCCCCTCAGTAAACGGATCCCGAAATCCGGCGCGAGTGGCGTTGCCGGACCCAGGCAGCGGCCTCCCCGCGACGATGCACCTGGAGTTTCTCGAGAATGTTGTGGACGTGATTCTTCACCGTCGCTACCTCGATGCCCAGCCGCCGCGCGATGTCCTTGTTCGCCAGGCCCTCGTCCAGCAGGCGCAGGATCTCCAACTCCCGGGGAGTGAGGTGCGTCGAAGAAGCGCCCAAAGGCTGGGTACTCGCGAGCTCGGCCAGGCGACGCAGCAGACTTCCCGCCATTCGCGGCGAGCAAAGTGCCTCACCCCGTACTGCGCTTTCCAGCGTCGCCATGAGATCACTGAGCGACGCATCGCGTGCCACGTACCCGGTCACCCCAGCCTCAGCGCAGGCGCATACGTCGCCCTCGGTATCGGCGACTGAGAGCGCCACCACGTTCACGTCTGGAGTGAGCTCCCGAATGGCGCGGATGACACCCGGACTCCCAGCCATCGCCATATCCACCAGCACCATGTCCGGGGGTCGTGATCGTACAGCGGCAAGGGCGGTGTCACCGTCGGCCGCCGTGCCGGCAAGCTGGAACCCCGCTTGCCGCGCTACTACTTCCGCCAGCCCTTCCCTATACAGGCGGATATCGGACACGATGAGAACCGTGATCACGGTGCTAACCGGGTCTCGAGCTGTTCACCAACGAGTCGCACGATGAAGCACTCCCGACCGCATGGACAGCAAACGTGTGACCCACCTCACCGGTCGGTTAGGGTGATTTTGGGGCACCGTAGGGCGTTTTTGCTGCACGCCTCGGCTGGTGACGATGCTAGGGATTTCCCCAGGCGCTTGTGTGCTGTTGGCCGACAATGCGTGCCGTTGGCGGACTATTGATGAAAGGAGGCTCGCCCTGAAACACCGCAGACGTCGCACCCCGAACAAAACCCAACCCCCTCCCCGAAATACTCCAACAACATCCTCCGCCGGCAGCGCCGCGTTTCGACGTACCTCCGCATCGCCGGCGCGATGTTGCCCCACCCAAAGTCTTCCCGCCGCCACAGGACGATACACTCGGCCGCCCTGCCGTCCCTGCCGCCCCTGCCGGCCTCTTGGTAATACGCCTCGAGCGTCGGTGGCGGGCCCCAGTGCAGCACCCGCCGGACGTCCGGTTTGTCGATCCCCATCCCAAATGCGCTCGTTGCGACGATCACGCGTACCCGATCGGCAAGAAACGCCCGCAACACGCGCCTGCGGGTGCTCGCGGTCAGGCCGGCGTGGTACGGTGCGGCGCGCACGCTGGTTCGCAGCAGCGCGCGCGTGACCAACTCCGTCAGCCGCCGCGTGGGCGTGTAGATCAACGACGCGCCTGCAGCGTCGCGCACACGCTGGCGAATGACGGCGAAGCGCTCGCGATCGTCGCGTACCTGGCGCACCCCGAAGACGAGGTTGGGCCGATCAAATGACGTGACGACGACCTCGGCATCGGGCATGCGAAGCACACGAAGGATGTCGGCGCGGGCCGCTGGGGTCGCGCTTCCCGTAAGCGCAATCGTGGGTGGGCGGCCGAGGAGCGAACGGAGCACGCCGAGCCTCTGATAGACCGGGCGGAACTCATTGCCCCACTCGGTGATGCAATGCGCCTCGTCGATCGCGAGCAACGCGACGCGCGTGCCAGCGGCCGACAGGCGTCGCGTCAGTGATCCCAATCGCTCGGGCGCGCAATAGAGCAGCGCGAGCCGCCCTCCGGTCGCCGCGTCCAGGACCACGCGTCGCTGCTCGGCATCGAGCTGGCTGTTCACGTACGCAGCCGCGATGCCGCGACGCCGCAGAGCACCGACCTGATCCTGCATCAGCGAGATCAGGGGTGAGACAACGAGCGTCAGTCCGGCGCCAAGCAGCGCCGGTACTTGATAGCACAGCGATTTGCCGGCGCCGGTGGGAAGCACTGCCAGCACGTTGCGACCCGCGAGCAGCGGGCCCAGCACTCTGAGCTGATGCACGCGGAAGCGCGCGTGACCGAATCGCGCCTCGAGGATCGCACGGGCGGCGTCCAGCTCGCCGGTGAGCGTCGGCACGTCTCACGAAACAGCATTCGCGCGCGTTCCCCCCTACCCCAAAACCGCGACCCGGGGCACGTTTACGCGTGATGGCCACTACTAGACTCCTACCTCTCCTGGCTTTGCTGATGACCTCAACGCTCGATGCGCAGTCCTTCACGTATCCACCGACTCGCAAGAGCGACGTGGTGGACGACTACCACGGCACCAAGGTCGCCGACCCCTACCGCTGGCTCGAGGATGTGGACTCGCCGGAGACCCACAGCTGGGTCGAGGCGGAGAATCGAGTCACCTTCGCCTACCTGGAGCAGATTCCGGAGCGCGAACGGATCCGCCGGCGCCTCACCGAGCTGTGGGATTATCCGAAGTACGGCGCTCCGTTCAAGAAGGGGGGCCGCTATTTCTTCTTCAAGAACTCAGGACTGCAGAACCAGTCGGTGCTGTACACGCAGAGCGCTCTGGCGGCTGAGCCGGCAGTCCTGCTCGATCCCAACACCCTGTCGTCCGACGGGACGGTGGCGCTCTCCATCCTCGCGTTCGCCGAGGACGGCGAGACGATGGTGTATGGGACGTCGGGCAGCGGCTCCGACTGGCAGGAATTCCGCGTCCGCGATGTGGCGACGCGGCAGGACCGTCCCGATCACCTCAAGTGGATCAAGTTCTCCAGCGCCGCGTGGACGCACGATGGCGCCGGCTTTTTTTACAGTCGCTATCCGGAGCCCGCTGCGGGCGCCGATCCGCTGCTGGAAGTCAATCACAACCAGAAGGTCTATTTCCACAAACTCGGCACCGACCAGGCCGCCGACCGGCTGATCTACGAGCGGCCCGATCATCCCGACTGGGGGTTCGGCGTCGAAGTCAGCGCCGACGGGCGCTACGCGGTCTACACCGTCTGGCTCGGGACCGATCGGCGCAATCGCATCTATTACCAAGACCTGGGCGATCCCAAGCACCCGCGGCTCGACGCCTCCGTCGTCCGTTTGCTCGACGGGTTCGATGCCTCGTACGGATTCGTGGGAAATACCGGCCCGGTGTTCTACTTCCAAACCGACAACACCGCGCCGCGGGGACGCATCATCGCCGTGGATACGCGGCAGCCCGAGCCCGCGGCGTGGCGCGAGGTGGTCCCGCAGGCGCCGGACGTGATCGAAGGCTCGCAGATCGTCCACCACAGCTTCGTCATTCGCTATCTGCACGACGCGTATTCCCAGCTGCGTCTATTCGCGCTCGACGGCAAGCCGGCCGGCAACGTCCCGCTCCCGACGCTGGGCTCGATCGTGCAGGTGACCGGCGAGCCGCGCGACAGCGAGATGTTCTACGCCTTCACCTCGTTCCTGTATCCTACGACGATCTTCCGGCACGACTTCCTCACCGGCACCTCGAGCGTGTTCAAGGCGCCCGAGACTTCGTTCGATCCCGCGAAGTATGAAACGGTGCAGGTGTTCTACCACAGCAAGGACGGGACGCGCGTCCCGCTGTTCCTGACCTACAAGAAGGGCCTGAAGCAGGACGGCTCGAACGCGACGTACCTGTACGGCTACGGTGGGTTCAACGTCAACATGACGCCCGGCTTCTCGATCGGCGTGCTCGCCTGGCTCGAGATGGGCGGCGTATACGCCCAGGCGGTGCTGCGCGGCGGCTCGGAGTACGGGGAAGAGTGGCATCAGGCGGGGATGCTGGATCGCAAGCAGAATGTGTTCGACGATTTTATCGCCGCCGCCGAGTACTTGATCGCCGAGCGGTACACCGCACCGCCCAAGCTGGCGATCGGCGGGGGCTCGAACGGTGGGCTGCTGATCGGCGCCGTCCTCAATCAGCGGCCCGAGCTGTTCGGCGCCGCGCTGCCGGCCGTGGGTGTGATGGACATGCTGCGCTTCCACAAGTTCACGATCGGCTGGGCGTGGGTGACCGAGTACGGGTCGGCCGACAGCGTGGGGCAGTTCCCGTTCCTCTATCGTTACTCGCCGATTCACAACATGAAGCCGGGCACGCACTATCCCGCCACCCTCATTACGACCGCCGATCACGATGATCGCGTCGTCCCCGGTCACTCGTTCAAGTACGCTGCCACGCTGCAGGCCGCGCAGGGCGGCGTCGCGCAGGTGCTGATCCGGATCGAGACGAAGGCCGGCCACGGCGCCGGCAAGCCAACCGCGAAAGTCATCGAGGAGCAGACCGACCGCTGGGCGTTCCTCGTTCACAATCTGCACATGCAATTGCCGGCGCAGAGTCCCGCGCCACCGAGGCCCTAGGAGACGACCGCATGTCGAAACCGAAGCTGAGTTGTTCGTTGTGCGCTGCGCCTGTAGACGGCCGTTCGCTCCGATCGCCGCAGAAACTGGAAAACCGGATCATCGATCTGATCAAGCAGGATCGCCCGGAGTGGGAAGCGAACCGCGGCATCTGTCCGAATTGTCTCGAGCAGTACCGCGCCAAGAAATTCGTCGGCTATCTCGAGGCCGAGTACCGGAAGCTGTCGGACATTGAGCACGCCGTCGTCTCGAAGATTACGCGACGGGGTCGCGTAAGTAAGGTGGTGCACCAGGACTTCGATGCGGCGATGACCGTCGGCCAACGTGTGGCCGACCGCGTGGCTCGCTTCGGCGGGAGTTGGCCGTTCATCGGGATCTTCGGGGGAGTCTTGGTGGTCTGGATGGTAGTGAACGCGTGGGTCCTCGCGAACCGTCCCTTCGATCCTTACCCGTTCATTCTCCTGAACCTGGTGCTCTCCACGCTCGCCGCGCTCCAGGCGCCCGTCATCATGATGAGCCAAAACCGCCAGTCAGAAAAGGACAGGATCCATGCGCAGCAGGACTACGAGATCAATCTGATGGCGGAAATCGAGATTCGGGATTTACACGACAAGATGGATTCGCTGCGGTTCAAACAGTGGCACGAGCTGTGGCACATTCAGAAGCGGCAGATCGAGCTGTTGGAACATCTGTGCGCGCGGAACGAAAACCCCGAGCTAAAGACTCCCGCGCCTGCCCCATACGTTCCGCCGGAGCTCTAGCTAGCGTCCTTCCAATCGATCGCGTAGGTCCGGCCGCACTCGTGGCACTTAGCGTCTTTGCGACCCTCGGGAATGACGGTGCGTGTATGACATCCGGGGCAGACCAGGTGCGGCTCACGAACGACACTCCAGGTCGTGGGCCGGTCGCTCCGAATCTCGACGTCACCCTTGGGAATCCGAACCTCCACGTGGTGCACGTCGAGGACGACATAGTCTTTGGGCGAATTCTCGACCACGCGATACCAGGCACCGCGCCGCAGTCCCTGCCCTTCCGCGCGATCGCCGCGACTGCGTGCCCACCCGATGTCAGCCATGCTTCCCTCGCACCAGTACCAGAATGGCGGCCTGCGGGACGACCAGGTACGTCTTGCCCTCGAACGTGATTTCGACCGCGGCTTTTCGAAAGAACAGCGCGTAGTCCCCCATCTCCGCCTGCATCGGGAGGTACTTCACCTCGGCGCCCCCCCCGTGGATCTTCCACGGCTCTTCGTCCATGCTGGCGGGCTCCGCCATCGGCGTGCCTGGGCCCGTGGCGACGATGCGCCCGCCCTGCACCTGCCGCCCCTCGATCGCGGAAGCCGGCAAATAGAGGCCGACGTTGGTGCGCTCTTCACCCTCTTCCGGAGCGATCAGGACACGGTCGCCGACGACGATCAGGCGTTTGGGGTCATCCGGCACACCGAGATGAGTAGCCCCGTCCGGGCATTTTGCGCAAGTCGCAAGGCTGGCGTGATGCCGGTCACGCAACCTTTGCTTGACTTGTCAGGTCCCGTTTATAACAATGTGCCCGCCGCGATTCGCACGCCGTCCTATCCCGTGGGAGGGCTCTTCCGATGCAAGAAGCTGTCACTGGCGCCGCGCAGACCCAGCAGTGGAGCTTCATCCTGTCGCAGCTATTTGCCTGGGTGATGGCGGGACTCGCGTGGATCGTGCCATTCCAGAGTCGGGTTTTTGGATTTGTGCTCCAGGGCCAATCGTTCTGGAGCCTCGCCGGCATGTCGGTGCTGCTGCTGTTGCCCGCAGCGGTCTTCATCGCCGGGATCTGGGGAACCATGGTAGCTCTCTACACGATCCCCTTCCGCCTGGGACGCTCGGTGACGCTCCTGCAGTCGGTCGCGTTGGCGTGGTGGGACGCGCTGCGGATGGTGTGGTTCTATTGGGCCGGCCTCGTGAAGTTTCTCATCGTGCTGGTCGGCTGGGTGTGGGGTCTGCTCAAGCTGAGCGTGCAGCTCATCGTCGGCACTCTGAAAAGCGCGATCACCTCGCCGCTCGCCATGCTCGACGCGACGTCGCGCCGTCCCGGCGTGCCGTGGCCCGCGTTCTTCATGCTGGTGTTCTGGTCGATGATCGAGGCCACAATTTTCACCTTCACGCTGAAGCCTACGGCGAGCGAGTTGCTCGGCGAGCTCACCGGCTACGAGGTCAACGGGTTCGCGTTCATCACGTTGCTCTGGCTGTTCCTGTGG
>WNEY01003344.1_pt1 | contig 12020 bp, 8 predicted proteins | sample 5400531 | NCBI WGS metagenome assembly WNEY01 (sample SAMN13153338, study PRJNA577476) | soil metagenome | isolation source: 200 cm saprolite under Douglas fir tree site 1 | place: USA:California | collected 2015-04-18
GCGCCGCCGGCGCTCGCTCCCTAGACGCAGGAAGCCCGGCCGGAGACCGGGCTTCCCGTCAGGGGGAGGTGCCGGAGGATCAGCTCCAGGTGCTCGAGAGAGCGATCCACTTTTCGCCGAGCGGGCGGAGCGAGTTCCAGGAGCTGGTGCCGGGGTGGGCGCGGAAGTAATCCCTGGCGAAGGCGTCTTTGGCGAACGCGTCGCCCGGGTGCTTGTAGGCGTCGGCGCCGGCCGGAGCGGCCAGCGCAAGGGCGGCGGCGGCAGCGGCGGTGATGGAGATCAGACGGGTCATGCGTGGGCCTCCTTCGAGTGGAGTTCCGTGGACGGAGAGACCTTCGCGCGGCCCGCTGAAGGGACGCTGAGCCTTTCCTGAAGGTGCGCGTCAGGCCGAATCCGTGTTACGACTGGGCACCGATGGAAATTCGGATTCTCGGGCCGCTCGAGGTCGTGGACGACAGCGAGGTCGTCACCGTTCCGGGCGGCAAGCCGCGCGCGCTGCTGGCGGCGCTCGCGCTCTCGCCCGGCGAGGCGATCTCCACCGAGCGGCTGATCGACGAGCTCTGGGGCGAGGAGCCGCCGGAGACGGCGGTGAACGCGCTCCAGGTTCACGTCTCTCAGCTCCGCAAGGCGCTCGGCTCGGACGTCGTCCGCCGGCGGCCGCCGGGCTACGAGCTCGCCGTTCCGCCAGAGGCCGTCGATCTCGTCCGCTTCGAACGCTCCGTCGCCGACGCCCGCGGTGCCGAACCCGCTGCGGCGGCCAAGCTTCTCAGGGAGGCGTTGGGCCTTTGGCGCGGCGACCCGGAGGTCGACCGGGCGCGGCTGGACGAGCTCCGCCTGTCAGCGCTCGAGGCGCGGATCGACGCCGATCTCGCGCTCGGCAAGCACGCCGAGCTCGTCCCGGAGCTCGAGGCGCTGGTCGCCGAGCATCCGCTGCGTGAGCGCCCGCGCGCCCAGCTGATGTTGGCGCTCTACCGCGCCGGCAGGCAGGCGGACGCGCTCGAGGTGTACCGCGCAACGCGCGCCGTGCTGGTCGACGAGCTCGGGATCGAGCCCTCGCCGGCCCTGCAGAAGCTCGAGCGGGCGATCCTCGACCAGGAGCCGGAGCTGGAAGCACCGGAGACGCGGCGCGAGCAGCGCCTGCGGCTGCCGTCGCCGCCGACTCCGCTCGTCGGCCGCGAACGCGAGGTCGCGGAGGCGCTCGAGCTCGTCCGCCGGCCGGACGTGCGGCTCGTCGCCTTCACGGGCCCGGGCGGGATCGGCAAGACGCGGCTCGCGCTCGAGGTCGCTCACCTCTGCGCGCCCGAGCAGCAGGACGGCGCCGCGTTCGTTCCGCTGTCGGGCGTCGCCGATCCCGCGTTGATCCCGTCGGCGATCGCGCAGGCGCTGGCAATTCGGCCGCGCGCGGACGAGCCGACCGAGGACGCATTGACGGCCTTCCTCTCGCAGCGGCGCGTGCTCCTGCTGGTGGACAACTTCGAGCAACTGATCGAAGGCGCGCCGATCCTCTCGCAGTTGCTCGCGGCGGCGCCGGGGCTGAAGCTGCTCGTGACGAGCCGCGCCCTCCTGCGGCTGGCCGGTGAGCACGAGCTGGCGGTGCCGCCGCTCGACGCCGCGGTCGAGCTCTTTCGCGCGCGCGCTCGTTCCGTGCCGGAGACGGAGGCGAACGACGAAGCGATCCGCGAGATCTGCTTGCGGCTCGAGGGGCTGCCGCTGGCGATCGAGCTCGCCGCGGCGCGCGTGCGACTGCTGCCGCCGCCGGAGCTGCTGCGACGCCTCGAGAGCCGCCTCGACGTCCTCACCGCAGGCCCTCGCGACGCTCCGGAACGCCAGCGCACGATGCGTGCCGCGATCGAGTGGAGCTACCGGCTGCTCGAACCAGACGAGCAACTGCTGTTCGCGCGCCTTGCCGTCTTCGTCCGCGGTGCGGAGCTCGACGCGATCGAATCGGTCTGCGGCGACATCGCGACCCTCGACGCGCTCGCCTCCCTCGTCGACAAGAGCTTGCTGCGCCAACACGGAACGGAGCGGCCGCGCTTCTCGATGCTCGAGGTGCTCCGCGAATTCGCGCTCGAGCAGCTGCGGGCGATGGGCGAGGAAGAGGCGTTGCGGCGCAGGCACGCGGGGTACTTCCTCGAACTCGGCGACGAAGCCGAGGTGCCGCTGGCGGGACCGGAGCAACGTGACTGGCTCGATCGGCTCGAAGCGGAGCATCCGAACTTCCGCGCCGCGATTGCGAACGCACTCGACGCCGGCGACGCCGCGATCGCGGTCGGCCTCGCGGCCGGCCTGCGCCGCTTCTGGTTCGTCCACGGACATTCGGAAGAGGGGCTGCGGACGTTCGAGGCCGTGCTCGCTCTGCCCGGAGAGGTCCCGCCGCTCGCACGCAACAAGGCGCTGAACGGCGCGGCGATGCTCGCGAACGATCGCGGCGACTATGCCGCCGCACGGCGCTTTCTCGAGGACAGCCTCGCGCTCGCTCAGGAGCTCGGCGATTCCCATCGCATCGGCGTCGCGCTCTCGAACCTCGGCAACATCGCGCTGTACGAGGCGCGGTGGGACGACGCGTGCAAGCTTTACGAGGAGTCGATCCCGCTCCATCGGAGCGCCGGCGCGATCCGTGACGTCGCGATCTCGCTCGAGAACCTCGGGATCGCAAAGGCGGGCGCGGGCGACTCCGACGCAGGCATCGCGCTGCTCGAGGAGGCGATCGACCTCGCGGAGCGGTCCGAGGCGCCGCGCGAAGGCGCTTCGGCGAGCGTCGACCTCGTCTGGATCCTGCTCGAACGCGGCGAGCTGGACCGCGCCGCCGAGCTTCTCGCGGGCGCGCTCGCGATCTTCGTCGATCTTGCCGACCGCGCGAAGATCGCGGAGAGCCTCGAGTGCTACGCAGCGCTCGCGGTCGCCCGGGGACGGGCCGAGGAGTCGGCGCGCCTCCTGGGTGCTGCGGCCGCCGTGCGCTATTCGATTGGCAGCGTGCGCTCGCCCGACCAGGAACGGCACGCGGAGCGGATCCGTATCGTGGCAGCCGAGGCGCTCGGTGCCGAGGCGTTCGACGCGGCGTACGCGGAAGGTCGCGAGCTCGACGTGGCCGCGGCAGTGCGGCTGGTCGACACGCTCGTCTGAGGGCTCACGAACCGCGGGCTGATTGCCGATACGGGGACTATGACGGTCGAGGTCACCCAAGACCTCCTGCGCGCGACCGTCGCGGAGCGGCAATCGCTGCGCGAACGGGGCGCCGCTGCGGGCGCGCTGGAGTGGAACCGGCTCCGGATCGTCGCGCTGCAGTGGGAGCTCTCGCGCGCCCTGATCGCGCGGTTCACGCTGCCGGCGCGCGCCGCCGCTTAGCTTTAGCCGTAGATCGACCCGAAGATCGCCTGGTTGTAGTGGTGGTGGATCTGATCGGTGGTCAGCGCGTGGTCGTAGATCGCGACCTCGTCGAGGTCGCCCGCGAACGTGAACCCGCCGCCGTTGAAGCGGCCGAGCGTCAACGGTGTGCCGAACGAGCTGGCGATCGTCCCCGAGGCGGGCGTGCTTGCGATCAGCGCTTTGTCGACGTAAAGGCGCACCGTCGATCCGTCGTAGACCCCGACGATGTGGTGCCACTGACCGTCCCATGCGAAGCCGACCTCGTCGGTGATCTGCGAGCTCCCCGTCCCGACGAAGAAGCGGAGCGTCCCGTTCACGCCCGCGTAGAGCGAGTAGCCGAACGTCCCGCTCCAGTCGCTCTTCGACACGAGATAGGCGTACGGCTGCTGCGGCCCTCCCTTCGCCCAGACCTCGACGGACAGCGGGCCGAGAATGTCGAGCCCGAAGTAGCTGGGCATCGCGACACCGCCGCCCGCGAACTCGTCGGCCGTGTCGGGATCGTTCACGACAGCGCCGGCCACGCCCTCGGTGACGCCCGGCTCGTATGAGCCGTCGAGCCCGTAGGGCCCGGAGTCCTTGGCCGTGGGACCGTTGTCTCCGAGCCGCCAGTAGGCGACGGGACCGTCGCCGCGGATGACGTCCGCGTACGTCACCGGCGGAGGCGGCGGCGGTGGCGGGCAGTTGTAGTTCCCGGTCACGGTCACCGGTGCTGTGACGATGAGAGGCGACGGCGACGAAGCGCCGGTAAAGGTGCATCCGGCGACGTCGGCGTAGAGGAAGGGGAACGACGTTCCGTCGTCGACCCACGTCGAGGTCGGGCCGTCGTGCGGGATGCCGTTGAACCAGACCTGCCACGCCTGGCCGCTCAGGCCGCTCGCCGTGAACGACACCTCATCCTGGAGGACGGCTCCGCACGCGAGCGATCTCGCCGCCGCGGCATCCACCGTTCCCGGGAACGTCACGGTGCCGGAGCAGTCGCCGAAGAAGCGATACCGGCGGCCGGCCCCAGGCGGCGGGTTCGTGAATTGATAGGTCGCGTCGTGGAAGAGCAGCTGATCGTGCGGCAGCGAGTACGACGTGCCGTCGACGGTGACACTCGTCGGCCCGTTCGGTCCGCTCGACCGGAATTCCGCCCACACGAGACGCGACGTCCCGACGACACACGCGTGGTCCGCGTTCGACCAGAACGCGCCGACGTCTGTCCCGACATACGGTGCGTGGCTGAATGCGGCCTGTGCCCGCTCCCGAAGTGAGCCCTCTCCGACGTAGAGAGCGGAACAGATGTCACCTGCCTCGCCCTTCTTGAGCAAGCTCGACCAGTTCGCCGGGTTGAACCGTCCACCGATGTTCGGGCTGGACGAGTCGTCGATCCAGTAGGTGGGCGGCAGGGGAACGGGGTCGGTTGCCGCCTCGACCACCTCGTGCGAGATGATCGGCAGGAATCCGCCCGCGCAGGCGGCCGGGATGACCGTGAAGAGAATCGGCCGTCCCGGCGGCGCCAATGGGAAGAGACGCGGGCCGGACGGCGTGAAGTAGTGAAAGCCGCCGAAGCCGCCCGGCGTGCACGACTGCGACCCGTCCGGGAGCTGAACCGTCGTTCCCGCCGGAACGATGACGTTGTAGATCATCGTCGCGCTTCCGAAGTTGCCCACCGCACCGCCCTCCGCCGGAACGCCGCCGAGCGACTCCTCGCAGATCACGAACGCTGCGATGTCTTGAATCTGGACGAGCGACTTCGCCTGAGGGCACAGGCCGAGCGCAAGGCGGCTTCCGGCCCAGCTGAACCCGGGCACGCCGTACTGTGCCGCTTTCACGGCGTAGTCGGATGTGAAGACGGCCCGCGTGTTGTTGTCGACCGTCGACATCTGTGTTTGATCCCACGACGTCTTCCAGTAGAGGTTGAAGACGCCGATCGGTCCCGGGTACGCAAGCGGTAAACCCGCCTCCATGTCGAGCAGCGCCGCGTCCGCCCGCGTCGCGGCGGGCAGCAGGCCGGCCAGCACGAGCAGCAGGAGCGTGAATCCGAGTTTTCGCAGCATCGTCTCCCCCTTCGCGTTGCGGCGATCCTGGCTCGTCGGGTTGAACCGGCGCTGAACGAGTGCTGAACTCCGCACATGGCGGCGCTCGAGTTCTCCCTCCTCGGTCCGTTCGAGGTCCGGGTGGACGGCGAGGCGCTGCCGCTGCGCGGCGGCCGACAGTGGGCGCTCCTCGCGCTCTTGCTCCTGAACGCGAACAAGCCCGTCTCGATCGGCGCGCTGATCGACGCGTTGTGGCCCGACGATCCGCCCGAGACGGCTGCGAACGTCCTCCAGGTCTACGTCTCCCGGCTCCGGCGAACGCTCGGCGACGGGTTCGAGCTGCGGACGCGCGCCCACGGATACGAGTTGGAGCTCGAGCCGGACCAGCTCGACCTGCAACGCTTCGAGCGCTTCGCTGCGGAAGGCCGAGTCGCGGACGCGCTCGCGTTGTGGCGCGGGACGCCGCTCGGTGGTCTGGAGCAGGAACCTTTTGCGCCCGCCGAGATCGAGCGCCTCGAAGAGCTACGGCTCGACGCCGTCGAAGCGCGTGTCGACGCGCAACTGGCCTCCGGCGACGGGGACGGCCTCGTGCGCGAGCTCGAGTCGCTCGCGCGCGAGCACCCGCATCGGGAGCGACTCGTCGGCCAGTTGATGGTCGCGCTGTACCGCAGCGGACGGCAGACCGAGGCGCTCGATGTCTACGCACGCACGCGGAGGCGGCTGGCCCAAGACCTCGGGCTCGAGCCGAGCTCAACTCTCAAAGAGCTGGAGCGTGCCGTCCTCCGACAGGACCCCGCGCTCGATCCGCCGGCGCGCGAGACCCCCGATCGCCCATTGCGCAAGACCGTCACGGTTGTTGTGAGCGCCGTGACCGCCGACGGTGACGCCGAAGCAAGGGCCCACGCGCTCGCACCGTGGCTCACGCAGATTCATGAGCTGCTCGAGAACCACGGCGGCCGGGTCGAAGACGTCCTCGACGACACCGTGGTTGCGGTGTTCGGCGTGCCGTCGGTCCGTGAGGACGATGCGGAGCGTGCGCTGCGGGCGACGACAGAGATCGTTGCAGCGGTCGACGGTGTTCGCGCCGGTGTTGCGACCGGCGAGATCATCAGTGGGCCTGCGGGTGCGACGGGCGCGGTGCTCGAGGAAGCGGCGGGGCTCGCCCGCGCCGCGGCGCCGGCCTCGGCCTCCGTCTCTCCTGTCACGCAGCGCCTTGCGGGCGGAATCCCGAGGCGGTTCGACGCGCCGCTGATCGGGCGGGAGCAGGAGCTGGCCCAGCTGCTCGCCTCCTACGAGCGCGCCGAATCGAAGCGCACCGCCCATCTCGTGTCGGTGCTCGGGGACCCGGGAATCGGGAAGTCGCGGCTCGCGCGTGAGCTGGCGGCGCGCCTGGGCGGTCGCGCGCACGTCCTGACCGGTCGCTGTCTTTCTTACGGCGGCTCGGCGCTCTGGCCGCTTGCCGAGATGCTCCGACGCAGGCTCGGTGACGACGCGACGGCGGCTGTCGCGGAGCTGATCCACGACCCGGAGGACGCCGCCGCCGTGACGACGCGCGTCGCGTCGCTGATCGGGGCGCACCACGCGGAGATCGACGTCGGGGAGATGCTCTGGGCGCTGCGGCGGCTCTTCGCTGCGCTCGGGCGCGAGAAGGGGCTCGTCGTCGTGCTCGAGGACGTCCACTGGGCGAGCCGGACGCTGCTCGAGGTCATCGACCGGATCGCCGACATGCGTGGCTCGCCGTTGCTCCTCGTGTGTCTCGCCCGGCCTGAGTTGCTCGAGGCCAGGCCGGGGTGGGGCGGCGGCAAGGCGAACGCGACCTCGATGCTCCTCGAGCCGCTCTCGACGGCCGAGGCGCATTCGCTCATCGACGCGCTCGTGGACGGCGACCGTGTCGAGCCACGAGCTCGCGCCAAGATCGTCGAAACAGCCGGCGGCAATCCACTGTTCATCGAACACGTCGCGTCGCTGGTCACGGAGATCGGAGAGCTCGAGGTTCCACCGACGCTGCACGCGCTGCTCGAGGCGCGGCTCGACCGGCTGCCGTCGGCAGAGCGCGAGCTGCTCGAGCACGCGTCGGTGATCGGACAGGAGTTCACGCGCGACGCCCTCGCAGAGCTGGTTCGGCCGGAGCTCGAGCACGACCTCGACGCGCATCTGGAGGCGCTCGTCGATCGCGACCTCCTTGCCGGTGCGACTTCCGGGAGCTTTCGGTTCAACCATCTGCTCGTGCGTGACGCGGCGTACCGTTCGGTTCCCAAGCAGCTGCGGGCGGAACTCCACGAGCGGTTCGCAGACTGGATCGAGCGCCGGCCTCCGCGTAGACTCCGAAACCTCGGCGAAGTCGTCGGCTACCACCTCGAGCAGTCCCATTCCTACAAGCGCGAACTCGGGGCCGGCGGAGCCGAAACGCGGGAGCTCGGGCGCCGCGCGGGCCGCGTGCTCGGCGATGCGGGCCGGCGCGCCTGTGCGCGCGGCGAGGTCGCCGCCGCCGTCGATCTCCTCGAGCGCGCGGAATCGCTGCTCCATGACGACCGTGCCCGCCTCGAGGTGCTCGCAGACCTGGGCGATGCGCTACGCGAGGCTGGAGAGCTCGAACGGAGCGCGGACGTGCTGGACGAGCTGTACGACGCTGCCATCGCGGCCGGCGAGGAAGGACTCGCCGCACATGCGGATGTCGTGCGCGCACGCGTGCGCATGCAGCGCGACCCAGGCTTCTCGATGGACGAGCTGGCCGGTGCCGCACGCGCCGCGATCGACGTCCTCGGACGAATCGGCGACGAGCGCAGGCTCGCGGCCGCCTGGTTCATGTACGCGCAGGTTCCGTGGTACTGGTGCCGCGGGGCCGACACGGAGGCGGCGCTTGCGCAGGCGACGGAGCATGCCCGGCACTCGCGCGACGAGCGCGCTCTCGCCTGGAGCGTGAATCTGCTGCTCGCGTCATGCTTCTTCGGCCCGAAGCCGGTCGCCGAGGGAATCGCGATCTGCGACGCGGTCCGGACCGAGCCGGGGCAGCAGCGCCGCATCCTGGCCTCGGCGGCGCGTGCACTCGCCGGCCTGCATGCGATGACCGGCAAGTTCGATGAAGCGGTCGCGCTCGTCGCTCAGGACAAGGCGCTGCTCGAGGAGCTCGGGCTGCGCGTGATCGCCGGCGTTGCGTCCGAGCTCTACGGCACGGTGTACCTGCTCGCCGGCGACGCGGCGGCGGCCGAGCGCGAGTTGCGCGCGGGCTACCAGCGGCTCGAGGCGATGGGCGAGACGAGCGTGCTCTCGAACGTCGCCGGACTGCTCGCACGCGCGCTCGTACTCCAGGGACGTGACGAAGAGGCGCTTCACTGCGCACGGGCCGGCGAGACGTTGGCGGCCGCCGACGATCTTGCCGCCGCGGTGCACTGGCGCGGCCCGCGCGCACGCGTGCTTGCGCGACGGCGAGAGTACGACCGTGCGCTGGCGCTCGCCCGCGACGCGGTCGCGCTCGCCGCCCGCACCGACTTCCTCAATCTCCACGGCCAGGCGTTGCTCGACCTCGCGGACGTCGCCGCGGACGCGGGCGACGACGCAGCCGCCGCCGAGGCGCGAGCCGCCGCCTCCGACCTCTTCCGGCGGAAGGGCAACGTCGTCGGAATGGCCTCGGCGGCCCCGATCGACGATAACCTCTCCTAATCTCTGATATAACCACCGCGACGTGGCCGACCGGCTTTCCTTCGACGTGCTCGTGATCGGCAGCGGGGCCTCCGGCCTCGCCGCGGCCGTGTCCGCGGAGCGCGCCGGCGCCCGCGTCGCGCTCGCGACGAAAGGGGCGCTCCAGTCGTGCAACTCGGCGAAGGCGCAGGGCGGCATCCAGGCGGCGTTCGGCGAGGACGACTCGCCCGAGCAGCACGCGGAGGACGTCTGGAAGAGCTCGCACGAGACGGCCGACCGCCGGCTGGTCGAGATCCTGACCTCGGAGGCGCCCTCCGCGATCCACTGGCTCGAGGAGCTCGGTGTCGAGTTCACGCGCGAGAACGGGGGCTACCGGCTGGCGCGCTGCGGCGGCGCGTCGCGAAAACGGCTGCTCCAGGTCGGCGACCGGACGGGCCACGCGATCACCAAGGCGCTGCGCGAGGCCTTCGAGACCGGCGGTGGCACGTCGTTTCCCAAGTCGCCGCTGACGGAGCTCGAGCCCACCGCGAACGGCTGGCGCGCTCGTTGCGGGGAGCACGTGATCGACGCCGCGACGGTTGTGCTCGCAGCCGGCGGCCGCTGCTTCAGGGAAGCCGAAGAGCGTGGCGAGCTGTCGACGAATCATCCCGGCGCGACCGGCGAGGTGACGCGAATCGCACTCGACGTCGGCGCGGAGGCGCGGGACCTCGACGCGCTGCAGTACCACCCGAACGGCGGCGCGTGGCCCGAGAACATGCAGGGCTACTCGATCCCGGAGACGACGCGCGCCTACGGCGCGGTGCTCTTGAACGCCGACGGTGAGGAGTTCACCGACTCCCTCGCGCCTCGTGACACTTTGTCACAAGCAATCTTCGACGAGGTCGAAGGAGGAAGAGGCGTCGAGACGCCCGACCAGCGCCCGGCGGTCTACCTCGACACGACGCGCATTCCCGAATCCGACGCCGAGGTCTCGCTGCCGTACATGCTCCGCCGGTACCGTGCCGCGGAGATCGATCCGCTGCGCGAACCGATCCTCACGTATCCCGTCCTCCACTACCAGAACGGCGGTCTTGTGATCGACGCGAACGCCGAGACGACGCTCGAAGGGATGTATGCCTGCGGCGAAATCGCCGGCGGGACCCACGGGCGAAACCGCATGATGGGCAACTCACTCCTCGAGTGCTGCGTGTTCGGACGCCGTGCAGGCCGGGCCGCAGCAGAGAAAGCGAACGCATGATCACAACGGATCTTCAGGGAATCGTCGAGGATGCCGCCGCGCACCTCTACGTCTGGGCGCTGAAGGACATCCCGCAAGATTTGCGCGATGCGCTCGCCGACGCCGCAGAGCGGGAGACGTCGGTCCCGGGACAGCGCGTCCTGTCGACGATCCTGCGCAACGTGCAGATCGCAGACGACGAGAGCAACCTCGTCTGCCAGGACACCGGCATCGCCGTCTACACCTGCCGCGTAGGCGAGCACTTCCCACTCCATCCCGTGCGGATCTACGACGCGCTGAAGGCCGGCACCGAGCGCGCGACAATCGAGCACCCGCTGCGCTCGAACGCCGTGCACACGATCACGCGCGAGAACACCGGGCCGAACACCGGCTACCGGCTGCCGATCGTGCACTGGGAGTTCATCCCCGACTGGGACGGGCTCGACGTGAAGTGCGTGCCGAAGGGCTCGGGCTCGGAGAACATGAGCTTTCTCAAGATGTGCATCCCCGCCGACGGCGTGAAGGGGATCAAGCAGTTCGTGCTCGAGTCGATCGTCGGAGCGGGCGGCAAGCCGTGCCCACCCGGAATCGTCGGCGTCGGCATCGGCGGCTCCGCGGACTACGCGATGTACCTCGCGAAGGAGGCGATCGCACGGCCGATCGGCACGCGCAATTCCGATCCGCACGTCGCGAAGCTCGAGGAGGAGCTGTTCGAGCTGCTGAACGAGACCGGCATCGGGCCCATGGGGCTCGGCGGCGACGTGACGGTGCTGAACTGCCACATCGAGCACGCGGACACGCACATGACGCTCAATCCCGTCGCGGTCAACTACCAGTGCTGGGCCGCGCGCCGCGCTTCCGCGCACATCGGCGCCGACGGCACCGTCGACTACGACCGGGAGTTCTAGACATGTCTCGTTGTCAATCGGTACCTGGCACGTACCTGGCACGTACCGGGTACGCGCGGGAGCTTCTTTAGCCATGGCTGTGCACGAAGTGACATTCCCGATCGCCGACGAGCAGGAGATCCTGAAGCTCCGCGCCGGCGACGAGGTGATCGTGCAGGGCCACATCATCGGCCTCCGCGACCGGACGCAGATCCGGATCTTCGACCAGGGCGTCGAGCCGCCGATGGACCTCCGCGGCGCGTTCCTGCTCCACACCGCGCCGGGCGTGCGGAAGGTCGGCGAAGGCAAGTACGAGAAGGTCTGCATCGGCACGACGACGAGCGCGCGGATGGTTCGCTTCACGGAGCCGCTCGGCGCGCAGTACGGCGTGCGCGCGATCTGCGGCAAGGGCGGCTTCCCAGACGAGGCGATCGAGCCGATGCGCAAGCACGGGATGGTCTACTTCGCGATCGTCGGTGGCGCCGCTGCGCTCGAGACCACGCAGATCGAGGAGATCGAGGAGGTCGCCTGGGAAGAGCTGATGCCGGAGTGCCTCTGGAAGTTCCGCGTCAAGGACTTCGGCCCGCTGACCGTCGGCATCGACGCGCACGGCAACTCGCTCTACCACGACGTGCAGGAAGCAGCGAAAAAGAAGCTGGAGGAGCTCTATGCCCGCCTTTGACGGATTTCTCGACCTGCCCCCGCGCGCGCCGAAGCCGCGCACGTCCGGGCTGACGCACGTGATGGACAAGGGGCTCAACCTGCGCGAGATCGAGGGGATGTTCGACACCGCCGGCGCCTACGTCGACATCGTCAAGCTCGGCTGGGGCACGTCGTACGTCACGAACAACCTCGAGAAGAAGATCGCGCTCTACCGCTCGTTCGAGACGCCCG
>WNEY01003345.1_pt1 | contig 12018 bp, 6 predicted proteins | sample 5400531 | NCBI WGS metagenome assembly WNEY01 (sample SAMN13153338, study PRJNA577476) | soil metagenome | isolation source: 200 cm saprolite under Douglas fir tree site 1 | place: USA:California | collected 2015-04-18
CTGCAAGCTGACCGCCTGAGCGCCCAGCTTGGGTGCCCTGATCTGCCTGGCAGCCTGCTCGCACCGGCGGGCCGCGGCCATCGCTCGGTCTAGATCAGTACCGAGGCTCCATACGTGAGCTAGCTGCAGGTCGGCCAAGGTGGCGGTCGAGATCGCGCCGGCCCGGTGAGCCAGATCCCTGGCCTCGGTCAGCCGAGTGGTATTGGCGTTCACCAGCATGTCGGTAGTGCCGAGTTCGTGCAGCGCCCTGATTCGCCGAACCGCGAGCTCGCCGCCGCCCGCGAGCTGGTAGGCCCGGTGGAACGCGTCCCTGGCGGCGTCCATGTCCCTGGCCCTCTCGCGCCGCCCGATAACCTGGAGCGCCTCGAACGCCACGTCGGCGGCCCAGTCGGTCAGGTCGGCTCGCTCTGCCACCTCAAGCGCCCGGCGGGCTAGTTTCTCGGCTCGGTCCAGCTCGCCGGAGTCGAGTGCCCAGCGCGCTGCGGCCGCGTCGACGCGGCTCGCCAGGGCCGGGTCATCGAGCCGGTCGGCGATCTCGCGGGCGGCCTGCAGCTGCGCGGCCGCGTCGTCGTGATCGGCATCTGACCCGCCTCGTGCGGTTCTGATCCTGACCAGCGCCTGCCGCCGGGGATCGGCACCCGCGGCGTCGAGGTCTGCGATCAGGCGTTCAGCCAGCGGGGCGAGCTGCTGGTGGTCACCGGCCAGCTCCAGCGCCTCGGCCAGCGACTCATCGATCGTGATGGCCAGCATCGGTTCGCTGGCGGACGCGTCTGCCAGAGCGTGCCGGGCATCGGCCAGTGTCTCGGCGGCGCTGTGCAGCGCCCCTTGATGCAACGCCCGGCGCCCTGCCTCCAGCAGCAGGCTGGCGGCCCGCACCTGATGGCCAGCTGCCCTGTGCAATTCGGCGGTCAGTTCGCACCAGACGCCTGGCAAGCCGGGATGAGCGTCTTCGATCACCGCCGCGGCACTCGCCGACCGGCTGGCCAGGTCGGGCGGAAGCAGGTCGGAGATGATCGCGTCCCTGGTCAGGCTGTGCCGGAACCTGAACATGCCGGTGCCCGCATAGACCGGCTCAATGAGCTGGACCTCGTGGGCGCGATCGAGGGCCGACAAGGTGGCGGACTCGGTCGTCCCGGCCAGCCTGGGCAGCAGCGTCCAGTCGAACTGGCGGCCGAGCACCGCCGCCGCGACCAGCAGGTTCGTGACCTGCGGGCCGAGCGCGGTCAGCCGGTTGCGTACCGACCCAAGTATGGACGCCGGAACACCGGTAGTGACGTTCTCATCGACCAGCCAGCCATCAGGCCCGCGGACGATCTCCCCGGAGGAGACGGCGGCGGCCAGAATCTCCTCGACGGCAAAGGGCAGGCCGTCGCAGTCTGCGAGCAGCCGCTTGGCCAGCGCTGGCGGCACCTCGTCGGTCTGCAGGCAGCAAGCCGCCAGTCGTTCGACTTCGCGCGCGGATAGCCGCGGCAGCGCGATCACGGAAGCGGCCCGCCGGGCGTGGATCGACCGCATAGCTTCCAGGCCGGCCGAAGGCTGGCTGTCGCGCAGCGTGGCCAGGCACAGCACCGACTTACCCGCCAGATTGTCGGCCAGGTAGTGCACGATCGCCAGCGTCTCAGGGTCGGCCCAGTGAATGTCCTCGAGCAGGAGCACGGTGCCCGGTCCCCCGGTGCCCGGGCCCCCGTACAGCGAGAGCAGCCGGATTAGCGCCTCGCCGAGGATCAGCGGCGAGATCTCCGCCCCCCCGTCGGTACCGGGCTGCCCCCAGACCGGTACCAGCTTGGCCAGGGCCGGACGGTAATCGGCGATCTCCGCCGAGTCTGGGATGCCATCCGTCCGGGCAATCTTCATCAGTGCCTCGGTCACCGGGCGGAATGGCAGCGGGGACGCCGACTCCACCGCCCGGCCGGAGACCACGTGGAAACCTCGTTCCGCCGCGCGCTCGCAAACCTCGTTCGCGAGCCGGGACTTGCCCACCCCAGGATCGCCGGTCAGGAAGACGACGCTCCCCTGACTGCTCTGGGCAGCATCCAGCGCACCGACCAGCTGCCGCAACTCGGCGTCCCGGCTGATCAGCACCGGACACAACATTGACCTCACTAGAGGCGATACTACAAGCAGTGCTCAACCAGGCACTTAAGGTAGCTGGACCGGACCGCCGTCCGGCCGGGTACCGTCAGCGGGATCGGCGGACGCGACCCCCGGCAACGACGGAGACTTGTCCGCAGCGGTGCCGAAAACACTCCGGGATCATGAATCTGCGCACTAAATGTCCGAATCCTGGCGGAGCCTTTTCGTTCGTCGGAGCGTTTTCGGCAGATTTGGGCCGCAGATCGCGGAAAACTCTCCGGCAAACGAAAACGCTCCGACGAAAACCGGGCATTCCGGACCTGATTCCATGATCCCGGAGACATTTCGGCGCCGCTGCCGAAAACGCTCCGCCATAGTGCTCCAGTTGGTGCCGCCGAGCCTCCTGCTGGGGGCTGGGGGCTGGGAGCTGAGGGCTGGTGTTGGGGCAGCGGGCTGGCTGGGCGGTTCGGTCAGGCTGGGACCATGCGGGCGGCGTGGGCTACTAGTTCGCGGCGGCCGCCCTGGCCGGTCTTGCTGATCAGGCTGCCGACATGAGTTTCGACCGTCTTAGGGGAAATGAACAGCTTGGTGGCGATCTGGGCGTTGGAGATGCCCTGGGCGACGAGCAACAGGACGTCCATCTCGCGGCTGGTGATGCCGAGCTGCCTGAGCGGTCGCGGCACGCTGGCCTCGCCGCGCCCGGAGCGGGGCACCCGCTCGCCGTGTTGGCGCAGTACGCCCCGGCAGGCCGAAGCCAGGCGGTCGAAGCCCGCCGCTTCCAGGTCGCCGATCGCGTCCCGCAGCCAGCGGGCCGGATCGCCCCAGCCGTCCTTGAACGCGTCCGGCGCGATCAGGCGGTGCAGCATGTGGTTCCAGCACGGGGCGGCCCCGGCGAAGAACTGGCTGGCGTAGTTGGCGAGCTGGCTGGCCCGCTCGGTGTCGCCGTCGCGGCCCGCGAGCACGGCCTCGGCGTAGGCGAGGCAGCTGCGGTTCCAGTACGCGACCTCCGCGCCAGCCTTGGTCGCCTCGTCGAGGGCGGCGGACCCGTCCGAGCCGGCGACCGCTTGCAGGAGTGGCCAGTAGCCCCAGGCCAGGGAGGGCGCGGTCAGCGGCTCTGGTCTGGCATAGCCGATCCCGGCCTCGTTCGCCGACAGCGCCGCGGACAGGTCGTTGCTGAGGATCGCGCCAGTTACCCGGGTCTCCCCCCACAGCGAGGTCAGCACCTGCGGGTCGTCCGGTACGACCGCCTCGGCCTGCTCGATCAGCGACATGGCGCTTTCGTGCGCCTCATCGCCGCTGGTCATCAGGATCGAGGCGGCCGCGACGATGGCGGAGGCCTCCACCCGCCGCATCTTCAGGCGCCGGGCCGCCAGCTCGCAGCGCTTGGCCGCGTCCATGGCCCGCTCCAGGTCGGCGCCCAGGCTCCAGGCGTTGGCCAGCTGAAGGTCGATCACCGTGGCCACGGAGATCGCGCCTGACTCCAGGGCCAGGCTCCTGGCCTTGCACAGCCGCTTCGTGCCGCCCTCCTCCAGCATCTCGATCGTGCCGAGCTCGTGCATCGCCCGGATCTGCCTGACCGGCAGGCCGGTGCTCGACGCGATCCGGTAGGCGCGCCCGAACGCTGCCTCGGCCGCAGCCGTGTCCCTGGCCCGTTCCCGGCGCCCGATGACCTCGAGCGCCTCGCAGGCCGCCTCGGCGCTGCAGCTGTCCATCCCAGCGGCTTCGGCGGCCGCGAGGCCGCGGTTGGCGAGGTCGAACGCGCGGTCAGGATCGCCTCCGTCGATCGCGCAGCGGGCGGCGGCGGCATCGGCCCAGCCGCCAAGCGTGGGATCGGGTGACTGCCTGGCCAGCGCCCGGGCGGCGGTCACCTGCTGCTCGGCGCTGGCCACCCGGTCGCCTTCGGACAGCGCCCGGGCGACCCGCAGCCGGACCAGTGCCTTCGCGGCCGCTTCGGTGCCGACCGCGTCCAGTTCGGCGAGGAGCCGGTCGGCAACCGGCACGAGCTGGTCGCAGTTGCCAGAGAACACGTACACGTTAGTCAGCGCCTCGTCGATGGCGACCCGCAGCTTCAGGTCGGCCGAAGGCACCTGGTCGATCATTGCGCTGGCCCGTGCCAGCGCGCTGCCGGCGCTGGTGATCGCGCCGTGGCGCAGGGCGCGACGGCCGGCTTCCAGCAGCAGCTCGGCCGCCTGCACCGGTTCGGCGGCCCGCTCGTGCAGCTCGGCCGCCAGCTCGCACCAGGGGCCGGGCAGCCCGGGATGAGCGGCCGCGATCAACGCCGCGGCCTTCGCCGACCGTCTGGCCAGGTCGGGCGGCAGCAGGTTCGACAAGATCGCATCCCTGGTCAGCGAGTGGCGGAATCTGAAGACCACCTGGCTGCAATGCGGTTCGATCAGCTGCACGTCGCAGGCCTGCCGCAGGGCGGCGAGCATGGCCTGCTCGGTGGTCTCGGTCAGGCCGGACAGCAACGTCCAGTCGAATTGACGGCCGATGACGGCCGCGGACACGAGCACGTCAGTGACCTCAGGGCCAAGGCCGGACAGGCGGCGGCGCACCGACTCGGCGATCGAGGTCGGAACTCCGGTCCTGATCTGCTCATCGACTGACCAGCCGGTCCCGTCGGTGACCAGCTCGCCGGAGGACAGGACGGCGGCGAGGATCTCTTCCACCGCGAACGGGAGTCCGTCGCAGTCGGCGAGCAGGCGCAGCAGCACCGGCTTGGGCACGCTGGTGTGTTCGAGGCAGGCCGCGGCCATCTCGCTGACGTCGGTGTCGGATAGCCGGCTTAGCTCCATGAGCTTCGCGGCCCGCCGGGCGTGTATCGACCTGACCATGTCCATGGCGCCCGACGCCGATGGCTCGCCGTCCCTGACCGTGGCCAGGCAGCGCACCGGCCCGTCGCCGAGGTTGTCGGCCAGGTATTCCACGATCGCCAGCGTCTCGGGGTCGGCGAACTGGAGGTCCTCAATGATCAGCAAGGTTCCCTTGCCGCCCAGCGCGCTAAGCAGGCGAAGCACCGCCTCGCCAAGGATGAGCGGTGAGATCTCGGGTTCGCGCTCGGAAGGCTCGCTCCACCCGGGGACGATCGAGGCCAGCGCCGGGCGGTATTGCCTCAGCGCGGGATCATCTGGCATCGGACCCGTCCTGGCGATCCCGATCAGCGCTTCGACGATGGGGCGGAGCGGGACCGGGTGGGTCGCCTCCGCGGCGCGGCCGGTCAGTACCTTGCGGCCGCGCGCCGAGGCGATCGCGGCCAGCTCCATGGCCAGGCGGGATTTTCCGACTCCCGGCTCGCCGGTGACGAAGGTGACTCCGGTGTCGTCGGCTAGGTCGATCCAGGCCGTCAACTGGTCGAGCTCAGCGCTGCGGCCGATCAAGGTCGGGCATCGCGTCGTCACCATGCGTCGAGACTACCGTCACAAATTACTACCGTCTAACTACGGTACGTATCATCGGTGTGCATCAGGGCCGGTCAGGCCACTTGATACGGCGAGCGCCGGGGCCATCAGAGTGCACCCGCGCGAGGCGCAGCAGCCAGCCGGCGATGCCGGCCGCACCCTGCATAAGGCCCACGACCGGCTCCAGTTCTGGTGGATCGGCCCGGAACTCGGTGTTGGACCACCTGACCCCGGCCGCGTCCGCGATCCGTCGGCTGAGGACATCGCGCGCGAGTTCGTCGGCGAAGTCAAGCCAGTCTGGGTCCGAGGTCTCCTGGTAGCAATCCAGCGCCAGCTCTCCGACCCCGGCGGAGCCGCAGCAGCGACCGACGTTGTCCCAGAATCCGAGGTACCGCCGCTCGGGCAGTCCGCTGGATCGGATCGCCGCGAGGCAGCCGGTCACGGCGTCGGCCCGGTCGAGCACCTGGAACAGCCGCACCGTGCCCGTCGGTCCGTGGCACCAGCCGTAGCTGGTTTCCGGCCAGCCGGGTTTGGGCGGGATCCTGATCGGCACCGCCAGCGTCCCGTCCGGCCGTTTCCCGAGGCTGATCAGGCGCTGGCCGGCCGCGGCCGCGATCTCCAGCAGGTCCGGCCTGCCGAGCAGGCTGCTGGCCCGGGCCAGGGCAAACGCGACGCCGGAGGAGCCGTGCGAGAAGTTCGGCGCGAGGATTTCATCGGCCGGCCTGGCCGTCCAGTCAGGCCCTTCGCCGCTCAATCGGGCGCCGGCGACCAGCCGGTCGGCTAGCAGCGAGGCGGCCGGCCGAACCTGCTCACCGCCGAGCTGGGCCAGCACGGCCAGCGTCCCGGCGTCGCCTTCGATGATGTCGCGCACTTCACTGTCGGGACCGGCCATCACGATCTCGGCCATCTCGGCGGCCAGCGTGCTGGCCGACTTAACCGCGGCCTCATCGCCGGTCACCTCAGCCCAGGTCGCCAGCGCGGCGGCGATGCCGGCCAGACCGGTGTACAAGCTGGTGACCGGCGAATCAGGCTCACCGGGCACCCGGATATGGAGCGGAGCCGTCCGGTTGGCCTGACCGGCTTCGGCGATCCAGCACAGGCGTCCGGCCGCTGCCGCCGCTGGCTCAGTGAATCCGGTGATGCCGCTGAGTTCGGCCTCGGCGAAGGCCATGAGCACTCCGGCGGTACCGTCATACAGGTCATCGGCGGGCTGCGCGCCGCCGACCAGCGTCTCGGGCCACGATGCGCCGCCCTCGGTTTCGATCGCCGCATCGGCGACCCACCGCAGCGCCTCGGTGGCGGCGCTCGTTGCCTCGGTCACCAGGTCAAGGTCGTTAGACACGGGCCACTACCCTACGACATGGCGGCGGGCTCTGGTTACCGCGGGAAGGACCTGGCCGGGGCGGGGAGCTTCGGCGGCGTCTTGAAATGCGGCTCGCCGTCCAGGTCCAGCGCTTCCAGCGGGGTGCTGGCCGCCTCGTCCCGCCTGGTCAGCGGCGGCAGGTTCCACTTGTGCTCGATTAGCCTGAGCACCGAGGTGTGGTCGTAGTCGCGTTCCAGCACGCAGTCAGGCCTCGCGTACGGCGACACGATCACGGCCGGGACCCTGAACCCGAGCCGGTCGTAGGTGCGCGGGCCGGTGTTGGTTGCCGCCACCTGCTTGCCGAACTTGGTGTTCTTGATCAGGCCCATTATCCGGTAGCGCTCGAACGAACTGAGGCCCAGCACGTCGTCTGGAGGCACGGCCGCCGGCGGAGGCACGTGGTCGTAGTAGCCGCCATGCTCGTCGTAGAGCCAGATCAGCAGCGTCTTCTCCCAGGCGGGGCCGTTCATCACCGCGTTGATGACTTCGGCCGCGAACCCCTCGCCGTCCTGAACGTCCTGCGGGTTCTCCTCAGAGCAGAAGCTGAAGTCCGGGTCCACGATGGCGACCGACGGAAGCTTGCCGGTCTTGGCCGCCTCCCAGAACGCGCCCATCGGCTGGACGTGGTTGATCGTGCGCAGCAAGCCAAGCGGATACAGGTCGGCGGTGATCTGCAGTTTGGACAGCAGCGCGGGCACCGCGGCCGGCACGAGCGCCGCGACTATGCCTCCGAGCAGGCGCAGCAGTCGCAGGCCGTGTGCGTGCGCGATTCGCTGCCAGCGGAACCTGGACGGCGAGATTATGTGATAGTTCGCCCAGCTGATCTTGTGAGCGGTCAGCAGGTCGAAGATCGTGCCTTTGGCCGGATAGTCGATCATGCCGAACGGCAGGTCGTCGATCAGGCCGTTCGCCGTCCCGGCGATCATGAACCGCCGGTTAGGGAACGTCGGTCCCAGGCAGGACGAGAACCACCGGGTGGCCAGTGGGAACGTCTTGGCCAGACCGTAGTAGAACGGCAGGTCGGCCTCGGTCCAGTAGCCCATGCTCAGTTTCGGGTCGGCCTCAAGATCGGCCACCGTCTCCTTGACGCCGGTGACGAAACCGTCCAGGTGACCGTTGTTCCACTGCTTATGGCAGGCCGCCCAGCTTTGCGTCGGGACATGCTTGCACTGCTGGGTTTTCTTCAGGTGCCACGCTCGAACGGGCTCGCCATCACCCGACGGGTTCGTCTCGGTCGGCTGGCCGTCCTCGCCGAGCGTGAACCCATCGCCCCGGCCGGTCAGCATCCCCAGGTAGTTGTCGTAGGAGTGATTCTCCATCATCAAGATCACGATGTGATCGATCTTGGAGAGGCCGTCTTCGCCAGGCGTGCCTGGCTCCTTGTCCGGACGTGGCCGGCGAGCCAGGTCAGGTCCGGTCCGCTTGACCCGTTGCCTGGCTCGCGCGACCTCCAGACCCATCAGCATGCGCTTATCTTGCCGTGCTCAGGCGCCTGGAGAAGGTAAATGTCTCGATGCGCTGGGTAATGGCCGCTAACGCCGGGGCCTGGTGAAGCGGCGGACGATGAGCAGGGCGACGATCAGCGGTACCACGATGCCGGTCCACGGGTGACCACCGTCGTGGTCACCCGCAAGCCCCGCGAACGCTAGGGCGACGACGGCGACGGCCGTCACGGTGCCAATGACCGATGCCAAGGCTCCGGGGGCTGGCCAGGTCACTCGCCCGGGCCCGACCCGGGCCGGGACGCCCTGGTCGCTCTGGCCAACGGCAGCTGAGGAATTAGCCCAGGCGGGATGTTCCTCTGGCAGGTCGGTGAACAGGCCGGACAGTTCCTGACCGGTCTTAGCTTGCAGCGCCCGCCCGGACCGCTCGTCGAACTCGTCGGTGCTGAGCCGGCCGGCCTGGTAGTGATCGCTGAGCTCGGCCAGCGCGCGGTCACGGTCGGCGTCGGACGCCCGCAGGTTGCCTGCCGGGAAGCGCCGAGGGGCGGTCGTCATGGCGGTGGCTCCCTTCCGGGGCGAATTTCAGGTTACTAGACGCGGACACCTCAGCAACGCTACGGAGCCGGGAATGGCAGGCCATCGGCCCGCGAGCGGACTTTTACGGATCAACCCGTGGGTGGATACCGAGCCGACTAGCGAGGAGCGGCCAGGCCGTGCCGGAAGGCGTAGCCGACGAGCTGGGCCCGGTCCCGCAGCCCGGTCTTGGCGAAGATGTGGTTGATGTGGGTCTTCACCGGCCCGGGCCTGGGCGGCCCGCGCTTTGTCCTGGGACAGCCTGGTTGACCTGGTGAAGGCGCCGACCGCGAAAATGAATGCGACGCCGACATCCTCGCTGGCCAGAGCGGGCAACGATATCCCGGAGCCGGACAGCAAGAACGCGGCGTTGATCGCGGCGAAGACGACGAGCCCAGCGATGATCGCCCGCAGTGGCACCAGCCGCATGCCAAGCCCCGCCATCGACAGGCACATACCGCCGGACTCCGGCCGGGCAGGTCAGCGATGACACCCCCGGTGAGCACCACCAGCACGGCGACGGCCGCGGTGGTCGTTATCCGGTTGAACATGGGCGAGCCAGGCAGCAGATCACTCCGGCCCCTGGTCACCACAATTCCAGCGTAGGTGGGCGATCCCGGGCTGGCATCGGAGCACGGGTTGATCTTTATCGCGGCAGCCCGGTCTAGCTCTCAGCCGGCGGCGCCACCACGGTCCCGGCGGCCGTGACCACCACGATCGGGTCATCGAGCACCCGGGCGGCCGAAGGACCGCGCTCGGGCTCGGCCCGGCACAGCACCCGCGCCTCGAACCGCACCTCCCGGCTGCGGCGGCCGACCCTGGTGATCGTCGCGGTGACCTCGAGCACGTCACCGGCCAGCACCGGCGCCTTGAACTGGATATCGGAGTACGACGCGAACAGCCCCTCGTCCGCATCGGACCGGATCGACAACTCGGTCGCCACATCGCCGAACAGGCCGAGCACGTAAGCGCCGTCGACCAGATTGCCGCCGTAGTGCGCGTGACTGTAGGGCACGTACCGCCGGTGTTCGACGCTGAGACCGAGCCGAGGGTCAGTCATTTGACCGGCCCGAGGGGTATGGGTGGTGGGCGGGGGGCGTAGCGGGAGGCGGAGCGAGGGCGTGCACGAGGTAGCTGGCCACGTCTCGCGGTGTCGTGCCGCGGCCGAAGATCTTGTCGACGCCGAGCGTCCCGGCCGTCGCCGGGTCGAACCTCGGCCCGCCGATCACCAGCAGCGGCCTGGCCGGACCGGCGGCGGTGAACGCGGCCGCCATCTCGGCGGTGTTCTTGATGTGCGCGTCCTTCTGCGTCACCACCTGGCTGACCAGCACGGCGTCGGCGTGTTCGGCCCTGGACAGCGACACCAGACGCGGGATCTCCACCTGCGAGCCCAGGTTGACGACCTTGATCTCGCGGTAATACTCCAGGCCCTTCTCCCCCGCGTGGCCCTTCACGTTCAAGATCGCGTCGATCCCGACGGTGTGCGCGTCGGTGCCGATCGTGGCGCCGACCACGACCAGCTTGCGCCCGAGCGCCGACCTGATCCGCAGGTTTACCTCGGCCGGCGAAAGCAGCTCGAATTCGCGCTTGGCTATCTTGACCTCGGACAGGTCGACCAGGTGAGCGGCCCGGCCATACACGACGAAGAACGTGAAGCTGCGCCCCATCCCCTTGGCGTGCACGACCATCGCCGGGTCGAGCCCCATCTTGCCCGCGAGCTGCAACGCCGCGCCCTCGGCGATCGCCTGCTCGTCCTGGCTGCCGTACGGAATCGGCAACGTGAACGAGACCTGCACCCGCCCGTCGCCGGTCGTATCTCCGTACGGCCGGACGATCTGGTGCTCTATCTCGGTCATAGCTGCGCTCCAGACTGGCTGGTAATTAGATCGACCTCAGGCGTCTCGCCGTCCAGGATCTCGCTCGCCGGGTTGAAGTAGCCGTCCGCCTTGACGATCACGCCGTCCAGGCCACGCCCTCCCTCCGGTGGCCGTTTCGTGATTCCGAACGTCCCGTCGGCGATCGCGGTCAGCAGGCCGTCGGCGCAGATCTTGCGCAGCAGCGCCACCGCCTCATCGAGCACCTGGTGCGCGCGCTTGTCGATGAACCCGCCGGGCTCGGGCCTGAAGCTCTCCCCCAGCCGCCCGGCCGCGTTCCGCACGTAGTGCGCGTTCTCCAGCGCCAGGTCACGATCGGACAGGAACGGGGTGTGGATGCCCTCGGTCATCATGCCGATCAGCAAGATCTCCTGCTCGGTCATCATCGCCGCCAGGTTGAAGAACGCATCGAGCAGGTACCCGGCGAAGATATTGCCCGTCATGTGCTTGGTCGGCGGCATGTACTTCAGCGGCGCGTCCGGGAACAGCTCCCTGACCAGCTGCGCGTGCGCGAGCTCAAGCAGGAACGAGTCCGGCACGTCAGGACCGATCTCGAACGCGTGCCCCAGCCCGAGCTGGCCGTCGGCCAGGCCCGCCTCCTTGCCGAAGAACTCGTTCAGCAGCTGCGACACGATCACCGTGTGCGCGCCGTCGACCGGGTCGGCCGTGGTCAGGTAGTTGTCCTCGCCGGTGTTGATGATGATCCCGGCGCGGGCGTGGATCTGCCGGGAGAACCGCTGGTCGATCAGCGTCCGCCGGGGGTTGATGTCGCGGAAGATGATGCCGTACATCGAGTCGTTCAGCATCATGTCGAGCCGCTCAAGGCCGGCCAGCGACGCGATCTCCGGCATGCACAGGCCCGAGGCGTAGTTGGTCAGCCGGACGTACCGGCCAAGCTCGCGGGAGACCTCGTCCAGCGCGGCCCGCATCAGCCGGAAATTCTCCTGGGTCGCGTAGGTCCCGGCGAAGCCCTCCCTGGTCGCGCCCTCGGGCACATAGTCCAGCAGCGACTGGCCGGTGGACCTGATCACCGCGACGACGTCGGCGCCCTCCCTGGCCGCCGCCTGCGCCTGCGGGATGTCCTCGTAGATGTCGCCGGTCGCCACGATCAGGTACATCCAGGGCTTCCTGGGTTCGGCCGTCTGGGCGATCATGCGCTCCCTGGCGGCCCGGTTGGCGGCGATCTTCGCGAACCCGCCGGCCAGCGCCTGCCTCGCCAGAGCGCGAGCCGCTTTCGCGTTATCTCCTATTGGTATGCGAAACGCAACCCGGCCGGCTGCTGTTGCTTCCGCGAG
>WNEY01003346.1_pt1 | contig 12017 bp, 8 predicted proteins | sample 5400531 | NCBI WGS metagenome assembly WNEY01 (sample SAMN13153338, study PRJNA577476) | soil metagenome | isolation source: 200 cm saprolite under Douglas fir tree site 1 | place: USA:California | collected 2015-04-18
GAACCTCGACGCCTACCGGCGGCGGGTCGAGGCGTTCGGCTGCTTTCCGATCGTCATCGACGGCCACGACGTCGGCGCCATCGACCGCGCTTACGGCGAGGCTCTGTCAAACACCGGCAAGCCGACGGTCATCATCGCCAGGACCGTCAAGGGCAAGGGCTTCTCGGAGATCGAGAACAAGGACGGCTGGCACGGCAAGGCGCTGCCCCCGGACATGGCGGAGCGGGCGATCAAGGAGCTCGGCGGCATCCGCAACCTCAAGGTCAAGACCCAGAAGCCGGAGCGGGGCCCTGCGCCCAAGCGGCCGGCCGCCTCTGAACCGGTGCTGCCGACCTACAAGAAGGACGAAAAGGTCGCCACCCGCAAGGCCTACGGCGACACGCTGCTCGCCCTGGCCGCGATCCCCGAGGTCGTGGCGATGGACGGCGAGGTCTCCAACTCGACGCACGCGGACGAGTTCGCCAAGGCGCACCCGGACCGCTTCTTCGAGATCTGGATCGCCGAGCAGCAGCTGGTCGCCACCGCGGTCGGGATGAGCGTGCGCGGCTACAAGCCCTTCGCCTCGACGTTCGCCGCCTTCTTCAGCCGGGCCTACGACTTCATCCGGATGGCCGGCATCTCGCAGGCCAACATCCGCCTGACCGGATCGCACGCAGGCGTCGAGATCGGCCAGGACGGCCCCTCGCAGATGGCGCTGGAGGACCTGGCTTCGATGCGCGCGATCCACGGCTCGACCGTGCTGTACCCCAGCGACCCGAACCAGACCGCCAGGCTCGTACGGATCATGGCCGACACACCGGGCATCGTCTTCATGCGCACCACCCGTGGCGCGTACCAGACGCTCTACGGCGCCAACGAGACCTTCAAGATCGGCGGCTCGAAGGTGCTGCGCCAGAGCCCCAGGGACAAGGTGGCCCTCATCGGCGCGGGCGTGACGCTGCATAACTGTCTGGCTGCGGCCGACGCGTTGGCGGCGAAGAAGATCCCGGTCCGGGTCATCGACCTCTACTCGGTCAAGCCGGTCGATGTGAAGACCCTGCGCGAGGCCGCGCGCGTCACCAAAGGCCGCCTGGTGGTCGTCGAGGACCACTACCCCGAGGGTGGGCTTGGCGCGGCGGTGCTGGAGGCGCTGGCCAACGACCCACCGGTGCGGATGACGCACCTCGCGGTGAGGGGCTTGCCCGAGTCCGGCAAGCCGGAGGAGCTGATGAACGCGGCGGGCATCTCGGCCCGGCACATCGTCGCCGCGGCGACCAAGCTCGCGCAGGCGAGATAAGTGGCGACCGCGACGGCGTCCAGGCCGAATCCCATCAAGGAGCTCAGGGACGAGGGCCAGTCGCTCTGGCTCGACAACATCCGCCGCCAGCTGATCACCTCCGGCGAGCTTGGACGCCTTCGCGACGAGGGCCTCACGGGCGTGACCTCGAACCCGACGATCTTCGAGAAGGCCGTAAGCGGCTCGACCGACTACGACGAGGCGATGGTCCAGCTCGTCCGCGCCAAGAAGAGGCCCGCCGAGATGCTCTGGGAGCTGATGGTCGAGGACATCCAGGCCGCGGCGGACGTGTTCCGCCCGGTCTACGAGAAGACAAAGCGCCGCGACGGCTTCGTCAGCATCGAGGTGTCTCCGACGGTCGCCGGCAACTCCCGCCAGACGATCAAGTGGGCCGAGGACCTGCACGACCGCTGCCACCGCCCGAACGTGATGGTCAAGATCCCCGCGACCAGGGAAGGCCTGCCCGCGATCCGCGACCAGATCGCCAAGGGCCACAACATCAACGTCACCCTCATCTTCTCGGTCGAGCGCTACGCCGAGGTCGTCGAGGCCTACCTCGCCGGGCTCGAGGAGCTGCACGGCAAGGGCGGCGACCTGAGCAAAGTCGCGAGCGTCGCCAGCTTCTTCGTCAGCCGCGTCGACACCAAGGTCGACAAGCACCTGGCGGACAAGGTCGGCGGCGAGACCGACGCACGGCAGAAGCAGTCGCTCGAGCGCCTCTTCGGCAAGGCCGCGATCGCCAACTCGAAGATGGCCTACGAGCGCTACAAGGAGCTGTTCGACGGGCCGCGCTGGGAGAAGCTGCACAACGCCGGCGCGCAGACGCAGCGCTGTTTGTGGGCCAGCACATCGACCAAGGATCCGCGCTACCCGGACACCTACTACGTCGAGGAGCTGATCGGCCCCGACACCGTCGACACCATTCCGCCGGCGACGCTTGCGGCGTTCCGCGAGCACGGCGAGGTTCGGCGGAGCCTCGACGAGAACGTCGACCTCGCCAGGCGGCAGCTCAAGCAGCTCGCCGGCGCCGGCATCGACCTCGACCAGGTCACCAACGAGCTCGAGGTCGAAGGGGTCGCCGCCTTCACCAAGTCATTCGAGAGCCTGCTGCAGACACTGACCAAGGCGGCCAGGGACATCCGCGCCGGCAAAGGTCCGCGGCAGTGGCACAGCCTTGGCGGCCTGCAGCCAGCCGTCGACGCACAGATCGCGAAGCTTCAGAAGGACGACGCGCCGCGGCGGCTGTGGGCGAAGGATTCGACGCTCTGGACGCCGGACCCGGCCAAGCGGCAGGAGATCCACGACCGGCTGGGCTGGCTCGACGTCGCCGACAAGATGCTGGAGAAGGCCGGCGAGCTCCGCGACGTGGCGTTCCTGGGACGCAAGTTCTCCGATGTCGTCCTGCTCGGCATGGGCGGCTCGAGCCTGTGTCCCGACGTGCTGCGCAACACGTTCGGCGCGGTCAAGGGACATCCGAAGCTCCACGTCCTTGACACGACCGACCCCGCGACCATTCTCGGCGTACGCGCGAAGATCAAGCTTCCGACGACCCTCTTCATCGTCGCGTCCAAGTCGGGCGAGACCACCGAGACGCTGTCCCACTTCGCCTTCTTCTTCGACCAGACGAAGAAGAACGGCAAGCAGTTCGCGGCGATCACCGACCCCGGCACGTCCCTACAAAAGCTCGCCAAGGACAACGGTTTTCGCTGGATCTTTTCCAACCCACCGGACATCGGCGGCCGTTACTCGGCGCTCTCGTACTTCGGCCTCGTGCCGGGCGCGCTGATGGGCGTGAACGTCGCCGAGCTGCTCGAGCGGGCGGTGGAGATGGAGCACTCGTGCGCGGACTCGGTGCCGGTCGAGAGCAACCCCGGCGTGTGGCTGGGCGCGGTCATGGGCAGGCTTGCGACGCAGGGACGCAACAAGGTCACCCTGATCACGTCGCCTAAGGTCGCCACCTTCGGCTACTGGGTCGAGCAGCTGATCGCCGAGAGCACAGGCAAGGAAGGCAAGGGCATCGTGCCCATCGAAGGCGAGCCCGTGGGCAAGCCGGCGGCTTACGGCGATGACCGGCTGTTCGTCTACATCCGCATGGACGCCGACCCGCCCAACCGCGCGGTCAAAGCGCTGGAGAAATATGGCCACCCGGTGGTCACGCTGACGCTGCGCGACAAGCTCGACCTGGGCGGGGACTTCCTCCGCTGGGAGGTGGCCACCGCCATCGCCGGGTCGATCCTCGGCATCGACGCGTTCGACCAGCCCAACGTGCAGGAGTCGAAGGACAACACGAAGAAGGTCCTCACGACTTTCAAGAGCCGGGGCAAGCTGCCGGCGGCGGAATCGGTGGCCGCGGCGAAGGCCAAGGCCGGGATCGCCTCCCTGCTCGGTCGGGCCAAGAAGGGCGCGTACTTCGCGATCATGGCCTACACGGCGCGCACTCCCGGCTCCGAAGCGGCGATCGCCGCGATCAGGGCTGCGGTCCGCGACAAGACGAAGATCGCGACGACCGCGGGCTACGGCCCGCGCTTCCTCCACTCGACGGGCCAGCTGCACAAGGGCGGGCCGAAGACCGGCCTCTTCCTGCAGATCGTGCAGGACGACGCCAGGGACGTGCCCATCCCGGGTCAGCCCTACAGCTTCTCGGTGCTCAAGCAGGCGCAGGCGATCGGCGACCTGCAGTCGTTGACGTCGCGGCGGCTGCCGGTTTTGCGCGTCACGCTTGGACGTGATGCGGCGGCGGGGTGGCGGGCGCTGACGACAGCGGTCAAGGGGGCGGTACGGTGATGACATCCATCACGACGCCCCTCACCCCAGCCCTCTCCCCCAAGGGGGAGAGGGAGAAAAGTTGATGGAGATCGGGTTTGTCGGCCTCGGCCGGATGGGCGGCAACATGGCCCTGCGCCTGAGCCAGCGCGGACACCGGGTCATCGGGTTCGACGTGAATCCGGCGTCCGTGCAGTCGTACGGCGCGCAGGGCCTGGTCGGCACCAGCGCCTGGAAGGACTTCGTCACGAGCTTCGAGGACAAGCCCCGAATCATGTGGATCATGGTCCCGGCCGGCGATCCCACGACGCAGGCCATCGACCAGCTGATCTCGCTCGGCGATCCCGGCGACATCATCGTCGACGGCGGCAACACCAACTGGAAGATCGCGCTCGGCGACTGCGCACGCGTGAAGGCAAAGGGCATGCACTACGTGGACGCCGGCACGTCCGGTGGGATCTGGGGCCATGACCTCGGCTACTGCCTGATGGTCGGCGCGGAGCCCGAGATCTACGAGCACATGCTGCCCGTGCTGAAAGACCTCGCTCCCGACGACGGCGGTCTCGTCCACACGGGGGCCGAGGGCTCGGGGCACTTCGTGAAGATGGTGCACAACGGCATCGAGTACGGACTCATGCAGGCTTACGCCGAAGGCTTCCAGGTCATGAAGAGCTCGAAGTCTTTCCCCGACATGGACATGCGCGCGATTGCGGAGGCGTGGCGCACGGGCAGCGTCATCCGTTCGTGGCTGCTCGACCTCACGGCGCGCGGCCTGGCCCAGGATCCCGAGCTGGCGGCGATCAAGGGCTGGGTCGAGGACACCGGCGAAGGCCGGTGGACGGTGGAAGCCGCAATCGAGGAGTCGGTGCCCGTGCCAGTCATCGCGGAGTCACTCTTCGCGCGCTTCCGAAGCCGCATGGAAAACACGTTCGGCGACCGGATGCTCGCGATGATGCGGGCGCAGTTCGGCGGGCACGCCGTGGTCAAAGAAGACTTGCCCCAACAGTGAAGGTCGAGGAGGCCCCAAACCCGCTAGCTGAAGGGCTCCACGACTACCGGGTCGCCGATCCGGCGGTCATGGTCATCTTCGGCGCCACCGGCGACCTGAGCGGACGCAAGCTGCTGCCCGCGCTGTACAACCTCTCCAAGCAGCGCTCGCTGCCCGCGGGGTTTGCGGTCGTCGGCGCCGCGATGAACCAGATGACCGACGACGCGTTTCGCAAGCACGCGTCGGACAAGATCCATCAGTTCTCGCGCACGCAGCCCATCGACGACCGCGTGCTTGACGCGTTTCTTTCCTCGGTCTTGTACGTCAAGGTCGACTTCGCCCAGCTCGGCGACTTCAAGGCGCTCGCCCAGAGGCTTCAGCAGCTCGACGACGCCAACCACATCCCCGGCAACCGGATCTTCTACTGCGCCACGCCGCCGCCGACCTACCAGACGATCGCGCTGCAGCTCCAGGCATCGGGATTGAACAAGGGGCCCGGGTTCCATCGCATCGTGGTCGAGAAGCCGTTCGGCTCTGACCTGCAGTCGGCGCGTGAGCTCACCCAGATCCTGCAGAAAGTCTTAGCCGAGGACTCCGTCTACCGCATCGACCACTACCTCGGCAAGGAGACCGTCCAGAACATCCTCGCTTTCCGGTTCGCCAACTCGATCTTCGAGCCGGTCTGGAACTCGAACCTGATCGACTCGGTGCAGATCACGGTCGCGGAAGAGATCGGGATCGAGCAGCGCGGGGCGTACTACGACAAGGCGGGCGCGCTGCGCGACATCATCCAGAACCACGGCCTGCAGCTGGTCACCCTGACCGCGATGGAGCCCCCGCTTGCGTTCGAGGCAGGCGCGGTGCGCGACGAGAAGGTGAAGGTGCTGCGTTCGATCCGGCCGCTCATCGGCGAGGACATCGAGCAGTCCACCGTGCGTGGGCAGTACACGAGCGGCTGGGTGCTGGGCGAGCAGGTCCCCGGCTACCGCGAGGAGAAGAACGTCGCGTCCGATTCGCAGACGGAGACGTTTGCGGTGCTGCGCCTTTTCGTCGACAACTGGCGATGGGCGGGCGTGCCGTTCTACATCCGCGCGGGCAAGCGCATGCCCAAGCGCGTGACCGAGATCCGCATCCAGTTCAAGCGCCCGCCGCATCTGACCTTCGGCCGCGAGGCGATGAAGGAGGTCGACCCGAACGCGATCACGCTTCGCATCCAGCCAGAGGAGGGGATCTCGCTCAAGTTCGGTGCCAAGGTGCCGAGCGCCGGCCTGCGCATCCGCAGCGTGACCATGGACTTCCAGTACGTGACGTCGTTCCTGGTCGAGGCACCCGAGGCCTACGAACGTCTCTTGCTCGACTGCATGATCGGCGACCCGACTCTGTTCACCCGCGCGGACGAGGTCGAGGCGGCGTGGACGCTGGTCGACCCGATCGAGAACGCGTGGCGGAGCGGCCGGCCGCCGCTGCAGACCTACGCCGGCGGATCGTGGGGACCTGACGCCGCGGCGAAGCTGCTCCAGGCCGACGGACGGGAATGGCACCGACCGTGAGCGCCGTTGAGCAGGACGCGCAGCCGATGTGGCACGGGCAGGGCGTGACCGTCGGCGACGTGCTGGCCGCGCTCGACCAGATCCGCTTCAAGTTCGCCCGCGCGGAAGCGGGCGACGCCGAGCTCCTCCACCCACGCAACTGCGTCATGACGCTGATCGGCATCGCGCCGACCGAGCCCCTCGAGGAAGCCGCCAAGCGCACGACCCAGACCATCGGCATGCAGCATCCCGCCCAGGCGATCGTGATCCGCGAGGAGGCGCCGATCCACGGCCGCAACCTCGATGCGTGGATCACGACCGATGTCCGGCGGCCGGAGATGGCTTGCGCCGTCGAGTGCGAGCTGATCACCCTGCATGTCCACGGCAAGGCGGCCGACCACCTGGGCGCGCTGCTCGACCCGCTGCTCGTCAGCGGCGTGCCCACATACCTCTGGTGGCTCGGGACGCCGCCGTTCGGCAAGCGTGAGCTGGCGGACGCGCTGCGGGTGTGCGACGGACTGGTCGTCGACTCGGCGCAGTTCGTGGAGCCGTATCACGACTTCCGCCGGATGGCCGGGACCCTCAAGGTCGTCCATCACCGGCTCGGATTGGCCGACCTGCAGTGGTCGCGCCTGAGGCCATGGCGCGAGACGATCGCGCAGTTCTTCACCCCGATGGACCGGCGCGGCTTCCTCGATGGGATCTCCGAGGTGGGGGTCGATTACGCCGGGGAAGGCCGCGGCAACCGGATCGCGGCGTCGCTCGTCACGGGCTGGATCGCGTCCGCACTGGGATGGAAGCTGCGCCGGGCGACGGCCGGGACGGGCGGCGTGGTCGTGGCCATGTATGAGCACGGTGGCCGGTTCGTCGAGGTCGACTTCAGGTCCGTCCCACAGGGCGACCGCGCCGCGGGTGAGGTGAGCGCGGTTCGCATCGGTGGCGCCTCGCAGGGGACCACGTTCCGGATTTCGGTCGCGCACGACCCACCGAGGAGCCGCAAACCGAGGCAGGCCGAGCCCGACTGGGAACGGAGGAGCGTCGACACGGGGCGCGTCCTGCTGACGCTCATCGAGATCGGCGACAGCGATCCGCTGCGCCACGTCCAGCAGCTCGAACCCGAGGACCAGGCGGTGCTGCTGCTCGAGCTGCTGTCGACGGGGACGCACGACGAGGTCTACAACCGTTCGCTCATCGCCGCGTCCGCTCTCATGGACAAGTTCTGACGTTGGCCGAGTTCACCGTCCTCGCCACGGCCGAAGAGGTCGCCGAGGCGGCCGCGGCGGAGATCGCGGAGGCGCTGCGAGGAGGCGCCAGGACCCTGGTCCTGACCGGGGGCACGTCGCCCAGGCGCTGCTACGAGCTGCTGTCCGAGCTCGACGTGGAGTGGGGGAGGGTCGCGATCCTGTTTGGCGACGAGCGTTGCGTGCCGCCGCTCGACCCCGAGAGCAACTACCGCATGGCCAAGGAGAGCCTGCTTGATCGCGTGCACCCGGCCACGGTGTACCGCATTCCCGCCGAGCTCGGTCCCGACGAAGGCGCGGATCTGTACGCAGAGGTGGTGGCCGATACCGCTCCCTTTGGTGTCGTCCTGCTCGGAGTAGGGGACGACGGGCACGTCAACTCGCTCTTTCCGGGACACAAGGCGTTGAAGTCGGAGGCCCTGACCGCGGGCATCCACGATTCGCCCAAGCCACCGCCGCAGCGCGTGACGATGACGTTCGAGGCGATTCGCGACGCGGGCCGCGTGATCATCATCGCCACCGGCGCGGGCAAGGCCCATGCGGTGGCCATGGCAAGGCGCGGGGAGACGCCTTCCGGGATGATTGCGGGCGCACGATGGCTGATCGACCGGGCGGCGGCCGGCGAGTGAGGATCGAGATCGTCCCGTCCATCCTCTCCGCGGATGCGGGGAGGCTGACGGAGCAGGTCCAGGAGGCCGAGAGCGCGGGCGCCGACCGGATCCAGGTCGACATCATGGACGGCCACTTCGTACCGAATCTCACGTTTGGTCCCCTCGTCGTCGAGGCTGTCCGGCGCGCGACCAGGCTGCCGGTGGAGGCGCACCTTATGGTCGAGCGGCCGGAACTGTTCCTCGAGGCGTTCGCAAAATCGGGTGCGACTTTGATCGAGGTCCAGGTCGAGGCGACGACTTCTCTCTACCGCACGGTCCAGACCATCAAGGAGCTGGGCGCGAAGGTGGGCGTTGCGATCAACCCCGCGACCCCGGTCGATGCGTTGGTCGAGATACTGCCTTACATCGACCTGGTCAACGTCATGACCGTGGAGCCTGGGTTCGGCGGCCAGAAGTTCATCCCGCACAGCCCGGAGAAGATCCGGCGACTGCGCGCTCTCTCGTCCGAGGTCGAGATCGAGGTCGACGGCGGCATCGACGCGCGCACGGCGCCGCTGGTCGTTCAGGCGGGCGCGAGCGTTCTCGTAGCAGGCAACTCGGTGTACGGGTACAAGGGCGGCGTGGCCGCCGGCATCAAGGCGATTCGTAGCGCCGTTGGCTGACAACCTGAAGCAGGCGGCGGCGCAAAAGGCGCTCGAGCTGGTCCAGGACGGAATGCTGGTCGGGCTTGGGACAGGCTCGACCTCGCGGTTCTTCACCGTCGGCCTGGGGAAGCTGGTCGCCGAGGGGATGAAGGTCCGCGGCGTGCCGACGTCGCGCGCGACGGCGGAGCTGGCGGCCTCGCTTGGCATCCCGATCGTGACCGAGCTCGTCGGCCAGATCGACCTCGCGGTCGATGGGGCCGACGAGGTGGACCCCGCGCTGAACCTCGTCAAAGGACGGGGAGGCGCTCTGTTTCGGGAGAAGCTGGTCGCAGCCGCGTCGAAACGGTTTGTAGTCGTGGTCGATGAGTCGAAGCTGGTCAAGCAGCTTGGCGTGGGCGTGCTCCCGGTCGAGGTGCTGCCGTTCCTCTGGCGGTCGACGGCCGAGCGCCTGGCCGCGCTCGGCGTGAGCCTGGTCGTGCGCGGCGGCGAGGAGGCTCCCTACTTCACCGACAGCGGAAACCTGATCCTCGACGTCACCGTCGATGATGGGATCAAGGACGCGGAGGAATTTGGCTTCGAGCTGAAGAAGATCACCGGCGTGGTGGAGCATGGTTTGTTCGTAGGCATGACGGACACAGTGATCGTGGCGGGGCCGGAGGGGCCTCGGGCTATCGGGAGGCCTACCGGGGCGCGCTAAGGCGTTCTCCACTTATTGCCAGCTGGAGTGCCTTGCGACGCGCGGGGCCGGCCGAGCTAGGCGACCTTCGCCGTAATTGGCACAATGTTCCCCGGGGACGGGTCGCACGGTCGACCCCCGCGCATAGCAGTTGAAGCGCCTGGCGAGGCGCGGGGCCGCCCGAGCTAGGCGACCTTCGCCGTAATTGGCACAATGTTCCCGGGGACGGGTCGCCTAGCTCGGTCGAGGGCGCGGCACTGGAAATGCCGTAGGCCCGCAAGGGCCTCGTGGGTTCAAATCCCACCCCGTCCGCCAGTTTCCGGTGCTGGAAAAGTTACAGGCCTGATGACGGTCAGCCCTCTAGAATTCGCGAGGCTGTGGCGAATCCTCGAACCTATCGCGCTCTTGTCAAGCGATCGGGCGGACCACTCGGCTCCTCGCCGCTTCACCTCATCCGCGAAGATGCGGAGGCCTCCCTCTGCGGGATCCCGCGTCTGTCGTTGAGCGCGGCGGGTGGCCTGGACGACGTGGTCTGCGCCGATTGCCTCACATGGTTCGATAGGCGCCGTGCCATGTCGGGGGCGTTCCCGACCGTCGCTCCGCGCAAGTAAGCCTTGGCTGAGGCCTCGGACCAGCTCCTGGGCCAGACCTCGCCTGACGGCCTGTGGCGCTGGGACGGAGCGCAGTGGCAGCCGACCGGCGCTTCATCGACGGCAGCTCGTCCGGAACGATCCCCTCGGTCGTGGCTCGCGATCGTGGGCGGCGTTGTCGGGCTGGTAGCCCTACCGGTGATCCTCGCCGCCTGCGTCCTGCCGTTCATCAACTGGACCGACACCTCCAACGGCGCGACCGCGTCGATATTGAGTCCCGGCTTTGCCGGTGGCTACTGGTACGCGGTCGAGCCGGTCGAGGTCGTCGTGCTCGCCATCCCCGCGGCAATCCTGCTCATGGTGCTCAAGAGCAGGACGGCGCGGGCGCTTGCGTCCGGCATCCTGATCGCCTTCGGCCTGCAGACCATCGGCATGTTCGTCGGCTATACCTTCGGCGACCTCGGCTTCGGACGGATCGGCCCCGCCGGGCCGATGGGCCTGATCGGCGGGGCCATCCTGTTCGCGGGTGGAGTTTTCGGGCTGGGCAGCCTCTTTACACGGGACTGACGCTCATCTTGCGCCCGGTGCCTGACGCATCTAGCACGATCCGGTGCCGGTGATGTGGAACGTGGAGTCGCTCGAGCCGAACCCCGACTGATCACTCCGGAACGCGTCCGCGATCCCCGGGATGGAGCCTGACACGCTTGCGTTGACGGTCGTCTCCGTGCCCTGCGTCGCGATGTGCAGGCCCGCGCAGCCTGCCGTGCCGGTGGTGCTGAAGGTCGCCAGTGGACTGGTTGCGTTCCAGTTCGCATCGACCGTGAAGGCAGGCGGCAGGCCGGAGTTTTGACTTCCATTGCAACCCGGAGTACTCGCATCGATCACCGCATGCAGCGACGTGGTCTGGCTCCCGACGTTGAAAGCCGCCGCGGGGATCACGTAGCAAGTGGATATGAAATTGGGAAATCCGAACTGAGAGATGTTGAGGTCGGTCTCGACCTGCGTGGTGGTTGGGCCGCCGGTCGGATGAGAGGTGTTCGTGAAGCTCGTGACGAAGATGTCGATCGGCGCCTGGGTCGGATCGTTGGGCGGGAACGAGGCGAAGGCCGACTGCGAGAAGAAGTGGTAGTTGCCCGGTGCCTGCGCACCAAAGCCGGCGCCCTTGCCTCCCAGCAGCGGACAGTTGTCGACCACCGCGCCCTGGACGTGAATGCGCTGGTCGAACGACGTCAGGAACGAGCCCACCGGGCCGAACGTCCCACCGATCAGCGACGTGGTCGCCGTCGCGCTTGTGTTGATGCCGATCGCGCCCGTCGTCTGCGTCTCGGTCGTGTAGCCGGAGCACTCGTACCGGCCCACGCTCGAGTTGCTGTTGGAGGGGCTGCCCGCCCACACGACGTTGACGGTGAACGGGAGCGTGAAGCCCTGCACAGGGTTGTTCTGACAAGCCGCTGTCGTCGAGCGCACGGTCGTGCTGAGAGCGGCAGAGCTGAGGTTGGAGGCGAACGTGAAGTCGGACGCGCCGTCCGGGATGAAGCAGCCGCCGCCGCATGGCCCGCCCGGAACCGAAAAGTCACAGGCCTGGAAACTGACGTCGACCTCGTGGAACAGGGTCGTCGGGCCGACGAGCGGGTTGGCGGCGTTTGTCGAGTCGTTGACGTTGACGGAGATCTGCGAGGTCGCTCCTAAGTCGGAGAAA
>WNEY01003348.1_pt1 | contig 12017 bp, 6 predicted proteins | sample 5400531 | NCBI WGS metagenome assembly WNEY01 (sample SAMN13153338, study PRJNA577476) | soil metagenome | isolation source: 200 cm saprolite under Douglas fir tree site 1 | place: USA:California | collected 2015-04-18
ACGGTCACGGTGCCGTTCGCGCCCGGCCTCAACGTGCTGACGGGGGAAACGGGCGCCGGCAAGTCGATCGTGATCGACGCGATCCTGCTCGTCGGCGGTGGACGCGCCCAGACCGATGTCATCCGCGGCGATGCCGAGAGCGCGACCGTCGAGGCGGTGTTCGAGCTGCCGCGGGGGAGCCGTGCCCGCGCGGTGCTGGAGGGGGTCGGCATCACGCCCGACGACGGCGCCGTCGTCATCCGGCGCGAGCTGGCCCGGTCGGGTCGCCACCGCGCCTTCGTCAACGACTCGCCCGTCACCGTGGGGCTGCTGGAGCGGCTCGGCGAGCACCTGGTCGAAATCCACGGTCAGCACGAGCACCAGCGTCTGCTCCAGCCATTGCCGCAGCTCGAGCTGCTCGACCGCTTCGCGGGCGCCGAGGACACCGTCGAGCGTTTGGCCGGGCTGCACGCCAAGTATCGCGCCGCCGCCGAGGAGCTGGAGCGCCTGCGGAGCGCCGAGCGCGACCGCGCTCAGGGTGAGGATCTCCTCCGCTTCCAAGTCTCCGAGCTGAACGCCGCCCGGCTGCGAGTCGGTGAGGAGGACGAGCTGCGCGGCGAGCGCCGGCGGTTGCAGCACGCCGAACGCTTCACCGGCGGCCTGACCGAGGTGTCGGAGCTGCTCGTCGACGACCGCGAGGCGGCGGCGTCCCGGCTGGCTCGGGCCGTCCGCGTCCTCGGCGAGTTGGGGCGACTCGATCCCGCGTTCGCAGCCGCGGCCGCGCCGCTGGAGGCGGCGGCGGCTCAGATCGAGGAGGCCGTGCTGGCCGTGCGCAAGCTGCGCGACGGTATCGAGGCCGAGCCGGGCCGGCTGGAAGCGATCGACGAGCGGCTCGATGCCATCACGCGTCTCAAGCGGAAGTACGGCGACACCGAGGCAGCCCTGCTCGCGTTCCGCGACGCGGCCGCCGGGAGGCTCGAACGCCTGGAACGTCACGAAGAGATCGTGGCGGCCGAGGAGCGTCGCGGGCAAGAGCTCTTGGCCGAGCTGCTGGCCGCCGCCGCGGCCGCCAGCAACATGCGGCGAGAAGCGGCTGGCCGGCTGGGGCCGCGGATCCAGCGCGAGCTCCGCGAGCTCGGCATGGAGCGCGTGCGCTTCGACATCTCGGTCGATGCGATGGCACCCGAGCAGATCTCACCACGCGGCCTCGACCACGTGGAGTTCCGATTCTCGGCCAACCCCGGCGAAGAGGTGAGGCCGCTGGCCCGCATCGCATCGGGCGGAGAGCTGTCGCGCACGATGCTCGCCGTCGAGGTCGTCCTCGCCACCCACGAGCGCGTGGCCACGATGGTCTTCGACGAGGTGGATGCCGGCGTGGGTGGCCGCGTCGCCGGCGCGGTGGCCGACAAGCTGGCGGCGGCCGGCCGGGGCCGCCAGGTCCTCTGCGTCACTCACCTGGCCCCGATCGCGGCGCGGGCCAGCCATCACCTGCTGGTCGCCAAGGCCGTGCGCGGCGGCCGCACGCGGGCCGGCATCAGCGTGCTGACCGGCGCCGAGCGCGTGGAAGAGATCGCGCGGATGCTGGCGGGCGAGCGGCTCAGCGACACGGCGCGCCGCCATGCCCGGGAGCTGCTCGCCGGCAAGTAGCAGGACCAAAAACCCCGGCCTGTATAATGGTCGACGCATGCTGAATACCGTTCTCCGCAAAGTCTTCGGGACCAAGCACGAACGCGACGTCAAGCGGCTCCAGCCCAACGTGGCCGCCATCAACGCGCTCGAACCGCAGCTCGAGACGCTCGACGACGCGGCCCTCCGCACGAAGAGCGACGAGTTCCGCAAGCGCCTGGACGACGGCGCCGACGTCGATGACGTCCTGGCCGAGGCCTTCGCCGTCTGCCGGGAGGCGGCGCGCCGGTCGGTCGGAATGCGTCACTTCGACGTCCAGCTGATCGGTGGCATGGTTCTGCACGAGGGCAAGATCGCCGAGATGGCCACCGGCGAGGGGAAGACGCTGGTGGCGACGCTGCCCGCCTACCTCAACGCGCTGACTGGCCGCGGCGTGCACATCGTGACCGTCAACGATTACCTGGCCAAGCGTGACGCCCAGTGGATGGGGCCCGTGTACCACGCGCTCGGGCTCAGCGTGGGCGTGATCCAGCACGAGGCGTCGTTCCTCTACGACCCCCGATTCGTCACGCCCGACATCCGGATGACGGCCCTACGGCCGTGCACGCGACCGGAAGCCTATCGCGCCGACATCACCTACGGGACCAACAACGAGTTCGGCTTCGACTACCTGCGGGACAACATGCGCTTCTACCGGGAGGAGCTGGTCCAGCGCGACCTCCACTACGCCATCGTCGACGAGGTCGACTCGATTCTCGTCGACGAAGCGCGGACGCCGCTGATCATCTCGGGTCCGGCTGACGAGTCGACCGAGCTCTACTACAAGATCGACCGCATCATTCCCCGGCTCACGCGGGCGGCCACCATCGTCGAGGGCAAGCTCTCCGAGGTGGAGGCGCAGAAGGAAGGCGACTACATCGTCGACGAAAAGTCGAAGGCCGTCGCCCTCACCGAGCAGGGCATCGCCTCCTGCGAGCGGCTCCTCAGCGTCGACAATCTCTACGACCCCAACAACATCGACGTCCTTCACCACATCCAGCAGGCGTTGCGGGCGCACGCGCTCTACAAGCGGGACGTGGACTACGTCATCAACGACGGCCAGGTCATCATCGTCGACGAGTTCACCGGCCGCATGATGCCGGGCCGACGGTGGTCGGACGGGCTTCACCAGGCGGTCGAGGCCAAAGAAGGCGTGCGGATCGAGCGGGAGAACCAGACCCTCGCCACCATTACCTTCCAGAACTACTTCCGGATGTACGACAAGCTGGCCGGGATGACCGGCACCGCCGAGACGGAGGCCGAGGAGTTCGGCAAGATCTACAAGCTCGACGTCGTCGTCATCCCGACGAACCGGTCGCTCACGCGCGTGAACAATCCCGACGTCGTCTACAAGACCGAGCGTGAGAAGTTCAACGCGGTGGTCGAGGACATCATCGAGCGCCACGGCCGCGGCCAGCCCGTGCTCGTCGGCACCATCTCGATCGAGAAGTCCGAGCGGCTGTCGGCGCTCCTCAAGCGGCGCGGCGTCAGGCACGAGGTGCTCAACGCCAAGTACCACGAGCGCGAGGCGGAGATCGTGGCTCAGGCCGGGCGGCAGGGCGCCGTCACCATCGCCACCAACATGGCGGGGCGGGGGACGGACATCCTGCTCGGCGGGAATCCCGACTTCCTCTCCAAGGAGCTGCTCAGGAAGAAGGGCCTCGATCCGGCCACCGCCCCCGTCGAAGCGCGCCAGACGGCGCTGGCCGAGGCCCGCCGGATCACCGATCCCGAGCACGAGCAGGTCGTCGGCACCGGGGGGCTGCACATCGTTGGCACCGAGCGCCACGAGTCCCGGCGCATCGACAACCAGCTGCGTGGCCGTTCCGGTCGCCAGGGCGATCCCGGCTCCTCGCGCTTCTACCTCTCGCTCGAGGACGACCTCCTGCGCATCTTCGGGTCCCAGCGCATCCAGCGGATCATGGATCGGCTGGGCATGGAGGAAGGCGAGCCGATCGAGCACAAGCTCGTCACGCGCGCCATCGCCACCGCCCAGAAGCGCGTGGAGAACCACAACTTCGAGATCCGCAAGCACCTCCTCGAGTACGACGATGTGATGAACAAGCAGCGCGAGATCGTCTACGGCATGCGGCGCCAGATCCTCGACGGCGCCAGCCAGGTCGATACCATCGCCGAGTGGATCGAGGACATGGTGCCGGCCACGCTCGACGGCTTCGCCCCGCCCGACGCCCACCCCGAAGACTGGGACCTCGCCGGCCTGAACGAGGCGCTCTTCCAGCTGTTCGACGTGCGCGTTCCCGCGGCCCTCTATCAGGAGGCCGCCTCGCGCGACGGCCTGAACGAGCTCGTGCTGGACGCCGTGAAGAGGCGCTACGCCGACCGTGAGCGGGAGTTGAGCGAGGAGCTGATGCGGGCCCTCGAGCGCCACGAGATGCTGATCGTCATCGACATGCAGTGGAAGGACCATCTGCTGTCGATTGACCATCTCAAAGAAGGTATCGGCCTTCGCGGCTACGGCCAGCGCGACCCGCTCACCGAGTACAAGAAGGAGGCGTTCGACCTCTTCCAGGACATGGCGGAGCGCGTGAAGGCCGCCGTGGTGGAGCGGCTCTTCAAGGTCCAGGTGGTCCGCGAGACGCCGATGGCGATGCCGACGATGACCGCCCGGGCCGATACTCGGGAGGGCCGGGGCGAGATACCGTCGGTGGTCGCCGGCGAAGCGCCGCGCGCGGCGCCGACGGCCGCCCCGCCCCGTCCGGCGCCGCGGACGGCGACGGGTGACAAGGTCGGCCGGAACGATCCGTGCCCGTGCGGGTCAGGAAAGAAGTACAAGAAGTGCTGCTACCTGAAGGGCACCTGATCGGCCTCGACATCTAGGGTTCCGGGGCCGAGCGGCCCCCTAGGCGTGGTGCTTTTTCGTTGGTTGCCGACTCCCCCCCATGCTAGAAGAGCCCATGCGCCTGGAATCCATCACCCTGCACGGATTCAAGTCGTTCGGCGAGCGGACCGAGGTGAAGGTCCTTCCCGGCATTACCTGCGTCGTAGGTCCCAATGGGTGCGGAAAGAGCAACATCTCCGATGCCGTCCGCTGGGCGCTCGGTGAGCAGAGCGCCAAGTCTCTGCGCGGCCAGCGCATGGACGACGTGATCTTCTACGGCTCGGCGTCCCGCAAGCCCGTCGGGCTGGCCGAGGTCGAGCTCAAATTTTCCAACGACGGAATCCTGGCCGTGCCCTGGAGCGAGATCGGCGTTGCGCGGCGGCTCTACCGCACCGGTGAGAGCGAGTATCTGCTCAACAAGCAGGCGACTCGACTGCGCGACATCCTCGATCTGTTCGCCGGGACCGGCGCCAACCCGCGCGCCTACTCAGTGATGGACCAGGACAGGCTCAACCACGTTCTGACCGCCAAGCCCCACGAGCGCCGCGTGTTCATCGAGGAGGCGGCGGGCATCGCGCGTTACAAGCAGCAGCGCAACGAGACGCAAGGCAAGCTCGACGGCGCCCGCCAGAACCTCGTCCGCGTGAAGGACGTAATGGACGAGGTCAAGCGTCAACTCGGCTCGCTGGAGCGTCAGGCCAAGCGTGCCCGGCAGTACAAGGCGCTCGAACAGGAGCGCCGCGACGGCGCCCTCGTGCTCGCCGCCGCAGACTTCGCCGGGCTGGTGGCCGAGGCCGAGCGGCTGGACGCCGACCTCGCGCGGCATCGCGAGCGCGAAAGCGTTCTCCGCACGACAGTCAGCCGCCTGGCCGGTCGCCAGGCCACGCAGCGCGAGGCCATTCAGGAGAGCGATCATCGCCTCTCCGACCTCCGGCAGGGCGTCCAGAAGGTGCAGGCGGACCTCGAGCGGCTCCTGGAGCGGCGCGAGCAGGTAGGAGTGCAGCTTCGCGAGGCGGCCGAAGAAGTCGTGCGTCTGGACGAGGAGATCCGTGTCGCTGCCGAGCGCCTCGACGCGCTCGCTGCCGAGCGCGAGGCCACGCGGGGCGCCCTCGCCGAGGCCGAGCATCTCGTCGGGGAGCGGGCGCGGGCGGCGGACCAGTTGGCGAGCCTCGTCGAGCGGCGGCGCACCGGGCTGGCCGAGGAGCGCGAGCGGCTCGAAGGGCTGCGCCTCGAGCAGATTCGCATCGCCGCCGAGCGCACGGATCTCATGCGCTCGGCCGGTGAGCTCCGGGAGCGCGAGAGCCAGCTCGCGCGGCGAGGCGAGCGCTTGGCCACCGAATTGCGCGAGGCGGAGGCTGAAGCGGAGCGGATCGTCCTCGCCCGCGCCCAGCTCGAGACCGCGCGTGAGCACGCGCTGGCCGAGCTCGCCTCACTCATGAGTCAGCGAGAGGAGCTGGCAGTCCAGTTGGCGGCGCGCGAGCGTGGGCTCGCCGACGCCGAGACACGAATGGCCGACGCGCGCCTGACACTAGCCGCCCGCACCTCGGGAATGGAGGCGCTGCGCGAGCTCGAGCGCGTCCGTGAGGGATACGACACCGGCGTTCGCACGATTTTCGAGGCCGCGGGTGAAGAAGGCCGGGCCGGCGTGGAAGGCGTGGTGGGAACGGTCGCCGATCTGCTGGACGTTCCGCCCGAGCTCGAGCGGGCCGTGGAGGCCGTGCTGGGCGAGCGTCTCGAGTGGGTTGTCGTCGAGCGTTACGAGCACGCGCGGGCGGCCGTCGCCTATCTCCAGGAGCAGGGCGCGGGCGCGGCGACCTTCCTGCCGCTCGAGCACCTTCCGCCGGCCGAAGCCATGCCCGACGAGGACGGCGCTCGCTGCCTTGCACGTCATGTGACCGCGTGCAACGACAGCCTCGTCCACTTCCTCCTGGGTCAGGTCGCCGTCGTCGATCATCTCGATCAAGCCGAGCGGCTCTGGCGAGAGAATCCCGTCATGGCCACATACGTCACGCCACACGGCGAGGTGCTGGCGCCGACGGGACGACTGCGCGGGGGCGAGGGGAGCGGCGATAGCGAGCGCTCGCTGCTGGCCCGCAAGCGCCAATTGCGTGAGCTGGAGGAGCAGGTCCGGCAGCTGAGCGAGACTGTCGAGACCGCCCAAACGACGGTCGGCCAGCTCGAGGCCGAGATTGCCATGCTCCGCACGCGGATCGCCGCGGGCGAGCAGACACTCGGCGAGCGCCAGGCCGAGCGTGTGGCCGGCGAGAAGGACCTGGAGCAAGCGATTCGCGAACACGAACGCGTGCACCGTCACGCCGAGACGGTGTGCTTCGAAGCCGGCCAGGTCACCCAGGAGTCCGAGGAGACTCGGGGCATGCTGGGTCGGCTCGAGCAGCGCATCGCGGCCGCCCGCGAGGCGGAGACCGCCCACGAGGGCACGATTCGCTCCATCCGCGACGCGCTCGAAGGAGCGCAGGCCGAGGAGACGGCGCTGGTGACCGAGCTTACGGCGTGCCGGGTCGAGGTCGGCTCCATCGGTGAGCGTGTCGACGCGCTGGGCCGGGAGCTCGTGCGCCTGGACCAGATGGAGACCGATCTCACCGAGCGTCTCGAGCAGGGCAAGACCCGGCAGCGACAGCTCGGCGAGCGGCGCGTATGGCTGGAGGAGGAGCGGGAGCGCACGGACGCCGCCGCCCGCGACGTGGCCGTGGATCGCGATCGGGCGGAGGCGGCGGCGCGCCAGGCGGCGGAGACCCACGAAACGCTGCTCGATGAGCTGCGCTTGGTCGAGCACGAGCTCCGCGACGCGGAGGGCGAGCTCCACCGCCTGGTCAACGCGCTGCACGAGATCGAGTTGCAGGCCACCGAGCGCCGCGTCCGGCGCGAGGAGCTCGCTCTCGATGCTCAGCGCACGTATGGCGTGGACGCAGCCCAGCTGCTGGCCCGTCACGATCCCGACTGTGACCTCGTAGCGCTTGGTCAGCGGCTGCGCGAGCTGGAGGAGAGGCTGGCCGCCATCGGGCCCGTCAACCTCGTCGCCGACGAGGAATACCGCGAGCTGGACGAGCGCCTCACCTTCCTGCGCACGCAGCACGACGATCTCACCGCGTCGATCAAGGACCTCGAGAAAGCGCTGCGGGGGATGACGCATACGGCCCAAGAGCGCTTCGTCCAAGCCTTCGAGCAAATCAATCGCGACTTCGCGAAGATCTTCGAGCGGCTGTTCGAGGGGGGGCGGGCGGAGCTGCGGCTGGTGGAGGCGGCAGAGGGAGGCGATCCCCTCGATACCGGGGTCGACCTCATGGCCCAGCCACGGGGCAAGCGGCTGCAGTCGGTGACGTTGCTCTCCGGCGGCGAGCGCGCCCTGACCGGACTGGCCCTCCTCTTCGCCATCTTTTACTTCCGTCCGAGCCCATTCTGCGTGCTGGACGAAGTGGACGCGCCCCTCGACGACGCCAACATCCACCGGTTCTTGCGAGTCCTGCGCGAGCTGACGACTCAGACTCAGTTTCTCGTCATCACGCACAACCGGCGGACGATGGAAGCCGCCGATGTCCTCTACGGCGTGACGATGGAGGAACCCGGGCTCTCCAAGCTCGTCTCGGTCAACCTCAATCCTGATGGATGAGGCGGCATATCTGATAGGCTAGAATCACTGAAATGGTAGGTACGTCGTCGCTCGGCGCGTATCTTCGTGATCTGCGGGCTCGCCGTGGGTTGTCCCTTGAGGAACTCGCTCGTCTGACCCGTGTTGCCTCTCGCTACCTCGAGGCGCTCGAGGCGGATGAGGTCGGCGCGCTCCCCGCGCCGGTTTTCACCAAGGGCTACATCCGGGCATACTGCCAGGCGCTCCACGAGCCGGTCGAGGATGCTCTGGCCCTCTACCAGACGCAGTCGGGGGGGAAGGCCTCGCCCGCCGCCCCCTCCGTCGCCGTACGCTCCCCGAGCACACCACCGCCGGCAGAGAGCGAGGCCCGTAGCCGCTCGACGGTCCTCGTCAGCTTTGTTCTTCTCGTGGTCCTCGGGCTGGCTCTCTTCGGCGTGACCCTCGCGCTGCAATCGGGACGAGAGACCACGGTGAAGCGGACGGCTCCCGACACGAATGCATCTCCCTCGCTCAGTCCACCGTCGGCGCCGGCCACGACACCGATCGCCGCCAACGAGCCGGCGGCCCCGCCAGCACCGCCGATGAGTGAGGTCGCCGCTGCGGCCCCCGCTGCTCCACGGGCCCTTGCCCCACCGCCCGCCGCGAGCGCTCCGGTAGCGCCGGCCACACCGCCGCCATCGGCCTCACCTGCCGCTCCGGTCGCGGCGCCTTCGGGCCCTGACCTGACCGGCGTCGCCGCCGCCGTGACGTCGCCATACCGCCTGGTCGCCCGCGTGTCCGAGCCGACGTGGATCCGTGTTCGCACCGATGATGGTCGCCTCAGCGAGGAAACGATTCCGGCCGGTCAGGTGCGCGAGTGGGTGTCGAATGGTCCCTTCGTCCTCACGATCGGTAACGCCGGGGGTGTGAGCTTCGAGCTGAATGGCCGGCCGTTGCCGGCGCTCGGGCCTAGCGGCGCGGTGATTTCCCGGCTCGTCCTGCCGCCGCAGCAGTGAAGTTCCTGTCGTCACTCGGTGAACGCCTAGGCTCAGGCCTCAGGCGCTCGCGAGAGTTCCTCAGCTCTGAGCTCCAGGCCGTCTTCGAGCCCGATCGGCCCATCGACGATGCGCTCTACACGGAGCTGGAGGAGACGCTGATCGCCGCCGACCTCGGTGCCCCACTCGCCGCCGACTTCGTCAACCGCGCACGCGAGGAGGTCATGTTCGGCACGGTGACTCGCGCCGAGCATCTGCGACCGCTCTTTCGCCGGTTCCTCACCGAAATCCTGATTCCGGCGGCCCAGCCCCTCGACCTCGACCATCGTCCGGCGGTCATCCTGATGCTCGGTGTGAACGGCTCCGGCAAGACGACGACCTGCGCGAAGCTGGCGGCGCAGCTGCGCGGCGACGGCAAGCACGTGCTGCTGGCGGCGGCCGACACCTTTCGCGCCGCCGCGATCGAGCAGCTCGAGACGTGGGGAAGGCGCATCGGCGTCGACGTTATCCGCCAGGCGCCGGGCTCGGATCCCGCTGCGGTCGTGTTCGATGCGCTCAAGGCCGCGACCGCGCGCGACGTCGACACGCTCGTGATCGACACGGCCGGCCGCCTCCATACGAAGTCCAATCTGATGGCCGAGCTGGCGAAGCTCAAGAAGGTCATCGAGCGCCAACTCCCCGGGGCGCCCCACGAGCGCCTCATGGTGCTCGACGCACCGACCGGGCAGAACGGCTTCGCCCAGGCGCGCATGTTCCACGAGACGATCGGTGTCAGTGGGGTCATCCTCACCAAGCTCGACGGCACCGCCAAGGGCGGGATCGTCGTCAGGATCGTGCGCGAGCTCAAGCTCCCCATCAAGCTCGTCGGCGTGGGCGAGAAGGTTGAGGATCTGGGCTCCTTCGATGCCGAGCGCTTCGTGGATGCGCTGGTGCCCTCGGCATGACCGGGGAGGCCGACGAACGCTTCATGCGTCGTGCCCTCGGGCTCGCCGAGCGCGCCCGAGGTCTCACGTCACCGAATCCTCTCGTCGGCGCCGTCGTGGTCGATGCCGGGGCGATCGTCGGGGAGGGATTTCATGAAGGAGCTGGCCGCCCGCACGCCGAGAGCCTCGCGCTGGCGGCGGCCGGTGAGCGCGCTCGCGGCGCGACGCTGTACGTGACGCTGGAGCCCTGCGTGCACTACGGTCGCACGCCGCCGTGCGCGCCCGCCGTGATCGCGGCCGGTGTTCGCCGCGTCGTGGTGGCCACCGGCGATCCCGACCCACGCGTGAACGGTCGCGGGTTCGAGACGCTCCGCTCGGCGGGTGTCGACGTCGCCGTCGGCGTCCTGGGCGACGAGGCGGTCAGCCAGAACCGCGTGTTCCTGACGGCGACCCGGCACGGCCGCCCGCACGTCACGCTCAAGGCGGCCATGACGCTCGACGGCCGGATCGCCGACGTTCACGGGGCCTCGCAATGGATCACGGGCGAGGCGGCGCGCCGTGAGGCGCATCGCCTGCGGAGCGAGGCTGATGCGATCATCGTCGGCGTGGAGACCGCGCTCCGCGATGATCCCGCGCTCACCGTACGTCTCGAGCGCCCGTGGCCGCGCGAGCCCTATCGCGTCGTGCTCGACACCTCCGGGCGGACACCACCGGCGGCGCGACTGATCTCGACCGGGACCCCGTCCCGTGCGGTGGTGGTCGTAGGAGAGCGTGCGCCGGCCCAGCGCACGCGCGCGCTGGAATCGGTCGGCGTGACCGTCCTGCGGGTCAGCGAGTCGAACACGCGAGTTGACGTCGGCCAGGCTCTCGCCGCGCTGTTCGCGCGCGACGTCCGGTCCGTCCTCGTCGAGGGCGGGGGCGAAGTCCACGCCGCCTTCCTCGAGGCCGGACTGGTGGATCGTGTCGCGATGTTCGTCGCGCCGCGCTTGCTCGGCGGCCGCGCCGCGCCCGGCGTCGTCGGCGGCGTTGGGCGCGCCCTCAAGGACTCCGTGCGGCTGCGAAACCTCGCCGTACGGTCGCTCGGCGACGACCTCCTGATCGAAGCCGACGTGGCCCGCGGCGAATAGTGTTCACCGGCATCGTCGAAGAGGTCGGCGAGGTCCTCTCGGTCATCAGCGAGGGCGCGACGCGGCGTCTCACCATGCGAGCCTCGGTCACCCTCGACGGAAGTGACGTTGGCGCCAGCGTGGCCGTGAACGGCGCCTGCCTCACCGTGGTGGCGCGGGAGGCGAGTACGCTCGCGTTCGACCTTGGGCCGGAGACCATCGAGCGCACGACCCTCGGAAGCCTCCAGGCCGGCGCCCCGGTGAACCTCGAACGGCCCCTTCGATTGGGCACGCCGCTGGGCGGGCACCTCGTGCTCGGCCACGTGGATGGGGTCGCCACCGTGAACGACGCATCCCGTGTAGAATCAGCGGCGCGGGTGCGGATCGCGCTGCCCGGGCCCGAGTTCGCCCCGCTGCTCGTGCCGCAGGGCTCGGTGGCCGTGGACGGTGTCAGTCTCACGATCGCCGCGCTGGAGGCGGCCGCGTTCGAGGTGATGCTGATTCCGCACACGCTGGCCGCCACCACGCTGGGACGGCTGCGGGCGGGTCAGAGGGTCAACATCGAGGCCGACGTGATCGGGAAGTACGTGGTACGTTCGCTGGCGCTACGAGGAGCGTCATGACGGAGTTTGCAAGCATCGAAGAGGCCATCGAAGAGCTCCGGCAGGGCCGGATGCTCCTCGTCACGGACGATGAGGACCGCGAGAACGAGGGCGATCTCCTCATGGCCGCCGACAAGGTGACGCCCGAGGCCGTGAACTTCATGGCCAAGCATGGCCGCGGCCTCATCTGCATGCCCATGACCGGTGAGCGGCTGGACGAGTTGAAGATCTCCATGATGGTCTCGGACAACACCGCGCCGCTCGGCACCGCCTTCACGGTGACGGTGGATGCCCGGCGCGGCGTGACGACGGGCACGTCCGC
>WNEY01003351.1_pt1 | contig 12017 bp, 13 predicted proteins | sample 5400531 | NCBI WGS metagenome assembly WNEY01 (sample SAMN13153338, study PRJNA577476) | soil metagenome | isolation source: 200 cm saprolite under Douglas fir tree site 1 | place: USA:California | collected 2015-04-18
AAGGTCACGACAAGAATGCACACCCCTGTACGGAAACGCATCAATCTCTCCTTCTGCTGTGAACCGCGATTTGGCGGGGATTTTACACCCTCAGGAGAGCGGCCACTCCAATTCGCCGAGGAAGCGTTCGTCTTCGCGCCATCTTTCATGCACTGCGACATGCAGGTCGAGAAAAACTTTCGCTCCCAGAATCGACTCCAGCTCCTGCCGGGCCTCGGTTCCGATCCGCTTGACCATCGCGGCTTGCTTGCCGATCACGATCGGCTTCTGCGATTCGCGTTCGACGAAAATCGTCGCGTAGATCTTGATGAGATTTTTTCCTTCTTCCTCTTCCCACCGCTCGACTGACACGGCGGTGGTGTACGGAAGCTCGTCGCCGGTGTGTTGCAGCACTTTCTCGCGCACGATCTCGGCGGCGAAGAAGCGCTCCGGCTGCGTCGTGTAGTCCTCACGTGAGAATCGCGGCTCGGCTTCCGGCACGTTCTTGAAAAGCGCGTCCAGAAGTTCCGTGACGCCCTCCCCTTTGGAAGCAGAGATGGGAATGATTTCGTCGAACAGCTCCGTGTCCGAATACTTCTGCATCAGCGGAAGAAGTTTCTGCTTCTTGAGCAGATCGATTTTGTTGAGGATGGCGAATCGCTTTCCTTTGCCTGCTTCTCGAAGGAGGTCGATCGCATATTGATCGCCGCGGCCGAAGGGCTCCGTGGCGTCGACGATCAGAGTCACGACATCCGCCTCCGTCAGACTCGATCGCACGTGATCCATCATCCGCACGTTCAGCTTGTGCAGCGGCTTATGAATCCCGGGCGTGTCGAGAAACGCAATCTGCCCGCGCGATTCGTTCAGAATGCCAACGATCCGATTGCGCGTGGTCTGCGGCTTCGCGGAGACGATCGAGACCTTCTGCCCCAGGATGCGATTTAGCAGCGTCGATTTGCCGGCATTCGGACGGCCGACGAGGGCCACCACGCCGAATTTTGGATTTTGGATTTTGGATTTTGGATTTGTCGCGTCAATCATGCATCAATCCAAAATCCAAAATCCAAAATCTAAAATCACGACGAAGCTTCCTCTCCCACTTCCTGCCATTCGGGATCGCGGGTGATCTTGACACGATAGATGCGGCGCCGATCGGCGCGGTCGACCTCGAAGCGATATCCGTTCTTGGTGATGACCGTTCCCGCTTTTGGAACGCGTCCGAGGGTCGTGAAGATCATTCCGGCGACGGTCTCGTAGTCCTCACCGGCAAAATGGGCGTCCAGCATCTCTTCCAGAGTATCGACAGGAAGCATTCCGCTGACCAGATACTCGTCGTTGCCGAGGTCGACGACGGTGGCTTCGACCGATTCGTGTTCGTCCGCGATCTCCCCGACGATGTCCTCCACGATGTCTTCGATGGTGATCAGGCCGGCGGTTCCTCCGAACTCGTCGACCACGATCGCGAACTGCATGTGTTCGCTCTGAAATTCGCGAAGGAGATCCGAGACTTTTTTGCTCTCCGACACGAAGTACGGCGGCCGGGCCAGTTCAGCAACAGTTGTCGACTCCTTTTTCATCACTATATCAAATAAGTCTTTAATATGAACAATTCCTGTGATGGCATCGATGCTTTCCTGATAAATCGGAATGCGCGAATATTTTGATTCGCTGAAAAGCCGCGCCAGCTCGTCGAACGACTTTCGGGCGTCGAATGCCACCATGTCGATGCGAGGCGTCATGAGCTCCCGCGCGATGCGGTCGCCGAACTCCACGACCGACGCGATCATCTTTCCCTCGCTCGGCTCGAGGATGCCCTCCTCTTCGCCCACGTCGATGAACGCTTGCACTTCTTCGTCCGTGACCGACTCGGTCTCGGCCTCTTCTTCCTCCTGTCTGTCGAGGCGCGCGAACATCCGCCGCATCGGGAAGAGCACCGGCCAGAAGAGGTAGTAGAAAAAATGCGAGAACGGGATCATGTGCTTCAGGATGATTTCGCTGATGTCATCCGGGACCAGCGCCAGGGCAAATTTCCAGAGGATCGCGATCACCACCCACGCCATTGCGGCGGTGGCTGTCGCCATTCCGACCGGCGCGGGCTGAAGAAACATCACTGTGGACGCCACCGCCAGGACCAGCGACATCTGCAGCAGCGCGCCGCTCATGAGCTGCAGATTGCGTGGATCGTACGAAAACCACCGGCTGGCGCGCTCCAGCTCGGGATCGCCGCTCCACCGGCGGAGCGTGACCGGGCTGACTTGCTGCGCAAAGTGTCGGACGGCGTCGAAGAGGAGGTAAAAGAAGCCGCAGACGATAGTCGCGGCGATCCATTCTCCGTGCGAGAGGCTACTTCCCATCGGGCGTGGGGCGGAATTCTATCAACTGAGGAAGAGCGCAACTATGGCAACAACAAGTGCTGATTTCATCAATACTTCCGACTGACGGTGCAGTCTTCCGAAGGCCTCCAGCTCCCCCCTCCGCCGTTTCAGCGCCGGCTCGAGATAGACGATTTCGTAGAACACCGTCAACGCCAGCAGCGCGACCGCCACCCACCGCACGGCGATCCACGGATTGGCGGCATTTCTCTCCCAGCCGAAATACTTCGCCGTGGCACCAGCGATGATCAACAGAACCGCGATGACCCGCAGGCGCGAAAAGCGCCGCAGCGTCGGCCCGAAGATCGCCCCGGCCTCCTGCCTCGGCAGGGACTTGAACAGGGCCGGAGCGACGAGCGCGCCGAGGGCCACGCTGCCGCCGATCCAGAGGGCCAGGCCGAGTTGATACAGGAAATTGATCGTGAGGTAAGACCAGTTTGGCATACTGAAGGCTAGCAGTTATGAGCTTACTCAATCTCCTGCTGATTACCGCACTGTCGATCCTCACGAACACGCTGGTGTTGAAATCCGGCGAGCGGATCGGCGTCGACGGCAGCGTCACCATCGACGACGGACGCGTTCTGTTTCGCTCGGGCGGTGCGCTCTACACCTTGCCGGCAATAGAAGTCGATCTGGATGCCACGCGCGAGACCAGGACATCGCAGGCGCCGGCTCAGGTCGAGACTCGCGCAAAATTGCGCGTCAGTCGCGAAGAGCGCGATCGATTGCTTCGAGAGCTGGAAGAGAATCATTCCGGCACCGCTGCTCCGACCGGTGAGCTCACGGTCACAGGCGCCCACGCTCCGATGGAGCAACAGGCGAACGAAGATGAATGGTCGTGGCGCCGTCAGGCACGCGCGCAGGACGAGGGAGTTCGCCGTGCCCGGGAAGAGCTCCAATTGCTGCAGAACCGCACCGAGTCGCTCAAGGCCCGCATCATCACTCTGCTCTCCCTCGGCTTCCAACCGAATCAGTTCACTTACGACACCGCGCAACTGGTGCAAACGCAGGAGCAGATTCCGCGCGCGGAGCTCGAGCTTCAGCGCGCCCAGCGCGAGCACGATCAGTTTCGCGACGACGCCCGCCGCCAGGGCGTGACGCCGGGCTGGCTGCGTTAGGAGGAGAGCGGACGTCCCGTCCGCAGTCGGCGGGCGTCCCGCCCGGCGACCTTCCAGGCAGCCAAGCGAGACGCTTGGCTGCTGCGGGCGAGACGCCCGCGCTCCTCATTCCGATAACGCGCGCGAAGCGCGCATTCAGGGCTCCGGTCCGAAGCTCTCGACGATCAGGCTGGACGAAGTGTCGACGCCGTTGGCCCGGAGCGCGGATCGCACGCGCGCCAGGAAGCCGTCGAAACCGGCCGCCATTTTCAGCGAGCTCTCCAGCACTTTGCGGTTGCGCGCAATGAGCGTTTCGATCTTGCCGCTCACGTGGACGATGGCACCGTTGCGCGCAAGCGGATCGAAATCTCCGGCGTACAAAATGTGACGCTGGTCAGGCTCGTAGAGAATCAGAATCTTTCGTTTGTCTTTCACGGCCACCATATGCAGCACGATGCTTCGCACCGGCGCGATGCCGGTATCGCCGGCCAGAAAGGCCACCGGGCGGCCATCGGCATCCGGCAGGATGAAATCGCCGTACGGACCGTCGAGCAGCACCGAGTCGCCGGGCGCGAGTCTTCTCAGCGCTTCCCCACCCCGCCCGGCGCCAACGCGCACGCAGATCTGTACCGCTTCCGGCCGTTGCGGAGCGGATGCGATCGTGTAGGCGCGGGAGACGCCCTCCGGAAATCGAAAATTGACCCACTGGCCGGGGTCGAATTGAAATTGCCGCTCGTCGAACGCAACCGTCAACTGCAACACCGCCGGAGCGAGCTCCTCGATCTCCTTGACGGTGGCATTGTGGTCGGCCATATGGAAGGAGAAGGTTTACCACATCCCCGCTTTGGCCAGTTTTTGAATCTTCTTCACAATCCGGTCGCGTTTGATTCCGCGGAGGCGATCGACGAACACCTTGCCATCGAGATGATCGATCTCGTGCGACATGGCACGGGCCATCAATCCCTCGCCCCACATCTCGCGCTTTTCGCCATTGCGATCGAGGAACGTCACGCGAACCCGCTCCGGCCGCCCAAGCGCCTCTGTGAAATCCGGAACTGACAAACATCCTTCATCCTCGGTCATGCGACCGTGGACTTCGGCGATTTCGGGATTGATCAACACGTGCAGCTCGCCCGGCCGCTTGCCGATCGAGAGATCGATCACCGCCACGCGCTTGCTGACGCCGACCTGATTCGCGGCCAATCCGACTCCGGGGGCGGCGTACATGGTGTCGACCATGTCATCGATCAGCTTCTGCACAGACTGGTCGAATGCAGTGATCGGTTCCGTACGGCGGCGAAGGACCTCGTCTCCGTACTTGCGGATCGGCAGGACGGCCACCGACGGCTAGCTCCCCCGCTTCTTCAGGCTCTCGATCATCGCCTCAACGGTGTGCTTCGCGCGTTTCTTGTAGAACTCGTCGAGCACCTTGCGGATCCCCGGATATTTCGCGAGGGCGTTGTCGAGTTTTTCCTTGTCGAGGCGTAGGAGCTCGGTCGGCTGCGAAGCGGTGATGGTCGCCGTCCGCGGTTTTCCAGTCAGCACGCTGACCTCCCCGAAAAAGTCGCCTTCTCCGAGCTTCGCGAGGTACACGCTGCTGCCGGTCTTGCCCGTGCCGCGGGTGTAGACCTTCACCTCACCGCTGGCGATGACATACATCGACGAGCCGAGATCTCCTTCCGTGATGATGATGTCGCCTTCGCGGTGCTGCTCGAGATCCATCTCCTTGACCAGCGCAGCGCGTTCTTCAGGATTCAGAACTTCGAAAAAAGGACTGGCAGGCACTTCGCGGCTGAAAATCGGCTGCATCGGTCCGGTCACCGTCCGATTGGCCTCGACGATCTTCTCGGCCTTCTTGCGCACGGCGATCGCCTGCACCGTGAGGCCGTTCTCCTCGTAGTACTTCGCGGTGTGCTCGTACTGCACGAGCGCTTCCTGGAAACTGCCGTTGCCGGCCAGCGCATCCGCGTACTGCAGCCGGATGCGCGGATTGCTCGGATATTTGTCGAGGTCGTCTTTGAGGACGGGAATCGCTTTGGCGTACTCCTTACGCGCGAGCAGGTTTGCGCCGCTGGTTTCTTCAGCCATCGCTGTAATTGTATCTAGTACTTGATCCGCTGTAGTTCCTGCTTGGCGGAAGCTGCGGGACTCGAGTAAGGATACTTGCGGATGCACTCTTCGAACGTCCGCCGCGCCATGCCCAGATCGCCGGTCTTCTCGAAGGTCACGCCCAGCTTGAACATGGCGTCCGGCGCCTTGTTTTCTGTGGCGTACTCTTTGATGACCCGCTCGTACTGGCGCATGGCATTCGAATAATCGCCGGTGGCGTAATACGTCTCGCCGATCCAGAAGAGCGCGTTGTCCGCCAACGAGCCTGTCGGATCGCCATCGAATACCCGCTGGAACGCCGCCCGTGCCTCGACATACTTCGCCTGGCCGAACAGCATCAGCGCGCGGCGATAGTTCTCGGCAACATCGGCAGATTGGAGGACAGCCGCCCTTGGCTGTCCGGTTGTCGCGGGCGGTGGCTGTCCTCCACTCTCCAGTTTCGCAATCCGGGCGTTGAGAACGTCGAGGCGATCGAGCAATTCGGTCAGGGACGTCTGTAAATTTGCGAGCTGAGCCTCGACCGATGGTGAGGTCGAAGAAATCGGCTGCGGAGGCGGAACGGTGCTCGGCTCCTCGACGGGCTTGGGTGTGGAAGAACACGCGGCGAGAACGACTCCGAAGACGAGGGCCGCCGCGCGCTTCATGTCGTCTTGATTTGATCGAGCCGCCGGCGGGCCTTATCCGCGTAATCACTCTTGGGGAACTCGGAGATCACGCGTTCGAAGTACAGGCGCGCTTCCGCTTTTCTGCCGAGACCGGCCAACGAAGTGCCGAGGTCGTAAAAGACGGCGTCGCGCTCGCGGTAGTTCGGGTAAGTGTCGACGATGTAATTGAGCCGCTGCAGTGCTGCGGCGTAGCTGCGTCGCTTCATGTAGAAGCGTGCGACGATGTGCTCGTGTTTCGCGAGGCGGTCGAGCGCGTCCTGCAGTCGCTTCTCCGCATCCGGGCGCAAAGGGCTGTTCGGAAACGTGCGCAGCATGTCGTTGAACTTCTCGACCGCTTCGCGCGTCTTCTGCTGATCGCGGTCCGGCTTCTCCATCTGCTTGTACGCGACCATCGCGATCTGCAGCATGGCGTAATCGGCGCGATCGCTGCCCGGATAGCGGTTGATGAAATCGCGGTACTTGTACTGCGCTTCCACCAGGTTCACAGGATCGCCCTGTGAGTAATACGTGTCGGCGACGCGCAGAAGCGCGCGGCGACCCAGAGGATCGTTGGGGAAGTTTTCGTAGATGTAGCTGTAGTACGTCCGCGCCCGGGGATATCTCTTTTTCGCGAACTGATCCTCGCCGCGATCGAAGATCTGTTCCTTCGACAGCTTCGTGAGCTCGGGATCAATCGCTGGACGGATCACACGCGACGCGGTGTGATGGCGGCAGGCAGCCAGCGTGAGCGCCAGCGCTGCCAGGATGACGATTCCAGTTCGTTTCAAAATGTTTTACACCTTTAGCGTGGTAACAGCGGCGCGGATCGACTCCATTGCCGCCGCCCGATCTTTTTGTCCGAAAATTGCCGATCCCGCCACCAGAATCGTGGCACCGGCAGAGACAACCGCCGGCGCCGTTCGGGCGTCGATACCGCCATCGACCTCGATTTCCACGGGAAGTCCGCGTTCGCGGATCATCTGGCTGATATGACGAATCTTGGGCACAACAGGTTCGATGAAGCGTTGACCGCCGAATCCCGGGTTCACGGTCATGGCCAGAACGAAATCGCAAAACTCGATGGACGTGGTCAGGGATTCCGCCGGAGTGGCGGGATTGATGGCGATCCCGGCCTTGGCGCCGCCGTCCCGGATCATCTGTAGCGCCCGCTGGAGGTGCGGCTCGGCCTCCTGGTGGATCGAGATCATATCGGCGCCGGCGTCGAGAAAATGATCGATGTAGCGCTGGGGCTCCTCGATCATCAAGTGACAGTCAAACTTCAACTTGCTCACGGCGCGGCATGCTTTGACGACCACCGGGCCCATCGTGATGTTGGGCACGAAATGACCGTCCATCATGTCGAGATGAAGAATGTCCGCGTTTTTCTCGACGCTCGCAATTTCCTCGGCGAGCCTGCTGAAATCAGCGGAGAGCAGCGACGGTGCGATTTTGATCTTCATGGAGTTAACCCGGCGGCGGCTGCTCGATGATCGCAGTCTCCTCCTGACGGCTGACGACGATCGTAATCGGGTCCCGGGCACTCACCCTCGCGCCGCGAAGCGGGAACTGTCGAATGATTATGCCATCGCGGATTCCGGGATAGGCCTCGAACTTGACCGTCGAAACGATCAGGCCGTGCGATTCGAGATACGGCCGCACCTGATCGAGAGGCCGGTCGATGAGGTCCGGCATGATGTAGGCCGGCGGCGGCGGAGCCACGCCGACGAGCAGAGAGACCGGTGTCTGCGCCGCCACCACTGTGCCTTTGGGCGGATCGGCGGCCAGCACTCCCTGCTGCGCCCCGTCGACGTTGGTCACGCTGCCGGCCTTCAGATTTTGCTGTGCGAGCCGCAGCACCGCTGTGCCGGAGCGCCGCTCGCCTGAAAAATCGGGGACGCGCAGAATCAGCGGCCCGGTGCTCAGCTCGACCTTGATCTTCGTGCCGCGCTTGACAAGATTCGTCGCGCCCGGCGCCCGGTTCTGCCAGACGATGTTCCCCGCCGCGACCTTGTCGGAGCTCCGGCGATGTTCTGCGTCGACCGACAGCTCGATGCCGAGATCCGAGCAGATGGCCTTCGCGTCGTCGACACTCTTCCCGATCAGATTCGGCGTGGAGACGGATTTTCCACGAATGAAGAAGGTGAACCAGACGTAGCTGCTGAACCCGAAGGCCAAAACGATCAGAACAGCGAAGATGAAGTTCCCCAGGCAGCCAGACTTCATCGCTGCTCGGGTCGCTCGCTCTTCTGATGCTCGGCCTTGTATTCCGCTTCGTCGTATTTGCGGTCGCGCGTCCGTATGACGAAGAGCGGGATGAGAGCTTCCTTCCAGACATCCTCGACCCGCTCGGCGAAGACGAAATTCAGCCCGCTCTTCACTTCCTCCGGCACCTCGGTCAGATCCTTGCGATTGCCCTCCGGGAGAACAATCGTTTTGATGTTGGCGCGCTGGGCCGCCATGATCTTTTCCTTGATGCCGCCGACCGAGAGCACTTTGCCGCGCAGCGTGATCTCTCCGGTCATCGCGACGTCATGCCGCACGGGCCGCTCGCCCATCACCGACGCGATGCAGGTCGCGATCGCCACACCGGCGGACGGTCCATCCTTCGGGATCGCGCCGGCCGGAAAGTGGATGTGAACGTCGTAGTCGCTGAAGTTCTTGTCGCTGATCTCCAGATCTGAAGCTTTCGAGCGCACGTACGAATAGGCAGCCTGCACCGATTCGCGCATGACATCGCCGAGCTGACCCGTGACGGTGGTGCGCCCGCTGCCCGGCATTCGGGTGGCCTCGATGAACATGATCTCGCCGCCGTATTGCGTCCAGGCCAGGCCGGTCGTCACGCCGATTTCGGGATGCCGCTCCGCAAATTCGTGTTCGTATGACGGCAGGCCGAGGTACGCCTCGAGGTCTTTGGCGTCGACGATGTAGTTCGCCTGACCATCGCCCCCCGCCACCTTGCGCGCGATCTTGCGCATCACGGTCGCCAGCTTGCGCTCCAGATTGCGAACGCCGGCCTCGGCGGTGTAATCGCGAATCGTTCCGAGGATTGCTTCATCGGAAATGTGCACCTGATCGATTGCCAGTCCGTGATCGTCCAGAAGCTCCGGAACGAGATGCTTCTTCGCGATCTGCACCTTTTCCAGCTCGGTGTATCCCGACAACCGGATGACTTCCATGCGATCGCGAAGCGGAGTCGGGATCGTGTCGAGGACGTTGGCGGTGCAGATGAATAATGTATGCGATAAATCGTACGGAATTTCGAGATAGCGATCGACGAACGTGTGGTTCTGTTTCGGATCGAGCACTTCCAGCAGCGCGGATGCCGGATCCCCTCGATAGTCTTTTCCGATCTTGTCGATCTCGTCGATCATGATCAGCGGATTGTTCACGCTGACCTGGGTGTAGCTTTGAATGAGCTTGCCCGGCATCGCACCGATGTAGGTTTTGCGATGCCCGCGAATTTCGGCTTCGTCCGTCACGCCGCCAACGGCCATGCGGACGAACTTTCGTCCGAGAGCCTCAGCGATGGCAGCGCCGAGCGAGGTCTTGCCGACGCCCGGCGGCCCGACAAAGCACAGGATCGGTCCTTTGAGGCCGCCCTTCAGCTTCATCACAGCCAGAAACTCGAGCACGCGTTCTTTGACTTTTTCGAGCGCGTGATGTCGCTCGTCGAGGATCTCCTCGGCCTTCTGCAGATCCAGGCGATCCTCCGTCTTCTCGGTCCATGGCACTTGCAGGACGGTGTCGAGATGGCCGCGCAGAACCGCGTAGTCGGACGATGACGGCGAGAGCTGCGACAGGCGATTGACCTCGCGCCGCAACTGCGTCTTGTACTCCTCGGTCAGCGGCAGCGCCTCGATGCGCTCGCGATAGTTATCGGCTTCACGCTCGCCGGGATTGCTGTCGCCCAACTCGTCCTGGATGACGCGAAGCTGTTCGCGCAGATAGTTCTCGCGCTCGCGGCGGTCGATCGAGGTCTGAATCTGACGCTGCAGCTCGCGATCGACGGTCGCTTTGCCGAGGTCCCGCTGGATCCAGTCGACCAGCAGCTCGATGCGCACGACCGGATTGACGGTTTCGAGAAGCAGTTGCTTCTCTTCCAGCGGGAAGTTGACGAAGGACGACATAAGATCCGCGAACGTGTCCGGCCCTTCGGTGATGTTCATTCGAAGGATGTTGAGCAGCTCGTTCGAGTACTTCGAATCGCTCTCCACCAGCTTCTCGAAGAGCGACATGGCCTTGTTCATCAGATGTTCGATCTTGGCGGTCTTCGGAACCGGCCGCGGCGCCACCTCGCGGAGCATGCCTTCGAAGTACGGCTCGCTCTGCAGCATCTGCACGAGCTCCACCCGATGCCGCCCCTGCAGAAAAAGCTGATAGCGATCGGCCGAAAGCGGAAGGCGCTGCACGATCGCCGCTAGCACGCCGATCTGCGAAAGATCTTCCGGCCGCGGATTCTCCTTGTCGCCACTTTTCTGGCAGAAAGCTGCGATCAGGTTCTGATCGTCGGGCAGGCTTTTGAGAAGACGGACGTTGCGGTCGATGCCGACCTGCAGCGACAGCACGCCGCCCGGGAAAAGAACCGAGGACACGAGCGGTATGATCGGGAGCCTATTGGGGACCTCCTGATCGATCCACTCCGTGGGACTCGGGACGGGTAAAGGCTTTCGAGGTGGTTGTGCCATCGTGCGCTACACTCAAATGTGACCGCGCTCATCCTTGTCGGCATGCGAATTGTAGAAAATGCTAACGGGTTGAACAATCATTCTGAGCCCATGAGTACCCTCGATCCAACGGCGATGGTGTCTGATCCGACCCTCAAACGGGCGGATTTGCACTGCCACAGCCGCTTTTCAGTCTTCAAATACTTCCGGCGCGCCAATACCCGGGATTGCTACAACGCCCCGGAAGACGTCTATCGCATCGCAAAAGAGCGAGGGATGAACTACGTCACCCTCACAGATCATGACTCGATCGACGGTGCACTCTACCTGTTGAACAAGCATCCCGATCTCAAGGATTTCTTCATTGGTGAAGAAGTCGAGACTTATTTCCCCGAGACCGGCCAGCGGATCCATGTCGGGGTCTGGGGCCTCACCGAAGCCCAGCACAGCGAGATCCAACGGCTGAGGCCGAATATCCGCGAGCTCGTCCCCTATATGAAATCGGAGCGGATGCTGTTCGGCGTCAACCATCTATTTCAGAACTATCGGATGAAGAACGTCGCAGGCCGCTACATTGCGGAGCTGATCGACATGTTCGACGTGTTCGAGGTGCTCAACGGCGCGATGGCCTCCTTCCACAACAAGATGGTCAATCAGCTCGTGACCGTGGTCCAACGCGAGCATGGGCGCCGCCTCTCGATGGTCGGTGGCTCGGATGCCCACACGCTCAAACACGTGGCGAAGGTCCACACCGTGTCGAAGGGCGAAACCGTCAACGAGTTCCTGGGCAATGTCCGCGCTGGCGATTGCTTTGCCTGGGGCGAGGAAATGCGATTCCGCGATCTGGTCGCCGACATCTACATCCTGTTTCTCGCGTATCACGGCGAGACGGGAGCCGACCTTCGCTCACGCGACTACACGCCGGCCGACAAGATGATCCAGCTCGCGACACGGCTGGCGTCGATCCCGACAGCAATCTCCGGTCTGCCGGCCGCCATCACGTCGCTCAATTACCTCAAGCAGATCGTGATCACGAAGGGGATCTCGATGCGCTTCGACCGGCTGCGGGACGAGATCCGGCCCGGCGAGCGGTAGTCCCCCTCATCCGCCGCTTCGCGGCACCTTCTCCCGGTGGGAGAAGGTCATCGATAG
>WNEY01003352.1_pt1 | contig 12015 bp, 5 predicted proteins | sample 5400531 | NCBI WGS metagenome assembly WNEY01 (sample SAMN13153338, study PRJNA577476) | soil metagenome | isolation source: 200 cm saprolite under Douglas fir tree site 1 | place: USA:California | collected 2015-04-18
CGATCTGGCCAAGTCAGCCCCCCGTCATGTGAATGACGAACAATGACGTTGTCGTTTCGGCCGCCCATTTCTTCAGCATAGGCTACAAAGACATCGTTGAAGAACTCCTTGCTAACTGCAGGCTGAGGGCTTGAGTAAGCGCTGCCGCAGCGATCCAGACCCGGCGGGCAACCGACATCCACAAATTGCGCAATCGTAACGGGAAATCCGGATTGTGTGTTGAGGCCGGTGGCGCAAGAGCTGAACTTGTTGAGCATGAGATTCCTACCGGAGGCGTAGACCACGTAAACGAAACCATCCATTCCGACCGTGATGCGACCGAAATCTCCGTTGCCGACCGTCGCTTGATACTGCCAATTGTGGCCGCCGTCCACCGAGCACGAGATAGTTGGTGTGGGATAGCCATATTTGCCGCCCATATCCGTGCATTGGCTGACACCAGAACGTGGGAAGTTCCGCCATACCATGTATAGTTGGTCACCGCTTTGTGTCGAGTTCCTATCGTCAACCGCCATCTGCGGTGAATCCGGAAGGCAGATGTTCCCAGTCAGAGGGCACAACGCCGCGTGCCCGACGAACTTGAAGTTCCGCCCATTGTCTGTCGACGCCATAACACTATCAGCGCAACCCGTCACCCCTCCAGCAGCAGGCGTGCCGTCCGGAAAGCCTACAAACCCGAGATAGAATGCGCCATTCGCTCCTGTGCCGAGAGTCGGGTCGCCGCCGTTAGGAAATGGAATCGGGTTTTTCGCCGACGGTGTCTTGGCGGCGTTGAACGTATCTCCGAAGTCGCTCGAAACGAAGATGCCGCTGTTCGCACCGATCACAACGTATCGACCATCCTTAGAAAGGGCGATTTGCAACTCACCTTCACCGGATCCTGGCACGGGCGTGATTTGTGGACTTGAATTCGCACCAGATCCAGCCGCGCCACCACGCGACCGTTCCAGTTCATTTGGTTTTGTATTTAGGCTTCCGAGGGAATTTCTCAGTGGTTCTTGTTTGAGCTTATCGATGGCTTGCTTGGTTTCCTCCGGGTGCGGATTCGCGGGACAGGAAATGCCTCGGGCAAGTCCGAGAATGGGAATTGTGCCCTCCGGCCCCGCTCCCGGTTGCAGAACCCCTTCAAAGCGCACAATCGCGTCGGATTCCGCAACAGCAATCGTGACTGCCTGCACCTCGGGCGCGACAGCTTTGGCTTCCTCCGACAGTTCACCCTCTCCAGCTTCGGCCTGCACCTGCGCCAGCCTCACCGTATACACACGTTCTAAACCGGGCCAGCCACAGATCTCGGTGAAGGTGGGCTTCCCATCGGTTTCGTTGGCAATCTCCAGCAAACGATGGATGGCCTCCGCGTGATCTCTTCGTTGCTCAGTCGTAATCGTAACGTAAGCCATCTGCTGGCCGTTCTGCTCTTGCACGAGTTCGGTCAGGTTCCTCGTTTTCTGCTGCAGAGGCCTGAAGCCCGCGGATGGCGTGACGCTAACTCTTGCCGAAATCTTTATTTCACTGTTCATTTTACCGTTTTTGGGCTGTTGGCTTTGGGCGGCTGAGCTGACGAAAGCGAGAAAAACCAACACAGTTATTGTCCAATTCATGTGTACTTTAAGTTCGTGCTTCTGAAGTTGCATATAGTCTTGCTCTCTTTCTGGTTTCTGAAAATGTTGATACAGGTGACCTGCGGCCACCTGCAGCTTTTCCTCTATTCCCAAATGAAGCGCAATTTGCGCTTCACTATCTTGGTGAGTGGAACATCCGGAAATGTGTCATCGGTCCAGAAAAAACTGCAATGCTGTGAATCAACAACCAGCGGTCGCAAAGAACTACTGCATGTTCGGCGTCCGCTTCCCACACACGCTACGGTGCTGAGAAGTGGCACAGCCGGGCTATAATCTGAGCGACTAGGTTGCGGCAGGGTTATTCTGGGAAGCAGTTCTGGGCTTACTCAACAATGGACGCCATCTCGACAGCGGTCTCATTGGCAGAACGTATCAAGGCGGGTGATTCCGCTGCCGAAGGGGAGCTTTTCAGCACCTATGGACGTGGCATCCTGGCCCTTGCCAGGGTCAGAATACGCAACTTTGAAGCCGCCAAAGACCTGACCCAGGACGTTTTCACCGCGGCCCTGAAAGAGTTACGCGCAGGCAAGCTTCGCGAGTGTGAGAAGCTCTCTGCATACATCGCGGGTATCGCCCACAACCTGATCAACAATTTCCTGAAAAAACAGTTTAAGAGGCCGGAATGCCCGCTGGACGAGACCGAACTCGCCACCAGCAACCCGGTCCACGAACACGAGTCAGCCGATCATCGGCGCCAGGTGCGGCGCGAGATAGGAACGCTGCGCATCGTGGACCAGAAGATACTGCTCTGGTCGTTCGTGGATGGCCTTCCTCTGGCCGAAATAGCGGCGCGGCTGGGCATGTCGCATAACTCGGTGCGTACGCGAAAGTCACGCGCCGTCAGAAAACTCAAGAAAAAGTTTGGCCGTGTGTAACATTGGTGAAGGTTCGGACCACATACAGTGGAGTAGGCTATGGATTGCGAGCAGATTGCTCGAGATGAACTAGTAGAAAAATATCTCCAAGGGCGGCTTGAGCCGGCTCTCGAGAGCGATTTTCAGGTCCACGTCCTGGAGTGTCCAGAGTGTCTGGCGCTGCTGGAGACCTGTGAAGATATTCGCGACGATCTTGCTCCGCAAGCGGCGGCAATCGAACAGAAATCAGAAAAACCATTTTGGAGCATGGGCGGACTTATAGTTCCCCGGCGCACGGCTGCACTAGCAGGATTAGCATGCCTGGCTGTTGTGGTCGTCGCTGTCGGTGTGCGCACCGGCTGGATTCCCGGCCGTGGCGGGCACGGGACCGATATATCGAAGGGCGGCACGGTGCAACCAGCGAGTGGCGGGCTGGCAGCGGCCTTTCCTGAAATCGCTGCGTTATCGCCCGCCGAGCAGCCCGCAGTGTGGAAAGTCATCAATAGCCACAATATCTCTTATCCATCTGACCTCTCTGATCTGCGTGGGAAACCAGGAACGCTTCTGGGTGAATCGCCGGAAGGCGCGAGCTTTCGAGTTCTGGAGCCCGTCGGTGAGGTTGTTATCGATCCGCGTCCGCTCTTTCACTGGGAACCTTTAACAGGAGCAGTTACTTACTCTGTCGTTATCTTCAACACCAGCCCGAATCCAGTTCAGACCAGTACGCCGCTGCACCTCACGCAATGGAAACCGCCTCACCCGCTGCAACACGGCCAGGTCTATCAATGGCAGGTAACGGCAGTGATGAGCGACGGCAAATCCGTGATCGCGCCCAGCTTTCCCAGTCCCAAAGCAAAGTTCCGTGTCATTGATCAAGCAAAGGCCGATGAGCTGGAACAGTTTCGTCTGGCACATCCGGAGGCGCACCTGGTGCTCGGCATTCTCTATACTGAAGCGGGGCTACTGAAAAATGGAGAGCGCGAACTGGGGGATATCCCGGAAAACAGCCGCGATTTTGAACTTGCCCGGCATTTGCTGCGTAGTATTCGAGAATTGCGCTAGGACCGCCAAGACCGGACTGAAACCCACAGGCCCGTTTTTTTCATCGTCACTAGTCAGTTGGGATCGCCAACAACGATGAATCCCGCCCAATAAACAGGATCCGAGAACTTTGGGTTGTGTGGGTTGTGAAGGAGTTTCAGTTCTGCGCTTTGTAGGGCTCGGGCCGTGCCAAACGGCGAAGCGCCTTGTTCGTTTATCTTTCGGGCGCGATGGAAGGCCAACATAAGCTCCGTCGTACTGGTGGACTCCACCTTCCACTGGCTGACCACCGTTGTCGAAGTTCCGGCCACAAAAAACGCCCACGATAAACCAATCACTCCTTCGCCCGCGCTGATGCGTCCGCGCGCGGTTTCGCACGCGGAGAGCACGGCCAAGTCGGCGTGCAGATAGAGATCCATGATCTCGCGGGCTTCCAATAGGCCGTCTTCCTTGCCCGTGTCTCCCGGAGAAGAAGCACGTTGGAATACATAGGACTGGCGTTGTCCAAGATGCCGTGCGTGGCCAGATGGAGGATGCGGAACTTTCCCGCCTGGGATTTGAAGAGGTCCTCGCGCGCCTCGGCGCCGGTGTAAACCTCGTTGTGCGAGCTGGAGTAAAGCCGCTTCAACGCTTGCACCTCCTGCCGCGCCTCTGGAAGTGGTCCCGGCTTTTCGCCGCGGTACGCGATGGTGGCATGAGCCAGGCTTTCGGTGCCCAGCACCGGGTCGGCCATGGCCAGCAAGGTGGAGGCCTCAGGCGAGACCTGTTCTTGCTTCTTCTGCCGCAAATGCATCATCTCGCGCAGCACCGTGAGCGATGGCGCATAAGCGATGGCGTATTTCTCCACTATATAGTGGTTGCTGCGTTCGAGCGCCTGAAAAGGAAGGTCCCATAAGGGGCCATCGGGCACAATGATCAATGCATTCTTGCCGGCTAGCTGCTGCTGTACCGGTTTGAGCAGAAGGTCGTAGAGTTGGTGGGCTGAGGCGCGAACATTCAGATCGCGCAATGACAGTTGGCGGCGAAACTGTTCCGTTTCCTGGCCAAGATCTTTGGTGTTGATGTCGATGGTATAGACCTTCAAATCGGGGACAACCCCATTCCCACTGGTGCTCTGGGTGAGCACGAAAAGATAGGTTCTCTCTTCGGCGACCACAAATTCCAGAATCGCGCTGTGGTTGTCGGGCAAAAGGCCGGCGGCATCGCCGAGAGAGATGGGCTGAATTTGTCCGCGTTGGCTACGAAGTTCGGGATGGGCGGCATACAGATTGGTCCGAAAATCTGAGTACTGCAATCGCGTCTTCTCCAGGTCGGACTTCAGCTCTGCCATGTGCCCTGCATCCGGTTTGGACGCCGCCTTCTCTACCTCAAGTTGCCGGTTGAGGGAGACGAGCTGGGCCTCCAGGTCCTCTTCACGCTCACGCTCCGTCCCGGTCATCGCTTTGGTGATTTTTACCCGGCCACTCCCGAGGACATCCAGCAGCGTCCGGCCTTTCGCGCGTTCTGCGTACGACAGGGCCTCGGAAAACTGAGACTGTGCGACCAGCAACCCGACCATGTCGTAATACGGATCTGACTTGTCCGCGAAGAAACTCTGCTGTTGCTCCTCACCACCGGCAACATCTTCACGCAGGCTCTCGACCGCCGTGATTGCCTCATCAAAGGCCGCGCGTGCCTCATCAGGCTTGTGGAGAGCCCGATAGGTTTGGCCGGCAACCCAATAGCAATGCCACAAAACATCGCGGTCATTGATCTCTGTGGCGATCTTTGATGCTCGCTCCTCGAGATCAAGTGCGTCAGCAAAGTCCTTCCGCACATAGCGCGCGTTCGCCATTTCGATGAGCACCTTTGCGATCTGGGGCTGTTCGCCAAGTTCCTGACTCAGTTTAAGACTTTTGTCGTAATAGACGAACGCCTGAGCGTGGTCATTTTGGGAAGAATAAAGGTTCCCTAAGGCTTCAAGAAAAAGAGCCTGCCCGCCCTTGTTTTCCATTTCCCGGTAGAGTGCCAACGCTTCGTGGTAACGCTGCAACGCCTTATCAAAGTCACCCTGGACACGATAGACCGCTCCTGCATTCATATCTGCGTCAGCGATTGCTAGTTTGTCTCCGACCTTTCGTGCCTCTTCCAGACTTTGTTGGTAATGACTTAGGGCTTCGGCGTAATCGTTTTGCTCCATGTAGACATTGCCAATGTTGTTCAGTAGTGGCACCTGATCTCGCTTATCCTTCATGGTTTTATCGAGAGCTAAGCTTTTTTGGTAATACTCCAGCGCCTGGGCACGATCTCCAAGCTGCTGGTGAACGGAACCAAGTTGGCCCAGCAAGCTGCTAATTAGAGTTTGATAGTTTGTTTCTTCTGCCAACGCGAGTGCTTTGGAGTAGCACTGGAGAGCCTGTGCGCTCTTATGCTCCGCGATATAAACATTACCGACATTCAGAAGCCCAATAGCCATACCGCGTTTGTTCCCAAGAGATTCCGAGATGCGCAAGCTCTTCTGAGTTTGCTCCAACGCCAAAGAATAGTTGCCTTGGTGCAAGTAAATGTAGCCCATGAATCCAGTTATTTGGCCGGCTGTCAATCTGTCATCCAATGTCTCCGACATGTCCAGGCTTCTCCGATAAGTCCGCAAAGCTTCCGGATATCTGCCGGTCGCCATCTGGAGATATCCGATACCCATCAGCACGCGACACACACCCCGTTGGTCGGAGATCGTCGTTGCAATCCCTTGTGCGGTCTCATATACACTCAGTGCTGGCCCGTATTCTCCACGGTTACTCAATCCTACGGCCTGGAGACGCAGGGCCTCTATCAAGATCGGGCTGACTAACTCTTTGTCGCGGTCGAGCAGCGCGGCCCTCTCCTGTTCGTTCTTGGCTGCCGCCAGCAAGGCTGCCAACTCCTCGACGGCGTCCGTCTCATGCCACACCTTCCAAGTGCCGGCTTCCTTGACGCACTCGAAGATGCGGACCGATTTGTCCGTGGCGGCCTTTCCAGTCTTTACATTGGTGGCGCTCATTTCGACTTGGACGCGCAGGCGCGCCTTATCGCCTTCCAACTTTGTCTCCGCGATGGCCATGTTGCTGACCACGATCTTGTCATTGGCGGCAAAAAATTGTCGCGCTGCCTCACGGTGTGAGGCCAAGTCAGGGGATTGCGAGCTCCACAGCCCCATCAGCCCATCCAGGTCTTTTTTTTCGTAGGCGGCAAAGTACTGGTCGATCAGCGAGTGCAGAGCCGGGATCTCCGGTAGCCCTTGCTCTACGTCACCAGCCGGCGCTCCTGGGGATCCCGATTGCTGGACTGGTCGAGCCGGGTTCTGCGATGCGGGCTGACTGACAGTTCCATCCGTGCCAAGTTTCGGCGCAGGCGCCGAGACTTGTCCGAGCAGCAGGCTCGGCAGGATGCACAGCACCCACAGCTTCGCATAGAGTTTCATGAGAGTGCTCACCATTGTAAGAGAATGGCCATAAATCACAAGGAAATAGGTGGATTTGTAGATACCCAATTTATCAGTTGGGATCGCCCACGACGATGAATCCCGCCCAATAAACCGGATCAGAAAACCGCGGCTCGTGGAGGAGTTTCAGTTCTGCGCGTTGCAGGGCTCGGGCCGTGCCAAACGGAGAAGCGCCTTGTTCGTTGGCCTTGCGGGCGCGATGGAAAGCCAACATAAGCTCCGCCGTACTTGTGGACTCCACCTTCCATTGGCTGACCACCGTGGTCGAGGTTCCGGCCACAAAGAATGCCCACGACAAGCCAATCACTCCCTCACCCGCGCTGATGCGTCCGCGCGCGGTTTCGCACGCGGAGAGCACGGCTAAGTCGGCGTGCAGATCGAGCCCCATGATCTCCCACGCCTCCAGAAGCCCGTCTTCCTTTGCGCTCCCGGGAGATAACAAGAGATGGGAATACATCGGGCTGGTGTCATTAAGGATCCCGTGAGTGGCCAAATGCAGGATTTCGAATTCTCCGGCGTGAGCCTTGAATCGGTCTTCCGTGGCCTCAGCGCCAACGAAAACCTGGCTTTGCTGCCGGCCATACAGACTTTCAAGCGTTTTCACTTCTCTTGCAGCCTCAGGAAGCGGCGCCAGCTTCTCATCTCGATAGGTTAACTTTGCGAGTTCAGTGGTAGCCGTGCCCAAGGCCGGATTGCCCATTGCCAATAGAGTCTGGTGCGCTGCCATGGCAGGCGCATCCTTGTTGTTAAGCCGGAGGCGAACCATCTCGCGCAGAACTGTCAGCGAAGGAGCGTAAGCAACAGCATAGTCCTCGAGCAGGTAGTGGCCCGGCCGAACCTGCACCGCCTGGAACGGCAGGTTCCACAGGAGACCGTCGGGTACGATGAGCAAAGCGTTTACGCCAGAGAGCTGGGCTTGCGCGGGTTGCAGGAGAAGATTGTAGAGTCTCGCTGCCACCGTGCTGAATTGCAGATCGCGCACTGAGAGTTGACGGCGAAACTGTTCCGCCTCCTGCTCAAGATCTTTGGCCTTGACGCCGATGGTATACACCTTCAGCTCCGGGCTGGCCGCATTCCCTGTGTTGCTCCGAGTGAGAACGAAAAGATAGGTTTTCTCTTCCGCAACCAAAAACTCCAGGATGGCGGTGCGGTTGTCGGGAAGAAGATTTGTGGCGTCGCTGAGGGAGATAGGCTGTAACTCGCCACGTTGTGCGCGAAGTTTGGGATGGGCGGCGTACAGATTGGTTCGAAAATCGGAATACTGCAATCGCGCCTTCTCCAAGTCGGACTTCAAATCAGTGATACGGCCTTCGTCGGGCTTGCGTGCCGCCTTCTCCACCCCAAGCTGCCGGTTTAAAGAGACTAATGTGGACAGCAGCACCTCTTCTTGCTCACGCTCTGCCGCGGTCATCGCTTTCGTAATGTGAACCCCGCGATTGCCGAGCATCTCCAGCAGTGTCTGCGCCCGCGAGCGTTCCAACATCTGGAACGCCTGTTCCGGCTGCTTCTGCTGGATCAGCAAATCAATGTAGCCTCGGTAGGAGTCGGCATGTTTGGCACGAAAGCCAGAACGAATCTCTTCCCCGCTGCCTAAATGGCCCATTTGACTCTCAAGGACATTCACAGCCTGCTCGAACAGTGGAGCGGCAGCATCCAACTGCTGCTTACGCACCATGATCCCGGCTAAAGTCGCCAGCCCGTCGGCGTAGTCCTGTTTTTCCGGCGTTAACCTTTGCCAGATCGCCAGACCTCGGCGATAGTATTCCTCCGCCTTGGCCAAGTCCCCGCGATCTCGAGCTACATTTCCAAGACCAGCCAAACTGCTGGCCACGTAGATGCTGTCAGAGGCGAGTTTCTCTCGAATCGCCAAGGCTCGGCCGAAATATGCCTCCGCCTTGACCATGTCCCCGCGATCTCGGGCTATCACACCCAGGTTGTGCATGGTCATGGCCGTACCGAGCCCGCCGGGGGCCAGTTTCTCTCGGATGTCCAAAGCACGGCTGTAGTATTCCTCCGCTTTGCTCAAGTCGCCACGATTCTCAGCCACCGTACCCAGATTGTTGAGGATGGAGGCCACAAGGAGGCTACCCGGGGCTAGTTTCTCTCGGATCGCCAAAGCCCTCAGCTCGTACTCCTCCGCCTTCGCCAAGTCGCCGCGATCATGGAACAAAACACCAAGGTTCTCTAGGGTTATCGCCACCGTTAGGGTGCCCAGAGCGAGCTTCTCCTTGATATCCAAAGCTCGGCGGTAGCACTCCTCCGCCCTCAGCAAGTCGCCACGAAGCAGGGCCACAGAGCCAAGATTACTTAGAATCGCAGCAAAAGAAAGGCTTCCCGGGGCTAGTTTCTCTTGGATCGCCAAGGCTCGGAGGTAGTACTTTTCCTCCTTTGCCAAGTCGCCAAGTTCATGCGCCACACCACCCAGATTGTTTAAGGTCCTAGCAACCGCGAGGCTGCCAGGAGACAGCCTCTCCTGGATCGCCAAGGCCCGGAGGTAGTAATTTTCCTCCTTTGCTGGATCACTGGCGACCAGCCCCAGGTTGCTCAAACTTGCAGCAACAGCGAGGCTTTCCGGGGCCAGCTTTTCTCGGATGGCCAAGGCCTGGCTGTGATACTCCTCCGCCTTCGTCAGATCGTCATGGTGCCAAGCGGCTAGACCAAGACCGTTGAGGCTCCTGGCAACGTTGAGACTTCCAGGGGCGAGCCTTTGCTGAATTTCCAAAGCCTGGGGCAGAAACTTCTCAGCCTGCGCCAGATCAGTGCGCTGAACAGCAGCATAACCAATACCGGCGAGGGCATCTGCGAACATTAGGCTTTCAGAGCTTAGTTTCTTGCTCTCTTCCGCCGCCTCTTGGTAATGTTTCCCTGCATTCAGCCAATCGGACCTTTGCTCAAACGTAGCCGACCAGGAACGCAGCAATTGCGCCTTGACGGCCGCTCCCGCTCCCGCGCTCTGTTGGATCAGTTCTTCATATGCGGCATCGGCTTCCTTCCATTGCTGGGCGTTAGCCAACAACTCGGCAGCGTGATACAAGAACCAGGGGCCAAGCCACGCTGATTGAGACGCCTGCGCCTTTCGAGCAGCCGACTGCCAACGCTCTGCCGCGTCCTGAAGCTTGCCGGCTGTGGCCAGCTTCTGGCCTTCAAGATAAATAGGAAGAAGACTCTCTGGAAGATTCGGTCGCGCGTCGACGCCCCAGCTAGCCGGTCCCAATGTCCAAACCTTTTTGTCTGTGCCTCTGAGTCCTTCGATTGTTACAGGTCCGCGCGGCGCCTGCTCAATTTCGATCCAAGACAGATCGAATGGAGATTCAATCTCACCTTGGGCGGCGCCACGGGCCCAATGGAGAAGGATGTCCCCTTCTTGAAGTCCGGCTTTCTCCGCCTCAGAGTTCTTCTTCACCGCCTCGATCACCACGCCTCTTCCAAACTCTGCGGGCGCTTTTGCGCTGGCGGGGCGCTCCATACTAGGTGTGTTTTGGCCGGCGGCAGAGGACGCTGGAGTCTCCATGGCCTTGGGAGTTTCCGGCTGCTGGCGTGGTAAAGTCGGGGTTTGCGATGCGGGCTGGCTAGCAGTTCCATCCGCGCCAGGTTTCGGCGCAGGCGACGAACGTTGTCCGAACAGCAAGCTCGGCACGATGCACAGCACGCACAGCTTCGCGCAGAGTTTCATGAGGTTTGTGCTCACCATTGTAAGAGAACGGCTGTAAATCGCAACAGAATTAGGAGCGGCCTAGTAGAGACAAGGCAGTTGATCAATACCACGGTTGCAAGTATCGAATGTTTTGTAACGTCTACTCTTTAAAGAAGATCATTATTTTTCTTCGATTCCCCTTAATTTTTCCTAGCTGGACGCAAGACGGAACGGCGCCCGGTTGGTCAAGGCCACGAATGTGCCGCGCCAGCGGGCGGAGCGAACGCGAAGAGCCTTTACCAACCGGGCGCCGCTCCGTATACTCGCCAGCCGGAAAACAGAAGAGGGCCACATGGGATTCTTCTTCGGCTTGGCCGTGAGGCCGGAGAAGCTGCTGCTCAAAGGAGATTTGGGCGACGATGTGATCCCGGTTTCAGCTTGAAGGAAGAGCCGTTCCGCTTGGTTCAAGATGCCACTCAGACTTGGGTTGGATTTGTTCTGGTTTTGGAATGCGATAGCCTCTTTGTTTTCCTGGCGCCGTGAGACGCAAAGTGGGGTGGCAGGGAACGACCTCCGAAGCACAGCGGAGCCCCCGTTAGGGGGTGTTTGTGCAGAGCACAAACAGGGGTCGTTCCCTGCCACTTCTTGACCCCGGAAGCCGTGTGGGTGCAGGTCTACGGTTTGCACAAGGGCTCTATTTTTCGGAACTTACGTTTTGGAAAAACAGAACCGTGACCGTACCGAGCTGGTGAGTTCCATTTTTGGAAGAATGAAAGGTAGACTCACCGGCTGCGCCCGGTGTCAGCGTAACAGCTTCGTTTAAGTTTTGTTTGGGTATCTGATCTGAAATTTCACTCCAAATTCTGAAGTAAGACTGGTTTGGTTTAGGACTCGATTCTTGTTCGGAAAAACTTGTCATCGCATTGTTGCGATTGTCTCCTGGGTTTCGTATGAATTTGCGCTGGCTTTCCGGAGGAAAATGGAGGGCCAAACTCGGGGCCTAAAATGTAATTAGAACAGTCTCGAATTGTTTTCCCGAATATTGGAGCGTGTCTTGCATCATTTTGGTCATAGTTTCGGGTAACGTTCGGTTCGCCTTCCAGCCCTGATAGAGTTCCTCAAAGAATTTCCCTGGATATTGCTTCTTCCCGTAGTGCCAGTCCGCTAGCTCAGCACGAGACATAGAGCCAAATTGTTTGGCTTCAGCCTTGCTCCTGGCAATGAAATATCGGCGTATCTTCCCCTCACTCAACTCCTGCTTGAGCGCGACTCGGAAGCAGGCTTCCGCCCTCTCAAAATACCTATCGGAAGCGGCAGCATAGATCATCCGGCAGTTTCCGTTCAATCCAAGCAGCAAAGGCCGGTAGGCATTCAGGTGGGCTTTGAACTGCTGCATGCCCTCCAATC
>WNEY01003355.1_pt1 | contig 12012 bp, 14 predicted proteins | sample 5400531 | NCBI WGS metagenome assembly WNEY01 (sample SAMN13153338, study PRJNA577476) | soil metagenome | isolation source: 200 cm saprolite under Douglas fir tree site 1 | place: USA:California | collected 2015-04-18
CACATCATCGAGGCCGAAGCCCGGCCGGTACGCTGGCGTTCATGGCTCGCGCGGAAATAACGACCCCCGAAGCACTCGAGAACGAGCGGCTCACCGACGTCGCGCTGCGGCCACGCGGCTTGGGCGAGTTCGTCGGACAGGCCAAGGTCAAGGAGTCGCTCCAGATCGCCATCGATGCGGCGAAGCAGCGCAAAGAGCCGCTCGATCACGTGCTGTTTTTCGGCCCGCCGGGACTCGGCAAGACGACACTGGCGCTGCTCATGGCGAAGGAGCTGGACGTGAACATCCGCACCACGTCCGGCCCCGTGCTCGAACGCCCCGGCGACCTCGTCGGCATGCTCACCTCGCTCAAGTCGGGCGACATCCTGTTTATCGATGAAGTGCACCGCCTGCGGCCCGCGCTCGAGGAGTTCCTCTATCCGGCGATGGAGGAGTACCGGGTGGACGTGCGCATCGCCGACGGCCCGCACGCGCAGACGATCCCCATGCAGCTCGAGCGCTTCACCCTGATCGGCGCCACGACGCGGTTTGGTCTGCTGACGCCGCCGCTGCGCGCCCGCTTCGGACTGGTCGAGCGCCTGCACTACTATCCGCCCGACGACCTCGTCCAGATCATCACCCGCTCAGCCGGGATCCTGGGTGTCGGCGCCGACGCGGCGGGTGTCGTGGAGATCGCGCGCCGCAGTCGCGGCACCCCGCGCGTCGCCAACCGCCTCCTGAAGCGCGTGCGTGACTACGCCCAAGTCCGCGCCGGCGGCGAGATCACCGCGGCCGTCGCGGTCGAGGCGCTCAAGCGACTGGACGTCGATGAGTTCGGCCTCGACGACATGGACGCGCGCATCCTCAAGGCCATCATCGAAATGTTCGAGGGCGGCCCAGTCGGTGTGCAGACCGTCGCCGCGGCGGTCGGCGAGGATCCGGGGACGCTCGAGGAGGTGTACGAGCCGTTCCTGATGCAGCAAGGCTTCCTGGCGCGGACGCCGCGGGGGCGAGTGGCCACTCCGGCAGCCTATCGGCACTTCGGATTCGTCCCACCGAAATCCGCGGAGCAGGCGAGCATCTTCGAGACTTGATCTACCGCACCTCCGATTTCGATTACGATCTTCCACCAGGACAGATCGCCCAACATCCGCTCCCCGATCGCGACGCCAGCCGCCTGCTCGTGCTCGAGCGCGCCACCGGAGCGATTCGGCATCTCCACTTTCGCGACCTCCTCGAGCTGATCCCGCCGAGCGATCTGCTTGTCATCAACGCGTCGCGGGTCATACCGGCACGGCTACACGGCAAGCGACAAGGGGGACAGGACGCCGAGTTCCTGGTGGTGCGAGAGCTCGCCGACGGAACCTGGCTCGCGATGGCGCATCCCGGTGGCAAGCTCAAGCCTGGCCGACGCGTCACGTTCGGCGACGACAGTGCGGTCGAGATTGTAGAAGTATTAGGCGGCGGACTGCGACGCGTCCGCTTCGTGGGCGCGCTCGATGCGCGCACGACGCTCGCTAAATACGGTGAGGTGCCGCTACCGCCCTACATCAAACGCGCGCCCACCAAAGCCGATCAGGAGCGGTATCAGACCGTCTACGCGACCCACGACGGGAGTGTCGCTGCGCCGACCGCGGGCCTGCACTTCACGACGGAGCTGCTCGCCCAGATCCACGAGCGCGGTATCTCGGTCACCGCGCTCACGCTCCACGTCGGGCCGGGCACGTTCAAGCCCGTCGAGACTGACGCGCTCGGTGATCACACCATGCATCCCGAAGCGTACGAGATTGCGGAAGGTGCGGCGGGACGGATCAACTTCAAGAAGGCGGGGCAGCACGCGGTGTGGGCGGTCGGCACGACTGTCGTACGGGCGCTCGAGTCGGCGGCCGACGCGACCGGCCAGGTGCGTCCGGGCACCGCCGAGACGAGTCTCTTCATTCATCCTCCGTACGAGTTCAACGTCGTGGGCCGGTTGATCACCAACTTTCATCTGCCCCGATCGACGCTGCTGATGCTTGTCTGCGCGTTTGGGGGATACGAGCGAGTTATGGCTGCGTACCGCGAGGCGGTGAAGGCTGGCTACCGGTTCTATTCTTATGGCGACGCCATGGCAATCCTCTGATGTTCGACTTTTGGATTGACGGTCAATCCGGCGCGGCGCGCTCGGGCTCGCTGACCCTGCCCCACGGCACCGTCGAGACGCCGGTCTTCATGCCCGTTGGCACGCAGGCGACCGTGCGCACGCTCTCTCCCGCCGACCTCAAAGCCGTCGGCGCGCAGATCGTGCTCGCCAATACCTACCACCTGCACGTCCGGCCGGGCGAAGACGTCATCGCGCAGCTCGGCGGGCTCCACAGGTTCATGGCGTGGGAGCGGCCGCTGCTCACCGACTCGGGCGGCTTTCAGGTGTTCTCCCTGGAAGGCTTCCGCAAAGTCGATGATGACGGCGTGGAATTCCAGAGCCACGTTGACGGCGGGCGTCGCAAGCTGACCCCGGAACGCGCCATTGAGATTCAATGGACACTGGGCTCCGACATCGCGATGGCATTTGATCATGTCATTCCCGGAGGCGCCGATGAGGCAACGGCACGGGACGCCCTGGAGAGAACGCTGCGGTGGCTCGAGCGATGCAAACGACGGCACGATGAACTGGCAGGCCGTCAGACCGTCCGCCCGTCCGACCGTCAGACCCTGTGGCCCATCATCCAAGGCGGCACGTTGCCCGCACTTCGTACGGAGTCTTTGGATCGCGTGATGCAATTAGGCCCGTGGACGGGGATCGCGATTGGCGGTCTCTCGGTGGGCGAACCCAAGGACAGGATGTACCAGACCATCGACGTGCTGGAGGCGCGACTGCCCGCTACACTGCCCCGTTATCTTATGGGTGTCGGGTTTCCGGCGGACCTGGTCGCCGCGGTGGAGCGTGGTGTGGACCTGTTCGACTGCGTCGCCCCGACGCGCGGCGGGCGCAACGGCTCGGCTTTCACGCCGGAAGGCACCTTGAACATTCGGAATGCCGCCTACCGCACGGACGACGGGCCGCTGGACCCGAGCTGCGACTGTGAAACGTGCACGACGTATTCGCGGGGATACCTGCGCCACCTGTTCGTCGCGGGCGAGCTGCTCGGACTGCGGTTGTTGTCGCTGCACAATGTTCGTTATCTGATCCGCCTCGCGGCGGAGATGCGAGCCGCCATTCAGCGGGGCGGCGACGCGTTCGCCACATGGGCCGATGACTGGCGCCGCCGCTACCAACACACGGGAGTCGCATGACCACCGCACATCTGTCCTTGCTGTTGATCGCCTCCCCCGGCTCGGGTGGGCCCGGGGCGAGCGCCTTGATCATTCAGCTTGCCCTGTTCGGCGTGATCTTCTACATGTTTCTGATCCGGCCGCAACGCCGCCAGGCGGAACAGCACAAGCAGCTGCTGGCGTCGCTGCAGCGCGGCGATCAAGTGCTGACCTCGAGCGGCATCGTGGGCGAGGTCGTGCACATCAAGGACGACCAGGTCACCATCCGCAGCGGCGAAGCGAAGTTCGTGATCTTACGCAGCGGCATCGCCAGCATCACCAACCGCACAGCCGTCGAGGCGAAGCCGGCGTGACGGTTCACTCGCTCCATCTGCTCGGCTCACCGAGCCTGCGGCAAAAATCGGCCCCGGTAGCGCAGGTGGATGACGCCGTACGCCGGCTGGTCGAGGACCTCTTCGAGACGATGCGCGCTGCGAAGGGGGTCGGCCTCGCGGCGAATCAGATCGGCGTCGTGCGCCGCGTCGCGGTCGTGGACATCGGCGAAGACGATCCACCGCCGCTCGTGCTCATCAATCCGGTGATCGTCGGGCGTGGCGACGAGGAGGAGACGGCGGAGGAGGGGTGTCTGTCGATTCCCGACATCTTCGGCGACGTCACGCGACCCGCCAGCGTCGTGGTCGAGGCGCTCGATCAGAAAGGCCGGCGTTCCCGCGTCGAAGCGCGCGGCTACAAGGCGCGCGCCATTCAGCACGAGATCGATCATCTCGACGGTATTCTGTTTCTCGATCACCTCAGCGCCGTGAAGCGCGGCCTCCTGCTCTCGAAGTGGAAGAAATCGCGCAAAGGACAGACCGGATATCTCAAGGAGGTTACGCCGGAGCCGGCGGGTGAGCTGTAAATGCGTGTGGCGTTCTTTGGTACGCCCGACTTCGCGGTGCCGTCGCTGCGCGCGCTCGTCGGAGAAGGATTCGACGTGGTCGCCGTCGTCACACAACCCGATGCGCCGCAAGGGCGCTCCCGCTCGAAACTGATTCCTCCGCCGGTCAAAGTCGCGGCCGACGCTGAAGATCTCCTCGTTTTGCAACCGGAAAAGCCGACAGATCCTGCGTTTCTCACACAGCTGCGCGAGCTCAAGCCGGATATCGGCGTCGTCGTCGCCTACGGCCACATCCTTAAACCTGAGCTTCTGGCGCTGCCGCCGCGCGGCATGATCAACGTGCATCCGTCCCTGCTGCCCGGCCTGCGTGGCGCCGCGCCCATCGAGTGGGCCATCATCCGCGGGCACGAGACGACCGGTGTAACGATCATGCAGCTCGATGCCGGCATGGATTCCGGACCGATCCTGCATCAGATCCCCCACCGCATCGGCGCCGACGTGACGGGAGGCGAGCTGTCCGCGCATCTCGCCGAGATGGGCGCGCAGGCGTTGATCGAAACCCTCGCGCTGATGGAGCAGAGCGATCCGCCGCCGCAGCCCGTCCCACAGAACGAGAGTCGCGCCACGCTCGCGCCGAAGCTCACGCGCGAGACCGCGCGCATCGATTGGGCCAAGGACGCGGGGGCGATCAGCGGTCTCATCCGCGGGCTCGATCCTCGGCCCGGTGCCTGGACCGAGCTCAAGGGCGTCGAGATCAAGCTGTTCATTCCGAAAGTCACGGAGCCGCCCTTCCCCAGCACAGGTGTCCCAGGCGAGGTCCTGTCAGCAGACGGCTCGCTTGTCGTCGCGACGGGTCCGTTCAAAGATCTAGGCGGCGGCAGCGTCGAGATCTTCGAGGTACAGCCTGCCGGGAAAGAGCGGATGCCAACCAGCGACTGGGTGCGGGGGGCTCGGCTCAAGGCCGGCGCCAGGTTCACATGAGACCGCCGCTCCCGCGCCTGCACGCGATCACGGACGAACGGATCGCGCGCCGGGCCGACTTGCTGGACGTTGCGCGCGAGCTTGCCAAAGGGGGTGGGTCACAGCTGGCGTTTCATGCGCGCGGCCGTTCGCTGAGCGGCCGCGAGCATTACGAGCTGGCCGTCCGACTGTCCGACAGTCAGACCGTCAGACTGTTCGTGAACGACCGTCTCGACGTCGCCCTTGCGGTTCCGACCGCCGGTGTCCAGCTCGGCCATGGCAGCCTGCCCGTCAGCGCCGCGCGCGCGCTCAACCCGCTGTGGTGGATCGGTAAGTCGGTGCATGACTTGGCGGAGGCCGAAGCCGCAAGGACGGAAGGGGCTGACTATCTTGTTGTAGGGCCGGTATTCGCCACCGCCTCCCACCCGGGGGGCCGCTCGCCGCTGGGACTGCAACGCCTGCGGGCGATTGCATCGGCGGTCGACGGACTTCCGGTGATCGCGATCGGTGGCATCACCGCCGATCGTGTGCGTGAGGTACGAAACAGCGGAGCCTACGGCGTCGCCGCGATTCGGGCCCTGTGGGACGATGTCGAGCCGGCCGAGGCTGCGCGGAGGATGCGGGAATGGATGTCGTAATCAATGGCGAACACAAGCGAGTCACACCCGGGGCGTCGCTGCTCGACGTGCTGAGCCAGCTCCAGCTTGATCCGCGGGCGGTTGTGGTCGAGCACAATCGCCGCATCGTGCGGCGACCCGCGCTGGCTGATGTGAAGGTGAGCGAAGGAGACGCCATCGAGTTGGTGCATTTTGTAGGCGGTGGCTGAGAGGCTGAGAGGCTGAGAATGACGACAGCAGTTGAAACAGTTCGCGACGAGCCGCTGACGATCGGCGGGCGCATGTTCCAGTCGCGCCTCATGGTCGGGACGGGAAAGTATCCCGACATGGACACGATGGTGCGCGCGATCGAGGCGTCGGGCGCCGAGGTCGTGACGGTCGCCGTGCGTCGCGTGACCCTCGACCGCTCCAAGGAATCGAGCGTCCTGCACTTCCTCGATCCGAAGAAGGTCTTCCTGCTCGCCAACACCGCCGGCTGTTACACCGCCGCCGATGCGATCCGGTACGCGCGGCTCGCGCGCGAGGCGGGGTTCAACGCCTTCGTGAAGCTCGAGGTGATCGGCGACGAGGAGACGCTGCTGCCCGACGTGGCGGGTCTGCTCGAGGCGGCGAAGGTATTGGTGCAGGAAGGATTCAAGGTGCTCGCCTACTCGAACGAAGATCTCGTGACGGCGCTGCGGCTCGAGGATGCAGGTTGCGCCGCGGTGATGCCGCTGGCGTCTCCGATCGGCAGCGGGCTCGGGTTGCTGAATCCGTTGAGCGTGCGCACGATCAAGCGGCGTCTACATGTGCCCGTGATCGTGGATGCGGGCGTGGGCACGGCGTCCGACGCGTGCGTCACGATGGAGCAAGGCGTGGACGGGATCCTGATGAACACGGCGATCGCAGCCGCGCAGGATCCCGTCGCGATGGCGCAGGCCATGCGCCTGGCGACGATCGCGGGCCGCGCCGCCTTTCTCGCGGGCCGGATGCCGCGCCGCGAAGTCGCGATGCCGTCTTCCCCCACGCGGGGGATGCTGGATTAAGGCAGCAACCGCCGCTCGCCGGGCGGCTCTGGAGATTCTCCGCGAAGTACGCGCCGGCGCGCTCCTCACCGATGCTCGCGACCGCCACCTCGAGGGGCTCGCCGAGCGCGACCGCCGGCTCGCGTACGAGCTCTCGGCCGGCGTGCTCCGCCGCCAGCGCGAGCTCGACAGCGCCCTGGAGCTGGACCGCGCCGATCCCCGCCTTCACGACGTCCTCCGCCTCGGCGCCTATCAGCTGCGCTGGTTGACGCGCGTGCCGTCGCATGCGGCTGTCTCGACGTCTGTCGAGCTGGCCCGAGAGACTGTAGGCGAGGGGAGCACGGGCTATGTGAACCATGCGTTGCGCAAACTGACAGGTGCCGGGTGCCAGGTGTCGGGTGCCGGGTCTTCACATCCCGACTGGTTGGTGCAGCGTTGGAGCAATCGATTCGGCCCCGCCGAAACAGAACGACTGGTAGAGTGGAACGACGCAAAGCCCGAGCTCACCCTCCAGCCCGCCCGTTGGGATCGGGAAACTTTAGCCAACCGGTTCCGGGACATAGGGCTCGGTGTGACAGAGGCGCCCTTTGGAGCCGGCCTACGCATCGGCCTGACACCTGACACCCGACACCCGGCACCTCGTGATCTTCCAGGCTTCACCGAAGGAGGGTTCATCGTCCAAGATCCTGCCCACGCTCTCGTTTGTCGTTTCACAGCCATTCCGCGCGGCGAGTTGGTCTACGACGCCTGCGCCGCGCCCGGAGGGAAAGCGGTCGCTCTCGAAGCGGCGGGAGCGCGGGTTCTCGCCGGTGACGCACGCCACGAGCGCCTTGGCCGGCTCGCCGACACCACTCGACGCGCGGGAGTGGAAATTCATTGCGTCGGCGCCGATCTTGAGGCGGCGCCGGTACGTCCCGCCGGCATCGACGCGGTCCTTGTGGACGCGCCGTGTAGTGCGACCGGCACCATACGGCGCCACCCCGACGCGCGCTGGCGCCTCGACCCAACGGTCTTTGCGCGGGCGGCAAAGCGACAGGCGCGGCTGCTCGCGGCCGCGGCACCGCTCGTACGACCGGGCGGGCTGCTCATCTACGCGACTTGCTCGCTCGAGCCCGAGGAGAATGAACACGTCGTGGAAAGTTTCCTGGACCGGAATCCCGGATTCACGCGGTCCGCTCGCACGGATGCGTCACTGCCCGCGGAGCTCCTGACGGATGCCGGCGACTTCCAATCGCTGCCGCAGCGACACGGCATCGACGGCGCGTACGCGGCCCGGCTCGTCCGGGTGAGCTGATGCGCATTCGCCGGCATTTCGAGCCGTTTCAGGACTTCAAGATCACGCCCAGGGTCTGGAGGTGGTTGGGAATCGGCGTCGGCATGGTGCTCGCCGGGTACCTCACCGCTTACCTCATTCTGTTCCCCGCGCCGATCCTCCCCGGCCATCAGGCCGTGCCCCGCGTCCTGGGACTCACGCTCGCCGAGGCGCAATCGGAGATTCAGAAAGCCAAGCTGCAAGTCGCCGATGGCGGCGCCGAGCCGCATCCGACGGCGCCGGCCGGCGTCGTCGTCTGGCAGGATCCGCCACCGGGTGTAATCGCGCCGGAAGGAACGAAAGTCACCCTGGTGTCGAGCGCCGGCCCACCCAAGATTCCGGTGCCGGACGTCTCGAATCTCGACGGCGGGCTCGCGCAGTCGCTGATCGCAGCCGCCGGATTGGTGGTCAGTCAGGTGGAGTCGGTCCAGGCCGCCGCGCCCACGGGCCTCGCGATGCTCACGCGGCCGCCGGCAGGAACCGCGCTGCCACCCGGTGCCGGCCTGACCGTCGTCATCAGCCGCGGCGCACCGACGATTCCGATTCCCGATCTCCTGGGTTTGGCGTCGGCGGATGCGCGCACCAGACTGGAGATGGAAGGACTGCAGCTCGGCACGGTGACTCGACGGCGCACCGCAGAAGCATCGCCGGGAACGGTAGTCGGCCAGCGGCCGGCGGCCGGGACACTGGCTGCGCCCGGCACCGTCGTGGACATTGTCGTGGCTCGGAGCCCACAGTGAGGAACGGCATCCGCATCGCGCCCAGCGTCCTCTCGGCCGATCTCGCGCGCCTGAAGGAGCAAGTCACGCAGGTGTTAGAAGCGGGAGCCGATTGGCTGCACGTGGACGTGATGGATGGCCGCTTCGTGCCGAACATCACGTTCGGCGCCAATATGATAGAGGCGCTGCGCAAACTGACGGAGAAGCCGATCGACGCGCACCTCATGGTCGTCGAACCGGAGCACTACATCGAGTCGTTCGCGGCCGCCGGCGCCTCGGTGTTCACGTTTCATCCCGAGGCTACCGTTCACGTGCAACGCCAGCTCGACGCGGTGAAACAGCAGGGGATGATGGCGGGGCTGGCGCTCAATCCCGCCACGCCGCTCGCGCACGCCGAGGAAGCGGTGCGCGATCTCGACCTTCTGCTGATCATGACGGTCAACCCAGGCTTCGGTGGCCAGAGCTACCTTCCAGGGTCGAGTGAAAAGATTCAGCGCGCCCGCGCACTGCTCACCGCGCACCGCGCACAGTGTCTTCTCGAGGTCGATGGTGGGATCACGAAACAGACGATCGCCGCGGCGCATCAAGCCGGCGCCGACACGTTTGTGGCCGGCAACGCGATTTTCGCGAGCGCCGACCCTGCACGGGAAGTGCAGGAGCTGCGCCGCCGCTGCATGGTGACGGTATGACGAACCGGCAGCAGTGGACGCTGATCGCGGGCCTGGTGATGACGGCCGTGTTCGGCGTCGCGCTCGCGATCAAGCTGCGGCCGCAGCTCAACCCGGTTGAGATAGGATCGAGCGCGCCGGAGTTCCACGCGACGGACTTGCGCACCAATCGCCGTGCGACCCTCGAGGACTATCGAGGCAAGGTCGTCCTGGTGAACATTTGGGCCACGTGGTGTCCGCCCTGTCGAGCCGAAATGCCGTCAATGGAGCGGCTGCACAAGAAGCTCGCGGGCACGGAGTTTCGCATTGTGGCGGTGAGCGTCGATGGCGACGCCTTTTACCCGCAGGAGAAAGAGGGCCCCAAGCAGATACTGGCCTTCGCTGACACGCTGAGGCTCACCTTCGATATTCTGCACGACCCCAGCGGGGCGATCAGACAGGCGTACGACATCTTTGGCGTCCCCGAGAGCTATCTGATCGATCGGGATGGCATGATCGTCAAACGCGTCATCGGTGCAACCGATTGGGACACGGGTGACAACGAAATGCTGATCCGGCGGCTGCTGAATGCGCAGTAGCCTGCTGCAGATGATCACCCGCAACTGGCCCATCAAGGGCGCGGCGCTGTTCCTGGCGCTGATGCTCTACGTCGCCGTGCAGCTGCAGCAACCCGTCACGACGAGCTTCGACGTGACGCTCAACGTGCTGCTGCCGCGGGGGCGCGCGCTCGTGCACAAACCGCCCAAGGTCCGCGTCCAGATTTCCGGCAAAGGCAGCCAGATTCTCAAGCTCCGCTCGTTGTCGGGCGACATCACCCGCCGCGTCCCCGACACACTGACCGCGTCCACCTGGTCGATCCAGCTCGACCCTGACGAGGTCGAGCTCGCGCTCCCCAAAGGCGCCGACGTCCGCGTCATGGAAGTCCGGCCGAGCGAGATCACCCTGGCGCTCGACAGCGTGGCTCGCAAGGAAGTGCGCATCATCTCGCTCGTGACCGTTACACCGGATTCCGGTCAGGTGCTGCACGGCGGGTTGTCCATGACTCCCACGACAGTGCGTCTGGTCGGTCCCGAAAAGAGCCTGGCGACGATCGATTCCGTCACCACCGTGCCGATGGAGATCACCAGCGTCTCGGGCGAATTCACGCGTGCCGTGCCGATCGACACGATGCCCCTCGGCATCGTGCGCCTCTCGCCCAAGCAAGTGACCGTGACGGGCGACATGGGCCGCATCGCCGAGCGCTCGTTCGCCGGCATTCCGGTCGAGACCGGGGCCGGGGCGATCACGAGCTTCATCGTCACGCCGGCGCGCGTGTCGGTCGCCGTACGCGGCCCCGAAGAGCGCGTCCAGGGGCTGACACGCGATTCCCTGCGCGTCGTCGCGCACATCACGGGAACGAGTGCCGGCTCAGCCCGGATCACCGTCATCGCGCCGCGCGGTATCACCGCCCGCGCGATTCCCGACTCGGTCACCCTGCGCCGCCGCGGCACGCCCCCCCGCCCCGCCCGCGCCGCCCGCCCCCCCCGTCGTGGCTGACGCCGTCCTCGGCATCGAGACGTCGTGCGACGAAACATCGGCCGCCGTCCTCGTGAACGGCGAGCTGGCGAGCCTCGTCATTCTGTCGCAGGACATCCACAAAGTCTTTGGCGGCGTCGTTCCCGAGCTGGCGAGCCGGGCCCATCTTGCGGCACTCCCCGCGGTCGTCGATCGCGCGCTCGCGGAAGCAGGTCTGGCGCCGTCGGCGATCGATGCGGTGGCGGTGACAGCGGGGCCGGGGCTCGCGGGCGCGCTACTCGTCGGCGTCGTCTACGCCAAGGCGTTCGCCTTTGCCGGCGATCGCGCCCTCATCGGCGTACACCATATGGAAGGTCACTTGTTCGCACCGGCGCTCGAAGATCGCGATCTCGCGCCGCCGTTCGTGGCGCTGCTCGTGTCAGGTGGGCACACCCTGTTGCTCGACGTACCCGCCTGGGGCCGGTACCGGTTGCTCGGCGAGACGCGCGATGATGCCGCGGGCGAGGCCTTCGACAAGGTGGCGACGTTGCTCGGGCTCGGTTATCCCGGCGGTCCCGCAATCGAGAAGCTGGCGCGCGAAGGTGATCCGAGCCGCTTCAACTTCCCGCGCCCGATGATCGCGGAAGGGTTCGAGTTCTCCTTCTCCGGATTGAAGACGGCGGTCCTGCATGCCGTGCGCGCGTCCAACGACCTGGAGCGCGACCGCGCGCACCTGGCACGCGGCTTTCAGGACGCCGTGCTCGACGTGCTTGTGACCAAGCTGGAGCGTGCCGTGCGGGCCACCGGCTACACGACCGCCGTGCTCGGCGGCGGCGTCGCGTGCAGCCGAGCGCTGTCGGCGCGGGCGGCGGAGCGCCTCGCGGGAGTCGCACGCATCGCGGTCGCGAGCCCGCGCCTCAACGCCGACAACGCCGCGATGATCGCGCGCGCCGGGTGGCACCGGCTGCGTCTGGGCGAGCGTAGCGACTGGACGCTCGACGTCCGCGCCGATTTGCCCCTTCCCGGTCTCGAAACCGCCGAGATTCCGACATGACCGTTTATCCATTCGCGATACACCTGGGGCCGCTGGAGCTCACGGGCTACGGGCTGATGATGATGGTGGCGTTCTT
>WNEY01003357.1_pt1 | contig 12009 bp, 8 predicted proteins | sample 5400531 | NCBI WGS metagenome assembly WNEY01 (sample SAMN13153338, study PRJNA577476) | soil metagenome | isolation source: 200 cm saprolite under Douglas fir tree site 1 | place: USA:California | collected 2015-04-18
AGCCGGTCCCTGGCCTCGTCCTCGCCGACGCCGAAAAGGTCCACCCCGACGCTCTCGGCGAGCGCCTCGGGTTGCTCGCCGGGAGCTACCCGGACGGTGAGCATCATGCTGGTCCCCCCACGCGGATACTCGTCCCACACCGTCCGCCAGCCATCGCTACGGTACGCCAGCGTCAGGTAGTTAGCCGACCACACAGCGATCGTCCGGTCAGCGTCCCGGATCCCGGCCTGCATCGTCTGGCTACCGTCATGCCCGGGAACGAAGTCCCATGACTGAGGCAAGACCTGATAGCCGGCTTCTCTCAGTACCCAGGCGATCCACTCCGCCCAGGGCCCGTCGGCCTGAACGAAGGACAGGAAGAAGTCCCACTCAGTCGCCTCCTGCATCCGCAGGTTACGCGCGCTTACCTTACCGCTCTCGCTGCTGGCTCCCAGGATTTGCTCGGCGTTTTCCAGTCGGCCTTCAATGAGTTCGGACACCGTGTTCATCGCGTACCCGAGGGAGTCTGGATCCGAGGTACCCTCGGTCAGGGCAGGCATCGTCTCGCCGAAACTGAAATAAGGGACGTACGGCAGCTTGGTCTTCTCCAGGGCATCCCTTGGGGTGAAGCCCTCGGGCAGCCAGCCCTCATAGAAAGGCTTGCATATCTTTGCGGCTATAGTGAGCCATTCCTGGGCTGATTCGTATTCCGTGCGGCTGTCAAAACGTGATATGATCGGCAATATCAGGGCCGACGGCCGGTCATAGGCGAGGCTACCGCGCCGTGCCTGCGCACGCTCGATTACGTCCTCCACGCCCTTCAGGCTCTGCAGGTTCGACATGAAGACCGGGACGATTAGGTCCGGCAGCATGATCGTGCATATCCCGCCGGCATCGGTTATTCCCGTCCTACTATCAATAAAGGTGAAATCATACTCTTTAAGCCACTCGTTTCTCAGGCGTTCTATGAACTCCCCCCCGTTCGAGCCAGTAAAAAACGCCGTCCAGTCGAACTCGAGAACTCTCGCCGGGTAATCATCTCCCAGGCGGCCGCTGGTGATCAATGAAATAACCGACGGCCGAAGTGGCACCTCGGCGACGTAATCCCGCCAATCGACATCGAGAGAATCGGTAGCCGGGGATGACGCTGCTTGTAGCATGTCTATCAGGCCCGGTTGTTCGTTCAGCTTACCCCGGAACTTGGAAAAATACCGCCATAGCCCGGGTGCTTCCAGGTCAAAGTCCACGACGAGTACCTTCTTGCCCCGCCTCGCGAGAAGGCCGGCAATATTGGCCATTGCCATCGTCCGGCCCGTGCCGCCCTTGTACGAGTAGAAGGTTACGATCAAGGCTATCATCAACCAAGCGTAGGCGGGAGTTTCTGGACAGTCTGGGGCGTGAACGGCCCCTCGAACTCACTAATTGACAGATAGGGCCAGGCGGGATCCCAATCCGGTACCTGCTGCAAGGCTCCTGCGACGGCGCCCGCAAACTTCTCGAGCCTACGTCCCAAGAGCTCCTTACTCCGGCTCTTGGAGGTCATCCAGGGGTTGTTGCAGCGACCCTTCAGGGAAAACGCCTGGATTTCCGAGAGGCTAGGATGAAGATTATCGCAATCGGTCAGTACGACCGGCAAGATCAGCCGAGGCGCATTGCGGCCACCCGCTACCAACCTGCGCCTCGCGAGCATATGGCACAATTCTTTCTTGCACCACTGGCTTGCCCAATATTGCCCGGTCCATAGGCAGACCATCACCTTCGAATGTGCTAGACCTTCCGCAAGGCTATCCGGCCAGGCGGTACCGGTCTCGACCGACTCTACGTCGTAATAAATTTGCGGCCGATGATTTAATTCATCGTTCAGCCAGTGCGTGAATACCGGCAGGAAATGTTTACTGACATATCGTGACCAGTGATCGGATCGCCGGTAGCTCAAGAACACATCGTAGATATAGTCCACCTAACCCCCCCACCACGTGCGAGCCCGGGCGCCTGCCGGGCGGCCCGATACGTACCGATGCTGCGCGATTGTACCGCAGCCAGGCCAACCGGAGTCACCTAGTCGCTGACGGTGTTTATCCCTGGTCTGGTCCTGGCCGCTCCCCGGGCGGGCCGGCTCTTCGTGATGCCCTCGGTCCACTGCCACGCCGGGCATAGGGTTCTGGCTCATCGACCGGCCCCGTGGGCTGTTGCAAAGTGCACGACGACGGCGATGAGGGCCAACAGCAGGGCTGCGCCGACAATTGCCAGAAGGACGACCTGGATAAAGCCTTTCCAGGCCTGCACCCTGCGTCGCGCGCGCTCCTGTTTCAGGCGGTCGGCATCCTCGTCTCCCTGACTTTGCAGGCCGACAAACATCGCCCGTGCCTCAGCCGTGTTCTGCAGCGGGTCAGAGGCGGCCCGGGGGTACGGAGCGATGCCCGCCGGCGGCTGCGGTGGCTGGCTTGCCGGCATCTGCGGATGGCCGTCCGTGCTCCTGGCCTCCCGCCAGTCGGTGTATTTCCGCCTGACGTTCCACCCGGACGTAATGCGAGGCGGCGGCGGCGCGCTGCCGGGCTCGTCGTCCGGACGATAGTTGTCCGGCAGCCACTGCAGGGCACGGTAATGCGTCTCGGGGGGATAGCCTCTCTTACTCGCGAGGTTCCGGATAAACGTCCGCTCTGCTATCTCGGCGGCCTCGCGTTCAGCCATGTCGAGTACCGCGAAGAACAGGTCAATGGTTGGCGCGGACGAGGTATTTCCGAGGATATTCCGGACCTCGTTCCTGTTGAGCTTGCTGCCATAGGCGAACTCCAGCAGCCTGCTCAGCTCCTTCCGCTGGTACGCGGCCTCGTAATGTTTGATCCTGTCCAGCGTTGGGGCAAGATATCCCCAAGGATGCAATATCGATCGGAATTCCTGCTGGTCAAGGCTCCTAGGGTCAAGCAATTTCCGGATCACAATGTCATAAATCACACGAGCGTGTACGGGGACTAGATTCTGGTCAGATGCTGCCGTTTCGACCAGCTCGGCGACTGTCTCCCTGTCGCGGTGGTCGAAGGCGTTCTTCAGCTCTTCGTCGCCGATGTCCTTCAGCATGAGCAGCCGCACCCGGAGATCGGCCACCTCTACCTCTTTCGAGTCGATCGCTCGCAGCAGCGACAGGTGTATCCGGCCTCCGGCCGGAATGCCCAGGCATTCCTCGAGCTGGCAGTAGCCCGGGTAGGTCAGCGGCGCTCCGAACCCGAGTTGCAGCAGGGCGGGATACAGCAAGGCTTGCAGTGCCGGAGTAAGCCGCTCGTCCTCCCGCAACATCCGATGCTCCATGATGATCTGTTGATACTGCTGGCGCTGCTCGGTGGTTACCAGGTCGTTCCGGTGCTCCCACAGCCTGCTGACGGCAAGACCGACTTGGCTCCCGGCGTCGCCGTCTATCATGTCGGCGCATTCCGCGAGGAGCTCTGCGACGCTCGCCTTCCTGGCGTCCTCCGCAGCCCGATCCGGCGCAGCCCGATCCGGCACAGATGCATGCGACGGCTCTTCCCTGGACCCACGTGGTTTGCGGTGAGAAGGCCATTGCGGTCCTCTCCGGTGATGGCTGTACAGCTGCTTCATCAGCCGGTCGACCTCGACTCGGTTGAATTCCGCAATCGGCTCATCGGTGAGCTTGGCCGCCTGGGCCACCGGATCCTGCGTGTCGTGGGCCAGCCAGCTCCGGTAGCTGGTCTCCGCCATGTACAGGTTGGGCAGGTGGGCGTTCGCTGCGTTCCACGTCAGGTCGTAGTCGTCCGCCCGGTGTCCTTCGGAGAAGAACAACCGGAACTTGTGTTCCTCGAAGAGGCTGTTGACCCAGGTCGACGCGGACAGCCGACTCCGCAGCCCGTACGGCAGCACCGCCATCACCGTGTCGAGGAATAGCAGGCGGTCGTCGCAGCCGACCCCGTCCGCCTCGCGGATGCACACCGGCTTGCAGGTCAGCAGCATCGCCGCCGTTCGCTTGGCCAGCGAGTCGAACTGCCTGGCCGCCGGATCGAGGTCAGCGGCCGACTGCAGCGTGGGCAGGTCTCTCCTGATCACCTCGCGGCCGGCCACCGGCAGCCGGATATTACGAAAGTCCTGATACATGGCCTGGTAGGAGACCGGTCCTGCGGCCAGTTGCTTGTAAGATACGCAAAAACACCGGCACGTGACAAAATCCCGGCCCATGGCGTGGTGGGCCCCCGGGGGCGGGTCTTCGTAAATGGCCAGGGCGACATAATTCTGCTTCCGATTTTCGTCGTACTGCCAGCTTATGGTGACCAGCGGCAGTTCACGCGGCGTACCTGGCGCGTAGCGGATGAGGACCCGCTCGAACGTCTTCGCATCGAAGACACCGTTGCTGCAGTGCAGCAGGCGATATCCGACATCCTCTGATTCCTTGCCCCAGTATGCCCATTCCACGGTGAGCGGGACGGTGCGCCCGGTCATGGCCGCCTCACTCTTCGCTGTCCGAGGTTAGTTTCTCCGTCAGCCACAGCAGCGGTTCCACCACGTTGATCGGATGGATGGGCCCCCGGATCCGTGCCTTGTACAGGTCCGTCGAATCAGGAAGGTGATTCTGGTAATCCTCAGGGTTGTACCGGCCAGAATTGTTATCGACGAAGAAGCCTATGGCCGAGGTGATGAAGTACTTGATGCGATCATGCTGAAAGTTCTGTTCCAGTAGGTTCACCACCATTTCGGCGTCGCCGCTCGGCTGTACCTTGCACAGTTCGATGAACAGGTCCCGCGCGTCCTCGTCGGCCACCCGCGGGAGCATCGGAGGTTCCTCGTCGTAGCTGAGCAACCCGAGTTTCTCGGCGGTGGCAAGCACCCGAATCTCATCGAACTTGGAGACGCATACCGCCACGTAGTGCGGCAGTCGGCTGCCGGGAGGCCCCTCGGCTCGCTGAGCCATCTGCTGCAGCACGCCGAAGGTGTGATCGAACGCCTTGCCGTGGTCAACCTCCTGGATCGGATCGTAGAGGAAGATAATGGCGCTGCTGTCCATCAGGTTCTTGATGAGGTCGTTTCGCGAATCCCGGTTTTTCGGACCTACCAGCTCGCCCTGCGAGTCGACGAGGTCCAGGCTGATCATGACGTTCAGGTCACGCCACTCCCAGCCGAACCATCCCCGCCGTACCTTGCGCTTGAAGCGGCCATCGAGCTTCCAGCGGTAGTGAGCGATGGCGACCGTGCTCGGTGGGAAGGCGCGTTCCCTGGTCAGCGTCGAGGTCAGGTCTATCAGCCAGTTGGTGGAGTCCTTATCCGCGCCCGTCACGCGCCATTCCGACCCGCGGCGGATGAGCCCGATGCTGAGGGCGGCGAGAAAAGTCGTTTTGCCGGTGCCCGACGGACCCCACATCGTGATGCTGTGGCCGACGGATTTGTCGCTAGTGGCCACGGTGTTCAGCTTCCTCCGGCTCGATCAGCGGGAACGGTATGTATTCGATCTTGGAGAGCAGGCCCAGGCTTTCCGCGAATCCCTGCGTGTCGAAAACGGTGGAGTTTATACGGGCGTAGCCGTCGTTTGCCAGGTGAGGCCAGATCTCGTCCTCGGCGAGCCGGTCGCTGATGGCGCCGAAGGCAATCCCTGGATGGTCGTTTTGTAGCCGTTGCAGGTCCCTGCGCCAGTCGTGCCGCTTGGGGCAGGGGATAATCTCCGTGACCGGGTCCAGCCGGTACGGGAATGCGGGCCGGGAGCCGATGGTCACCAGGACCGGGCGGCCATTGTCCTGCTCGCGCCGGTTAAGCTCGCCGACCACCAGGTCAAGGACGCATTCGAGCTGAGCGGCGCGTGGATAGCCGGTCGGCGCCGCGCCACGCTCCTTAAGTCTGTCGAGTTCGTGCAGGGCCGACGAGCGATCCTGAGCCCAAGCCAGCAGTCGGGCGGGCTCTTCGGAAAACATGAGGCCCACGGCATGCGGTCCGTAGGAGATCAGCGAGACCTTCAGCCTGCCCTCCGCCGCGGTGGCGACGTGCCTGATGAACTGGTCGGCCAGTTCGATGCGTTCCTCGACGAGCCAGTCGGGCCCGCTCACCTCGATGGCGCAGATCAGATGACCAGGCTGGGAGAAATCGAGCCGATCAGGCACGCTCGTGACGATTTCCGTCCATCGGCGATGGTCCTCGCGCAGCTTCGCGGGCAGGCCCTCGAAGCGGACCAGTCCCGGCCTACGCAGCACGGCCGTCAGGTTGTAGGCGCCGGGCGCGAGGTTGACCGAGTCCAGGGATACCAGCCGGATCTGGTCCACCGATTCGGTGGCCACCACGGCGAAGACCGTGCCGTCCTCGCCGCCCGGTTCACAGCGGACCGTGAACGACTGTCTTTCCCCGCGCCGGGCGCCGGGCGGGAATAGTTGGGTGCCGGTGAATACGAGCCGGCCAGACTGAGTGCGCCGCAAGGTCACGAGCTCATACCATTGAGTGAGCGGTTCGGCCGCGATTACCTGACGGAGCATTTCATCAAGGGGACCGGTGAAACAAAAGGCGGGCGCCCGGCCGTGAGCATTTACCGCTATATCGTACGCCTGCTCCGCGTACGGGTCGGCGGGCGCGCTGCACACGAACACCATACGAGAACCATCCTCCGGCCAGGCAATGACGCGGATCATCTTGCCTTCGGAGGGGCCGCTCTCATCGCGGAGGTCCGGCCAGGGAACGGGCGGCCAATAGCGGCAACGGGGTGTTCCAGCCTCGTCGCGACGTACGTCCCAGATGACCATTCCGTCCGTCGCGAACTGAGCGACCGTCAGTGCCCTGCCATCGGCAAGGTCCCTGACCTTCTCGGCTAGGCCGACGAAAAGCGCCTCGTGCTCCAGGTCCCCACCCGCGCCGTTCACGCGCACACCCCACCAATTGACTTATAAGTGCATAAATCGTACTCGCTACCGGATGCGTGGAAGCTGTCGTAGGTCACGTTACACGTGATGGAGCAACTGTATAGCAACGGATCGCGCAGTTGCCCCCGCTTGGTAGCCTGTGTTAAGAACGACCGGATGGGGTGTGGATAGAGGGGCGGACGATGGGGAACTTCCTTACGGCTCTTTCCGGAGGGCGGCCCGACATTCTCGCCAGATGTGAGGGCGAGCGCCTGAAGTTTCAAAGTCTCGGCATCGCCATCCTCATCACAAGCGTCATCGCCACGGTCTCTATGTGGTTCGCGCTTTACAGCGCCATGGGACTGAACCCGGTTGGCGCGTTCTTCATCGCCCTGGTCTGGGGCCTGGTCATCCTGGGCATTGACCGCTGGCTCGTCACCTCGATGCCGCCCGATGGCTCGCGGAGGTGGGCGATCGCGATTCCACGACTGGTCCTGGCCATACTGCTCGGCACCCTGATTTCCACCCCGCTCGTGCTGCGGATCTTCCAGTCCGAGATCAACACCCAGATCACCGTGATCAAGCAGCAGCGAGCCAGCACGTTCCTCACCGAGCAGCAGAACAGCCCGGTAAGCAGGCAGGTTGCGTACTGGACCGCCAATGTGAAGAACCTGGAGCAGGTCATCGCTTCCAGCGGCAACGTGGCGATCAACCCGTCCAACGACCCCCAGGTCCAGTCACTGACCAAGCAGAAGGACGCCGCGCTTGCCCTGCAACAGAAGTACTACCAGCAATGGCAGTGCCAGCTCTACGGCGGGCAGGGCTGCACTGTGAAGGGTAACGGCCCGCTGGCCCAGGCCAGCCAGAGGAACTACGAGCAGGCGGTACAGCAGGTCGCGGCGTTGGGCAGCGCCATCCAGCAGCGCGAGAATCAGCTCTCCGCGACCGACGCCACATCCGAGCACACGAGGTACCAGCAGGCGGTCGCGGCCTTGCCGGCAGCGCAGAAGCAGCTCAGTGCGGCGACGACGCAGCAAGACACCCTGCGGAGCAATTTCGACGCGCAGAACAACGCCACCAACGGGCTGCTGATACGCCTGCAGGCACTCGGCCAGCTTTCCGGCCAGAGTCTCACGCTTAATGCGGCGCGGCTGCTCCTCTTCCTGCTGTTCCTGGTGATCGAGTGTCTTCCCGTAACAGTCAAGTTGATGCAGCAGCCTGGCATCTACGAGCAGATTCTCACAGAGAAGAACGAGATCGACCTCAAGAAGGCGAAGCGAGTCCTGCGTGAGGAACGCTTTGCCGCCAGCACGTCGCCAGCCGACCCCGCGGTCGAATTCGGCGGCCGCCGCGAAACTCCCGAGCAGGTCATCGACGAAGTCTGGCGGAAGCGCACCAAGGTCGCGGACATGCCCTCATGGCAGAGTTCGGCAGAAACCCAATACGCCGAACGATCCGAGGAATCCGACGAGGATACCCGGCTCGACGAGGCGCTGCGTTCCATGAGAGACATCCGTGCCACCGCCGATACCGACGGGCGGCGTGGTGGTGTCGAATTGCGCTACCGCGACGATGACCTCTGAGCAACGAATCCTTCATAATCGCTACCGGCTTGTATACAAACTTGGCGCCGGAGGAATGGGAAGCGTCTGGCTTGCCGAGGATCGGCAACTCGAACGCACGGTGGCCCTGAAAGAACTAGTCCAGCACGTTGAGAGTGCCGATCTAAGCGAGCGCCGGGCCCGGGCACTGCGAGAGGCCCGGGCAATGGCCCGGGTGCGGCATCCGGCCATCGTCAGCATTCACGATATTTTCTTCGAAAACGACGATCCTTGGATCGTCATGGAATACATCAACGGACGCTCCTTGGGCGAGATCATCACGGATGCGAACCGCAACGGGCGCCCGCTGGCCGAGCGGACTATCGCCAGGATAGGGCTGCCCGTGCTGCGCGGCCTGTGCGCCGCCCACCGGGCCAGCGTCATGCACCGTGACGTCAAGCCAGCTAACATCCTGGTCGCCGATGACGAATCGATCTTCTTGGTGGATTTCGGGATCGCCAAGATTGCCGGGGACTCCTCGCTCACCGGCATACGCCGGCTGGTAGGTACCACCGAGTTTCTGGCGCCGGAACGGCTGCGCGGCGAAGAAGCCACGCCCGCCGCCGACTTGTGGTCGCTGGGCGTCACGCTGTTCTATGCTCTCGAAGGCTATTCGCCCTTTGCGCGGCGCGGTGAATGGGCCCAGGACGCCACCATGTGGGCGATCCTCCGCGACGATCCGCCCCTTCCTGTGCGGAACGGCCCGCTGGCCGACATAATCCGCCGCCTGCTCGACAAGAATCCGGCCGATCGGGCGAGCGCCCAGGATGTGTCCGGTGTCCTGCGGTCCGTCGCGACGGCGGGAGAATCGGAACCGGTCCGGGCGCTACCGCTGACAGAGCCCATGCCGCAGTCGCCCGTGGACAGGCCGAAGCCGGCGAAGCCGTTCCCTGTGAAGTCGCCCGAGCGATCGCCGTCTCGGCCGGTCGAGGCCAAGCAGCCCGGGCTTAGCTTTGAGGAAGCCCGTGAGGTGATTCAGAGCGTAAACCCTGACACCGCCGTGGCCATGCTGCTCGCGATGCCCGACGATCAGGCGGCCAGGATACTGGCTACTTACCCGTCTCGCGTGTGCGGCGACCTGCTCGAAGGCATTGTGGTGGCCCGGTCGGCCACGGCCGGGGCCATCCTGCGGGTACTCCGGACGGCTGACGCCGGGCGAGTAGCCGGTTACCTGAGGTCGGCCAGTGCTGCCGCGATCCTAGCTGCGATGCCCGTCGATGAGGCGACTCGGATTCTCAGTCATGCCGGCCTGCGGACGACGGCAGGGATCATCGCAGAAATGCCCGCTGAGGTCGCGGCGAAGCTGGTCCAGGCGATGCCGGCCAAGCGGGCGGCCGAAGTCCTGGCGTACGTCCGGCCCGCCATCGTCGCGGCTCTGCTGCACGCCACCCCGGACGGCAGCAACGGCCGCCTGCTGGAGCACTTCAAGCCAGCCTTCCGTACGCAAGTCGTACGTTTCCTCTGAGCCTGATCGGCGATATCCATCACTGGCTGACGCCTGTCCCATTACGGACAAGAAAGGCTGAGAATGAGTGAAACCACGGCCATCGGCTGGATCAGGGAAGTGGTGCTCGACGGCCCGGATCCCTGGGCGCTCGCGCGCTTCTGGGCTGGCCTGCTCGGCGGCACGCCGGTGGAGTGGTACCCCGGATGGGTAACGCTCGAGCCGCCGCCGCACGGCCAGCGGCTCTCCTTCCAGGCCACCGCGACGCCCCTGGTCCAGGACGTGGCGCGGGTTCACTTCGACATCCTGGTCGACGACCTGCCCTCGGCCCACGACCGGGTGGTATCCGCGGGCGCGGTGCCGGCCGGCGAGCACGTCTCACCCCGGCCGGGCCCGGACGGCGAGCAGGTGCCCTGGCGCGTCTACCGCGACCCGGCCGGCCACCCGTTCTGCCTGGTCGTCCGGTAACGCCCGGGCAACCTGGCGGCCGTCCTCCAGGTAGACCAGCTGGCGGCTGCGGGTCGCCGCCCGCACCCGCCGCCGGATCGGCCCCCTGAGCAGGGCGAGCGCGTCGGGCAGCGGGACGAGCCTGGACTCGGAGACCTCCTCGGGCTGCAGCACCAGGCCGGCCAGCGCCCGGTCGCTCAGCTTGCCGCATTCGAACAGGAACCGGACGCCCCCCGGCCGGCCCGGGCGCGGGCGGCGGAAATCCATCGCCGCCAGCCGCCCCCGGCTCACCTCGAGGCCGGTTTCCTCGCGCACCTCGCGGCGGCAGGCCTCCCACGGCGTTTCCCCGTCCGCCTCCATGACGCCGCCGGGAATCGTCCAGCCGCTCTTGTAGACCGGCTTGAGGATCAGCAGCCTGCCCGCCCGGTCGAAGATCATCGCTCCCGCGGATACCGGAATACGAGGCAGGGGTATGGTTCCCGTGACGGCGGCGTCCGGCGCCGCCTCGCCCTCACCGATCACGACGGCCACGTCAGGATCCCCTCCCCGGCGGAAAAGAATTCACCACCAGGCAGTAGGCGAGCATGCCTTCCCAGGTCACGGTGGTCACGACCACGAGTCTAAGCTGGGTCCGCGGGCGTGGCCGGAAACGAGAGATGTGGGGGCGGATTGGGACCGGTCGGGTTTGACCTCGACATGACGCTGATCAACTCGCGGTCGGCCATCCTGGCCTCGTTCGCCGAAGTCGGGCGGGAGACCGCCACCGCCATCGACCTGGACGCGGTGGACCGCAGGCTCGGCATCAAGCTGGACGACGAACTGGCGTTCTGGTTCCCGCCCGGCCAGGTCGACGCGGCCGCCGAGGTGTACCGGCGGCACTACCTGCGGCTGGCGGAGCCGATGACGACGCTGCTGCCCGGCGCGCGCGAGGCGCTGGCCGCGGTCCGGGCGGCGGGGCAGCGCGTGGTCATCATCACCGCCAAGCACCCGGTGTCGGTGGCACCCACCCTGCGGGCGACCGGGCTGCGCCCGGACGAGCTGTTCACCCTGGTGCACGGGCCGGAGAAGGCCGCGGTGCTGCGCCGCCTTGAGGCCACGGCTTACGTCGGCGACACCCCGCCGGACATGGCCGCCGCGGTGCAGGCGGGCGCGCGGGCGGTCGGCGTCGCGACCGGCTCGTTCACCCGGGCGGACCTGGCCGGCGCGGGCGCCGAGGTGGTGCTGGACTCGCTGGACGGCTTCCCGGCCTGGTACAGGTCCGCCCGGTTACGCATGTTCGGCGATCGCCGCCGCGACCGGGTAGGGCAGGTGCCGCGGGTGCACCAGCAGCGCCCGGGCCACCTGCCGGATGCGCAGCCGCAACGGGGTCAGCGCCTGCTCGCAGTGCCGCCAGGCGGCCACCTCGTCCCCTGCGAAACGCCCGCCGTGGCACACGGCGATCCCGCGCCGGAACCGCCGGGCGTCCCCGCCGTCGGCGCGCCAGGTCGGCAGCCACGCCCGCAACTCGTCGTCGTCGGCGAAGATCGACCAGTCCCGCAGCCGTTCCGCGATCTGGCCCGCCGCGTCGATGACGAACGCCTGCTCACCGCCGTCCCCGGCCAGCCGGACGCCGTGGACCCTGCCCTGGCTGCCGCTCCCGTGCCGGATGCTGGCCGAGCTGAACCTGGCTCCGACGGCCAGTGCGGCCACCGCGTGCCCGGCCTCGTGCCAGGCGGTCCGT
>WNEY01003358.1_pt1 | contig 12009 bp, 12 predicted proteins | sample 5400531 | NCBI WGS metagenome assembly WNEY01 (sample SAMN13153338, study PRJNA577476) | soil metagenome | isolation source: 200 cm saprolite under Douglas fir tree site 1 | place: USA:California | collected 2015-04-18
CGCGTCATGAGCGCCCCACGTCTTCTCCTGCTGATCCCGCCGCTGACCCAGCTCAACACGCCCTATCCCTCCACCGCGTACTTGACCGGTTTTCTCAAGCGGCATGGCTATGACGTGACGCAGGCCGATGTCGGAATCGAGATGGTCCTTGCGTTGCTCTCCCGCGACGGTCTGACGCGCGTGTTCGACCGGGTCCGTGCCATCCCTGGCGATCTGCCGGGCGAAGCCGAGCAGATGCTGGCGTTGGAACAGGCCTATCTCGACTCGATCGACGTCGTGATCGGGTTTCTCCAGGGACAGGATCCGACGCTGGCGCCTCGGATCTGTCAAGGACGTTTCCTCCCGCAAGGCCCCCGGTTTGCCCATGCGGACGAGCAGAGCCGCGCCTTCGGAACACTGGGCACGACGGACCGGGCCCGGTATCTCGCCACTCTCTATTTGGAGGACCTGGCCGATCTGATTCATGAAACCGTGTCGCCCCAGTTCGCGCTGAGCCGCTATGCGGAGCACGTGGGCGTCTCGGCCGCCTCGTTCGATGCGGTGGCGCGTGCCTTCGCCGAGCCGCCCAGCCTGACGGACGAGATGCTGCTCGGCGCCGTCTGGCGGCACGTGGAGGCGGTCGATCCGACCCTTCTCGGGCTGACGGTCCCGTTCCCTGGCAACCTCTATGGCGCGCTCCGAATCGCCCAAGGCGTGAAAGCGCGGCGGCCCGCTGTGCGGATCGTGCTCGGCGGCGGTTACGTGAACACGGAACTGCGCCGTCTCCAGGACCCGCGTCTGTTCGACTGCGTGGACTACGTGACGCTGGATGACGGCGAGCGCCCCCTGCTCTGTCTCCTGGAGCACCTCGCCGGCAAGCGCGACGAGGCTGAGTTGCGGCGGACCTTCCTGCGGTCGGAGGGGCGTGTCGTGTGGCGGGACGGGGCTCGCAATCCCGAATTCGGCATGGCCGAGATCGGCACGCCGACCTACGCCGGGCTGGCGCTGGACCGGTATCTCTCCGTGCTTGACACGCTGAACCCCATGCACCGCCTGTGGTCAGACGGGCACTGGAACAAGCTGACGGTGGCGCACGGGTGCTATTGGAAGCAGTGCACCTTCTGCGATGTCGGCCTGGACTACATCGGCCGGTACGAGGCCACGCCGAGCGAGATCTTGACCGACCGCATCGAGGCGTTGATCGCTGAGACAGGGCGCCGTGGGTTCCACTTCGTGGACGAGGCGGCGCCGCCGGTTGGGCTCAAGGGCCTGGCGTTATGTTTATTGGAACGGGGCGTGGCGATCACGTGGTGGGGGAACATCCGCTTCGAGCTGGTCTTCACGCGGGATCTCTGCCGCCTGCTCGCCGCGTCTGGGTGTGTCGCTGTCACTGCAGGACTCGAAGCGGCCTCCGATCGGCTCCTTGACGCCATGAAGAAGGGGATCACCGTCGCCCAGGTCGCGCGCGTGGCGGCGGCGTTTCAGGCCGCCGGCATCATGGTGCACGCCTATCTCATGTACGGGTTTCCGGGCGAAACCATCGTAGAGACCGTGGAGACTCTCGAGCGGGTGCGGCAACTGTTCGCGCACGGCCTGATCCAATCGGCGTTCTGGCACCGGTTCGTGGCGACCGCTCACAGTCCAATCGGTTTGGATCCGACAGCCCACGGCATCCGCATCACGGGGCCGTCGTTCGGCGGCTTTGCGGAGAACGATCTCACCCACGACGATCCGGCGGGGAAAGCGCCAGAGTGGCTCGGCGTCGGATTGAGAGCGGCCCTCTCCTCGTACATGCGTGGGGAGGGATTGACGGCCGATGTCCGGCAATGGTTCGACCGCCCGGTCCCGCGACCGAAGGTGCCGCGCAATTGGGTTGCACGGGTGCTGGAAGAGGCGCCCCTTTGCGATGATCCGACGGCAGAACGTCGGTTCGTCTGGATCGGGGGCGCGCCGGTGAGTCAATCGGACGGGCATGAGCGGCGCCGAGTGATCCTTCCCAATCAGACCGAAGACGTCGAGGTGCGACTCTCTTCTGAGAAGGCAGACTGGCTGCTGGACCTCATCCGATCCGCGACGCCCACACGGGAGAAGCGAGGCGAAGGATACCCCTTGCTCAGAGAAGTCCGCGAGGCGTATCCGCTGGGCGGTCCGCGAGGGTTCGATGCGCTGGTCAGGTCGGCCCTGTGGCAACAGGCGCGGACCGCTGGGCTGCTCCTGGTCTGAGACGGGATATGCCGATGACCGCGTGCAGAGTGGAAGTGGTGAAGGACGCAGCCGCGATCGCGCGTGCGGCGGCCGAGCTGTTCGTGAAGCTGGCGGCGCAGACGGCAAGAGCGCGCAGTCCGTTTCACGTCTTGCTGGCCGGCGGGACGACGCCGAAGGCCTTGTATACGCTCCTGGCCTCCGCCGAGTATCGGTCGCGGGTGGACTGGGACCGAATCGCGTTCTTCTTCGGGGATGAACGGGCCGTGCCTCCCGATCATCCGCAGAGCAACTACCGCATGGCCAATGAGGTGCTGTTTCGCCCATTAGGGATTGCGGAATCATCCATACACCGGATGAAGGCGGAAGCGGAAGACTTGAATGCCGCCGCAGCGGCGTACGAGGGTGTGCTGCGCGCGTCCTTCGGGGCGTTCCCGCGTTTTGATTTAGTGCTACTGGGCATGGGCTCGGACGGGCACACGGCCTCGCTGTTTCCGGGATCGCCGGTGCTCAGGGAACAATCGCGGTGGGTGGCGCCCGTGCTGGATGCGCCCAAGCCGCCGCCTCGGCGCCTGACGGTGACCCTGCCGGTGTTGAACGCGGGGCACCAGGTGCTCTTCACGGTGGCAGGCCGACACAAAGCGCCTGCCCTTCGAGAAGTGTTGGAAGGGACGACGCCTCCCGAGCAGTATCCAGCCAAATGTATCCAACCCGGACCGGAGCGGCTGCTATGGCTGGTGGACGAAGCGGCCGGCGCTGAACTTCACGGTAGGTGAGGAGTACATTCGCCTTGGCCGGGCTTGGGCTGTGGTGGCTGTTCAGCTTGCTGATCGCGGCGGTGCCCACGCTACGAAAGCGAAAGGACGGGCAAGAATCTTCGGATGAGCCTGCAGGTCAAGAATAACCTGAGCTAGAACCCTCGCTTGCTCCGGATTGCCTTGGCCCGCGCCGCGAGTTGTTCAGCCTCCTCTGGGCGTTCCATCGCCCACAGCAACGCCGCATAGTTCTCCAAAGTGTCGGCTACCTTGGGATGTTCTGGTCCCAGGCTCTTCTCCCGGATCGCCAGCGCCTGCTTGAAGAGAGACTCCGCTTCGGCGTGTTTCCCCTGGTGGTTATACAGGATCGCCAGGTTGTTCAGACTCGTCGCCACGTCCGGGTGCTCTGGCCCGAGGCGTTTCTCGCGGATCGCCAGCGCGCGCACATGCAGACCCTCCGCTTCTTTGTACCACCCCAGGACGGTATAGAGGTTGGCCAGATTGTTCAGGCTGACAGCCACGTCCGGGTGCTCTGACCCAAGGTGTTTCCCGCGGATCGCCAGCGCGCGCTTGTAGAGATCTTCCGCCTCTGCATACCGCTTTTGGGTCTTGTAGAGGACTGCCACGTTGTTCAGGGTATCGGCCATGTCCAGATGCTCGGGCCCCAGTGCCTTTTCTTGAATGGCCATCGCCCTCGCGTACAGGCGTTCAGCCATGTCATACTTCCTCTGGTTCTTGTACAGGAGTGCTAAGTTGTTCAGGGTGTCGGCCACATCCGGATGTTCAGGCCCCAGAGTTTTCTCCTGGATGGCGAGCGCCTGCGTGTAGAGACGCTCTGCCGCCTCGTCCTTCCCGTGATCGGCATTCAGGGTTGCCCAGCTCTTCAGGGTCTCGGCGACGGCCGGATGCTCCCGACCCAACATTCGCTCCTGGACGGCGAGCGCCTGCCTGAAGAGGCGCTCCGACGCCTGGGGCTTCCCTTCTGCGAGGTACAGCTCTGCCAGTGAGGCAATACTATCGGTCACACGAGTGCCCGGAGCGCCGGCCGCCTCCTTGAGGGCAGCAAAATAATGCTGTTCCGCTTCATCAAAGTTGCGTTCCTTCACGGCTCGCTTGCCGCTGTCCACGTGCCACTCCGATAACAACACATTCTGCGCGGGGACTTCCGAGACCATGAACAACAGTACGAAGGCGCCCAAGATGGCTGGGAATCGTTTGTCTCTCACCGCAGTACTGTTACCTGTCATTCGATGGTGTTCGCGACTACGTTACCACAGAAGGCAAGCAAGTGCGATGCCAAGGCCGGATGTCGTTTGATGAAACCTGTCAAAGGATGTCAGAAAAGAGAATCGAAGATGCGCTCAGGACGACAAGCTGCTCAAGAGGACTTGATCTCCCGCAACAGCTTCTTCGGGATCGGCGGTGAGGGGAAGTCGGGATTGCCCATCCAGGTGGGGCGGCTGGCGTAGTAGTTGACGGGCGCGTCTGGATCGGCGCCGCGGAAGGCCTTGTAGTCTCGCAACACCTGCTCATAGCGCCGCTTCGACATGTGATACTTCTTGTGCGGCATCTTGAGGAGATACTGTTCGACCTTCCAGACGTTCCTCGGTGAGAACCGCCAGTCGTAGTCGCCGAGGTCATACAGGTTCCCCACGCCGTACCCGGTCAGCCGGCCGGTGAAGTCGACGTAGGGCTCCACGTATGTGAGCACGAGGTCACGGACTGTCCGGAAGACCGGCTGACGCCCGTGCAGGCCGGCCTCGCGCGAGCGGGCGATGGTCCCCCAGCGCCCGTTCTGCTTGAAAAGATACAGGACGTGGTCAAGCTTGTCTGCCGACTCGAGGCTGAGCATGAGCGGGGGATAGCCGCGCTGCTCCAGGAGCACTGCGGCCGTGATGGCCGCTTCCAGACAATGGGCAGTCCCGGTGGCGATCACGCCCCGGAACGAGCGGAGCGTCTCCTTGGGTTTTTCCCAGTTATAGGGGAGGGAATCAATGAAGCGTTGAACGTGCTGCGGGGTCCTGTGCTTCTGGATCACCGCCCATTCTTTGCGGGTGAAAGCGGACGGAGGGGGCACCCCGTGACGGGCGTAGACGCGGCGCGCTGCTAGAAGATGCCGGCCTGCTGTTGAAGCCACCGGATATACGCGATGATCTGGGTGAGATCGTCCCTGGTGACGCCCGGAATCTTCGGCATGTCGCCGAACGTCCAGTGATGGGCACGCACTCCCAGTTCTGCGGCGCGGTAAAAGGCGGTGTCCGCGTGGTGATTAGGCTCGTAGATCTTGTCGAGAAACGGCGGCCCCTGCTTGGTGCCTCGTGCCCCGACGCCATGACACACGGAGCAGTTGGCATTGAACAGGGCCTCTCCCTTGACGAAGGCGGGGGGCACTTTGGGGGCCGGTGTATCGGCGGCAGCCGCTATGGGGGGTACAGCCAAGCACAGGGCGAGTGCGACCGCGGCAGGGAGCAGCATCAATGCCCTTTCTTCTCCATCTGCGTTTCCGCTTCCTTGGCGTTCTCTGTGGCAACCCAGAAGCGATAGCGGATCGGGGGGTTCTGGTTGTTCTCGGCGTTGGGGTTGTCGTACAGGCAGTGGTCCACGGTGTGGATCTCGTCGTCCGTGAACTCGATGGTCACCGGCTCTTTCCAGAACTGGTGGAGGGTGAAGTAATCCGACGTGTCTGGCTTCTTCTTCAGTTCCTCCTGCATCCGTTGAAACGCGGCACTGTCCGTTCCGGGAATGTTTTTGTGATTGCGCTCGATGCACCACTTGAGCACCTCGGCAATCCCGTACCGGGTCAGTGTGATCTTGTGTGTCGCCATGCGGTCCTCCTCGAAAAACCGCGTCAGTCTACCCGAACCGTCCGATGATTGACAAGCCCATTTTGCCTTCCGCCGAATGTTCGGGTAAGCTCCACGTTCAAATGGATTTGTGGTATTGAAGACGTGAGGGAACGATGAAGCACAATCCGGGGTTTCTGAAACTGGTCGAAGAAGCGAAGAAGCACGTCAAAGAATGCACGGTCGCCGAGGTGAAGGCCAAGCTGGACCGTGGCGAGCGGTTCCACTTCATCGACGTGCGTGAGGACAACGAGTTCGCGACCGACCATGCCAAGAGCGCCGTGCATCTAGGGCGCGGTATCCTCGAACGGGACATCGAGACCGTGATCCCGGACAAGCACGCCGAAATCGTCCTGTACTGCGGCGGGGGATTCCGGTCCGCGCTGGCCGCCGACAATCTCCGGAAGATGGGCTATACCGACGTCTCTTCGATGGACGGAGGCATCCGGGCCTGGCGCGAGGCGGGGTATCCGATCGAGAAGGGATGAGTTCTGATCCGGGCCCAGTCATTCCGCCGGAGGTTGTCCTTCCGGAGATCACGCCCAAAGCCGTGATCCTCTCGGTCGTGCTCGCCGCCGTACTGGCCGGGGCCAACGCCTACCTTGGCCTGTTTGCCGGGATGACGGTGTCGGCGTCCATCCCGGCGGCGGTGGTCTCGATGGCGGTGCTCCGCCTCTTTCGTAAGTCGAACATCCTCGAGAACAACATCGTGCAGACCGCCGCGTCCTCCGGCGAAGCCCTCGCCGCCGGCGTGATCTTCACCATCCCGGCCCTCCTGCTCATCGGCTACTGGACGAGCTTCGACTACGGCCAGACCGCGGCCATCGCCGCGGTGGGGGGGCTTTTGGGCGTGCTGTTCACGATTCCCTTGCGGCGCGTCCTGATCGTGTCCGAGCGACTTCGGTATCCAGAAGGGATCGCGACGGCCGAAGTCCTCAAGGTCGGATCGGGCGGGGGGACGGCAGTGGCCGGCTTTCGCACGCTGCTTTCGGCGGCGATCATCGGCGGGCTCGTCAAGCTGGGCGAGAGCGGCCTGCGGCTCTGGGCGGAGGCCCTGGAGGGCGCCGCGCGCGTGGGCCGATCTGTGGTCTATGGCGGCATCAACCTCTCGCCGGCCATGCTGGCGGTTGGCTTCATCATCGGCCCGAATACGGCCAGCGTGGTGTTCCTGGGCGGGGCGCTGGGCTGGCTTGTGCTGTTGCCATTGTACGGAGCATGGGCGGGTGCCCCGGGCAATGTGGCCGCGATCGAGGCGGCCAAGTCCATCGGCAACACCCGCATCCGGTACGTCGGCATCGGCGCCATGCTCGTCGGCGGGCTCTGGACCCTCGTCCAGCTTCGCGGGCCCTTGCTCGAAGGGATGCGGCGGTCGGTCGCTGCCTATCGCGACGCCTCGACCGGGGGGCGTCCGCACAAGGACGTCATCCTCCGGACGGACTATGATGCGCCACTGCTCTGGGTGCTGGTGCCGTTCGGGCTGGTGCTGGTGCCGATGGCGCTCATTTATCACACGGTCGTGCGGGACGGCGTCGTCGCTCTGGTGATGACGGTGCTCATGGCCGGCGCGGCGTTTCTCTTTTCCGCCGTGGCCGCCTACATGGCGGGACTCGTGGGCAGCTCGAGCAATCCCGTGTCCGGGGTGACGATCGCGACGATCGGGCTGACAGCCTTGGTGCTGGTGCCGGTGATGGGGGGCGGCCATCCGGCCGGGCCGGCGGCAGCGCTCCTGATCGGCGCGGTCGTGTGTTGCGCGGCGGCGATGGGTGGGGACAACCTGCAAGACCTCAAGACGGGTTACATCGTGGGATCCACGCCGTGGAAGCAGCAAATCATGCAAGTGGTCGGGGTGGCGACTGCCGCGGTGGTGATCGTGCCGGTGCTGGTCCTGCTGCAGGCCAAGTATGGTATCGGCGAGGTGACAGCGGATCATCCCCATCCCTTGAGCGCGCCGCAGGCCATGCTCATGGCCAGCCTGGCGCGCGGCGTGTTCGGGGGTACGCTCCCGTGGGAGTTGGTCGGCTTGGGCGCGGCCATCGGCATCGCCATTATCCTGGTGGACCGGCGACTGGCGGCGCGCGGCTCTGACTTCCGGATGCCGGTGCTCGCGGTCGCCTTGGGTATGTATCTACCGTTGAAGCTCTCCGCGGCGATTCTGGTCGGCGGCTTGGTCGGCGCGTTGGCGAAGCGAAGAGCAGGCGAGCCAGCGGCGGCAGGGAGCTCGCGAGGTCTCCTGTTCGCCGCCGGTCTCGTGACCGGCGAAGCGCTCATGGGAATCCTGCTGGCAGTGCCGATCGCCCTGAGCGGGCTCTGGCCGACGCTGGGCGCGGATCCCTTCCAGCTCTTCGAGACACCACCACTGGGGGGATGGCCGGGACTGGTCGTGCTGGCGGCGGTTGCCGTGCTGTTGCACCGAACGGCGACCGCACGGAGTCGTTGATGAAAAGCTTCTCACTCCTGTACCATCTGGCGGACATGATCGAGTGGTCGTTACAGCTGTGGGAGCGGGTGTCCTGTCAGTGACGCGCCGTCGGGGCGGGCTGATCCTGGGGCTCGCGTGCGTGGTCGCGCTGGCTGGCGCGTGGGTCTGGCGAACGCACCAGCAGGGCGAGGTCAATCTCCAGGCTTGTGGTGTCCTGGAGCCGGGCGGTCAGCGGGCGGACCTCGTTCAGATCCTGGGCGCGCCGACCACCATCAAGGCCAACCAGGCCAAGACGCGCGTGGTCCTCACGTTCACCAGCCCGCTCCTTGCCGAGAAGCCCATCCGGGCTGTCGTGAACGTGCGCGACGACGTGGTCATGGAAATCGATTGCGGTGACGGACGCATCAAGACCTATGACAAGTACTGAGCGCGGTTGCTCCATGATGGCGCGGGCGGTCTCCGCTTCGTGCGCGTGGCTTCTGTGCGGGGCCCTCGGCCCAGCCGCGCCGGTCGATGCGCACCACACGAAGCCTCATCAAGAGGCCGTCCAGGCGGCGCGGAGCGCGCTCTTCGACCGGAAAGATCCCGGCCTGGCCCTACGTCATCTCGAAGGCATGTGGGCGGACCTGCCCACTGACAGCGAGACACCCTACCTCCTCGGGCTGGCCCACTTCCTACTCTATGATCCCGATCGAGCGCTGTCGATGTTCGACGCGTGCCTGTCTCTCGAGGGCCGGGATCAGAGCGTGCCGCCACAGCGACTCGATTGCCTGTACTGGAGCGCTCGCGCTTACTCCTTGAAGGCCGCCCTGGCGTGGTACTACCGACACTCCATTCTGGACGGCGTGATCAAGAGCCGGCGCGCGATCATGGTCGCGCTGGATCTGTACGAGCAAGTCCTGGCGCAGGCGCCGGAGCATGTCGGGGCGTTGCTCGGACAAGCCGAGTACTACATGGCGGCACCCTACCTGCCGCCGCTGGCCTACGGGGATGTTGACAAGGCCCGTTCGTTCATCGCGCGCGCACTCGCGCTGGAACGGGACAACCTCCGCGCCCATTACCTCCAGGCCCGCCTGGATCTGTACTATAACGGGCGCCGTGACCGGGCGCGGAGCAGGTTTGCCACGGTCCGGCAACTCCTGGATCGTGGCGTGGGAGGAGCGGAGGCCGTGCTCCTGCGGCGGTGGGTGGACTTCGCACAGGCCGAGGTGGCCTTCCTGGACCAGGACTTCCCGGCGGCGATCGCCTACACCGACGCGTACCTGAGCCAAGTTCCGGACGGGGCTGAAGGCTACGCCCTGAAAGGGGCGTGTCTCAAGTTTCTGGGCCAGCAGGAGGCAGGGGAGGCCTTGATCAAAAAAGCCCGCGAGCTGAATCCCCTCGTGCGCCGGTACCGAGAACCGTGAGCCTCGAATTCATCTGAAGGTTGACCCTGTCCCGTAACTCTGTATACTGTGAAGCCTGTAGCGCTACGTTGCCCTGTAGCGAAAGGGTATGCCAATGAAGAAAGAGTACCTGATTTTCGCGCTGTTGGTGTTCTTTGTGTGGGTGGGTCGGAGCAATATCCCACCGCGGTTCCAGTTCTGGAAAACGACCGATACGATGATCACCGTGCAGAACAACTCGGGCCAGGACCTTTCGGATGTGACGCTGGTCCTCTGGTCGGTGCCGCACCCGCTGGGGACCATCAGGAAGGACGCGGCCAAGAACCTCAAGACGCCCCGTCTCAGCGATACCACCGCCGTCATCATCAAGTTCAGGTACGGGCCGGAGCCCGTGGAGCGGCAGGTCGGAACCCTGGATGAGGACTCAGACTATAAAATGAGTATCCAGGTGAATTTCGCCGGTGTCGTGACCGCCCAGGTCGGGACTGCTTCCTTAGAGGGCAGCGACGAGAAGACCAAGTAGCTCCGGCCGCGTGCCCGCCCCCACGCTTCCCCTCCTCATTTGCTTCGGCGACAGCCTTACCGCCGGGTTCCAATCTCCGACCGCTGAATGTCCCGACTACCAGGAGACGCCCTACGGCCGTTCCCTGGCGGAGCGGCTCGGGGATCGCGCGCGGGTCCAGATCAGCGGAGTCTGCGGAGAGCTGACGACGGAGATGGTCGAACGCTTCGAGCGCGACGTGGTGCGTCACCGGCCTGCCTGGGTGGTCATCCTCGGAGGGACCAACGATCTGGGCTGCAACCTCCAGCCGGCGGAGATCATGCGCAATCTCACTGCGATGTACGAGCGGGCCGCCAAGGCCGGCATCAGGGTGGCAGCGGTGACGGTGCCATCCATCCGCGGATTCGACGACCATATTCCGCGGCGGCCCGAGCTGAACGTGCTGATCTCCGATTATTGCGCCCGCAGGAACCTGCCCTGCGTCGATCTCTTCACCGCGACAGCCGAGCCGGATACTCACCGGCTGGCGGCCTCGTACTCGAACGACGGGCTGCACCTTACGAAAGCCGGCTACGCTCTGCTCGCGCAGCTGCTCTACGAGCAGGTGTTCAAGAATATGTAACCGGTACCCGTATTCTGCCGATCTGTCATTGCGAGCGCAGCGAAGCAATCTCGTTTCTATGAGTCATAGATTGCGGAGCCTGCCCCGAGCCTACTAGATTGCTTCGGCTGACTTTGTCAGCCTCGCAATGACGGGCGAGGGGTCGTCTTGCTCCTCGCAATGACAGCCATTGTTCATGCAAAGGTGCCTGTCCCCATTTTCGCCAGACTATTTCTTTAGTGGGATCGTGATGATCATCCCGCCTATCACGTCATTCAGCTTGAAGTTCTTCTTCGAACTGTCCGGGTGGGTGTTGTGGCACCCGATGCAGGCCTGCGAGACAGCCTTGTCGGCATAGATCGCTTGCAAATACGGATCGTGCCCGATCATGACCACTTCGCTATACCGGCGATCAGGATGCTGCAGGGTCTCCTGGAGCCCTGTGTGCTCGAACGGGGTCTTCGGCCCACTCTGTTTGTTGATCGGCCAGAGGCTGATCAACCGATATGAAATCCCGGCTCGTGCGATCCCCGACAACCGGTTTGACTCATTCAAGAACTGGGCCGGGAGTGGAAGCGTGTTTGTCTCCCGCCAATTTTCCGAGGCGACCACGATACCCTTCGCCTGCATCCTCTCCACGACATGAGTCGTATAAAAGGTCCGGTCCGCCTGGAGCACAGCATGCAAGTGGTCGGCCACTGTCTCTGCAGGAATTCCACCCTGCGTGCAAGGCTGAGTGCCGGAGTCCTTTGCTCCCGACGACATCCCCCAGTATCCCAGCACGACAATAACGATTACTCCAATTCCCCACGCGAAGCCATTTCTAATCATAATGCCACCTCACTTTCCTGGTCCTGATTGAAATTCCAAAGCTTATGTAGTCGCGTTGGTCAAAAAAATCAAGTCCCTCCTTCTCCTTTTTTCTTTCAGACGGCGGGCGTTTGCACATGCTCGGGTCGGAACCCGATCCCGATCAGCCGGGCGGGGATCCGGCGCAGGAACGGGAACCACGCGAGGAGCCGGACAGGGAGCGGCGGCGTGAGCGTGCCGACGCCGCTCAGGACGCGCCTGATGACCCGATTCTGAACGAAGATTTGGAACCGCTGGGTGATGCGGGTTGGCCACTCGCGCCGCCGCTGCACCCGTCGCAGGTCCTCGGTGATCAGCCGGTCCTCGCGCAGCGGCGTGGCGAGCACATTCGCGACGGCGATCGCATCCTGGATCGCGAGGTTAATGCCCACGCCGCCGACCGGGGACATCGCGTGCGCCGCATCGCCGATGCAGAGGAGGCCCGGGCGATACCACTGACGCAACCGGTCCACC
>WNEY01003359.1_pt1 | contig 12007 bp, 11 predicted proteins | sample 5400531 | NCBI WGS metagenome assembly WNEY01 (sample SAMN13153338, study PRJNA577476) | soil metagenome | isolation source: 200 cm saprolite under Douglas fir tree site 1 | place: USA:California | collected 2015-04-18
GCCGTATCGAGCTCGACGCCTCGGTAACGCGCGAGCTCGCGACGGATCCGTGCGTGGTGCTGCTCGAGCAACTCGCGCCAGCGCGCGTCGCCGAGCTCAGCGGCCTTCGCCGTCGAGCCGACGATGTCCGTGAACAAGATCGTCGCGAGCACGCTTTCATGCTCGATGCGAGCACCGGACATGCAGATGGGCTCAACGAAGTCGCGGATCGCGGCGACGACCGACTCCCAGTCGCCGGCGTAGGGAACGTGAGGGCCGCCGGGGAGCTCGATCATCTTGGCGCCGGGGATCTGCGAGGCCATCCAACGCGCCGCCTCGATCGGAAGGTGATCTTCCTGCCGATGCATGACCGCCGTCGGAACGTGCACCGTTTCGAGAACGGGTCGAACGTCGATCTCCGCGTTCATGCGACGCAGCTGTAGAGCGGCGCCCGGGCTCGCGCTCTGACGCCAATAGGTGGCCATCGCCGTGACGCGCTCCGGCGTTGGGTCTTCCCGGTCGAACTCCAGAATCTCGCGCGCGCTCTCCGCACTGCCCCAGGTACGCGCGGCTTCCGCCGCGCCCGCGAGATACTCCTGCTTCGAGGACTGCCACGGAAAGCCCGGCCCGCGCACGAACCGCGGCAGCGCTCCGTAGAGCACGAGGGCCTGCGTCCGCTCGGGATACGTCGCGGCGAACAGGATCGCCATCGGGCCTCCTTCCGAGACGCCGGCGATCGCGGCAGGGGCCGAGCCCGCCGCGTCCATGACCGCGCGGATGTCGTCCATGCGCGTCTCGAGATCGGCGATGCCGGCGACGCGATCCGAGAGCCCAGTGCCGCGCTTGTCGAAGAGGATCAGCCGTGCAAAAGAGCCCAGCGCATGACGGAACCGGGCCTGCGGCGGGTCCCCCCAGCCGAGCTCGACGTTCGAGACCGCCCCCGGTGTCCAGACGAGGTCGAACGGCCCTTCGCCCACGACTTGATAGGCGATCGCGACGTCGCCGCTCATCGCGTACCGCGTCTCGGGGGTGTCCACGGGCTAAGTTTCTTCCATGGCAGCCGTCCCGTACAGGCGTACCTTCGTCCGGTTGCTCGGATTCCTGCGGCCGTACAAGTGGTCACTCTGGATCTCGGTCCTTCTGGCCGTCCTCTCCCAGGCGGGGCAGTTCGGAGCCGCGGCGCTCACGAGCTCCGGCCTGAGCAACGCGGTGCACGGCCACGACCGGCACGCGCTCAAGCTGATCGTCATCGCGGTGATCGTCGTCGGGCTCGCCCGCGCCGTGTTCATGGCGGGCCGGCGCCTGATCTCGGGGACGCAGGCGCTCGGCGTCGAGTTCGACATGCGGAGCGCGCTGTACTCGCACCTGGTGCGGCTCTCGTTCGGCTTCTACGACCGGCACCAGACCGGGCAGCTCATGTCGCGCGCGACCGTCGACCTGCAGACGGTGCGCTTCTTCCTGGGGTACGGCCTCATCTTCTTCTTCCAGAACGTGCTCACGCTCGTCGGCGCGATGGTGGTGATGTTCGTCGTCAACTGGAAGCTGACGCTCGTCGCGCTCTGGATCGCGCCGCTACTGATCGGGCTCGCTTACCGCTATTCGCACGTCGCACATCCGCTCCTCCGCGACGTCCAGCAGAAGATGGCCGACGTCGCGACCGTCGCAGAGGAGAACATCGTCGGCGTCCACGTCGTCAAATCCTTTGCGCAGGAAGCTGCAGAGCAGGCGAAGTTCGAGCGCTCGTCCGAGGCCGTCTTCCGGCAGAGCGTCGCCGCGAACCGGCAGCGCGCGGTGTACGTGCCGCTGCTCTCGTTCCTGCCGCTGCTCGCGCAGGGCGCGGTGCTGCTCGTCGGCGGGCGGATGGTGATCGACCACACGCTCTCGTATCAGTCCTTCTTCTTCTTCAACATTCTCGTGCTCATGCTCGTGATGCCGCTGCGCATGCTCGGCATGTGGATCGGCCAGGCGCAGCGCGCGACCGCGTCGGGCGAGCGCATCTTCGAGGTCATGGACGAGCCCGAGGAGGTCGCCGACAAACCGGAGGCCACCGAGCTGCCGCCGGGACCAGGCAGGCTCGCCTACCGCGGCGTCGGCTTTGAGTACGCATCGGGCCGGCCGGTGCTGCACGGCATCGACCTCGAGCTCGATCCGGGGACGACCGTCGCGCTGATCGGCCACACCGGCTCGGGCAAGACGACGCTCGCCGCGCTCGTGCCGCGCTTCTACGACGTCACCTCCGGAAGGGTCGTGCTGGACGGGGTCGACGTGCGCGACGTGACGCTGCGCTCGCTGCGCCGCGCAATCGGAGTGGTCTCGCAGGATCCCTTCCTCTTCTCTGCGACGGTGCGCGAGAACATCGCGTTCGGCGTCGTGGACGCGACCGGCGAGCAGATCGAGCACGCAGCGCGCCTGGCGCAGGCAGCCGAGTTCATCGAGCGGCTCCCGGACGGCTACAACACGGTAATCGGCGAGCGTGGGATCACGCTCTCCGGCGGCCAGCGGCAGCGCGTCGCGATCGCGCGTGCGCTCGTCGTCGATCCGCGCGTGCTGATCTTCGACGACGCGACGGCCTCAGTCGACGCGACGACGGAGGCGCAGATCAAAGCCGGACTGCGCGAGGTGATGCGCGGCCGGACGACGATCATCATCGCGCATCGCCTCTCGACGATCTCGCTCGCCGACGAGATCGTCGTGCTCGACCAAGGCTCGATCGCCGCCCGCGGCACGCACGACCAGCTGCTCGAGTCGAGCGACGTCTACCGCGAGATCTACGAGCACGGGCTGCTCGAGCAGGAGTTCGCGTCGCGCGTGGAGGCGACGGCGTGAGCCGGCGCGTCCACGCGTGGGGAAGGGTGCGGGAAACCGGGAGGTTTCCCGCTTCGTCGACCGCGCGAATGGCGCGGTCGACGAGAAGGGGGCTCGTGGGGGAAACAGGGTTTCCCCCACGGGAGGCGCGTCAGCGTCGACGCGTGGAAGAGCGGGCGACGGCGTGAGAGTCCACCAGCCCGGGGGACACATGATGCGCGAGCGCGGCGCAAAGGTCGACGATTGGTCCTGGCGCGCGACCGTTCGCCGCATCTCGACGCTCACTCGCCTGACGGCACCGTACAAGGGCCGCACCGCGGCCGCGATCTTCTTCCTGCTCCTGGCGACGGCGATCTCGCTCGCGCCTCCGTACCTCGCGAAGCTCGCGATCGACCACGGCATCCGCCGCCACAACGCGGGCGCGCTGTGGAGCATCGTCGCGCTGTTCATCCTCGCCGGAATCGGGACGATCGCTACGTCGTCGGCGCAGACGTACTTCACCGGCTGGACGGGCGAGCGGATCCTCGCCGACCTCCGCAACCACCTCTTCCGCCACCTGCAGCGGCTGTCCCTCGGCTTCTTCGAGCGGAACCGAGCCGGCGTGATCATCAGCCGCCTGACGAACGACGTGGAGGCGCTCGACCAGCTCGTGACCGACGGCGTCACCTCGCTCGTGCAGAACACGTTGACGCTCTTGGGCACGGCGGTGATCCTCTTTTTCCTCGACTGGCGGCTCGCGCTCGCTTCGATGACGATCCTGCCGCTGCTCGTGATCGCGACGGCGCTCTTCCGCAAGCACTCCGCGCTCGCGTACCGGCAGGTGCGCGAGCGGCTCGGACTCGTCACCGCGACGCTCGCCGAGGACATCGCCGGGATGCGCGTCGTCCAGGCGTTTACGCGCGAGGCGCAGAACGAGCAGAAATTCCGCGACGTGAACCTCAGCTACCGGGCCGCGAACCAGCGGACGATCGTGCTGAACGGGCTCTACTTCCCGTTCGTCGACTTCCTCTCGGCGATCGCGACTGCGATCGTGCTCGGCTACGGCGGCTACCGAGTCTTCGACGGAAACCTTGCGCCCGGGACCATGTTCGCCTTCGTGCTCTATCTCTCGAACTTCTTCGATCCGGTGCAGCAGCTGTCGCAGCTCTACAACACGTTCCTCTCCGCGGTCGCGGCGCTCGACAAGATCACCGAGGTGCTCGACGAGGAGCCGGAGATCGTCGACCGGCCCGGTGCGATCGAGCTGCCGAAGATTCAGGGGCACGTGCATTTCGAGGACGTGCGCTTCGGCTACGGCAAGGGTCCGGAGGTGCTCCACGGCATCTCGTTGGATGTCCGCCCGGGCACGACCGTCGCCCTCGTCGGGCACACCGGCGCAGGCAAGTCGACGATCGCGAAGCTCCTTGCGCGCTTCTACGAGCCGCGCGCCGGAAGGATCACGATCGACGCTCACGACCTCAACGACGTCACGCAGGATTCGCTGCGCCGGCAGCTCGGAATCGTCCCGCAGGAAGGCTTCCTCTTCGCCGGAACGATGCGCGACAACATCGCGTTCGCGAAGCCCGACGCGTCAGAAGACGAGATCGTCCGCGCCGCGAAGACGGTCGGGGCGCACGACTACATCGTCAAACTCGAGGACGGCTACGAGACGAACCTGCAGGAGCGAGGCACGCGGCTCTCGAACGGCCAGCGCCAGCTCGTCGCGCTCGCGCGCGCGCTGCTAGCGGATCCGCGCATCCTGATCCTCGATGAGGCCACGAGCTCGGTCGACATCGGCACCGAGCAGAAGATCGAGCGTGCGCTGAGGCTGCTGCTCGCGGGCCGCACCGCGTTCATCATCGCGCACCGCCTGTCGACGATCCGCGACGCCGACCTGATCGTCGTCCTCGAGCACGGGCAGATCGTCGAGCAGGGCTCGCACGAGGAACTGATGCAGCGCCGCGGGCTCTACACGTCCCTGTACGGCGACTGGGCCGCGCAGGTCGCCTAGCGGTCTTCGCGCTCGGACCTGTTCAGACGGCGTTCGGCGTGCCACACGCTCTTCCAGCGCGGCTCGGTTCGCTCGGGGAGCACGGGCAGCTCCGGCTCGGCGAGCCGGTAGTAGGCGGCGTTGAGCGCGTGGGCTGCGTACGGCGTCGTCAATGCGGCGGCGAAGAGCCCGGCGAGGAAGATCAGCAACGGGATGTGCCGGCCGCCCCCGAGCAGCACGGCGCCGAAGACGAGCACGAGCTGAACGACGCCTGTGAGTACGGCGACGCAGAAGAAGAGCCAGAAGATCGCGGCGCCGTGGCCACGCACGAGCTCGCGCGAGCGATGCATCGCGTCGCGAACGGACCGATCCTCGAGGACGAGTGCCGGAATCGCGACGGCGAAGCGCGCCATCAGGATCAGGCCGGGCACGACGAACAGGAGGAAGCCCAACCCGACGAAGAGGCCGACGAGGATCGACAGCCCGAGGAGCGGCAGGACGCGGTCGACGGCACTCGCGTACAGCTTGCCGAGCGAACGGGCCGGCATGCCCCGTGCTCGTCTTGGACGAGCTCGACGAGTGCTCCCTGCACCAAAGTGGTTCCGACGAGTACGAGAACGACCGCGAGCAGGCCCGCGACCACGTTGTGGCTCGCGAGCTGCTCGATCAAATGCAGCGGGAGGACGACGGCGAGCGCGACGAGGGCACTGCGTCCGAAGAGTCGCTTGTAGAGGGTCCAGGTGTCTGAGAGGACGTCCCCGACGCTGAAATCGACGGGACGGCTCGGGGCGGCGAGCTCGGTCACTCAGGCCGTATCGGCCGGAAGGCCGGCCGGCTTGAGCCACTGAGAGCGGCGTAAGCTTTGCGCGTGGCCCTCGACAAGGAAACAGAGCAGCGCATCGACCAGCCGGTCTCGGCGGAAGCCGAGCGCGAGACCCGCCTCACGCCTGCGCAGGCGGTCGAGCAGATGCGCATCAACGTGCCGGTGCGCGGCAACCGGAAGCTGCGCACGTTGCTCGAGCGCGTCAACGACGACAAGCAGCTCAAGAGCTGGTGGCACGTCGCGAACGTGAACGCGGTCGTGCGCATGGAGATCAACGACCACTCCTGGGTGCACATCCAGATCGTGGCCAACATCGCGCTCAAGCTGCTGCGCCAGCTGACGAAGCACGGCATCGAGCCGTCGCTCGTCCGGGACTACGCATTCGAGCGCGACGACGCCGAGATGGTCGTCGTGCTCGGCGCGCTCCTGCACTGCGTCGGGATGGCCATCCACCGCGAGGGGCACGAGGACTTTTCGCTCTTCCTGGCGGAGCCGAAGCTGCGCGAGCTGCTCGCCGGGATCTACGAGGAGCCGGAACTGACGGTGATCACGTCCGAGGTGCTGCAGGCGATCACGAGCCACCGCGACTACGGCAAGCCGCTGACGATCGAGGCGGGGATCGTCCGCGTCGCCGACGCGCTCGACATGGCGGAAGGCCGCTCGCGGATCCCGTTCGAACGCGGCTCCGTCTCGATTCACTCGCTCTCGGCGGCGGCGATCGACGACATTGTGATCAAGGACGGCGAGGAGCGCCCGATTCTGATCGAGATCACGATGAACAACTCGTCCGGGATCTACCAGGTCGACGGCCTGTTGAAGGCGAAGCTGACCGGGTCGGGACTGGAGCCGTACGTCGAGGTCGTCGCGCACATCGACACGGAAGCCGAGAAGCGGCTCGTGCCCCTGTATCGGCTGGAAATCTGACAGGTCCTTGTGTGACACCGGGTGCTTGTGTCTGACACCAGGACGGGGCCGTTTCGGCGTCAAGGCGTCGGCCCAACGAAGCGCGAGCGCTGAGTTTCGTCACAAAGCCGTCACACCTTTGTGCGTGGTGTCTGACACCAAGGCGTGGCTGCAAAGGCCCCGCCCGACCTCGGCTACACTTTCGCTCTCGTTGCGGGGTCGTCTAATGGTAGGACGCTCGGCTCTGGACCGAGTAGTCTAGGTTCGAATCCTAGCCCCGCAGCCTCGCAAAAACCCTGCTCAGGCAAGGTTTTTAGTTGGGAATAGACTCCCCGCCCTATGCGAGGGGCGATCGAGAAAGGCAAGGGCGTCTACCTGCGGGCGCCGCGCGAGTCGGACCGCGACGAGTTCGTCCGCCTCGCGCGCGCGAGCCGCAGACTGCACCGCCCCTGGGTGTACGCGCCCGAGACCGCGCGCCAGTACGACGCGTACCTCGTCCGCGCGCGCGCCGCGTCGGAGCGCTGCTTCCTCGTCGTCGGCCGCGACGACGACGCGCTGGTCGGTGTCTACAACCTGAGCCAGATCGCGCGCGGCTTCTTCCAGAGTGCGTACCTCGGCTATTACGGTTTCGCACCGCAACTGGGTCGCGGGCTGATGGCAGAAGGACTCGAGCTCGTCCTCCAGCATTCGTTCCGCCACCTGAAGCTGCACCGGCTCGAGGCGAACATCCAGCCCGACAACGAACGGTCGAGGCTGCTCGTCGAGCGTGCCGGGTTCCACTACGAGGGCTACTCGCCGCGCTACCTGAAGATCGGCGGCCGCTGGCGCGACCACGAGCGCTGGGCGATCACGCGCGAGGATTGGGCGGCGCGGTAAGTCGTTTCTAGGCTTCTTCCACCGCGCGCAGGTGCCGGCCCGGCAGCGCCGCACCTTTCGCGAGCGGAACCAGAGCGAGCTCGTCGCCGTGCTGTACATCGCGACGCGAGCATTCGCCGGCCGCGAGCTCGACGACCATCTTCGCCCCCTTGCCGCGCACCGCCCGCCACGCCGGAACGCTGTGCGCGACGTGCACCACGTGGAGCTCCGCGTCCAGGAACATGACGTCGATCGGGAAACGCATGAACGCCGTATGCACGGAGGCCGCCGGCCGGAGGAGCATCCCTTCGCCCCTGGGGAGCTCCTTCCGGCCGAGCAACCCGCGCATGCGCGTCCACGGCGAACTCGCCACGAGACACCGCTCGCACACGAGCTCGCCGTCGGACCGTTGAAGCGCGGCTTCCTTCACTAGTAGCCGACGTGGACGTGGTTGTAGTGGTCGGCGAGCGGGAACGACGGCCCGCCGAGGCCGAGCAGCGAGATCACCTGCATCGGCTGCAGTTCGGACGGCAGGAGCAGGATCGCGCGCACGGTCTTCTCCGTGATCCCGCCCGGCTCCTGATTGCCGAGGATCGAAGTGCCGCCCACCGCGGAAATGTCGACGGCGCGCCCGTAGATGTGCGCCGAGATCACCCCCGGGCGTGCGTACAGCCGGTGGCCGCTGACGAGACACGACACGGTCACCGAGCCGAACGTCTCGCGCAGGTACGCGATCAGCGCGATCACGCGCACGTCGACGCGGCCGAGGTCGAGATCCGAACGGCCGCCGGCGTAGATCGCGATCGCCGGGTCGTTCAGGATCTTCGCCGTCAGCGGCTTCTTCGCCGCCTCGAGGCCGTGCACGAGCGACCAGAGACCGACCGCCCTGTCGTAGTGGGCAAGCGCAACGGCCTGGTCGGCGAACGTCGCGTTGCCGTCGAGCGCGAGCGCGGCGCCCCACTCGTCCTGCGCCGCACCGAGCGTTCCGAGGCGCTGCGACAGCTTCTGCAGCTCATCGTTCGTCGCCGGGGCCGAGCTGAGGTCGCCGCCGGCGCGGAGAGCGCCGAGGACGAGCGCCCAGTCGACGCCCGCGGCCTTCGCGTCGGAAACGAGCCGCGACGCGAACACGCTCGTGAGGCGCTTCGCCGGAGGCGTGGGATCGGGCAGCGCGGCGTTCAACCAGACGATCTGGCTACCGGGGCCCTCGAGCTCCGGCGCGGGCGCCGCGTGCTTCTGCTGCGGAGCGATCCAGCGCTTCAGCTTCGCCGACGACGCGTGCGCTGTCTTCGCGCCTCGGGCCTGCGGCGCCGTCGACGCGGTCGCCGCGGCGGGTGCGGGCGCCGCCGAGACGGCGCCCTGCGGTGCGGCCGAGCCGAGGCTTGAAGCCTGCGGCTCACCGTTGTCGGGCGCTGCTGCCGCCGCGGGTGCCGGATTTTCGGGAGCCGGTGCCGCCGGATCGGCCGGCGTCGCCGGATCCGCCGGCTGTGCCGGATCGGCCGGCGTTGCAGGCGCTGCGGGTTCCGCGGGCGGGGCGGCATCGGTCAAGGCAGCGGCGCACGTCTGCTCGTCGGCGACCGTGGGCGCGTTCGCCTGCTGCGCGCATTGATCGCCGCCCTGAAGCGTGTTCGCGGCAAGATCGCCTGCTCCCGCGGTGAACGCGGCGCCGGCGAAGAACAGCGTTACGAACGTCGCGGTCAGCGCGGCGCGCTTGCGCTTGCGCTGTCGCTCGAGCGGAAAGTCCCAAGGTTCGCTTGTCGGCTCGAGGTCGGGCTCGTGAAACCAGTCATCTGTCCGTGGCATGTCCCAGCTCCGTTTGTCGAAGTCGGGCGCCGAGGCCGTGGTCGGCGCGGGTTGGCTTTGCGCGTCCGCGGCCGCACGGACTTGTGTAGACGAAGATTCCGTAGAGCACCACAAACTTGCGCCCCCCGAAAAGGTGAACCCAATTCGGAATCACCACAAAGGGTGATTGCGACTCTCAAAGTTCGGGGCATCATCCGGCGCACTGACACACATTGGAGCGTGCGGCCACGTTCCCGACGTTTTGGAGGAACGACTTGTCGTTCAAGGCCGCAAGTGCTTCGGGTGATTCAGCCTCGATGCAAAAGCAAGTTTGTTTCGCCGACCGGGCTGCTCGTGCAGCGCGCCCGACGGCACGCTCGAGCGAAATGGAAGGAGGTGAATCAGCATGATCCGCGATTTCTTCCGGCGCGTTCACATCAACGTGATCAACCTCCGCGAGGAGCACGGCCAGACGATGGCGGAGTACGGCGTCGTCCTGTCGGTGATCACCATCGCCGCGGTTGCCGCCTTCCTCACGCTTGGCGGGAACATCGGCAAGGCCATCAACTACGTGGCGAGCCAGATCAAGGGCGGCTGAGCCGCTAACGCTCGTGAGGGTGGGCTCGCTCAGAGCCCACCCTCACACCTAGCACCACCGCTTCGAAAAAACCACTCAAAACGAGGTGAAACAAAATGATCCGCGACTTCTTCCGTCGCATCCATAGTCAGACGGTTGCGCTCCGCGAGGAGAGCGGCCAGACCATGGCCGAATACGGGGTCGTGCTCTCCGTGATCACGATCGCAGCGGTCGCAGCGTTCCTCACGCTTGGCGGCAACATCGCCAACGCCGTCAACTTCGTCGCAGGCCAATTCAAGTTCTAAGGGACGGCAGAGGATCCCTTCCGTAAACGATGCGCCGTCCAGCAGACATTCGCAACGAGAGCGGCCAGACGATGGCGGAGTTCGCCATGGTCTTGCCGATCCTCGTCCTGCTGCTGTTCGGCGTGATCCAGTTCGGGATCCTCTTCAACAATTACGTGACGCTGACCGACGCAGTCCGCGCCGGCGCGCGCAAGGCAGCTGTGAGCCGTCCGCTCGGACCTGCCGGCGCCGTCGCGGCGGCGCAGAACGCTGTTCGCAATTCGGGAGGCGACCTCGACATGTCGAAGCTTCCCGACGCATCCGTCACCTCCACGTGGCAGCACGGCGACGACGTCACCGTGTGCGCCACGTATCCGTACAACATCCAACTCTTGGCCGTCGCCGTGAAGAGCGGCAACCTCAAGAGCTGTACGAAGGAGCGTGTCGAATGAAGCGCTTTCACAGCGAGCGAGGGCAAGCGTTCGTCCTGAGCGTCGTCTCGATGGTCGTCCTGCTCGGTATGGCGGCGCTCGTGATCGACGTCGGCCACTGGTACCGCTCGAAGCGTGACCTCCAGGCCGTCGCCGATTCGGCCGCTCTCGCCGGCGCACAGGCGCTCCCGGAGAACCCGGGCCAGGCGGCCTCTCTCGCCGCGCAGTACGCGAGCGCCAACGGCGGGCCTGCGCCCCAAGTATCGATCTCGACGCAGTACGTCCCGAATGACACGATCACGGTCAAGCTGGCCCGCCAGGAGCCGGGATTCTTCTCGAAGGTCTTCTCGATCGACTCGGTGACCGTCGGCAGCCATGCCGCCGCGCGCAGCGGAGTCCTCGGCGCGGCGCAGTACGCAGCCCCGTTCGGCATCGACAAGAAGCAACCCGAGCTGCAGTGCAACCCTGACCCGTGCACGAACGACACCGAGCTCGACCTCGAGAAGGTCGGCCCGGGCGCGTTCCGCATCCTCAACATCGACGGCTCGCGGGGCGGCACGGGGACGCAGATCCTCGGCGACTGGGTCCTGCACGGCTACGACGGGATGATGCCCGTCAACCAGTGGTACTACTCGGATTCCGGCGCGAAGTTCAACTCGAACAACGTCGACGACGCGATGAACATCCAGCTCGGCCAGGAGCTCCTGTTCCCGGTCTACGACGACATCACCGGCGAAGGGGCGAACCTCCAGTACCACGTCGTCGGCTGGGCCGGCTTCGTCGTCACCAAATACGACGGTAACGGCAACTCCGGCCACATGTGGGGCCACTTCACCCGCTTCATCGCGCAGGGACTGCAGGGAATGCCGCCGAGCAACACCGGATTCGGCGCGTACACGATCCAGCTCATCGACTAGCAACGGACAAAGGAAGGTCTATCGCCCATGACAGAACGTGCCCGCAATATCGTCATCGCAGTAGCGCTGGCGGGGGTCGCTGCGCTACTGACGGGGCTGTACGTGACGAGCTATCAGCGTCACGTGCAGCGTGGCGAGGAGCACGTCACCGTGTTCGTCGCCGCCCGCCCCATCCCGGCCGGAACCTCCGGCGCCGACGCCGTCTCGCGCGGGATGGTCACCCACAAGCTCGTGACGCGGAACGCAGTCGTTCCCGGCGCGATCTCGAACACGGACCAGATCTCGGGCCTCGTCGCCACGCAGCAGATCTACGACGGGGAGCAGATCACGAAGCTCCGGTTCTCGGAGAGCGCTGTGACCGGGATCCACGGCGAGCTGAGCGGCACGCTTCGCGCCTTCCAGGTTCAGGGAGACGGGAACGAGTTGCTCGCGGGCACGCTCCGCTCCGGCGACCGCGTCGACTTGGTGGCGACCTTCAAGTACCACGTCACCGGCAATACGTCCGACACTTACTTCGCCACGCGAACCGTGCTTCGCAATTTGAAGGTGCTGCGCGCGCCGTCCGGCGCGGTCGCCAACGGCAAGCTCACGACCGGCTTCAACGACCACTACTCGGTCGTCCTCGCCGTGACCGACTCGCAGGCGCAGAAGCTCGACTTCGTCCTCACGAACGCCGGCAACAGCG
>WNEY01005182.1_pt1 | contig 12004 bp, 13 predicted proteins | sample 5400531 | NCBI WGS metagenome assembly WNEY01 (sample SAMN13153338, study PRJNA577476) | soil metagenome | isolation source: 200 cm saprolite under Douglas fir tree site 1 | place: USA:California | collected 2015-04-18
CTCGGCGGTGACCGATTCGATCGCCGCCGCCATGGACGCGCAGCGCGCCGCCATGCAGGGATTTTCCGCCAATGCGCGCACCACCAATGCCGCGGTCTCCGACGTGGCCGGACGCATGGCCGAGATCGCCCGGATGGTCGTCGGCTCCACCGTGAGCGCGTCCGAGGTCGCCGATGTCGCGATGGACATGCAGCGCACGTCGGCGGTCTTGCGGCGGGAAATTCCCGACATCGTGCGCAAGGCGCTGCGCGCAGATCTGCGCGAATATCCGCGATACGACATCGACGCTCGCGCTGGCGTCGAGGCGGATGGCCGTCACTTCGATGTCCGGGTCTTCGACATCAGCGAAGCCGGCGCCCGCATCGCGAACGTCGGCGAGCTGACGGTCGGAACCAGGCTCGCTCTGACGCTGCACGGGGTGAACCCGGTCGCCGGCAAGGTGGTCCGCGTCGCGCAGGACAGCCTCGGCGTCTGTTTCGAGCCGCAGAAGTTGAAGATGGAAGAAGTGCGCCGCCTCATCGCGTCGGCGGCCGCGTAGCCCGTAGCCCGCATGAAGCGAAGCGGAATGCGGGAGGCGATGTTTCCGCGCGGTGAGAATCCCGGATTGCGCCATAGCGCGTCGAAGACATAAGGGCGGAGACGCCCGTCTTCGCGGGCTTATGCTGTAAACGCGCTTAAGGCTTCATCCCTCCTGCGCACTCCGCGCTACGGAGGGCAGCTCGATCCTCCGAAGCCCTTGGGGGCGAAGGAGGGCCGGGCTACGACTCCGTCGTCCGCGTTAGCCCCCGGTCACGTTCATGTGGCGTGACAGCGCCGGCCGTTGGTGGCGGCGGTCGATGACGAAGTCTTTTCCTTTGGGCTTGCGCGAGATCGCTTCCACGATCGCCGCATCGAGCAGATCGTTGCCTTCGGAGGCGCGCAGCGGCGTGCGCAGATCGGCGGCATCCTCCTGGCCGAGGCACATATAAAGCGTGCCGGTGCAGGTCACCCGCACGCGGTTGCACGACTCGCAGAAATTATGCGTGAGCGGCGTGATGAAGCCGAGCCGGCCGCCGGTCTCGGCGACCTTGACGTAGCGGGCAGGACCGCCGGTGCGGTAGTCGATCTCGTCGAGCGTATAGCGCTCGGCCAATCGCGCCCGCACCATCGAGAGCGGCAGATACTGGTCGAGCCGGCCCTCGCCGACGTCGCCGAGCGGCATCACTTCGATCAGCGTGAGATCCATGCCGCGCCCATGCGCCCAATCGACGAGCGAGGAGATCTCGTCCTCGTTCACGCCCTTGAGCGCCACCGCATTGATCTTGACCTTGAGCCCGGCCGCCTGGGCGGCGTCGATGCCGGCCAGCACCTTGTCGAGCTCGCCCCAGCGCGTGATGGCGCGGAACTTGTCGGGCTCGAGCGTGTCGAGCGAGACGTTGATGCGCTTGACGCCGTGACCGGCCAATTCGTGGGCGTATTTCGGCAGCTGCGAACCGTTGGTGGTGAGCGTGAGCTCGTCGAGCGCGCCGCTCGTGAGGTGCCGCGACAGCGACGCCACCAAGGTCATGATCCCGCGCCGGACCAGCGGTTCGCCGCCGGTCAGCCGCAGCTTGCGCACCCCCTGGGCGATGAAGGCACTGCACAGCCGGTCGAGCTCCTCGAGCGTCAGGAGATCGGCCTTCGGCAGGAACGACATGTTCTCCGCCATGCAATAGACGCAACGGAAGTCGCAACGGTCGGTCACCGACACGCGCAGGTATGAGATCGTGCGCCCGAATGGATCGATCAGGCTGCCGGCCGGTCGATACCCTTCGACCTCGAAAGCGGACATGGGCGCACGCGTCATCGCATCCAAGTGCGTATTCTCCCGGGCACAGCGGTCTTTCCGCCACCGCTACATATGGGAATTCTGACGGATAACGGCCAGACCGTCCAGCGCCGGGAATCGGCTTGTAGCCCGGATGGAGCGAAGCGAAATCCGGGGTCTCACCGCGCGGAAAGACCGCCCCGCATTGCGCTGCGCTCCAAAGCCCGCGAAGACGGGCGTAAATGCCCTTAGCGCGGGCTACGACTGACCTCTGATCTCTAGTGCTGCAATTCCAAAATTCGAATCCTATGGGCGTCATTCCGGGGCGCGCCGAAGGCGCGAGCCCGGAATCCATAAGCCCAGGCTGTGGTTATGGATTCCGGGCCCGGCGCTTACGCGCCGTCCCGGAATGACGACCGTTGGATGCTTCTTCTTGGCGGCAACCCGCTTTCTCTTCTTCGCCGGCGTCGGCGGAGGCAGCGCCTGAAGCTCGACGTAGAGCGGATTGGGCGACAGCTTCGTGCCGCTATCCGCCTGGTCCGGCCGCAGCGATACCGTCTGCGGCTGGTATCCGCCGAGTGCGACGGTGACCGACATTTCGCCGCCGCCCTGCACGGTCAGCTCGCACGGCGTGCGGCAGGTCTGGCCCTGCGAGGTCCTGGCATCCGCGCCCGGCGGCTCGGACTCGATCCGCAAGGTTTCGGTCGCCGGCGACGACTTGAAGAAGTCCATGCTCGGCAAGGAGGCAGAACACGCGGCGAGGGTGAAGCCACATGCCACCAAGGCAATGACTCGGCTCATGGTCAGATCCCACCAATTGGGCGGCAAAACCGGCCGCCTATCCCCAGGGCGCAACCATACGAGCGTGACCAGGACCCGTGCAAACCCCACCGGCCGCTTCCCCGCGGCGCATGGCGCATGCCCAAATGGCTCCTTAAGTGTGGCGCCGATAAGGTAAAATGCCGATTATTAGGGTTGCTGCCGATACGGTAAAATACGGATTAAGTTCCTTGCGCCGATACCTCGTCGCGCCTCTTGAGCAAGCCGAAAACCGCCTTTGGCAGGTCGCGGAAGCCGCTGATGACCAGATCCGCCTTCAATTCGCGCACCGGGATTTCGGTATAACCGAAATCGACGGCGATTACCGGGATACCAGCGGCGCGGGCCATATCGACGTCGTTCACTGAATCCCCGACCATGACCGCGCAATCGGGTCGAGCGGCGGCCCGCTCCAGCGTCCGGTGCAACAGCTCTGGGTTCGGCTTTTTCAACCCAAACGTGTCGGCCCCGCAAATGACCGCGAACCGCTTCGAGAGGCCGAGCGCGTCGAGCAGCCGGACCGACAGCCATTCGAGCTTGTTGGTGCACACGATCAGGGTTGAACCGCGGGCCGCGATCTCGTCGAGTGCGGTCTCGATCCCGGGGAACGGCCGCGACTGGTCGGCGATATGCGCCGCATAATGCTCGATGAAGTCCCGGCAGAGGCGGTCGACTTCGGCCGCAGGGAGCGTGCGCCCCTCGGCCTTGAGCCCGCGTTCGATCATCAGCCGCGCGCCGCCGCCCACCATGTTGCGCGCGGCCTCGTAGGCGACCGGCGGCAGGCCTTCGCGCGCAAAGATGGTGTTGAGGGTGGCGACCAGGTCGGGCGCGCTGTCGACCAGCGTCCCGTCGAGATCGAAAACGACGGCGGGGACCATGACCTGGAATCGCTACCCGCCGGCGGGCGGGATGGCAAGGCTGTGCTCACGCCGGGCGGCAATTTGCTGCCTATGCGCTGTGGCGGAAGGGGGATAAATACTCGCGGCCATGGAGATCGAAGCGCAAAAACGTGCGGCCGCGGCGCGCGCGCTCGAATTCGTCCGCCCCGGCATGCGGATCGGGCTGGGCACCGGGTCGACCGCGCGGCATTTCGTCGAGCTCTTGGCCGAGCGCGTCCGCGCCGGTCTCAACGTGGTTGGGGTGCCGACGTCGGAAGCGACGCGAGGCGACGCCGAGCGGCTGGGCGTGCCGCTCACCAGCCTCGACGAGACCCCGCAGCTCGATTTGACCGTCGACGGCGCCGACGAGATCGGGCCTGATCTGAGCTTGATCAAGGGCGGCGGCGGCGCGCTGCTGCGGGAAAAGATCGTCGCCTCGGCTTCCGCCCGCATGATCGTGATCGCCGATGAATCCAAATGGGTTTCCGCGCTCGGCCGCTTCCCGCTGCCGGTCGAGGTGGTGCCGTTCGGATTGGCCGCGACCCGGCGGGCGGTCGAGGCCGCGGCCGCGGCCGCCGGCTGCGCCGGTCCGGCGCTGCTGCGCCGGGCCAAGGACGGCCACGCTTTCGTCACGGATGGCGGGCACTGGATTCTCGATGCCGCGCTCGAGCGGATTTCGGATCCGAAGTCGCTCGCGGATCGGCTCGACGCCATCGTAGGAGTGGTCGAGCACGGCCTGTTTGTCGGCCTCGCGCAGGCTGCCGTGCTGGCCGGTGCAGGCGGGGTCCGTATCGTCGAGCGGGGTTGAACCGGGATCACCTGAAGACGTGGGAAGAGGAGTGCTTCGATGTTCGCTCAGAAAACCGCCGTGACCGTTCGGTCCGCCATGCTCGCGTTCGGTCTGATCGTGCTGGCCGGATCGGCGCAGGCGCAACAGCCCTCGGCCGCGTCGGTCTCGATGGCGAAGGAGCTCATCGCGCTCAAAGGCGCGACCACCATGTATGACCCGGTGGTGCGCGGCGTCGTCGAGCAGGCCAAGATCGTGCTGCTGCGCACCAACCCGATGCTGAGCAAGGAATTGACCGAGGTCACCGCCAAGCTGCACGCCGAATATGCCGCCAAGATCCACGAGCTGCGGGAGCTCGTGGCCCGCGTCTATGCCGCCCGGTTCAGCGAGCAGGAGCTCAAGGACGCGCTCACCTTTTACAAGACGCCGCTCGGCAAGAAGCTGATCCAGCAGGAGCCGCAAATCCTCGACCAGAGCATGAGGGAGGCGCAGACCTGGGGCGACAAGCTCTCGGAGGAGGTCATCGTCAGGATGCGCGCCGAAATGAAGAAGAAGGGGCACGATCTCTAGTGCCCGATCACGACGTCGATCTGTTCGTCATAGGAGGCGGCTCGGGCGGCGTGCGCGCTGCGCGCATCGCGGCCGGTTACGGCGCCCGCGTCATGGTGGCCGAGGAGTACCGCCTCGGCGGCACCTGCGTGATCCGCGGTTGCGTCCCGAAGAAGCTCCTGGTCTACGCCGCGCGCTTCGCCGACGAGTTCGAGGACGCCGCCGGCTTCGGCTGGACCGTGCCCGCGCCGACTTTCGATTGGAAAACGCTGATCGCCAACAAGGATCGGGAGATCGCCCGGCTCGAGGCCGCCTACGCGACCACGCTGGAGCGCGCCAAGGTCACGCTGTTCAAGGGCCGCGCGGTGCTCGAGGACGCGCAGACGGTGCGCCTGGTCGGCAACGGTGAAAAGCTCCGCGCCAAGAATATCCTGCTCGCCACCGGCGGCGCGCCCTATGCGGGCGCCGATATCGCGGGCCTCGAGCACGTCATCTCCTCGAACGAGGCGTTCCACCTCGACGAGCTGCCGAAGCGCATTCTCATCCAGGGCGGCGGCTATATCGCGGTCGAGTTCGCCGGTATCTTCAACGGGCTCGGCTCCGAGGTGACGCTGGTCTATCGCGGGGAGAACATCCTGCGCGGTTTCGACGACGACGTGCGCGAGCACCTGCGCTCGGAAATGGAGCGGCGCGGCATCAAGATCATCACCCGGCAGACCGTCACCGGCGTCGAGAAGGTCGAGCACGGCTTCTGCGTCGCGCTGTCCGACCGTGAATCGTTCACGGTCGATCGCGTGATGTTCGCGACCGGGCGGCGGCCGAACGTTTCGGGCCTCGGGCTCGAGAGCGCCGGCGTGCGGCTCGCCACCAACGGCGGCATCGCGGTCGACCAATTCTCGCAGACCTCGGTGGCCAGCATCCATGCGGTCGGCGACGTCACCAATCGGCTGAACCTGACCCCGGTCGCGATCCGCGAGGGCCATGCCTTCGCCGACACCGTGTTCGGCGGCAAGCCGACGCCGGTCGACCATATCGACGTGCCGACGGCGGTGTTCTCCGAGCCGGAGGTGGGCGTGATCGGACTGACCGAGGCGCAGGCCTGCGCGAAGCTCGCCAAGGTCGACGTCTACAAGACCACGTTCCGCCCGCTGAAGATGACGCTCGCCGGCCGCGACACCCGCGCCTTCTTCAAGCTCGTGGTCGACGGCGAGACCGACCGCGTGCTCGGCTGCCACATCGTCGGCCCCGACGCCGGCGAGATGATCCAGTTGGTCGGCATTGCCGTGAAGATGAAGGCGACCAAGGCCGAGTTCGACGAGGTGATGGCCGTGCACCCCACAGCCGCCGAAGAGCTCGTCACCATGCGGGAGAAGGCGCTGAGCCACGTACGCGAGGCGGCGGAGTAGAGCCGCTGCGTTCAACAATTCGGCGCGTGTCGAACAGGCGCCGCGCATCACCCGGCTGCCATTTACTGCTTTAAGGTCCCGCGCAGCCTGACGAGGGCATCGCGGAGCGGCTCCAAATCTTCGCTGATAATCGCCCAGACAATATCGACCTTGACGGCGAAATAGCTGTGTCTCAGGACATTGCCAACGTCGGCGACTTGCCGCCATGGGATATCTGGCCTCATGCTCTTGAGCTCGTCTGGTAGACGGCGGCTCGCCTCCGAAATGATCTCGAGCGAGCGCTCAACGCTTTGCCGGAGGTCTCTGTCGGCGCGGAACTCGACGATTGATCGGTCTTGCGTCCTGGCAAGGACATAGTCGATGTGGTCGATGATTTCATCGATCACCACCTCAATGTTGCGGGGTTGCGTCACAGGACGCGAACCGCCTCCGCCAGAATTCGGTCTTTCAGGCGGGGGTGTAACGAGTCGCGGGTGGTGATATCGACCTCGCGTCCGATCTCATCCATGATAATGAGTCTGATCCCCGACATGTTGAGCAGCGAGAACTTGCGTTTCGGATCGTAGTCGACGAACACGTCGATATCGCTGTCGGCCTGGGCTTGATCGCGCGCCACCGATCCGAACAAGTAGAGCGCGATCGCGCCTTCCGCCCGGATTGCATCGGAGTGCTTGCGGATGCGAGAGATGATATCGTCGCGGCGCATCTTCAAGTCACCATCTGGGCTTCGCACCCACCACCTCAGAATATGGTGTAGATGAAGGGCGCCACCACGCTGCCCTTGGTCATCAGGACCAGCCCGCTGAAAATGACCATCATGATCACGACCGGGACGAGCCAGAATTTCTTGCGCTCGCGCATGAAGGCGAACAACTCGGCCAGAAACGACATCACGTCCTCATCTCGCGAGCTTTACAAGGTTGATCTGCGGCTCACGCGGCTTCGGCGCAGTCAACGCGCACCGTGACGCGTCGTCCGAAGCCGCATCCTTCGCGATAACACCCTCTTATGCCGCAGCCGGCCCGGCCCGGCAATAGCCTGCCGCGCCACCGTCAATCGGGATCGAAGGCGTCGCGATAGTTCAGCACCAGGTTGGGATTCTGCCATTCCTTCTGCAGGATGCAGTTGCCGATGACGAGCATCTCGATCTCGGTCCCCATCAGGCAGCGGAACGCGTCTTCCGGCGTGCAGGCGATCGGCTCGCCGCGCACGTTGAAGCTGGTGTTGACCAGGACCGGGCAGCCGGTCTGCTGCTTGAAGGCGCGCAGCAGCGCGTGAAACCGCGGATTGGTGTCGCGATGCACGGTCTGCACCCGTGCCGAATAATCGACATGCGTCACCGCCGGCACGTCTGAACGCAGCGCCTTGAGCTTGTCGATCCCCGCGAGCGTTTGCCCCGCTCCGTTGGTCTCGATGCGGTGGCGCTTGGCGACGTCGGCCACCAGCAGCATGTAGGGGCTCGGCTGGTCGAGCTCGAACCAGTCCTGCACGTCCTCCGCCAGCACCGACGGAGCAAACGGCCGGAAGCTCTCGCGATATTTGACCTTGAGGTTGAGCGTCTTCTGCATTTCGGGATTGCGCGGGTCGGCGAGGATCGAGCGATTGCCGAGCGCACGCGGCCCGAATTCCATGCGGCCCTGAAACCATCCCACCGCGCGAGCGTCGGCGAGCGCCCGGGCGGTGCGGTCGAGCAGCACGGCCTCGTCGTCGACCACCTCGAACCGGGCGCCTTCGGCGGTCAGCCGCGCTCTGATCTCGGCCTCCGAATAGGAGGGGCCGAGATAGGAGCCCGACATGGCGTCCGCGCGCGGTGAGCCGTTGAGACGGCGTTGCGCGCCCTTGAAGTGATGATAGCCGACCAGCGCCGCGCCGATCGCGCCGCCGGCGTCGCCGGCGGCCGGCTGCACCCAGATGCGATCGAACTTGCCGGCGCGCAGGATCTTGCCGTTAGCGACGCAATTGAGCGCGACGCCGCCGGCCAGACAGAGATTGCGCTGGCCGTGCTCGGCCGCCAGGCTGCCGGTGAGGCGCAGCATGGCCTCTTCCAGCACCGCCTGGATCGACGCCGCGATGTCCATGTGCTTCTGCGTCAGCGGATCGCTTTCCGGGCGCGGCGGCATCCCGAACAACCGATCGAACTTTTCGTTCGTCATGGTCAGGCCGGTGCAATAATTGAAATACGACATGTCGAGCTTGAACGATCCATCCGCTTTCAAGTCGATCACGTTATCCAAGATGAGGTCGCGCAAATGCGGCTCGCCGTAGGGCGCAAGCCCCATCAGCTTGTACTCCCCGGAATTGACCCGGAACCCGAGATAGTAGGTGAAGGCCGAGTACAGCAGCCCGAGGCTGTGGGGAAAATGGATTTCCTTGAGCATGTCGATCTTGTTGCCGTGCCCCACGCCCACCATGGTGGTGCACCATTCGCCGACGCCGTCGACCGTCAGCACCAATGCGTCGTCGAACGGGGAGGGGTAGAACGCGCTGGCGGCATGGGAGTGATGGTGCTCGGCGAACAACAGCCGCTCACCGTCGAATGCGGGATCGATCGCTTGCAGCGCTTCGATCAGCATCTTCTTCTGGAACAGCTTTTCGCCCAGCCAGACCGGCATCGCCTTGATGAACGAGGAAAACCCGCGCGGCGTATAGGCGAGATAGGTCTCGAGCAGGCGCTCGAATTTGAGGAACGGCTTGTCGTAGAACACCACATGGTCCGCCTCGCGCAGCGCCATGCGCGCCTCGCCGAGACAATACCGCAGCGCGTGCTGCGGAAAGCCGGCGTCGAATTTCTTGCGCGTGAAGCGCTCTTCCTGCGCCGCCGCCGTGACCTGGCCGTCCTCGACCAGCGCGGCTGCGCTGTCGTGATAGAAGGCGGAGAGTCCGAGGATCCGCATCTTGCCGCTACCCGCGCTTGCGCCCGATCATGATGTAGGAACCGCCGCCGTCGGCGCCGCCGCTCAGCATCATCTCGAGCTCGGTCGAGAGTCGATCGAGGTAGGTTCCCTTCGGCTGCGGCTCGAACAGCATTGCGTCTTCGGTGAGCTCGCGGTCGCCGATCGGCGGGATGCACGACACGAAGTCGAACCCGGCGCGCTCGAACCAATCCATCACCTCGTCGATCGAATGCTTGGTCTCGTGCGGATGCCGGTATTGTTCCATGAGCCAGGCTTTGCGGCGGCCGGGATCGCGCTCGCGCCGCAGCCTGCCGTCCAGGAGCGCGGCGCGATCGCCGAAGCTATGGACCAGCGACCGCAGCCACAGCGTCGGCAGCCGTCCGAGCCGGTTGTAGAGCCCGATCACGGCGTGGCCGCCCGGCTTCACCAGCTCCTGGATCGCGCGAAAGGCCGCGGCGGCGTCGCCGGTGTGGTGGAGCACGCCATCGGCGATGACAACGTCGAAACCGTGCTGGCGAAAGAACGGGTCAAACAGATTCATCTGCACGAAATGCGCATTGTCGACCGCGAACCGATCGCGAAATCCGACCGCCAGCTCGAGCGAATTGCGACAAATATCGCAACCGACCACGGTTCGGCCCCACGCCATGGCGAGAACATTGGTCAACTGGCCGGTGCCGCAGCCGACCTCGAGGATCGTGGCGGTCTTGGAAATCTGATCGTCCAGCAGCCGGGCAGTGACGCTCGCGCGCACCTTCTGTCGCAAGCTCTCGCGGGTATCGACCCCATCGTAGCGGGGGAAGGGGCTGGCTTCATGGAAGTCTTTGACGACGCTGGCCACGTCGTTCTTCGGGCCGCCGGGCGCAACGCGCGGCGCGAGCAACAGCGGGATTGCGTCCTCGATCGGATGGACGTGGTTGGCATCGCGCAATTCGCTCGCGGCGCGATCCCAAATGAGCGCCTCGCCGTCGATCGGACAGCGCATCAGCGCGAGAATGGCATCGAGGTTGCCGGGATTGGCGCCCGCGAGCTTGCCGCGCACGTCCGCGACGCCGGCGCGCTCCACCTCTCCGGTCGATGATTGCTGCACCGTCAGCGGCCTTTCGCTACTCTGCTGCGCCATTGTCGCGGGCCAAGGTCAGAACTGCCTCGTCAGCGAGCCGGGGCTCGGCCCGGGAGGATCGCGCCTGATCCAGTAGGACGTCGCCGCCGCGTCGCGTTTCAAGGACAGCAGGTCCTTGCCGAACAGGCGCGCCAGCAGTCCGACCGACACGATCGAAAACACGTACAGCAGCCCCAGCATGATCGGACTGACGATGACATGAAGGACGTGGCCGAGCTTGAGCCAGAGCCGCTTGAGCGGAAGCAGCAGGCGCGGCATGGCGAGCGCGAGCGCGAGAAAAACGCCCGCCGCTACGAGCCAAACGACGAACCCGCTTCGCCCGGCGAAGGCGTTGAGGCCGCCGACCAGAGCCAGCACCGCCCCGATCAGGAGGCCAAACGATCTGTTCGAGGCCGTCTTAGCCTGCATCGCTCACGCCTTCTACTTGCGCTCGGAAATGGCCGCGGGGCGCTCGGAAACCACCCGCGCCATGAAGCGCGATGCCATCACGGCATCGAACGTCACGCCATGGTAGGCGCCGGTCCAATGCCCGTCGCGCGGGAGCTCGACCCGTTCGCCGGTGCGGCGATAATGCTCGAAGAACGGCGGATCGAGATCGATGGCGTCGTAGCCGAGCGCGGCGGCCTTCTCCAGCAAGGCTCGCCGCACGCGATCGAGATAGCTTCCGGCCGAAGCCGCCGCCAAGTCCGCGTACCGAAATCCTTCCACGGTGAACAGAATGCGGGACGGGGGCAGGCCGGTATATTCGGGCAGGTCGCGGAAGAAGGCATCGACCGCCGCGATCGAGTCGCGCACCCGCTTTTCATCGGCGGCGGCGCTGCCGCCGGCGTCGCCGGGCGCCGCCATGGCGGGGCCGCCGAACAACATCGCTTTGAGCTCCAGCCAGCTCTGGCCGGCCTGCAGGTTGAAGACCAGATATCGCCCGAGCGCGGTCGCCACCGCCGCGTTGCGCAGCAGCCCCGGGCGGTACTCGAACAGGCGAAGCCGCAGCTCTCCATTGGCCTCGGGAACGTAATGCCAGAAGCCGGGTCCGGTCTTGTACGCGGAATGGCTTTCGTCGAAATCGTTGCTGATCACGCTGATCAAGAGCGCCTGCGCTCCGTATTCGCGGACCGCATGGCGGGCCCAGATCAGGTATTGGCTGAGCGGCGCGCCGGCGGCGGCAAAGCTGTACACCCGCAGCTTGCCGGCATGGGCGCTGGCGAGCCGCGCATGCACGGTCTCCCGATAGGGCAGCATCGCCGCCTCGATCATGGAATCTCCGACCACGGCGAGCAGCGGCAGCTTGTCGTCCTGGTGATAATCCTGATCGTTGACGAAGCCCGCATTGTTCACATGGCCGCGGTTGGCCTGTGCCATGTCCCAGTCGCGCGAGAACACAAAGTCGCGGTTGGGCGTGAAGTGAAAGACCGGGCTCTGCGCCGTCACCTCGACCGTGCGCATTCCGGAGGAGACCGGCAGGAACCGCAGCACCACTTCGGCAATCACGAGGCAGATCGCGACGGTGACGACTACCGTCAACGAGCCCAGCAATAGTTCCCGGCGTTTCTTCATCTCCCCAAATTCCCCTATAGCACTTCCCCTATGGCGCTTTTCGGCGACAGCCTGCCCCCGACTTGATCCGGGGCGAACGCGGGTCGGCCCCGGAAAACGCATCGAACGCGAGAGCCTTCGCGTCACGCGTTGCCGCCATATAGCATGCCTGCCCCTTTTGTCAGCAACGGGGACGATCGAGCGACAGGCGCGGCGTCCGGCGGGCCGG
>WNEY01003360.1_pt1 | contig 12003 bp, 16 predicted proteins | sample 5400531 | NCBI WGS metagenome assembly WNEY01 (sample SAMN13153338, study PRJNA577476) | soil metagenome | isolation source: 200 cm saprolite under Douglas fir tree site 1 | place: USA:California | collected 2015-04-18
CCAGCGCCTCCGCGTCGCTCTGCTTGATCCGCTGGGCCAGCGTCACCTCTTCCTCGCGGGTGATCAACGGATACTGGCTGATCTCCCGCAGGTACTGGTCGAGCGATCCCTCGTCGAACGAGGCTCGTTTCGCCGTGTTTAGTTGCATGGCCGAGTCACCCCTCCAGGCGCGCACGCCCCCGCCGCACGGGACTTCGGCTCCAGCCGTCGGGTCTTACCGGATGATCGACCCCAGCCGGTGCCAGCGAATATCGGTCAGCCAAGGAAGCGCATCCCGCGCCTCCCGGTCGTAGCTGAAATACACGACGAGCGGCCGTCCCTTGACGGCGGCCGCGTCCACGAAGCCCCAGTAGCGGGAATCCGCTGAGTTGTCTCGGTTGTCGCCCAGCACGAAATACTTGCCTGCCGGGACGGCCAGGGGACCCCAGGTGTCTCGCGTCGGGTGATAGTCCCGGACCCCCCACGGGGGGCCGAGCAGGTAGTCCCGCTGCCAGTTGAACTCCGGATCGTATATGTCGCGCGGATCCACCCGTTGCACATACGGCTCCACCAACCGCTTGCCGTTCACCTTCACCTCGCCGCCGCGCATTTCCACGGTGTCCCCGGGTGCCCCGATCACGCGCTTCACGTAATTGAGCTCGGGATTCTTGGGGTAGGCGAACACGATGACGTCGCCGCGCCGCGGCGACTCGAACCCGGGAAGCCGGGTGTGGGTGCCGGGGATCTGCGCGCCGTACACGGCCTTATTGACGAACAGGAAGTCGCCCGCGAGCAGCGTCCGCTCCATGCTGCCGGAGGGAATTTGAAATGCTTCGACTAGAAACGTGCGGATAATGAGGAACAGCACCAGCGCCATGCCCAACGAGCGCATCCAATTGTCGAACCATCGCGCGAGGCGGGAGCGCCGTTTGGCGGGGGCGAAGGGCACTGGCGTGGTGCGCGCGCCGTTACCCGGCCGGGGGGCCCCCAAGTGATGCATGGCTTTTACTTTAGCCAAGCTGACGGCCAGAAGCAACAGTTACGGCCCATCCGCGCGCCCCCGCCCAGCGACGAATCCGGTCCCGGAACTCGTCCGGGGAGTCGCCATGCAACACCCGGGCCGCGAGGCACGCGGCGTCACCCTCGCGTTCGACGCGTACCCACACCACTCGGACGCCCGCCAGCGCGCCGAGGCTCGATCCGTCGAGCGGCGAGCCACCGGTCGAGAGGACGATCACCAAAGATTCGTGATCCACCGGCGCACGCTAATGCAGCCGGTGTGAGCGGCATCACCGTCCCATTGCGGGGCGGTGCAATTTGTCGCGGGACCTCAGATCTCGGTGTCGATCTGCGCGCGCTGCAGCTTTCCGGAGAAGTCCACGTAGACCACTTTGGTCTCCGAGTAGAAGTCGTACACCTCCCACCCGCCTTCACGGTGCCCGTTCCCGGTTTGCTTCACGCCGCCGAACGGCAGATGCGCTTCCGCGCCGATGGTGGGAGCGTTCACGTACGTGATGCCCGTGTCGAGCCCGCCCATCGCCTGGAAGGCGGCGTTCACGTCCCGCGTGTAAAGAGAGCTCGACAGCCCGTACTTCACGTCGTTGTTCACAGCGATCGCCTCGTCGAGCGAGCCCACTTTGATCACCGAGAGCACCGGGCCGAAAATCTCCTCCTGTTCCACCCGCATCCCCGGGCGGACGCCTGCGAGCAGGGTGGGCTTGTAGAACCACCCGCGCTCGAGCCCCTTCCCCGTCGGTCGCTCGCCGCCGATCAGTACCTGCGCGCCTTCGTCGCGCCCCACCCCCACGTAGTACTCGACCTTCTTGCGAGCGTCCTCGTTAATGAGCGGACCGACATCGGTGTTGGCGTCGAGCCCGGAACCCAGGCGCAACCGCTCCGCCCGATCGCACAGCATCTTGATGAGCTTGTCGTGCACTCGCTCATGCACGACCAGCCGGCTCGTGGCGGTGCAGCGCTGGCCCGTGGTTCCGAACGCTCCCCACAGCGCGCCCTCGAGCGCCAGATCCAGATCCGCGTCGGCCATGACGATCATCGCGTTCTTGCCGCCCATCTCGAGCGACAGGCGCTTGTGCATCCGGCCGCAGGTCGCGCCGATGATCGACCCCGTCTCCGTCGACCCGGTGAACGAGATCACGGGCACCTCGGCGTGCTCCACCATTGCTTTCCCGACGACCGAGCCTTCCCCGTGTACCAGCTGCACCACTTCGGGCGGGAGCCCGGCCTCGAGCAGAATCTCCACCAGCAGGTGCGCCGTGTGGGGCACGTCCTCGGCCGGCTTGAAGATCACCGCATTCCCGCACAACAGCGCGGGGAACATCTTCCATGTCGGGATCGCGAGCGGGAAATTGAATGGCGTGATGAGTCCCGCCACGCCGATCGGCCGGCGAAAGCTCATCGCCCATTTGTTGCGCAGCTCCGACGGCACCGTGCGGCCGAACAGCCGCCGCCCCTCCGTGTGGGCGTAATGCGCGGTGTCGATCCCCTCCTGCACGTCGCCACGGGTCTCGGCCAGCACCTTCCCCATCTCCCGGGTCATGGCGCGCGCGATGTCCTCCTTCCGCTGGACGAGCAGATCGCCCACGCGGTGCAGCACCTCGCCGCGGATCGGCGCGGGGGTCTTGGACCACTGCGCGAACCCCCGTTTAGCCGACTCGATGGCGCGCGTCACATCTTCCGGTCCGGAACGGGGAAAGCAGCCGATTACGTCGTCCCAGTCCGCCGGGTTGCGGTTCTCGAAGTACGCGCCGGTCCGCGGGGCGACCCACTCGCCGGCGATGAAGTTCTTGAAGTTCTCAGGCATGTCGGGTGCTGGGTGTTAGGTGTGAGGTCGGGGTCTCAGCGCGGCAGCGGCACGTCGGGGCACAGCCACAGGGCGGCCGCCTTGTCGCCGACGCGCGGCAATACTTCCCGCGTCAAGAGGAGAATCCCCCAGACGATGAGGATCTGCGAGATCACGTGTGCGAAGCCGAGGCGTCGTTTCCAGGACGAAATGCTGGCCCACAACCCCGCGGCGATCACGGTGGTCACGCCCAAGAGATAGAAGATCAGCCGCAGACCACAGCCGTGCGAATAGGGCCAGACGCCCGGGGCGATCCCGATGCCCACGAGCACTCCCAGCGCCACTTTCGCCCACGTGCCAACACGGTCGCGGGCGCTGGGGGGCCCCCCTCCCGCCCCGCCGCTCCATGCGCTGCCGGGCGCTGCGGCCGGCCGGCGAACGGTGGGTTCGCCGCCACTCGGCCGGCCGAGCGATGGGTCCGCCGCCGGCAGCTTCTTGAGGAGGCGGTCCACCTCGGCCATTTCCTTGTCCCAGTCGCGATCCTTGTCGATGTCCACCACTACGCCTCCCGAGCCAGTCCGTAGCGCTCGATCTTCTTGTAGAGATTGCTGCGCGGCATATCCAATGTGCGCGCGGTCTCGGACACATTCCAGTCGTTTTCCTTCAGCTTCGCGAGGATATAGGTGCGCTCGGCCACCTGCTTGAACTCCTCGAAGGTGGCCGCCCGCATCCATGGTGCCCCCGCCACATCGGCGGCGCTCGCCCCGGGCCCCGCGTCCGCCGTTCCCAAGCCGGCAATCCGCTCCACGTCCTGCGCCGTCACCGCGGGTCCAGTGGCGAGGATAAGGAGCCGCTCGATGGCGTTCCGCAGCTCGCGAATGTTGCCCGGCCAATCACGTGCGGCCAGCTGCTGCACGGCCTCCGCGTCGAACGGCTTGGCCGGCAGCCCGCCGCTGCGGGTCATCTGGCTCACAAAGTGCGCGACGAGCTGTGCCACGTCGGCGCGCCGCGCGCGCAGCGGGGGCACCTCGATCGGCACGACGTTGAGTCGGTAGAGCAAGTCTTCCCGGAACCGCCCCGCCGTGATCTCGGCCTGCAAGTCTTTGTTGGTGGCGGCCACGACCCGCACGTCCACCGCCAGCGTTCTCCCCGATCCGACGCGTGAGATCACACCCTCTTCCAGCGCGCGCAGCACCTTGGCCTGCGCCGAGAGGCTCATGTCCCCGATCTCGTCCAGAAACAGCGTGCCGCCGTCCGCCAGCTCGAATTTCCCGGCGCGATCCGCGAACGCGCCGGTGAAGCTCCCCTTCATGTGGCCGAACAGCTCGCTCTCGATCAGCTCGGTTGGAATCGCGGCGCAGTTCACTTCCACGAACGGCCCGCGAGCGCGCGGGGAGAGCGCGTGAATCGCGCGGGCCACGAGCTCCTTCCCGGTACCGTTTTCTCCGGTGATGAGCACGCGCGCGGCGGTGGGCGCGACCTTCTCGATGCGCTCGATTACCTGCTTGACGGCGCGGCTCGTGCCGACGATCTCGTACTGCGCGTGCACCTCCGCCTTGAGACGTACGTTCTCGCTGGCAAGGTCCACGTGCTGCAGCGCGTTGCGTAGCGTGAGCAGGATACGGTCGGTGTCGAGGGGCTTTTCGAGGAAATCATACGCGCCGAGCTGGGTGGCCTCGACCGCTGTCTGGATCGTCCCGTGACCGGAGATCATCACCACCTGCGCGTGCGGGTCGAGCTCGCGCAGCTTCCGCAGCGTCTCCAGCCCGTCCATCCCTTGCATTTTCACGTCCAGAAATACGAGATGGGGCCGGAACTCGGGGTAGCGCTGCAGCGCCTCCGATCCCGAGGCGCACGCCCGCACCTCGATCTTCTCGTATTCGAGCACCTGCGTGAGCGCCTCGCGGATGCCCTTTTCGTCGTCGACGACCATGACGCGTCGGCTCACGGTGCGCTCCGCTTCAGGCGATACAGGACGACGGCGGTGGGGTGGATCCGGACGTCGGCGAACCCCGGCGAGACACGTAGGGGGACCGCTCCGGTCGAGTCCGCCCCCGCCACGCGCTGCGCCAGCTGCCGCACGACGGGCGGGGGAAACGGGATGCCGCGGAGGCTCAGCTCCTGGACCGTGAAGCGGGCCAGCCCCGGGCGCTCGATTCGCAGCGGGCCGGCGATGCGCAGCGGCTCTCTCGGGCTCAGGAATCCGGCCACCGGCCCCAGCGCGTCCGGCGGAATCACTCGCGTGTCGAGCCGGCAATGAACGGCCAGTGAGCCCTCCGACAGCTCGACCCGCAACGAGTCGAAGCTCTTGCGCACCGACCAGTCCATCGAGCTGCCGATGAGAGACGCCACTTCATTGGCGGACAGGACTACCGAATCCGGGCCCGTCGCCCGCTTCAGTTTATCGACTTTGGTTTGCGTGCTGGACAGGGCCTTGGGCGTCGGGGCACCGACACCGGTGTCCGTCACGGGAGGGAGTTGGGTGGAGCGCGCGCCGATGACGTGCGCCGCCCGGCGCATTATCGGCTCCCGGAACCACCACGCGACGAGCGCCGCCACGATGGCGACGCCGAGCAGCGCGAGCCGGGCCAATCCCTTAAGACAGCCGTTCACTGTGTCTCACGTGGTACACCGCACCTCCGGATTGGAGCGCGCTCTGCATCAAGTCGACTGTCATGATTACCGCCGTGGCGTCGAAGCTCAGATCGGCCAGGGCCGATTCGAGCTGGTCGAAGCGTCGCGGGCTCGCTGCCGTCCCCGCCCGCCCCAGCGTGATATGCGGCCGGAAGGCCCGAGCCTCCGTCGGGAAACCCAGCGGCGCGAACTCCTGCTCCATGCGGTGCTGCAGCAGCTCGAGCGCCGGCTCCGGCGCGACACCCACCCAGACGACGCGTGGACGCTCGTAGCGGGGGAACACGCCGAACCCACCGAGCGACAGTGTGACGGGCCGTGCTCCGGTGCAGGCGCGGCCCAGCGCCGCGACGAGCTCGCCTTCCCGCTCCGGCTCCACATCGCCGAGGAACTTGAGCGTCAGGTGCACCTGCTCGGGGGTCATCCAGCGAAGGGCGAACCCCATGCTCTGTAGCGGCCGCACGCAGGCGCAGAGCGACTTACGGACCGTCTCGGGAAGATTGAGCGCAACAAACAGCCTCACGCGCGCTCGGCGCGCTCGGCGAGGAGACCGCCGCGGCGGTAGCCGCGAGGATCGACCTCGACCGCCGCAAACCCCAAGCTCACAAGGTGCGCCCGCACCGCTGCCAGCCGCTCCACTACCCAGGGAACCCAGCGCGGCTCGACCTCGATGCGCGCGCCCCCCCGGTCGCCGTGGTGGCGGACCCGCAGATCACCCGTCACGCCCAGCTCACGCAGATAGGTCTCCGCGCGCTCCACCTGCGCGAGACGCTGTGCCGTGATGGGGATACTATAGGCCACGCGGCTCGAGAGACACGGCGCCGCCGGGGCGTCCCACACCGGGAGCCCGAGCTCGCGCGCAGCTTGCCGCACGTCCGCCTTGGTGAGCCCCGTTTCGACCAGGGGCGAGCGCACGCCCGCCGCCTGCCCCGCGGCATAACCCGGGCGATGCTCGCGCAGGTCGTCCGCGTTGGTGCCGTCGCACACGACGGCAAGCCCGCGGCCCCGCGCCTCGGGAACGAGCCGGCGCCACAGTTCCGTCTTGCAGAAGAAGCAGCGGTTCGTCGGATTGGCGAGGTAGTCGGGATCCTCGAGCTCGTGTGTGTCGAGCTCCATCAATGGAACATCGAAACGCTGCGCCACTGCACGCGCGGCGGCCCACTGCGCCTCCGGGTAGGACTGGCTCCGGCCCACCGCCGCCAGCATCCGGTCGCGCCCCAGCTCCTGGCGGACCACGACGGCCAGCAGGGCCGAATCGACCCCGCCCGAGTAGGCCACCAGGGCTGATGGATAGGTCCGCACGAGCGCGCGTAATGGCGCGACTGGATTTGAGGGGCCGGACATCGCCGAATAGTAGCGGCTCACACTGTCTCCATCAAAGGACATGAACGGATAGTTCGTAGGCTGGAAACCTGTTAGCCTTATGATACGTTCAAGAACTGTCATAAACGACTACTTCTAGTAGGCTACCAGCGTACAGGGGCTCCGAAATGGCGCACAAAACCGAGCTGGATGCGGTCGACCGGAAGATCCTGCGGCTGCTCGCGACCGATGGGCGGTCGAGTTATCAGGCCGTCGCCGACGAAGTGGGGTTGTCGCGGCCCGCGGTGATGGAGCGGGTGAAGCGACTGGAGGAAGCGGGCTACATCACCGGGTACGGCGCGCGCGTCGACCGCGTCAAAGCGGGATTCCCGGTGACGGCGTTCGTCGCGGTGCGCTACACCAAATCCGATTACGTCGGCGACGAGCCACGGATGCGTGAGATGGAAAAGCATCCCGGCGTTCTGGAATGTCACCATGTCGCGGGTGAGGACTGTTACGTCCTCAAGGTCGCCGCGCCGGATCTCGAGCGCCTGCAGGATCTACTGCGCGACCTGCGCGGTCCATCTCCAACAATCGAGATGAACACGCGGACCACGATCGTGCTCGGCACGGTATTCGAAAAACCGGGGTTCGTCCCCACGGAGCTCGACTGATGGCCGGACTGCGTGGCAAGGCGCTCATCGCCTATCTCGTCGTCTGCGTGTTCTGGGGGTCCACCTACCTCGCCATCCGCGTCGGCGTCGGGGTCCTGCCCCCGTTTCTGTTCGCCGGTCTGCGGTTCCTCATCGCGGGCCTGCTGCTGCTCACCGTGGTCCTGGCGCTTGGCGACACGCTTCCCAAACGCCTGGTCGACTGGCGAACCCAGGCGATCGTGGGCGTCCTGCTGCTGGCAGGCGGTAATGCGTTCGTCGTGTGGGCCGAGCAGTACACCGCGTCGGGCATTGCCAGCATTTTCGTCGTTACGGTGGCGTTGTGGATGGCGTTCTTCGACGCGATCATCCCGGGCGGGTCGGGCGACCTGAACTGGCGCGTCGTGACGGGGCTGCTGCTTGGCTTCATCGGGACCGCCCTGCTGGTGGGTGCGAGCCCCGCCGAGATCCTGCGGGCCGATCTGCGCGGACCCATCGCCCTCACGTGCGCGAGCGCGTCGTGGTCACTGGGCTCGGTGTACAGCAAACGGCACCGCACGGAGACGAGCCCCTACGTGGGAGCGGCGATCCAGATGATCGCCGGCGGCGCCACGATCGCCCTCGTGGGCACGCTGCTCGGTGAGTGGAGCCGCTGGCACCTCACACCGAAGGGCGTCGGCGCGATCGCGTACCTCGTGGTGTTCGGCTCGATCCTGGGCTACAGCGCCTACACGTATGCGCTGCGCCATGCGTCACCCACCATCGTGGGCACGTACGCCTATGTGAATCCGGTGATCGCCGTCCTGCTCGGCTGGCTGATCCTGCGCGAGCCGGTGACCGCGCGCACGTTCCTCGCGATGGCGCTGATCCTCGGCGCCGTCGTATGGATCCAGTTCTCCCATAAGATCGGACGCACCGCGGCACCCCCCGACAGCCGCACGGAAACGGGAGGACCGGTCCGTCAGGAGGCCTCCGAGCATGCGTAGCGTGAACCTCGCCGAGAAGTTTCGGCAGTTCGACGACCATTGGAGCCCGAAGATCGTGGGCGAGGTCAATGATTCCTACGTGAAGCTCGTCAAGGTCAAAGGCGAGTTCATGTGGCATCACCATGACGTAGAGGACGAGCTGTTTCTCGTGGTGCGGGGTCGCCTGCTGATCAAGTTCCGTGACCGCGACGTGTGGGTGAACGAAGGCGAGTTCGTGATCGTGCCGCGGGGGGTCGACCACCTGCCGATCGCTTCGGAGGAGACCCACGTGGTCCTGCTCGAGCCCAAGTCCACCCTCAACACGGGGAACGTCCGCAATGAGCGCACGCTCAGCGAGCTCGACCGGATCTAAGCGTCCGTTGATCGCGCGGCTCTGGCACGGCGCGGTCCCGGCCGCCAAGGGCGACGCCCGGGAACCGGGGCGTGGAGGTGCTGCGCCGGACGGTGGGCGGCGAGACGCACTTCCTGTTCATCTCGTTCTGGGATTCGATGGACGCGATCCGGACGTTCGCAGGCAACGACGCCGAGCGGGCCCACTACTACCCCGAGGACCGGGACTATCTGCTCGAACTGGAGCCGACCGTCACGCACTACGAAGTGTTGGAGCAGTAGCGGGGCGTCAATCGTCCGTGGGCGCCAGATCGGCCCGTTGCCGCGCCACGGGCGGTGCCCGGAGCGCGGGCTTTCCTTCCTCGGTGTACTTGAACCCCCGCGTCGTGTGGTACGCGAGGTCGATGTCAGGGGCGCTCGCGAACTCGGTGAGGATGTCCTCCCAGATGGCGTGCTCGGTGCCGCGCCGCTTGCGGGGCTCGATCAGGTAGCGGATGGTCAGCTGCACGCCGTAATCCACGACGTTCGTGTACACGATCGGGGTCAGCTTACGGTAGTTGATGAGGTACTGCTGGGAGGCGGCGAGCAGCTCCTGCTCTGCCTGCGCGGTGAGGTGCTCCGCGTGCTTGACGGCGATTTTCCCGAGGATCTGCTTCGCCTTTCTCCAGTCGCTCTCGAACGTCACGACCACCGGCACCTCGTTCCAGATGTAGCGGAATCCCTTGTTGTAGTTGGCGACGGGATCGGTGAAAACCTTGCCGTTCGGGACGTGGATGATCCGCCCGCTCGACTGGTCCGCCTGCACCCACGCCCCGATCTCGTTGAGCGTGAACTGGAATAGGCCGAGGTCGATCACGTCCCCTGCATGGGGGCCGATCTGCACCCGGTCCCCCACCTCGAACGGACGGCGCCACATGATGAAACCCCAGCCGGCGAGATTCGACAGGGGCTCCTTGAGGGCGATGGCGAGCCCGGCCGCGAGGAACCCGAGAAACCCCAAGAGCGGTCGCACGCCACCCTCGAACCACAGGCCGCCGAGGATCACCACGCCCACCGCCACCAGCACGTAGGTCAGGCCTTTGCGCCAGCGGTAGCGGCCCCACGGGTCCTGCACGCGGCGGTAAACGACGCCCAGGACGACACGGCGCAGCAGCCAGAGGCCGACGATCGTCGCCACTGTCGCGAGCAGCCGCGTCTGTAGCTCGGGGTTCATGCCGAGGTGCGCCTGGAGCCAGTCGATCATGTGGCCGTGGTGGGTTGGGTGTACATTAACAGTAATGCGTCAGCTGTCGTCCGCCCTAGTACTCGCGGCGTTCGCCGCCGCGGCGTGTCATCGTGGCGCCGTCGCACCGATCAATCCTCAGGCAGAAGTCGCGGTGACCGTCGACAACCAGAATTTTCTCGACATGAACGTGTTCCTCATCCGCGGCGGGCAGCGCATCCGCCTCGGCATGGTACCGGGGCTCACGCAGCGCATTCTGATGGTGCGGCCGGAGCTGATCGGCTACGGGACGGAGCTGCAGTTCGAGCTGCATCCGATCGGGGGTCGCTCGAATCCCGTCAGCGAGACCATGACCGTCCACCCCGGCGACGTCATCCACCTGACGATTCCTCCTAACTAGTCATCTTCCCAGCAACCTCTTTCACCAGTTTCGCGCACAGGGTCGCCGTCATGCCGCTCGGGTCCTGAGCGGGATTGAACTCCACGATATCGGCACCGACGAGCGGGACGGTCAAGCCGTGCAGCACCGCCAGCACCTCACGCACGGTGAGTCCGCCCGGCTCACGGTGCGATACTCCCGGCGCGAACGCAGGATCGAAAGCGTCTATATCGATCGATACATACACCGGCGCGCGCAGCTCGGGGCGCCGGCCCGCGACCCAGGCGCGCATGTCGATCACTTCCACTCCGTAACGCTCGGCCTCGGCGCGCTGGACGGCGGTCGATGTACGAATACCTACCTGCACCAGCCGATCGGCCAGCCGCTCTTCCATGACCCGCGCGAAGGGACACGCGTGGGAGTATCGGTCGCCCTCGAACTCCGGGTACAGGTCGGGATGGGCGTCGAAATGGAGGATGCTGAGCTGCGGATGAAACCATCGCACCGCCCGCACGATCGGGTAGGTGACGGAATGGTCGCCGCCGAGCGCAATGGGCCGGCCTCCTGCCTCGAGTAGCGTGCGCACTGACTCTTCGATTTTCGTGCGCGCGTCCGCCGCCGAGGTGCCGAGGGGCACGTCGCCTGCGTCGCCGAGCGCCCCGTCCACGCCCAGATCGACGCCCGTCTCGGTCCAGGGGTTTCCAGCGCTTGAATGCAGCGCCTGACGGATCAGCGGAGGAGCCGCCGCCGTGCCCTTGAGAAAGGACGAGCTCCCGTCGTAGGGGAGGCCGAGCAGAGTGGGGGTGCCGCGCGGGGACATCGTATCGGGGGAGGTGGAGTGAGGGGGCACTGGGTCGGGATGTCAGGCCCGTTTCAGGTCAGCCGGACGGATGGGAAGCTGGCGGATCCGCCGGCCCGTGGCGGCAAAGATCGCGTTGCCGACGGCGGGTGCGATCGGCGGCAGCGGCGGCTCTCCCAACCCGAGCGGCGCGCTACCGCCTTGAACGAAGTGAACTTCGACGGCCCACCGGTTGCCGCGACGCTGACTTGCAGAAAGTGTCGCCGATCCAGCTTGTCGGACTCACTCACGAGCCGTCCTCCCGTGCGGCATCGAGGACAATCACCGGGCGTCCCGCAGTCTGCGAATCACCGAGGCTGGTGCCTCACGGAGCTTTACGGGCTCGCGCTCCCGCAAGCGCTCGAGGAACTCGCCCAGAGTGGGCTGATCCGCCAGGTGTTTGGACATGTGCGTAGCATGCTAGCATGCTCCCAGCATGTCAAATACTCCAGACTCTCTACTCCCAGTGGTATACGTCTCCCCACTTCGGCCGCTCGGGATACTCCGAGTGATGGTCACGGATCACCGCCCAGTCCACGGCGTCGATGACGGCGTCCCCGTCACAACCGATATACGGGCACATCTGCAGTCCGCGCATCGTGCGCCACTTCTGACGTTCGTAGGTGCGCTCGCAGTGAAGGCACCAGAGATAATTCGATCGCTTGGGCTCGACAAAAATGAGATCGCGATGCGAAGCTTCCATTCTCTCCTTCCTTTCTCTCCTTCCTTTACGCCAATCCCCGCCGGTCGAGGCTGCGGTACTGAATGGCCTCGCTCACATGCTTCGGCTGGAGGTCCGCCGCACCCTCCAGGTCGGCGAGGGTGCGGGCGATCTTGAGAATCCGGTGATAGGCCCGCGCCGACAGCGCGAGCCGCGTGATTGCCG
>WNEY01003361.1_pt1 | contig 12002 bp, 10 predicted proteins | sample 5400531 | NCBI WGS metagenome assembly WNEY01 (sample SAMN13153338, study PRJNA577476) | soil metagenome | isolation source: 200 cm saprolite under Douglas fir tree site 1 | place: USA:California | collected 2015-04-18
CTTCGGCGACGACCGCGGGACCGGGCGTGATCTCCTCGACGCTGTGCCGCGCCAGCGCCGGCGCGGCAAAGATGCGGCGCGCGAAGGCGATGCCGGCGAGCGCAACACGCAGGTCATTGGGCGCCGACAAATAGTTGGGCTTGAGCGACGGGCGCGCGAAGGGATCGGGCGATTTGGCCATGACCGTGCCGCGGCTCTCGGGCCTGGCGATACTGACCGCGATCGTCATTCCCGGCTCACGGTCCAGCTCGCCGAATTTGTTCTGGTCGTAGCTTGCCGGCGAGAACAGCAGCTGCATATCCGGGCTCGCCAGCCCCTCGCGGCTGCGCGCGAACGCCTGCGCGCTGGACACACCGAAGGTCAGCGCGCCGCGCCCGGTGGTGAGCCAGCGGGCAATCTCGCCGACGAGCCGCATCCCGCGCGACAGCTCGTTGATCGACACCGCGTCCTTGACCCGGTGCGAGATGCGGATCGCATAGTGGTCGGACAGATTGGCGCCGACGCCCGGCAGGTCGTGGACAACCGCGACGCCGATCGACTTCAGGTGCGTTCCCGCACCGACGCCCGAGACCTGGAGGAGATGCGGCGAGTTGATGGTACCGCCGGACAGGATCACCTCGCGCGCGGCCATCGCCCGGCGGTCCCGGCCCTTCTGCCGGAAGGCGACGCCCACGCAGCGCCTGCCCTCGAACAGCAGCCGGGTGGCAAACGCCTTGGTCTCGATCCGCAGGTTCGGCCGGCCTTTTGCCCGCGCCAGGAAGGTGCGCGCGGTCGAGCCGCGAAAACGCCCGTTGCGCGACATCTGCGAATAGCCGACGCCTTCGTGCACGCGCCCGTTGAGATCGTTGCTCGGCGGAATGCCGACCTGCTGCGCGGCATCGACGAACCGGCGGGTCAGATCCAAGGTCGTGCGGTAATCCTCGACCAGGATCGGGCCATCCTTGCCGCGCCGATCGGCGTCGCCGGGTCCGTACCGCTCGATCGACTTGAAATAGGGCATGACCTCGTCGAACGACCAGCCATGGCAGCCCATCTGCGACCAGCCGTCGTAATCCGCCGGATTGCCGCGGATCCACAGCATTCCGTTGATCGAGCTGGTGCCGCCGAGCACGCGGCCGCGCGGCCAGTGCATCTGCCTGCCCGCGATGCCGGGATCGGGATCGGTGGCGTAATTCCAGTTGACCAGCGGATTATGGAGCAGCTTCAAGACGCCCGCCGGCACGTGGATCATCGGGTGCCAGTCCTTCGGGCCGGCCTCCAGCAGCACGACGCGCGCGCCGTCCGCGCTCAAGCGATTGGCCAGCACGCAGCCGGCCGAGCCGGCGCCGATCACCACATAGTCTGCCTGCACGTCACTCGAAGTTTCCGCCATGGAGAGTTCACCTCGCACCGGCGTTGATGGTGTGCGAGTTGGTTCGAATCCACAAGGGGACGTTACCTGTTGTTTCCCACTGTCGTAGACATGCGCCGTTGGGCTAGCCTGACCCGTCGCAAGCAGTGGGAGGTCGTCGTGGTCGCACATTCGAAGAATCAGAGTTGGTTGGCCAACCTGAAGGAGGAGGTGCTGGAGCCCGATCTCCCCATCTGCGATCCGCATCATCATCTTTGGGATTTGCGGCGCGGAGCCGTGCAGGAGCGATACCTGCTCGACGAGATGCTCGATGATATCGCAGGCGGGCACAATGTCGTGTCGACCGTGTTCATCGAATGCGGCGCGATGTTCAAGGCCGACGGACCCGAAGCCTATCGATGCGTCGGGGAGACCGAGTTCGTGAACGGCATCGCCGCCATGAGTGCGTCGGGAGCCTACGGCAAGGCCCGCATCGCGGCCGGGCTCGTCGGCACGGCCGACCTGCGGCTGGGCGACGCGGCCGCCGACGTGCTGGATGCGCAGATCGCGGCAGGCGGCGGCCGATTTTGCGGCATCCGGCGCGGCGCATTCTGGCACGCGAGCCCGGCCATTGCGAACCACCGCACCAACCCGCCCGAGGGCCTGCTTCTCCGCGATGACTTCCGCGCCGGGTTCAAGCATCTCGCTCCGCGCAAGCTCAGCTTCGAGGTCTGGTGCGCGCATACTCAGATCCAGGATGCCATCAGCCTCGCGCGGGTTTTTCCGGATACGACGATCGTGCTCGACCATTTCGGCGGCCCGATCGGAACCGGCCCGTATGCCGGCAAGCAGGACGAGGTCTTCGCCTATTGGCGGACGCAAATCGACGAGCTGGCGCGGTGCCAAAACGTGGTTACAAAGCTCGGCGGGTTGAACATGGAGATCAATGGGTTTGGCTGGCAGCACCGTCCCCTGCCCCCGACCAGCGACGAGCTGGCGCAAGCGACGCGCCGCTATTTCGAGCACACGATCGACCGCTTCGGCCCCGATCGCTGCATGTTCGAGTCGAACTTCCCGGTCGATAAGCTGAGCTGCAGCTATACGGTGCTGTGGAACTCGTTCAAGCGGCTGAGCAAAGCCTATTCGGCCGACGAGCGCGCCGCGATGTTCCACGGCACCGCCGCGCGCGTTTATCGGTTGTGACAATCAGCCGGCAAAGGTAGCGAACATCTCGTCGATCGCCTTGAGCTGGTTGCCGGCGGCCGAGGACGGCACGATGATCGGCGTGCGGACGCCGGCGGCGTACCAGGCCTCGAGCCCCTCGCGCACGCGCTGCGCCGGGCCGAACAGCGTGACATCGTCGAGCCAGGCGTCGGTCAGGTACTTCGGCACGTCCTCGGGCCGGTTCTCGGCGATCGCCTGCTCGATCGCCGTCATTTCCTCGACGTAGCCGGCCTCTTTCCAGTAACTGCGATAGTTCGGCAGGCCCGCGTAGTGGGTGAGCGAGCGCCGATGCACCGCCCGCGCCGCCGCGAGGTCGTCGCACACGCAGGTCGGGAGCATGTTGCCGATGAAGAAATTTTCATCGTCGCGCCGGGCCGCCGGCAGGGCGGCGAGCGACGCCGCCATATGGGATCGGCTGCCGTTGGCGAACACCACCCCGTCGCCGATCTCGCCGGCCAGCGCGACCATCCTGGTGCGCAGGGCGGCGAGGATGATCGGCGGCTGCGCGCCGATGTTCTCGTAGGCGCGCAGCTTCTTCACGAAACTGCGGATGTCGGCGAGCGGCCGGCCGGGCGTGGCGCCCATGCGCATCTGGCTTGGCGCATGGGCGACGCCGATGCCGAGGCGGAAGCGCCCGCCGGAGACTTCGTGCAGGAACGCGGCGCTCTGGGCGAAATCGTCCACCGAGCGCGCATAGATCGGCGAGATGGCGGTGCCGAAAACGATGCGCTCGGTGGCGAAGGCCAGCGCCTCGCACAGAGAGAAGTTGGCGTACCGGCTCGGCGAGAAGATCGCCGGAAAACCGCGGCGCTCGATCTCGCGCGCGATGTCGAGCGTGACGCGCCGCCGCCCGGGTACCGCGACCAGGCTGACCGCAGGAAGCCGTTGTGGCATGAGACCTCAATTCACCTTTGCCAATCCTTCGCCGGCGCGCGCGATTTTTTCCACGCTGCCAAACCAATCCGCGATCTCGCGGTCGGCCGGCTCGACCAGGACGTGGCCGGCGCCGGCCTCGCGATAGGCGGCGAGGCGCGCGCGCAGCTCAGCCGCATCCTTGCCGTCCCATGCGGTGCGCAGCGAGATGGCAAAGCCGGGCTCGGGGCGCGCGTCGCGCAGCCGGCGGATAATCGGCACGGCCTTGTCGGGCGGGAGCCGCGACCCGTGCCAGCCGTCGCACAGCGCGACCGCGCGGGCGAGCGCCTTGTCCGAGCTGCCGCCGACCCAGATCGGGATCGGCGGAGGCAGCGGCTGCATGCGCATCTCGGCGATCTCGGCGGCGATGTATTTTGTCCGGAAGCTGACCGGATCGTCGCGCCACAAGGCCCGCAACAGCGCGATGCTCTCGTCCATGCGCCGGCCGCGCTCGCGGAACGGCACGCCCATGGCGGCGAATTCGGCTTCGAGCCAGCCGACCCCGATCCCGAAAACGACGCGCCCGCCGCTCAGGCATTGCAAGGTAGCGACCTGCTTGGCGATCGGCACCGGGTGGTGCATCGGCAGCACGATCACGCTGGTGCCGAGGCGAGCCCGCTGGGTGGCGGCCGCCGCCCAGGCCAGGGTCAGGATCGGCTCGTAGAACGACGGCGACGGCGGATAGGGGGCGTCCTTGGGCAGGATGACGTGCTCGCTCACCCACACGTCGGCGAAACCGAGCTCCTCGGCCTGCACCGCGGCGCGCCGGATGGCGTCCGGCCCGGCCTTGCGGCCGACATGGGGAAGATGAATGCCGAGCTGCATGATGGTTTTGCTCCTTCAGGTTACTCCACCCTCATGGTGAGGAGCCCGACCCCGGACTTGATCCGGGGGAGGGCGTCTCGAACCATGGCGGCTGCTGCCATGCTTCGAGACGGCCGCACGCAAGTCGGCTGCAGCCGACTTGCGCATCATAATGCCGATCTCGGGTAAACCCGAGATCGGTGCGGCCTCCTCAGCATGAGGTCGGAGATTGATTTCGGCATCATGACTTATTGCGCCAGATACCCGCCATCCACCGGCAATTCCGCCCCGGTGATGTACGAGGATTCGTCGGAGGCGAGGAACAGGTTCGCGTAGGCCACCTCCTCCACGCGCCCTTCGCGCTTCATCGGCACCGCCGCGATCGCCGCGGCGCGCACCTTCGGGTCGGCCGACATTTTCGAGGTGCGCATCGGCGGCAGCATGCCCGGGTGCACCGAGTTGACGCGGATATTGTCGCGCGCGAACTGCACGGCCGCCGCCTTGGTCATCGCGCGCACCGCGCCCTTGGCGGCGTTGTAGCCCATGTGCACGAACACCTGCCCGACCACGCCGGAGATCGACGACGTGTTGATGATCGAGCCGCGCTTGGCCTGCTGCATCACCGGCACCACCGCGCGCATGCCCAAGAACACGCCGCGGGCGTTGACGGTCATCTGCTCCTCCCATACGGCGAGACTCAGCCGGTCGGGGTCGGAGCCGCTTACGCCGGCGTTGTTGACGAGGATGTCGATCGTCCCCCACGCCTCGAGCGTGGCCTCGACGGCGGCCGTCCATTGCTCCGCGCTCGACACGTCGAGGTGCTGGAAGCGCGCCATGCCGCCGGCTTGCGTGATGATGCCGACCACGCCCTCCCCGTCGCTGTCGTTCATGTCCGCGCACAGGACCTTGGCGCCTTCGGCCGCGAAGATCTTCGCCGTCGACGCCCCCATGCCGGACGCCGCACCGGTGACGATGGCGATCTTGTCCTTGAGACGCATGTCCGGTTCCTCCAGGTTGCGGCAACACCGAAATCGCGATGTTTGGAAGGCAGGCGATCAGGCCGTCGGCCGCAAGCTTAGCATGCCGCGATCGCCTCGATCTCCAGCAGGAAATTGGGGTTGGCGAGCCCGCGCAGGATGCAGAGCGTACTGCCGGGCGGGTGACCGCCGAAATAGGTCTGCAGCACGCCGCGCGCCTTCGGCACGTCGTGCGGGTTGCAGATGCAGATCGTGACCTTGACCACGTCGGAGATTTTCGCCCCGCCGGCGGCGAGCGCGTTGGCAAGGTTCGCCATCACCATCGCGGCCTGGGCGTCGAAATCGTCCGGCGGCAGCACCTTGCCGTCCGCGTCCGCCGCCACCTGGCCGGCGCAAAACACCAGCTTCTGCGCGCCCTCGGCCGTCACCACGTGCGAATAGTTGGCGAACGGCTTGTGTACGCTGTCGGGGTTGATCCGGCTGATCTTCGCCATCGTGTTTTCTCCGTGCTATCCAATCGTCATGGCCGCCCCGGGCACTTCGTCCCGGGGGTGTCCCGGCCATCCACGTCTTTGGTTCGAGTCTCCAAGACGTGGATGCCCGGCACAAGAGCCTGCCCCGGACTTGATCCGGGGCCGGGCATGACGACTGAGACGCCTTCGCAGAGGAAAAAGCCTCATGTCCGCACTCCCCCAATCCACCACCGTCCTCGACTCGATCCTGTTTCGCGACGCCTTCGGCACGCCGCGCATGCGGGACGTGTTCGCGGATTTCGCCCTCGTGTCGCGCTACGTGGAGGTCGAGGTCGCGCTCGCGCGGGCGCAGGCGCGCTGCGGCGTCATTCCGGCCGAGGCGGCGGCGGAGATCGCCCGGCGCTGCAATGCCGCGGCGCTCGACTTCGAGCGCCTGCGCACGGAGACCGACGTGGTCGGCTATCCGATCCTGCCGCTGGTGCACCAGCTCGTGCAGCAGTGCGGCGAGGCCGGGCGCTTCGTCCACTGGGGCGCCACCACCCAGGACATCATGGACACGGCCGTCGTCCTCCAGGTGCGCGAGGGGTTGCGCCTCGTCGGCGAGGACATCGCGGCGCTGCGCGGCATCCTCGGCGATCTGGCGCGCAAATATCGCGACACGCCGATGGCCGGCCGCACCCACCTGCAGCAGGCGCTGCCGGTGACCTTTGGCTACAAGGCGGCCATCTGGCTCGCCATGTTCGACCGCCATGCGCAGCGGCTGCGCGAGCTCGGGCCGCGCGTGCTGGTCGGCGAGTTCGCCGGCGCGGCCGGCACCCTGGCCTCGCTCGGCGACCAGGGATTTGCGGTGCAGGCCGCGTTCTGCGCCGAGCTCGGCCTCGGCGTGCCGGCGTCCACCTGGCACGTCGCGCGCGACGGCCTTGCCGAGACCGTCAACTTCCTGGCGCTCGTCACCGGCTCGCTCGGCAAGATCGCGCTCGACGTGATGATCATGGCGTCGACCGAGTTCGCCGAGGTGTACGAGCCCTTCGTGAGCGGGCGCGGCGCGTCCTCGACCATGCCGCAGAAGCGCAACCCGATCTCCTCCGAGCTGATGCTCGCCGCCGCCAAGGCGGTGCGTCAGCACGCCGGCCTCATGCTCGACGCCATGGTGCAGGATTTCGAGCGCGCCACCGGCCCGTGGCACGCCGAGTGGATCGCGATCCCCGAAAGCTTTGTCCTGACCGCCGGCGCGCTGCATCAGGCAAAGTTCGCGCTCGGCGGCCTGATCGTCGACGAGGCCCGGATGGCGCGCAATCTCGGCCTCTCGAACGGCCTGATCGTGGCCGAGGCGGTGATGATGCACATGGCCCCCATCGTCGGCCGCCAGCAGGCGCACGACGTGGTCTACGCCGCGTGCCGGACCGTGAACGAGCAGGGCGGCACCTTGGCCGAGGTGCTCGCCGCCGATCCCGCAGTCGCCGGGCACTTCGACCGGGCGGCATTGGACCGCCTGACCGATCCCGCGAACTACCTCGGCCTCGCACCCGCAATGGTGGACCGGGTGCTCTCCCTCTCCCCGCTTGCGGGGAGAGGGTCGGGGTGAGGGGGCCTTTACGGTTGCGCGCTGTCTTCCGACGCCCCCTCACCCGGATCGCTTCGCGATCCGACCCCGGATCAAGTCCGGGGCAGGCTCTCTCCCCGCAAGCGGGGAGAGGTAAAGAGCGCCCTGTTTGATTGCGTTTACGCCAGCAGCGCGCCCTTGGGATCGGCGGCCAAGACATCCGCCTCGGGCAGCCCCAGCTCGCGGCGCACGATGTTGGCGCCGCGCACGAGCGACACGGTCTTGTAGAAGGCGTGCAGCCGGCTCATGCCCTGGCGCCCGAAGCCGCAGTCGGTCGAGACGATCAGCCGCTCCGGCGCCATGACCCTGAGCGCGCGCCGGATGAGCGCGGCGACCTCCTCCGGCCGCTCCACCTGCAGGGTGCGGTGGCTGACGACGCCGATGGCGATCTTCTTGTCGGCGCCGATGCCCTGGGCGAAGCTCTCGATCTCGTCGCCGCCGTTGTCCGCCGCCTCGAACGTGACGACGTCGACGTCGAGCCGGTCGAAGAAGGGCAGCGCCTGGGTGTAGAAGCGTCGCTTGGTCTCGGTGCGCTGGGCGGCGGGATTGCCCCAGCAGGTGTGGCACCACACCTCGGCCTTGTCGCGCAGGCCCTTCACCTCGGCGTTGAAGGCCTCGACCAGAAAGTCGCCGGTGACCTCCTTGTCGTCGACGCCGACCATGCCGTGGATCGCCGGCTCCTCGACCTGGATCACCGGGCAGCCGGCGTCGGCGAGATCGTTGAGCTCCGCGTTCATGGCCGTGGACAGCGCCATGATCAGCTCGCGCCGGTCCTTGTAGTGCCGGTCGTTGACGCCGGTGGCGATCATCTGGCCGGAGATGGCGCCGAACTTGACCGGCTTGCGCGTCAGGCGCTGCGCCACCTTCCACACTCGCGCGTATTCGAGCGGCCCGCGCCGCACCGGCCCGGTCACGTGCGGGAGCACGCGCGTCTCCAGCACCTCGAACATGATGTCGCCGGCCGCCTTGTCGCGGCTCGAGGCGGTGCGCCCGCGCCCCACGTGATGGCCTTGCAGGCCTTCGAGGCGCTCGGCCGGATAGGCGAACCACGAGCGCCCGCCCACGTCGCAGTCACAGCGGGCGTCGCCGTCGGTCAGAAGATCGAGGCCGGCCCGGGTCTGATCGGACAGATAGGCCGCGACCGCGTCGGTATACTGCTCACGGAACGCCACGTCGGTCATCGCCAGCGAGAACGGCCGGCCCTGCAGATTTTCCACGAACCAGTGCGGCCGCGGCAGCGAGCCGGTGATGGTGGTGAGCAGCGGGTGGTCCTTCGAGACCGTCAGCATGCGGCGCTCCAAACAATTGATTCGCCTACTTCAGCGCGGCGAAAAACTCACGCACCTCGCGCGCGAGCGCGTCCGGCTGCTCCAGCGCGGCGAAGTGCCCGCCTTTCGGCATGACGCTCCAGCGCCGGATGTCGGTGTAGGTTTTTTCCGCCAGCGAGCGCGGCGGCCGCAGGATCTCCTTGGGAAACTCGGCATACCCGGTCGGCACGTCGACGGTCTTGCCTTCGGGAATCGGCCAGGGGCCGTGCATGCGCGCGTAGTACGGCCAGAACGACGAGCCGATCGCGCCGGTGAACCAGTAGAGCGAAATGTTGGCCAGCATCTCGTCGCGGCTCACCGCGTTTTCCGGGTTGCCGTCGCAATCGGTCCAGGTACGGAATTTCTCCACGATCCATGCCGCAAGACCCGCCGGCGAATCGGCGAGGCCGAAGGCGAGCGTCTGCGGCTTGGTGCCTTGGATCCACTGATAGCCGGTCTCCTCCTTGAGAAAATGCGCGAGCTGGCCGAGGAAGACTTTTTCCTCCGCCGTCGGGTTGGCGATCATCTTCGGGTCGCGCCGCACCGCCAGCAGATTGAGGTGGATGCCCGCGACGTGCTGCGGATAGCGATGGCCGAGCACCGAGGCGACGAAGCAGCCCCAGTCGCCGCCCTGCACGCCGAAGCGCCGATAGCCGAGCACTCGCGTCATCAGCTCGGCATAGAGGTCGGCGATGTCCTCGACGCCGAAGCGCCGCTGCCCGGGCCGGTAAGAGAGGGTGTAGCCGGGGAGCGACGGGATCACCAGATCGAAATGCCCGGCGAGCAGCGGGATCAACTTGTGAAATTCGAACACGGAACCCGGCCAGCCGTGCGAGATCAGCAGCGGCAGCGCGCCCGCGCGCCCGGCCGTCTGATGGATAAAATGCAGATCGATGCCGCCGATCGGCACCGTGAACTGGCGCCACGCGTTGAGCTTCGCTTCCCACGCGCGCCAGTCGAAGGTCTTCTCCCAGTACGCGACGAGGCCTTGCATGTAGGCGAGGCTCGTCCCGGTCGACCACGGCTCAAGCGGCGGCTCGTCCGGCCAGCGCGTGCGCGCCAACCGTTCGCGCAAGTGCGCGATCTCGCCGTCGGGGACATGCAACGTAAATGGCTTTCCAGCGGATGGGTTTTGGTCATTCATGGCGATGCCTCAGAATTTCAACTGATGTGCCGGATGCCCGGTCCACTCTTGAATGATCTCGTGAAAAACGATGAGGTTGAGGGCAAGCCCGGCGAACGCCAGCAGCGCGGCGAAGCGGAGCAGTCGTCCGATCGCGCCGAGCAGCAGCGCCGGCACGACCAGCGCGAAGAAGACGAAGCCGAACGGGAAGACCGCCAGCCATTCCATGCCGTCGCCCGTGGGATTGGCGTTCACGGCGATGAAGCGGAAGGTGTAGAGCCAGAACGCCGTCTGCGCGCCCGCGGCGGCGAGCACGATCGGGCGAAGCAAGCGGTGCGGCGGCAGCGCCGCGGCGGACGGCTCGGTCATGGACATCTCTCGCAGGAACTGGCTCCTCTTCACCTCTCCCCGCGTGCGGGGAGAGGTCGACGGCCGAAGGCCGTCGGGTGAGGGGGCCTCTACGAACGCGCACTTTCTCAGAGGCCCCCTCACCCCGACCCTCTCCCCGCAAGCGGGGAGAGGGAGGCTCACCCGACCTGGGCGCGCTCGACGGAGGCGCGGATCACCGGAATCTCGTGGTCCGCGAGCGGACGCATCCACCTCTTGCGCTGCAACGCCGCCTCGACATAGGGGGCAAGCTCCCTCGCCTTCCCGACCTCGCGCGCCTCCACGTCGGCCTTGAACGCCGGCATCACGTCGCGCGCAAACAGTTCGAGCGACTCGCAGATATGGTCATGCCGGTTGCGGCCGGCCTGCTGCAGGAAGATGACCTGGTCGACGCCGGCCTCCTGAAACCCCATGAGGTGCGCGCGCATGTCGCCGGGCGTGCCGATGCCGCCCTGGCCGAAATTCTGCTGCTCGGCCGCCGCGGCGATGAGCCTGTCGGTCTTGTCGCCGCGCTTTTCCATGAAGTCGCGCCACAAGGTGGTGCGGCCGGGAATCGTGTCCCGGGCGACGAGCGCCTGGATCGCATAGCCGAAGAACTCGAAGCCCTCCTGGCCGCGCCTGATCGCCTCGGCGCGGTCGCGATGCACCGAGAAGGCCGACACCATGGCGATGTTGGCGTTGACGCTGTGGCCGATCGGCACGCACTGGTTGGACTTGATGATGCCGTAATAGATCGAGCTCCAGGTGCGCGCCTCCGCGGGATCGAGGAACGAGAAGGCGAGCGCGCCGACGCCGAGGCTCGCCGCGATCCTGATGGTTTCGCGGTTGGTGCACGCCATCCACATGGGCGGATGCGGCTTCTGCACCGGCTTCGGCACCACGTTGCGGCACGGCATCGCGAACGCCTTGCCCTCGTAGCCGGGATAAGGCTCGAGCACCATCATGTTGGCGATCTGCTCGGCCGCCTCGATCGCCATGGCGCGCTTCTCCTTGGCGGGGATTTTGAAGCCGCCGAGCTCCATGCGCGTCGCGCCTTCGCCGATGCCGAAATCGAGGCGGCCGTCCGACATGATGTCGAGGGTGGCGAGGCATTCCGCGGTGCGGGCGGGATGATTGTAGCCGGGGATCACCTGGCGGATGCCGTGGCCGAGCCGGATGCGGCGCGTCAGCGCCGCGGCGCTCGCGAGAAAAACCTCGGGCGCCGAGGAGTGCGAATACTCGTCGAGGAAGTGGTGCTCGACCTCCCAGGCGTAGTCGTAGCCGAGCCGGTCGGCCAGCACCATCTGCTGCAGGGCTTCCTTGAACAGGCGGCGCTCGTCCCCGGGCGCCCAGGGCTTCGGCAACTGCAGCTCGTAGAAGACGCCAAAGCGCATGGCCGCTTCTCCCGTTGGATGGCGCGACTATAGCGCCTGCGGGCGCCGCGCGGCCATCGCCATGCGGGGAATGGCAGCAGCCAAGTCTGTGGCCATGGTTCGAGACGCCGTGCTGCGCACGGCTCCTGACCATGAGGGCAGTGTAAATTGAATCTCAGAACCTCATCCTGAGGGCGTCGCACCGATCTCGGGTTTACCCGAGATCGGCATTATGATGCGCAAGTCGGCTGCAGCCGACTTGCGTGCGACGCGTCTCGAAGAGCCTGTCCCCGCGAAGGCGGGGACGGGTCGCATTGGTGGGCACGGCGGCTTCGCCGCCTTTGCCCACCCTACACAATACTCAAAGGTGGTTCATCGACGGCGACCGCACCCGCGATGTAGGATGGCGCCCATGGGCAAGAAGCTGACCGAGGCGCAGATCGAGCGCTATCGCCGCGACGGCTTCGTCTATCCGGTCGACGCGTTCGGCGATAGCGCTCGATCTGCGCC
>WNEY01003362.1_pt1 | contig 12001 bp, 10 predicted proteins | sample 5400531 | NCBI WGS metagenome assembly WNEY01 (sample SAMN13153338, study PRJNA577476) | soil metagenome | isolation source: 200 cm saprolite under Douglas fir tree site 1 | place: USA:California | collected 2015-04-18
CCCGCGTCCGGAAGAGGCACTGTCCGACGGGCCGCAGTCGCTCAAGCCGGCCAGGTTCGCCCAGCTGATGAAGGAGCTGCGCCGGGTGGCGGAGGCTGTTGGCCGCACCCTCTAGTGGGGTCAGGTCTTGAATTACGACATTTAGTGACGGCAATTGCCGTCAGCGTTTGTCGTATTTCAAGACCTGACCCCGACGTGGCATAATTGCGGGGTATGCGGTTGAGAGTGCCGCGGCTCCAGGACCCGCCCCCGCGGGCATTGGCCATCGCCATTGCCTGCTCGGTCCTGCTGCATTTGCTCTTGCTCGCGCCGGTCTTCCTGGGCTTCCCGCTCTTCGGCTCGCCGATGTACATCAAGAAGGGTGAGCCGCTCTTCGTCGACATGAACCCGGAAAAGCCCGACGAGAAGGCGCCGCTCGGCAATCCCTCGCGCCCGGTGGGTCCGGATGCCAAGGAGCCCGAGCCGGCCAAGCCCGCCGTGCCGCCCGCGCCCAGGCTGGCGGAGGCGCCCAGGCCGCCCGCGCCCAAAGCACCGCCGCGCGCGCAGGTCGCCAAGGCCGAGCCGCGCCCCGCGCCGCCCGCGGCCCGCCCCGCTGAGTCCGAGCCCGCGGCGCCCTCGCCTCAGCCCGCCGCTCCGGTCAAGCCCGAAACCGCTCAGGCGGCGGGCCAGGGCAGCCAGCCGTCGGCCCCGTCTCAGCCCTCGAATCCGCAGGTGGCCTCGGCCCCGCCGCCCAGTCTCCGCCGGCCGCCGGCCGGCGGCGGGCTTCAGGGCGGCGGCCGCGCGGGCGTCGAAGGCGAGCCCATCCCGCTCGACACGCCCGAGCCGAAGTACCAGGACTACTTCAACAAGATCCGCGAGAAGATCAAGGCGAACTGGATCTATCCTTACGAAGCCGGCTCGCGCGGTGTCGAGGGCGACCTCAGCATCGAATTCGTGATCGCCAAGGATGGGCATCTGCAATTCATCGAGCTGCGCCGCTCGTCACAGGTCAGGATCCTCGACGACTACGCGCTGAGGGCGGTGCAGCTGGCTCAGCCCTTTCCGCCCGTCCCGGATGATCTGGCCAAGCAGGCCCTCGCCATCAACGGGCTCTTCGTGTATCGGATCAAAGAGGACGCCGCGAGCCTCGTGAAGCGTTTCCGCTAACGGACCCCGGCGTGCGGCGCTGCAGCGGATTCGCTCTGGCGCTGCTCGTCTGCGCCGGCTGCGCCGCGGCGCCGTGCGAGCGGCGGCCGCCCGCCCGGCTGCAGCTCCTCTCGGTCAACGATGTGTACCGGCTCGACCCCGACGCCGAGGGGCGGGGCGGCCTGGCGCGCGTGGCCGCGCTGGTGCGGGGTCTCCGGCGGGAGAACCCCGATACGCTCTTCGCGCTGGCAGGCGATACCATCTCGCCCTCGCTTCTTTCGTCCCTCCTGCGCGGCCGGCACATGATCGAAGTCTGGAACGCCCTCGGCCTCGACGCCGCCACCTTCGGCAATCACGAGTTCGACTTCGGTCCGGACGTCCTCCGCGAGCGGGTGCGCGAGTCCCGCTTCCCGTGGCTCTCGGCCAATGTCTTCGAGCTGCCGGGCGGCCGTCCCGCCTCCGGCGCGCGGCGCTGGCTCGTCCGCGAGCTGGGCGGCCTGCGCGTGGGTCTCGTCGGGCTCACCACTGCCGAGACCGCGCGGACCTCGAACGCGGGACCGAGCATCCAGTTCGAAGGCGCGGAGGGCGCGGCGCGGGCCGCCTTCGCTGACATGGGGCCCGTTGACGTGCGGGTGGCGCTCACCCATTTACCGCTGCGTCAGGACCGGGCATTGGCCGCGGCCATGCCGCTTCACGCGATCCTGGGCGGCCACGATCATGATCCGATGCTCGTCGATCAAGGGTCAACCGTCATCGTCAAGGCGGGGGCCGACGCGGTCAACGTGGGCCAGGTCGAGTACGAGCTGGGATGCGGAGGCAAGGTCGTCCAGCGCCGCGAGCGCCTGATCCCCGTCGACGCCGGCATCGCCGAGGCGCCCGACGTGGCCGATCTGGTCGCCCGCTACACTGCGCTGGTCGAGCGTGAGCTGGACGTGCGGATCGGCCGCACCTCGGTGCCGCTCGACGCGCGCGAGGCGGTGATCCGGCGGGAGCAGACGGCCCTCGGCCACTATCTCGCCGAGGTGATGCGAGAGCGGGTCGGCGCCGAGGTGGGTCTGCTCAATAGCGGGGCCGTCCGGGGCAACCGGCTCATCCCCGCCGGTCCGCTCACGCGGCGGCACTTCCACGAGATGCTGCCCTTCAGCAATACCGTGGTGCTCCTGGAGGTGACGGGCGGCGTGCTCGCCCAGGCTCTCGAGCGCTCGGTGGACGCCCTGCCGCGCCCCTCGGGCCATTTCCTTCAGACGGCGGGCGTGACGTTTTCGGTAGACGCCGCTCAGCCCGCCGGCCAGCGCGTGAGCGAGATCCAGGTACAGGGCCGGCCGCTGGACCGCGACCGCCGCTACCGCGTGGCCGTGCCCGACTATCTGGCCCGCGGGCAGGACGGCTACACGCTGCTGGCGACAGCGGCCCGCGCGCTCCTTCTTCCCGAAGACGGCCCCGGTCTCATCGACACGGTCTTCCAGGCGCTCGTGGGAGGGCGCTCCCCTTGACAGCTATGTCGTCTATCTTGTAGTCTGTTCAGTGCTTTTTCGTGACGCAGGACGTAGGCTCGTAGCTCAGTGGGAGAGCGCTACCTTGACACGGTAGAGGTCGGCGGTTCGAAACCGCCCGAGCCTACCATTCGCTTTCGGAGCAACCGGGGGTGCCCATCGCCAGCGAGTTGAGCGTGCGCGAGTGAGGGAATTGCGAGCATCACCGGGCGCAGTCCCGAGTGGTGCTTTGCTGTCTTTAGAGGATTGAGACGCGCAGAGTGTTGAGTTAATGCAAGCCGAAGAAGAGCGACATCTCAAGTTCGCCGGAGACTTCGATTGTCTCCCCGAGCCCCTGCCGACACTCCGCCATTCGACCTCGCACGTGATGGCGCAGGCGGTGAAGCGGCTGTTCCCCGAGGTCAAGGTCGCCATCGGCCCCGCCATCGAGGACGGCTTCTACTACGATTTCCTCAAGTCGACGCCCTTCACGCCAGAGGATTTGGAGCGGATCGAAGGCGTGATGCGGGAGATCATCAAGGCGGATCTCAAGTTCGAGCGCGATGAAATGCCGCGCGAGAAGGCCATCAAGTTCTTCGAGGAGCGCGGCGAGCCCTTCAAGGTCGAGATCCTCAAAGACCTCGACGTCCCGACCGTGTCCCTCTACCGCCAGGGCGACTTCGTGGACCTCTGCCGCGGCCCCCACGTGCCCTCGACGGGCCACATCAAGGCATTCAAGCTGCTGTCGGCCTCGGGCGCGTACTGGCGCGGGGACGAGCGGAACGCCATGCTCCAGCGCATCTACGGCACCGCCTGGCCGACGCAGGAGGAGCTCGACAAGTACCTCTGGCGCCTGGAGGAGGCCAAGAAGCGCGACCACCGCAAGCTCGGGCGCGAGCTCGACCTCTTTGACTTCTACGACGTCGCGCCGGGAGCGCCGTTCTGGCTGCCCAACGGCATGATCCTGGTGCGCGAGCTGGAGAAGTTCGCCCGGGAATCGCTGGACGCCCACGACTACCAGGAGATCTCGACTCCCATGCTGGTCAACAAGCGCCTCTGGGAACAGTCGGGGCACTGGGAGCACTACCGGGACAATATGTTCCGGCTGGAAGTCGAGGAGCAGGAGTTCGCGCTCAAGCCCATGAACTGCCCGGAGTCCACCTATGTCTATCGGCGAGCGCTCCGGTCCTATCGGGATCTGCCGCTCCGGTACTCAGAGATGGGGCGCTGTCAGCGCAACGAGCGCTCGGGCACGCTGACCGGGCTCGCGCGCGTCCGACAGTTCACCCAGGACGACGCCCATATCTACATGCGCCTCGACCAGCTTCAGGGCGAAATCACCGCGCTCATCGAGCTGGTCCGCGAGTGGTACAAGACCTTCAATCTTGCGTCGACGTTTACGCTCTCCACGAGGCCCGCGAAGAAGCTCGGCACCGAGGCCCAGTGGGATGTCGCCGAGCGGGCGTTGCACGAGGCGCTGAAGACCAATGGGCTCGCCTACGAGGTTGCCGCGGGCGAGGGGGCGTTCTACGGACCCAAGATCGACATCTTCGTCGAGGACGTCCTGGGGCGGAGTCTGCAGCTCGCCACCATCCAGGTCGATCTCACCATGCTGCCCGAGCGCTTCCAGCTCGAGTACATCGACACCGACGGCCAGCCCAAGCGGCCGGTGGTGGTCCACCGCGCCATCTTCGGCTCCTATGAACGCTTCGTCGGCATTCTGGTCGAGCACTTCGCCGGCGCCTTCCCCACCTGGCTCGCGCCGGTACAGGCTCGCGTGCTGCCAGTGAGCGAGAAGCACGCGGAGTACGCGCGAAAGGTCTATCGGCAGCTCCGAGAAGTGCGGGTGCGCGCGGAGCTGGACGACCGGAACGAGAAGCTGGGCTACCGCATCCGTGAAGCCCAGCTCCACAAGGTGCCGTACATGCTGGTCGTGGGAGAGCGCGAGGCGCAGAGCGGGACCGCGAGCCTCAGACGCCGCACCGGGGAGGATCTCGGGGCGGTGGCGCTGGACCGCATCGTGAGCGAGCTCGTGGCCGAGATCGGAAATCGTTCCGCCACCCTCACCGTGGGCCGGACCGGCTGAGCCGGCCCCGTACGTAAGGAGCGCGCGCCATACAGGGAAAAGACATCCGCATCAACGAGGGCATCCGGGTGAGGGAAGTCCGGGTCGTGAGCGCCGAGGGCGAGCAGCTGGGGATCCTGCCCATCGCCCAGGCGCTGGAGCTGGCGCGGCAGGGGGACATGGATCTGGTCGAGGTGGCGGCGGAGGCGAACCCGCCGGTCTGCCGGATCATGGACTTCGGCAAGTACAAGTACATGCAGGCCCGCCGGCAGAAGGACGCGCGCAAGAAGCAGACGGTGATCCAGGTGAAGGAAGTCAAGCTCGGCCCCAAGACGGACACGCACGACTTCGAGTTCAAGGCGAAGCACGTGAGGCGGTTCCTCGAGGAGGGCAACAAGGCCAAGGTGACGGTGCGCTTCAAAGGGCGGGAGATGGCGCACACCGAGCTGGGCTGGAAGATGCTCAACCGGATGACGGAGATCATGTCCGACGTCGCGGTGATCGAGAACCACCCGCGGATGGAAGGCCGCATGCTGAGCATGATCCTGTCGCCGAAGCCGCACTAGAAACCCCCTCACCCCGACCCTCTCCCCAGAGGGGCGAGGGAGGAAGTTGTGTCCCTCTCCCTTGAGGGAGAGGGTAGGGTGAGGGTGGGATCCGAGAAAGGAACTGCGAGATGCCAAAGATGAAGACGAAGCGGGCCGCCGCCAAGCGCCTCAAGGTGACCGCGTCCGGAAAGCTCATGCGCCGCAGCGGGTGGAAGAGCCATCTGCTCGAAGCCAAGTCGCCCAAGCGGCGGCGGCGTTTGAGAAAGGCGAGCCCGATCGCCAAAGCGGACCAGCCGCGACTGCGGGCCCTCGTCCCGTATCTTTAACGCGAGTTATCCTTCTCCCTGAAAGGGAGAGGGAGCGAAAACAAAGGAGAGCCGCGATGCCACGGGCAAAGGGCGGGCCCAAGACCCGCCAGCGCAGGAAGAAGGTCCTCAAGAAGGCGAAGGGCTATTTCGGCGGCCGGCGCAAGCTCTACCGCACGGCGGCGGAGACCGTCCTGCGCGCCGGCGTCTTCGCCTACAGGGGGCGCAAGCAGAAGAAGCGGCGGGCCCGGGCGCTGTGGATCATCCGCGTGAACGCGGCCTGCCGTCAGCTCGGGATGTCCTACTCCACCTTCATGGCGGGGCTCAAGAAGGCCGGCATCGGCCTGGACCGGAAGATCCTCGCCGAGCTGGCCGTCCAGGACCCCACCGCCTTCGCCAAGCTGGCGGAGACGGCGCGAGCCCAGCGCACCTGAGCGTGGCGGGGGACCCCCGGGTCCAGGAGATCCTCGATCGGGCCCTGGCGGACATCGCCGGGGCCCGCTCCACGTCTGACCTCGAGCAGATCCGCGTCCGCGTCCTGGGCCGCTCGGGCGAGCTGACGGGGCTGCTGCGCGCGCTCGGCTCGACGCCGGCCGCCGACCGGCCCCGGGTCGGCGCCGAGGCCAATGCCGCGAAGGCACAACTCGAGGACCGGATCGCGGCGCGCGTGGAGGCGCTCAAAGCCCAGGAGCGCGAGCAGGCCCTGGCCGCCGAGCGCCTCGACCTCACGTTGCCGGGTCGGCGGGTGCCGGCCGGCGCGGTGCATCCGATCACGCGCGTGCTCGACGAGGTCATCGAGATCTTCGAGGGCCTTGGCTTCTCCGTCGCCGAGGGGCCGGAGGTGGAGTCCGACTACTACAACTTCGAGGCGCTGAACATCCCGCGCGACCACCCGGCGCGGGACATGCAGGACACCTTCTATCTGTCGCCCGACACGCTGCTGCGCACTCACACCTCGCCCGTGCAGATCAGGGCGATGAAGGCCCAGCGGCCGCCCGTGCGCATCATCATGCCCGGCAAGGTGTTCCGGCGCGACCTCGCCGACCCGACCCACTCGCCGATGTTCCACCAGGTCGAAGGCCTGGCCGTGGACCGGCACATCACCATGGCGGACCTCAAGGCCACGCTCGAGCTCTTCGCCCGCGAGATGTTCGGCCCGCGCTCGACCACCCGCTTCCGCCCCTCGTTCTTTCCCTTCACCGAGCCCTCGGCCGAGGTGGACGTCCGCTGCTTCAAATGCGGAGGCGAGGGTTGCCGCTTCTGCAAACAGTCGGGCTGGCTCGAGATCCTGGGGTCGGGGATGGTGCACCCCAATGTGCTCCGCCACGTGGGCTACGACCCGGAGGATGTGACGGGCTGGGCGTTCGGCATGGGGATCGAGCGCGTCGCCGCCCTGAAGTACGAAGTGGACGACATTCGGCTCTACTTCGAGAACGACCTGCGGTTCCTCGCGCAGTTCGGCGGAGCCATCACGCGGTGAAGATCTCGTACCGCTGGATCAAGGAGTACGTGGAGACGGACCTCCCGGCGCGCGAGCTTGCCGACCGGCTGACCAATGCGGGGATAGCCGTGGAAGCCGTCGAGCCCGTCGTGAAAGGGCTGTCGGGCGTCGTGGTTGGCTTGATCGAGGAGATCGAGAAAGAGCTGGGCGCGACGCTTGCCGGCCACGTGAACCGCCTCTGCCGCGTGGCGTTGCCCGGCCGGAAGTTCTCGGTGATCTGCGGGGCGCCCAATGCCGCAGTCGGCCTGCGCACCGCCTTCGCTCCGCCGGGCGCTGTGCTGCCGGTGGGCGGAGAGGTGAAGGCCGCCCGGATCCGCGGCGTCGTGTCGGAAGGCATTCTCTGCTCGGAGCGCGAGCTCGGCATCGGCGACGATCATCGCGGCATCCTCGAGCTGCCCTCCGAAGCGCCGATCGGCACCGACCTCAGCACCTATCTGGGTCTCGACGACGTCGTCTTCGAGATCGAGATCACGCCCAATCGGCCCGACGCGCTCTCGGTGGTGGGGGTGGCGCGGGAAGTCGCGGCGCTCACCAGCGCGCCCTTCCGCTTCCCCCACGTCACGGTGAAGGAGGGAGAGGAGGAGGCCGCGGCGCTCACGTCGGTGGAGATCGAGGCGCCGGATCTTTGCCCCCGCTTCTGCGCCCGTCTGCTCACCGGGCTCACGGTGCGGCCCTCGCCACCCTGGCTCGCCCAGCGGCTGCGCGCGGTGGGCCTCCGCCCCATCAACAATCTCGTGGATGTGACCAACTACGTGATGTGGGAGCTGGGCCAGCCGCTCCACGCCTTCGATTTCGAGACGCTCGCCCAGCGCCGGATCGTGGTCCGTCGCGCCCGACCGGGGGAGCGCCTCAAGACGCTCGACGGCCAGGAGCGCGCCCTTGGTTCCGACATGGTCATGGTCTGCGACGCCGAGCGCCCCGTCGCGGTGGGCGGCGTCATGGGTGGGGCCGAAACGGAAGTGACGGAGCGCACGACATCGCTCCTGCTCGAGGCGGCCTACTGGGACCCCGGCTCGATCCGCCGGACCTCACGCGCCCTTGGGCTCCTGACCGATGCCGCCTACCGCTTCGAGCGCGGCGGCGACATCGATGCTCCGCCCGAGGCGCTGGGCCGCGCCGCCCAGCTCATGGCCGATCTCGGCGGCGGCCGGGTCGCCCGCGGCATCATCGACGTCTACCCGACGCCCCGCCCGCGTCCCCGCCTGACGCTCCGCCCCGCGCGCGTGGAGCGTCTCATCGGCGTCGCGCCACCGCGCGAAGAAGCGGTGCGCATCCTCCAGGCACTCGGCTTCGCCGTGCACGATTCGGCCCCCGACCTTCAGGTCGTCGTGCCCAGCTTCAGGCGCGATGTCTCGCAAGAAGACGATCTCATCGAGGAGATCATCCGCATCTGGGGGTTCGACAAGATCCCGCTGACGCTGGCGGGTAGCGGCGAGATCTTGCCCGTGCGACGGCCGGCGACCCTGCGCGTGAGCCGGGCCGTGAGCCAAGCGCTCAATGCCGCGGGGCTCTTCGAGTGCATCACCTATGCCTTCGTCGATCCGGAGCGGCTGCGCGCGATGGGGTGGGAGGATGCGGCCCGCCTCATCGCGCTCCAGAACCCGCTGTCCCAGGAGCGCTCGGTGCTGCGGCCCTCGCTCGCGCCGGGCCTGCTCGAGGTGCTGGCGACGAATCTCCATCGCCAAACGCCGGACGTTCAGGTATTCGAGGTGGGGCACATCTTCGGTCCGCACCGCGACGAGGACGGCGACCAGCCGGCGCACGAGGAGCTGTGGATGGGCCTGGCGCTCACCGGATCGCGCCAGGCCCGCGCCTGGTTCGGATCACGCGACAGGGTGGACGTCTATGACGCCAAGGGCATGGCGGAAGCGGCGCTGGACGCGGCCGGCGCGGGGAGCGCGGAGACGGCGCCCTGGGCGCCGGCCGAGCGGCCGCGCTATATCGAGCAGGGCCGCGGCGCCCGCCTCACCGTGCACGGGCGCGGCGTCGGCTGGTTCGGCGAAGTCGCGCGGCCGGTGTGCGAGACGTTCGACCTGCCGGCGCCCGTCTTCGTCGCCGAGCTCTCGCTCACCGCGCTGACCCGGCTGCCTGCGGTGACGCCGCGCTATCAGCCGCTGCCGCGCTTCCCCGCCGTGCTGCGCGACCTCGCCATCGTCGTTCCGGCCGATATCACCGCGGGCGAAGTCGAGGCGGCTATTCGCGGCATGAAGCTGCCGCTGCTCACGCGCCTGACGCTCTTCGACGTCTACACCGGCGGCCAGGTGGGCAAGGGCCGGCGGAGCCTGGCGTGGAGCTTGACCTTCCAGGCCGAGGACCGCACGCTCACCGACAAGGAGGTCAATGACCTCCATGCGAAGATCGTCAAGGAAGTGGCCCGGCGCTTCAAGGCCGAGGTCCGGGGGGCATGACGATGGCCGAGAGAGACGGACTGGCCGAGCGGCTCGACGCGCTCGAGAAGTCGGTGCGCCGCGCGGCGGAAGCGATCGCGCGGCTCCACCGGGAGCGCGAGGCGCTCCAGGCCCGCGTCACCCAGCTGGAGGGCAAGCTCGCGGGCGCCGACGGGGAACGGAGCGAGCTGCAGGCCCTCCGCCAGGAGCGCAAGGACGTGCTGGCCCAGGTGGACGGCATGCTCAAAGAGCTGGACAAGCTCGAGCTCTAAAAATCGCGCGGACTTCAATCCTCTCCCCAAGGGGGGAGGGGAATCAGGAATCCCTCTCCCCTTTGGGGAGAGGGTGAGGTGAGGGGCAAAGAAGGTGAGGGGCGATGGCTGACAAGCACCGGGTCGAAGTCGACATCCTCGGCAAGAAGTACACCATCCGCAGCGAGGCCGAGCCCGAGTATGTGCGCGAGCTGGCCGCCTATGTCGAGACGCGCGCGCGGGAGATTGACGGCGCGAGCCCGGGACAGGATCCCGCCAAGGTGCTGGCGCTCGCCGCGCTGTACATCGCCGACGAAATGTTCCGCCTGCGCGACGAGCGCGCCGAGGGCGACAAGAAGCGCGCCACGGGGGAAAAGGAGCGCACCGCCGCGGAGAAAGACGCGATCGCCCGACTCAGCGCGCTGCGTCAGCTCCTCGACTCCGTCGTGCCCGAGAAGTAGCCGCGCGGCCAGAAACCCCTTGACGGCGCCCGGCGGGCGGGGGTACACAGGATGTGCCCTGCGCTGTACGTGATGCCGGGGGGAAGTTTCAACCTCGTTATAAGTTAGGACGCCGCTCACGAGGGTGGTGCGCACGCCCCTCCATTGGAGGGGAAGCCTAAAGCCCTCCATTTTGGCGCCCACCTGGTGAAACCAGGTTCGAAACGCCGTCGGCACACGGCAGAGGCGGGGCTCTCACGTTCGGTTCGGCCTCGGCCATCCCACCAGCGTCGTTGACATTCCCCGCTCGCGAGCCTATAATTTCGCAAGTCTGGCGGCTATTTGCTGCGCGTTACCCTAAGTGAACACGATCCGCCCCGGGCCGAGCCCGGGATGGAGTGATCCATGAACGGACCGGGCTGGCTGCTGGTGCTGGTGCCCGTCGTCGCTGTCCTCGGCATCCTGGTCGGCTATCTCTTCCACAAAGCCGCCCTCGCGCGCACCGTCGGTGACGCCGAGTCGCGGGCCACGCGCATCCTGGACGACGCCAAGCGCACGGTCGATCAGGCGCGCTCCGATGTCGAGGTCAAGGCCCGCGAGGCGGAGACCAAGATCCGCTCCGCCGAGCTCGAGGCCAAGGAAATGGCCCTCAAGGTCCGCGCCGACCTCGACTCCGAAACCCGCATACGCCAGCGCGAGATCCAGGAGGTGGAGCGCCGGGTTCTCCAGCAGGAGGAGCAGCTCGGCCGCAAGCTGGACCAGCTGGACCGTCGCGAGCTCGAGCTCCAGGGACGCGAGCGCTCGCTCGGCGAGTCCCAGAAGGCCCTCGGCGAGAAAGAAACCCGGCTGGCCTCGGCGCTCGAGGAGCAGCGGCGAAAGCTCGAGGTCATCGCGGGACTCACCGCCGAGGAAGCCAAGCGACAGCTCCTGACCCAGATGGAGGCCGAGGCCCGTCGCGAGGCGCAGCTGCTGGGCATGCGGCTCGAAGAGGAAGCCAAGGAGACGGCCACCGTCAAGGCCAAGGAAGTGCTGGCCACGACCATCCAACGCCTGGCGCCCGACTACACGGTGGAAACCGCCGTCTCCATCGTGGATCTGCCCTCCGACGACATGAAGGGCCGCATCATCGGCCGCGAGGGACGCAACATCCGCGCGCTCGAGAGCTTCACCGGCGTGGATCTCATCGTCGACGATACGCCCGAGGCCGTCCTGATCTCGGCCTATGATCCCTACCGCCGGGAGATCGCGCGCCTGGCCCTTCAGCGGCTCATCGCGGATGGCCGGATCCATCCCGCGCGCATCGAGGAAGTGGTGGAGAAGGTCAAGAAGGACATGGAGCAGCACCTCAAGGAGGAGGGCGAGAAGGCCTGCTTCGAGGTGGGCGTCCACGGGCTGCATCCGGAGCTCGTCAAGCTCGTGGGGCGCATGAAGTTCCGGACCTCCTACGGCCAGAACTGCCTCCAGCATTCGAAGGAAGTCGCCTGGTTGGCCGGCATGATGGCGGCCGAGATCAAGGCCGACGTCAAGCTGGCCAAGCGCATGGGCTTGCTGCACGACATCGGCAAGGCGCTCACCCACGAGCAGGAGGGCAGCCACCCCGAGCTGTCGCTGCAGGTGCTGACCAAGTACGGGGAGTCGCCGCAGGTCATCAACGCCGCCCTCTGCGGCCACGAAAACGTCGAGCCCGAGACGATCGAGGCCGTGCTCACCGAGGCTGCCGACGGCATCTCCGCCGCCCGGCCGGGGGCGCGGCGCGACGTGCTGGAGAGCTACATCAAGCGGCTGGCGAAGCTCGAAGAGATCGCGATGTCGTACAAGGGCGTGGAGATGTGCTACGCGATCCAGGCCGGGCGCGAGCTGCGCGTGATGACCAAGGCCGACCAGATCTCGGACCTTGACGCGCATCA